>Ga0209754_1000009_pt1 | contig 336513 bp, 298 predicted proteins | sample MesohylBB_FD_187295 | JGI IMG/M metagenome (GOLD analysis project Ga0209754, IMG submission 187295) | Host-associated microbial community of the marine sponge Aplysina aerophoba from Gulf of Piran - sponge mesohyl, lysed by bead beating... | ecosystem: Host-associated > Porifera > Sponge >... | reverse complement strand
TCGTCGCCGCGCTCGCCCGTCACGCCGAGACAGTCACACCCACCTGCAATACTGCCCAACACTCGATCGCTGCATGACAACCGGAGCCACCACCCGCAGCGACTTCAACAGCAAATGGGACATCCTCCAGCGACGACGACACCACGGAAGCATCCGCGGCCGCCGTCACGATGACCAGCATCGACATCGACCACATCCTGAGCGCCGACTTGGCGAACTGCGAAGGGGCGCCGAGCGGCGACCCGATCCGTGTGGGCATGGCGATGGACTTCAGCGACGTAGTCGGATTCGTGGACATTCCAGGTTCCAAGCTGGTGCCCTACATCGCAGAACTTGCCAACTGCCGCGGCGGGTTCAACGGCCGGCCAGTCGAGGTGCGCGTCGCCGAAGTGGGCGATGACGCTGCGCTTGCTACCGAAGACCTGCTCGACTGGGGCGCACACTTCCTGATCGGTCCGCCGTTCGCCGACTTCGCGCTGCCGATCCTGCAGACCACCGGTGGCACCGTCCCGCTGTTCGTGGCGGCGTCCACCGAGCCGACGCTCGCAGACGCGTCCATCAACTCGTACCTGGTCACCTTCGACGATCATCAGATGTCGGGTGCGGCAGCCCAGTGGGCGCTGGACCAAGGCATCACCCGGGCGATCGTCTTCACCGAGGGCGAGGGCATCCCCTACACGGGCGTGAACCCTGATGCGTTCATCGCAGCGTTCGAAGCCGGTGGGGGCGAAGTGGTGAGCGTTCAGACCTACGTGTGGTTCGTCGACACCGACTTCTCCTCGCAGGTGAACGAGATCGCCCAGATCTCTGAGAACAACGAGGTCGTCTTCTCGGCTGCACTTGGCTTCCAGGTCACGGCCCTGCGCGGTCAGCTCGAAGGCCAGGGGCTCGATGGTCTCACCTACGTCGGCACCGACGCACTCGACGCCACCGGCATCCAGGTGGAGGCGAACAACGAGGGCATTGCTCACACGCCGCACACGAGCATCACCGCGGGCGACCGCATCGACTCGATGCTCGCTGCATTCGAGGCCACCAAGGGCGAGGCGCTCGACAGCCGTGGCTTCATGGCGCTCTATGTCGATTCGATGTTCATCGGCATCCAGGGCATGATCGACTGCGGCTGCGACGACACGGCCGAGATCGGCGAGGCCGTCCAGCAGATCTCCGGTTTCCAGGGTCTGTCGGGCGAGATTACCTATGAAGGCACCAACGGCATCCCGCCGAAGGCAGTGCCGATCAACCGCATCGTGAACGGCGAGGACGTACTCGTCGACACGATCACCATCAAGTAGGTCCGTTCCGGCACGGCCGCAGCGGGCCCAAGCGCCCGGCGGACATGGGCGGCAGATCGCGAGTTCGATGCTCGAAGTCGAAGGTCTCACCGTTCGCTACGGCTCCATAGCCGCACTGCGCGGAGCGACCCTCAGCGTCGGGTCCGGTGAGGTCGTCGGCCTCATCGGGCCCAACGGCGCGGGCAAGACGACCATGCTGTCGTCCATCGCCGGGCTGCTCTCGCCGGCCGAGGGCCGTGTCACACTCGAGGGTCAGGACATCACCGGCCGCTCGCCAGAGCAGCTGCTGCGCTCGGGCGTCGCGCTCGTGCCCGAGCACCGCCGCATCTTCGCCGACCTCACGGTGGAGGAGAACCTGCGGATCGGGGGAGTGACCGTGCCAGCGGCGAAGCGCGCTGAGCTGCTGGACGAGATGGCCGAGCGCTTCGCGGTGCTGAGGGAGAAATGGGACGTCCCAGCCGGCTATCTGTCGGGCGGCGAGGCGCAGCAGCTGGCCATCGGGCGAGCGCTGATGGCGGCGCCCCGCTTGCTGATGATGGACGAGCCCTCGCTCGGCCTCGCCCCGGTGCTCGTGGACCTGGTGTTCGAGCTCATCGGCACGCTGCGCGATCAGGGCCGTACGTTGCTCGTCGTGGAACAGAACGCTGCGAGGATGCTTGAGGTGTCCGACCGTGCATACGTGCTGCGCAGCGGCGAGGTGGTGGCCTCGGGCACGGGCCAACAACTGAGCCAGCGGGACGACCTGTTCGACACCTTCGTCGGGTCGGTTGTGGCGCCGGTCGAGGGTTCGCCCGTCACAGGCGCGCACGCGCCGCACGGCAGCGGAGGCGGGGCGGCGTGACCGAACTCGCACAGAATCTCATCGATGGCCTCGGCCGGGGCAGCATCTATGCGCTGCTGGCGCTGGGCGTCGCAGTCGTCTTCGGCGTGATGCACCTGTTGAACTTCGCGCACGGCGAACTCATCACCGTCGGCGGCTACGTCGCACTGTGGACGCTCGGCGCGGGTTGGTCGTGGTACATCGTCACGCCGCTGATCGTGCTGAGCGCGGTGCTGACGTCTCTGGCAATCGAGCGGGTCGCCTTCTCGCGGGTGCGGGGCAGCTCGGACTTCACACTGCTGCTGACGTCGTTTGGCGTGCATTTCGTCATCTCAGCGATCTTCCTTCTGTACGTGTCGGCCTCGGTCAAGCCGTTCGACAGGCCGTCGTGGGTGACGAACACCTACTCGGTCGGTCCGCTGAACATCGAGGTGTACGACACCGCTGTCATCGCGGTGACAGCGATCACGCTCATCGGTACGACCCTGCTGCTGCAGCGGACCATGTTCGGTCTGTCGTTGCGCGCCGCAGCAGCCGACTTCGACACCGCACGACTGATGGGCGTGCGCTCGGACACTGTGATCCGGGGCGCATTTGCCCTGTCGGGCCTCTTGGCAGGAATTGCCGGAGTGTTCTGGCTGATGCGAGCCGGCAGCATCAGCCCCAGCGCCGGCATCACTCCGATGCTCAAGGGGGTGCTGGCAGCGCTCATCGGCGGCCTGGGCAGTCTCAGGGGAGCTGTCATCGGCGGGCTGGTGCTGGGGCTGGCGGAGGTGCTGCTGCGCTCACGGCTGCCCGACAGCGTCGCCAGCCTCACCGAGGGCGTGGTGTTCCTGCTGATCGCCCTGCTGTTCATCTTCAGGCCGCAGGGCCTCGTCACCGTCAAGCACGCTGTGCGGGTCTGATCGGTCGGGTTCGATGTTCCCCCGACTCGGACGTGACGTTGGCTTCCCCCTCGCGGGATGCGCCCTGCTCTTCGCAGTCTTCGTGGCCGGCGGGCTGATCTATCAGAGCTTTCAGGGCCGAGCCGCCGAACGCCTGGTGACGGTCATGCTGATCGACGCCATCATCGTGCTCGGTATCCAGATCTATGTCGGCAACACCGGCGTGCTGTCGTTCGGCCACATCGGCTTCGGCGCGATCGCCGGCTACGCGTTCGCGGTCTTCGCCATCAGCCCCGAAGAGAAGCTCAAGCGCATTCCCGACGCTCCATTCGGCTTGAACGAAGTCGTCCTCAACCCGGTGCTGGCCGGTGCGGTCGCCATCGGCGTGACGATGATCGTCGCGCTCGTCGTGGGCATCGGACTAGCGCGCTCGGGCGCGGAATCCGGTGCTGTCGCGGCCACCGTGATCACCCTCGCGTTGCTGTTCGTCACCCACGAGGTGGCTCGCAACTGGCCCGACTTGACCGGCGGAAACCGTGCGGGCCTCACGTTCAAGATCGGGGCAGCGCTCGACAGCAGGCTCCCGATCTACCTGTGCCTGCTGGGAGCATTGATCCTTGCGCGGCTCTTCGCTCAGAGCCGCAGCGGCAAGCTCGCCGTAGCTGCCCGCGAAGACAATCTGGCCGCACGCGCCATGGGTGTCAATCCGCTCGTTCAGCAGACCGCAGCGCTGCTCATCTCAGTCATCGTCGTGAGCGTCGGCTCGTCGCTGAGGGTGTACGAGAACGGCTCGATCCTGCCCGACAACTTCTTCTTCAGCTACACGCTGCTGACGCTGGCCATGCTGATTGTCGGCGGCCGCAACAGCGTCACGGGCGCGCTCGTCGGCGTCGCAGTGATGACCGTCGGGCGCGAATTCGCCCGACGCCTGGGCCAGGACGGCTTCGAGGTGTTCGGCCTCGGTCTTGATGCCGGACCGCTCGACTGGGTATTCCGCGAGAACCTGCAAACAGTGTTCTTGGGCCTGGCAATGCTCGGCTTCATGATCTTCCGATCCGACGGCCTGGTTGGGGACTGGGAGCTGGATGGGTGGCTCTGGCGTCGTTGGAATGGCCGCAAGTCCCCCGAACGGCCCGAACCGCTGGCTGAGGTCGCGCCGGTGGGATTGCACGCTGAGGTACCTCATGAAGGCGCAATCCTCGAGGTGGGCGACATCGTTGTCGACTTCGGCGGCTTCAGGGCGCTCGACGGGGCTGGTCTCAGCGTGGCGCCTGATGAGGTCGTCGGGCTGATCGGCCCGAACGGCGCCGGCAAGACGACGCTGGTGAACGTCATCACGGGCATGGTTGAACCTGCCGAAGGCTGGTTCAGGCTCGGCGAGCGCGACCTGAGGACCGAGTCGAGCCACGAGATCGCCCGTGCCGGGTTGCTGCGGACGTTCCAGAATCTGCGGCTGTTCGGCGCGCTGACGGTGCGCCAGAACGTGGATCTGGCCAGCCGCGTGGCAGCCCGGCACCGGCCAGGGACCCATCCGTCGGTCGATGCACTCGTAGCCGAAGCCGGCCTGTGGGAGGTACGGGACCGCCGCGCCCGAGAGCTCGACTACGGCAGTGCCCGGCGACTGGAATTGGCCCGTGCAGCGGCCATGGCGCCCTCGTACTTGCTGCTGGACGAGCCCACGAGCGGCATGAGCGATGCCGAGTCCGACGAGATGATCCGGCGAATTCGGCACATGGCCGCGGCGGTCGACGCCGGCGTGTTGGTGATCGACCATGATCTCAACTTCATCACCGGCATCAGCGACCGGATCTACGTGCTCGATCAGGGCCACGTGATCAGCGTGGGCACCCCCGACGAGGTGCAGGCCGACCCGGCTGTGCGGGCGGCGTACCTCGGCACCGAGAGCGACGCGCAAACCTGAGGCTGAGCCGATAGGCGAAGCCGTGGCCCGAGCGGCCCGTGAGCCCATATCCAATGAGAACTGGGAACAAGAGCGGGAGACAAATGGTGCGACAACGGAAGGGTTCGCCCGTCTGAACGGTGTTTGGCTGAGTACTCTCGGAAAGTGTCGGCGCGGTAGCACCCGGACTGCGGCGATGTGAGGGTGACATGAGCACGTCAACGCTGGAACGCATTGATCAATTGCAGCGAATCTGGGATGAGGGCGATCCCGACATTCCCGCCGAGTTCCACGAGCTGCTCGTGCGGATGCTGAGCTACCACGTCGAGAACAGCGCGAACCCCCACTACACGGAGTTGCTCACCAAGCTGTGGGACCGCTGCCTGCGCTTTGCGCCCGACGAGGCCACCAAAGGACTCCTGGTCAAGCTGATGCAGCAGGAAGTAGAGCACGGGATCATCAATGCACAGATCCTGGCCGGGCTCGGCGTCGACCATGTCGACCGTCCCATTGAGCAGTACGCGTTCCGGCACCCGATGGAGACGTTCTGCGACCTGTCATATTTCCATGCGCTCATTGACCGGGTGGGGGTGTACATCGGCGAGACGTGGGACGGCGTGCCCTACAAGCCGCTGCTCGACATCGCCACGCGGGTGCACAAGGAGGAGCTCTTCCACTGCACCCTCGGGCTGCGGAACCTCCGCCTGATCTGCAAGACGCCCGACGGGCTTGCCGAGGCGAACGAGAAGATCAACTTCTGGTGGCCCGCCGCACTGGACATGTTCGGCCGGTCCGATTCCGACTTCGGCGATGCGTATGTGCGGTGGGGTCTGCGGAAGAAGAACAACGCCGACCTCCGCCGCCAGTACATCGCCGACACGAGGCCGTTGCTCACCGAGCTCGGGATCGAGGTACCGCCGAACCGGTTGAACCGCCGGTTCTTGTAGCGGGCCATGGACCCTGCGGCCGCAGGCGGACTTGCGATCAAGGTGACGCGCCCGGCGCCCGAAGTGGCGTTCATCGAGACGTCGTCATCGGCGCATTGGGAGTGCTTCTGGGTGGCCGAGGGGGAGCACACGCTTGTCGTCGGTGCATTCGACCGGGGCGACCGCTCGACGCCGGAGCCTCGGGTGCAGGTTATGAACAAGCCCTACGGCTGGGACATGCAGCCGGCTTCTGACCCGCCGTCTGCAGGCGACGACCAGGACCTGCTGGTGCAGGTGTGGCAGTTGCTGAGCTCGAATTGAGCGTGTTGGGCTGCAGAGTTAGGCGGAATCATGGGTAGCGAGGCATCAGGATGAACCTGGAGACGCTGGGCCAAGTGCTGGTCGAGACCGAGGTGGTGGTGGAGCCTGCCTCGGTGGCGCTGCTCGTCGATGCGCTGGGCACGCCCCACGCTCAGGAGGTGGCGCTGCGGCTGCCGTTCTTCGGGCCGACGGTGGGAGGCGGCGACTCGGTGGTCGGGCCCATCGAGCTCAGCCTCGAGCGCGGTCTCGCCGGCGGCCAGTCGTTCGAATGGCACCGTTCGTTCCGTCCGGGCGAGCGAGTGTCGGTGGTGGTGTCGGTGGAGGACATCATCGACAAGGGGACGCTGCACCTGGCCACGGTGCTGTCGGAGTATCGAGACGCCGACGGCGAGCTGATCCAGCGGCAGCGGACGGTGTTCGTGGAACGCAAGCCGGCCGGAGAGCGGGCGCAGAAAGCCGCCGCAGACGACGGCGGCGAGGCGGGGGAGCCCGGCGATGAATGAACAGCGCACAAGCGACTTGGAGTGGACCCCCTCAACCGCTCCGGCGGTCACCTCCGAGGCCATGCGCAGCTTCGTCGACGGCGTGAGTGACCCCAATCCGGTGCACACCGACCCGGAGTTCGCAGCCAAGGCCGGGTTGCCCGATGTAGTGGTGCAGGCCTCGCACACGACCGCAATCGCGCTGGATGCGCTCGTGGCTCAGTTCGGCGTCGACGCGATCCTGAACCTCGACGTCCGGCTGCGCGGACCGATCTTTCCTGGCGATGAGGTGACGGTGTCGCCGGTGAGCTTTGGCGAGCTGGATCGAGGCGTGGAGTTGCGCAACCAGCGGGGCGATGTGGTCGCCACGGGCATCGTGGTGATGCGTGGCGATCCCGACGAGTGACCTGCATGAGCGAGCGCCGACGACAGAGGGAGAAAACATGAGCTACGAACACCTGCTGAGCGAAGATGCGGACGGCGTGCGGATCCTGACGCTGAACCGGCCGCAGAAGTTCAACGCTTGGAACGCTGCCATGCGTGCTGAGATGCGAGACGCTGTCGAGGACACGGCGATGGCGACCGGAATTCGTGCGCTGATCATCACCGGCGCGGGCCGAGCCTTCTCTGCTGGCGAAGACGTCTCGGAGATGGGCGATCTGACCGAGATGGGAACCCGAGGGTTCCGTGCGGTGGCTCGCGGCATCCACTCGGTGTTCGATCTGATCGAGGCGCTTGAAGTGCCCGTCATCGCCGCGGTGAACGGCGTCGCTGCAGGCGGCGGCTTCGAGTTGGCGCTGTCGTGCGATTTCCGGGTCATCGCTGAGAACGCCCGATTCGTCATGCCCGAGGCCAAGGTGGGGCTCATCCCGGGCTCGGGCGGCTGCTCCCGATTGGTCCACTACGTCGGGTTGGGGCGCGCCAAGGAACTCGTGATGCTGTCGCGCAACGTGGGCGCCGACGACGCCAAGGCCATGGGCCTCGCGACCGAAGTGGCTCAGGAGGGCTCGGCGGTCGACGTCGCCATGGAGCTCGCGGCGGAGATGTCCGCCTTCGCTCCGCTCGCCTTGGGCATGGCCAAGACGGTGCTGAACACCTGCACCGACGTCGACCACGAGACTGGACGCCGTCTCGAGCGCCTCGGCCAGAGCGTGCTCAAGACCACCGCCGACCACGCCGAGGGTGCCAACGCATTCCTCGAACGCCGCGCCCCCGACTGGCAAGCCCGCTAGAGCACGGCCGCAGGATGGCGACGTTTGACGACGTGCGGCGGCTCGGGATGGCGTTGCCTGAGATGACCGAGTCCACCTCCTACGGGACGCCGGCGTTGAAGGTACGCAAGAAACTCGTGTGTCGCATGTGGAGCGAGCGCGAATACAAACGCGACGTCGTACACGACACCGAGGTGCTGGTGCTGTTCTGCGAGCTGGAGATGAAGCAGGTCTTGCTCGACAACCATCCCGGCGTGCTGTTTACCGTGCCCCACTACGACGGGTACGGCGCTGTGTTGGTGCGGATGGCCGATGTCGACCTTGATGACCTCGCCGATTGGCTCGAGGAGAGTTACCGCCTCAAAGCGCCTCCGACCCTCATTCGCCAACTCGACGCCGACTAGCAGAGTCCTGCGCCAACACGAATCTCGTCGTCACGCACCACACTGGTGGCCATGGATGATGCGATGACGCTGGAAGCGAGCGCGAATCAGCCGCCGCCGCTTGAGCCGTACGACCTCTTCGAGACCGACCCGGTGCTCGGTGCCGCAATGGAACGCGAGGGCGGCAACCGTGAGACGATGGCTGCGTTCGGCAAGTCGGTGGGCACCGGCGAAGTGTTCGAGTGGGGCTTCCTGGCCAACCGGCACTCGCCCGAGCTCGCAACCCATGATCGCTTCGGCAATCGCATCGACGAGGTGAAGTACCACCCCGCGTATCACTCGCTGCTGGAGATGTCGGTCTCAGCGGGGATCCACTGCATGCGCCACGAGTCCCAGCCGGGCGACGGCGGCGCGGTCACTCGGAACGCTCTGATGTATCTGATGAGCCAGGTCGAGGTGGGCCACGGCTGCCCGACTTCGATGACGTCCGCAGCACTGGGCGCGCTCGATCACCAGCCGGAGCTTGCCGAGACATGGCGGCCGCGCCTGGTGTCGCGCAACTACGACGCCCGCCTCGTCGAACCGTCGACCAAGTCGGGCTGCCTCGTCGGCATGGGCATGACCGAGCGGCAGGGCGGCTCGGACGTGCGGGCCAACACCTCAATCGCCGAGCCCGTCGGCGCGTCCGCCGCAGGTTTGGAGGGCGCCCACTTGCTGCAGGGCCACAAGTGGTTCACCTCCGCCCCGATGTGCGATGCCTTCTTGGTGCTGGCCCAGGCGCCCAAGGGGCTCTCGTGCTTCCTGGTGCCGCGGGTGCTGCCCGATGGGCAGCGCAACGGTCTGCGGTTCATGCGACTCAAGGACAAGCTCGGCAACCGGTCCAACGCGTCGGGCGAACTGGAATTCGACGACGCGCTGGCGCAGATGGTGGGCCCCGAGGGGCGCGGCGTGCCCACGATCATCGACATGGTCAATGCCACCCGGGTCGACGTGGCCATCTGGGCCGTGTCGCTGATGCGCCAAGCGGTCGCCCAGGTGGGCTGGCACGCGGTGCATCGCAGCGCGTTCGGTTCGAAATTGATCGACAAGCCGCTGATGGTGAACGTGCTCGCCGACTTGGAGCTCGAAGTCGAGGCGGCGACGCTGATGATGGCGCAGATGTCAGGCGCCTTCGACCGGGCGCCGACCGATCCCGACGAGGCCGCCTTCTCGCGTCTCGCAACCGCCGTGGGCAAGTACTGGCTGACGAAGCGCTCGAGCCCAGTCGTGCGCGAAGCACTGGAGTGCGTGGGCGGCAACGGCTACGTCGAGGAGTCGATCCTGCCTCGCCTATACCGCGAGGCCCCGCTCAACGCCATCTGGGAGGGCGCCGGCAACGTGATCGCGCTCGACGTGCTGCGAGCCATGGCCCGCTCTCCGCACAGTGTGGAAGCGTTTGCAGACCGGCTGGAACGCGCGAGGGGCGCGAACGCCACGCTCGACCGGCACCTCGCCGATCTTCGCGCCGCAATAGGGGGCCACGATGACGGTGCCTCGGGGGCGACGCGTGAAGCAGGCGCGCGCCGTCTCGTTGAGCAGATGGCCCAGTGCTGGGCAGCATCGCTGCTGGTGCAGTACGGCGATTCAGCGCTGGCCGAGGCGTACGTGCAGTCCCGTCTCGGCGGCGATTGGGGAAGCGAGCTTGGCACGCTCAATCCCACGGCCAGCTTGGGCCACATCGCCGCACGAGCCGTCCCGTCCCGCTGATCGGCTACTCCTCAACGAGGCGGGCGGGGAAGCCGCCTTTCGAGATCGGACCCCAGCTCTCGATGTGCAGGCGCAGCAGCACCTTGTCTTGGCGGGTCATCGCCTCGCGGTATTCATCCCAGTCGGAATGCTCGCCGCTGATCACCCGGAAGTACTCGACCAGGCCGTCGAGAGCGTCGGGCAGGTCCACCACTTCGCCCCGGCACTCCAGTTGCACCCACTCGCCGTTCCAAGCATCGGACATCACGACCACCCACGCCTGGGAGTTGCGCCGAAGGTTCAGCGACTTGGCCCTGTCGGGGTAGCTGCTCACCAGCACGGCGTCGCCCTGGGGGTCGAGACCCATCGTGACGAGCGATGCCTGCGGGCGACCGTCCCGCCGGAGCGTGAGCAGCACGCCGTGGTGCCGTTCCCGCACGAAATCCAGCAGCGCTGCACGTTCCACCACGCGATCAGTCGCTATCGACACCATCTGGTCCTCCCACTGGGCAGCGCAGACTGGCGCAACCCCTCGCTGTCGCACCCATTGTCTCCCGCTCTCGCTCGCTGCGCTCGCAGGCCGCTCGGGCCACGGCTGCGCCGTGCGGCGCAACCTCCTGGGCCATCCGAACAGCTCGGGCAGTCTCGGCGCTCGGCTGGCCGATCGGCGACTTTTTGGGCAGCTCGGTTGCCCAACGGTCCGCGCCACCCGCCCGCACAGGGAAGAATCGGCGTCGGGCGGCGCAACGTGCCGGCATGAATAAGGGGTGACGTTCGAGATGTTGCAGCACTATCGGGTCTTGGATCTCTGCGAGGGAGTCAGCCAGTTCGCGGGCTACCTGCTCGCCAGCCTCGGCGCGGAGGTCATTGCCGTCGAGCCACCCGGCGGTGTACGCAGCCGTCACCTCGGGCCCTTCGTCGACGACGAGCGAGACCCGGAGCGCTCGCTCGCCCACTGGGCCTACAACCAGGGCAAGCAGAGCGTCACTGCGGATCTCACCAGCGCGGAAGGCCGCAAACGGCTGCTGGAATTGGTGAGGGGCGCAGATGCACTCATCGAGGACGCCCCGGTTGGTCACTTGGCATCGCTGGGCCTCGGCTATGACGACCTCGCCGCCGTCAATCCCGCGATCGTCCATGCTTCGGTGACGCCGTTCGGCTCGACCGGGCCTCGCAGCTCCTGGGCAGGCTCGGACCTGACCGCCGTGGCCGGCAGCGGCTTCCTGCACGCCAGCGGGGACTCCGACCGCGCCCCCGTCCGTGTTTCGGGTGCGCCTCAGAGCTTCCTGCAGGCAGCCGGAGACGCCGCGGCTGGGACGCTCATTGCGCTGCGTGAGGCCCAGCGCAGCGGCCTCGGCCAGCACGTCGACATCTCCGCCATGGAGTCGATGACCCACGGGCAGCCGCAGAACCTGTCGCCACGGGTGAATGCCAACCCCATCGACCGCCTCGCCGGGGGCTTGAGCCTCGGCGGCATCGATATCCCGATGATGTTCCCGTGCGCGGACGGCAACACCATCTGCGTGGCGCTGATGGGTGCCGCATTCGCGCCCTACACCCAACGGCTCGTGGAGTGGGAGGCCGAAGAGGGCTTCGCCGACGAGGAGCTCCAGGCGGTGGACTGGGAGACGATCGCCGTCGAGGTTCTCAGCGGCCAGCGATCGCCCGAGATCATCGGCAAGTCGTTCGCGACCCACGCCCGCTTCCTCGCGACCAAGACGACTGAGGATTTGTGGGCGGCGGCATTCGACCGGAACCTGCTGATCACACCGTCGGCGCTGGTCAGCGACCTCCTCACCAACCCGCACTTCGCCGATCGCGGGTTCTGGCGGGACACCGAGATAGATGACGGCCGCACGGCTCGCTACTGCGGTCCGCTTGTCCACTTCAGCGCCGACGCTCCAGAACGAACCCCTGCCGTTCCGTCGTTGGGTGCCGGCAACGACACCGTGGACACCGACCGTCAGCCGCATGCGACAGCAGTGGTTGGTGCCAGCGGCCCCAGTTCCGACGGACACGAGTTGCCGCTTGCCGGCCTCAAAGTCGTGGAATTCTCGTGGGTCATCGCCACGCCCTCCGCAGTGCGGATCCTGGCCGACTACGGGGCAACCGTGGTCAAGGTGGAGACGGAGAGTCGGCCCGACACGATGCGGACGGTCAACCCGTTCGTCGATGAGGAAGCTCATCCTGACAACAGCGTCGGTTACGGCGTGTACAACGCGGGCAAGCGCAGCCTCAGCCTCGATCTCAGCAAGCCCGAGTCGCGAGCGGTGGTGGAAGACCTGATCCGCTGGGCCGACATCGTCACGGAGTCCTGGGCACCAGGAGCAGCAGCGCGCATGGGCTTCGGCTACGACGACTTCTCGGCGATGAACCCCGAGATCATCATGCTGTCGAGCTCATTGCTGGGCCAGAGCGGGCCGTACTCGAGTCTTGCCGGCTACGGGTTCATGGCAGCTGCGATCGCCGGTTTCTACGAGATCACTGGATGGCCTGACCGGGGACCCGCCGGCCCGTATGGCCCCTACACCGATTTCCTGGCGCCACGCGTCATCGTGGCGTCGCTGATGGCGGCGTTGGAGCGACGCGACCGCACCGGAACCGGCTGCTACATCGACGTGTCGCAGACCGAAGCAGCTCTGCATTATCTGGCGCCGGCCATCTTGGATGCGTCGATCAATGGCCGCGATCCGCAGCGCTGCGGCAACGAGGACCCGCACATGAGCCCGCACGGCGTCTATCCGAGCTCGGGCGACGACCAGTGGGTGGCTATTGCCTGCACCGATGACCGGTGGGCAGCGCTGGCAGACACCATCGGGCTCGTCGGCGATGGGGCACCAGGCTCGGATCAGGCTGCGCGCAGGGAGCGTGCGGCGGAGATCGACGAGGCCATTTCGGCATGGACCTCGGAGCGCACTAACACGGAGGCGGCCGAGACGCTGCAGGCCAGCGGTGTGGATGCCTACCCAGTCAACAACGGTCAAGGATGCTGCGACGATCCGCAGCTGCAGGCTCGGGAGCACCACATCAACGTTCCCCACAGCTATCGCGGGACGATGTGGACGCAGCACTGCAGGACGCGCATGTCTCGAACGCCACCGGTGGTCTGGCGAGGCGGCCCATGCCTGGGCGAGGACAACTATGAGGTGCTCACCGATTTCCTTGGCTACGACGCCGACCGCATCGCCGACCTCGCAGCGGCCGAAGTGCTCGGCTGAGGCCGCTACTCGGTCTCGGTTTCGGCTTCCGTGCCGGATTCGGCCTCCTCCGCGCCATCCTCGCCCTCACCTTCGGCTTCAGACTCGGCCTCCGACCCGGTCTCACCGTCGGTATCGGGCGCTGGCGCAGCAGTCGTCGGCGGTGGCTGATGGCGGGCGCAGTCACCCGAGACAATGTCGTTGATGCGGTCGACGCGGGCCCCTGCAGCAGCAGGCACCGGCGCGCCGTTGGCGTCGAGCAGATGCGGATGGAACGACCAGTCCACGATTTCGTTGCCGTCGAAGTCGATCTGCAGGACACCCGTCTCGCCAGTGATACCGGACCGGTGATGCCACACGAAATTGCCCAGCGAGTAGGCCACCAGCTTCCCGTCGTCGAACACGACCGGCTGCAATACGTGAGGGTGCTGACCAATAACCGCGTCGGCACCGTTGCGCAGCAGCTCGAACGCAAGGTCGCGCTGGCGGCCGTCGGGACAGGTCATGCGTTCGACGCCCCAGTGGACGACGGCGATCACCACGTCGGCATCCTGAGCTGCCGCACGGACGTTCGCGAACAGCCGGTCACGCTGGTACGCCGACGCAATCCCCGGTCGCGTCCCGGTGGCGGGAAAGCCGAGCGGCACAACCAGCGAGGCCCCGACGAACGCGACATCTACACCGGGCACTACCTCGATCACGCGGTGTCGGTAGGCGTCTGAGCTGGTTGCCCCTGCCCCCAAAGCGATTACTCCTTCGGCCTCGAGCAGGCCAACCGTGTCGAGGAGCGCATCGGGTCCGTAGTCCATGGCGTGATTGTTCGCCAGGTTTGCCACGTCCACACCCGCAGCGCCGATCCGCTCAGCGGCCGACGGTGGTGCCCGAAAGACGAACTGCTTGTCGGCAGGCTCACCGTGGTCGCTGATGACCATCTCTACGTTCACGACCGCGATGTCGGCGGACCGGAGCGCAGGCTCGATGCCGGCGAACGGGTCGATGCCGGCTGCTTCGCTGCGGTCCATCAGCACGTCGCCGCCCGCCAGCATCGTCCACCTCAGGTCTGGCGTGCTCGTCGTCGGCACGACCGCAGTCGTCGCTGTCGACGTTGCGGCAACCAACGCGGCAGGCACAGTTGAGGGAGCGACTTGGTCATCGGCTCGGCTGGACTCGACTTCGGCCGCTGCCGGCTGCGCGCTCGCAGGTGCTTGCGATGATGTGGGCGGCGCAGGCGCGACCCGGATTGGGCTGGTGCTGCATGCGACCCCCAATGCAGCCGCGCCCCCAGCAAGCGCTGCAAGGGCCCTCACCCGAGTCGACCGGCGCGGTCGCCGTAGGAACCCCAGCTTGGGTTCACCCAGCGTTGAACACCCACCTCAAGCCGTGTGCAACCAGCGCGTAGGGCACGGTGAAGTGCGTTTCTTCATCCCAGATCATTGTCTTCAGCCGCAGACTGGGATAGTTCCGGCCTGTGAGCAGCTCGCCCAAACGCTCGGTGTGTTCAGCGGTGCGGGCCTGTTCGAAGATCGCGGTAGCGCCCGGGTCGAAGGCAGGGCTGAGCACGTCTTCGGCCCCGCCAGCGGCGAGGTACACGACAGCGTCGAGATCGTCGTTGGCCTCGGCATAGGCAGCCTCGTAGTCGAACACCAGCGGGTGATCCCAGCAGATCCACGGGCTGCCGATCACGTACCGGTTGAAGAATCCGGTGTGGTTGAACAGCGTGTAGCAGCCGAACAGCCCGCCCATTGAGTCACCGACGTAGGTGCGGTCGTCGGACACGTTGAAGTTCGCCTGCAGCCAAGGCCACAGCTCCTCGCTCATGAACCTGGCGAACAGCGGGGCCCCGCCGCCCACGACCTCCATCTCCACCAACGGTGACGCATTGAGTTGTTCGAGCTGCCACTCGTCGGACGTCGGCGAGAAGTCGTACATGCGACGTCCGGTCACATAGACGATGTCGCCGCCGACGGGGTAGCCGATCGCCACCGTCAGGATGGGCGGGATCTCGCCGCCCATGAGCAGCATCGTCGCCATGTCGCAGGCGAAGCCTGCGCCGAAATTGGCATCGGTCTGGTACACGACCGCCAGCGGTTCGGGCCAGTCGATAGGCGGCCCCTGGGTGGTGATCTCGAAATCGAAGTCCATGAGATCCGAGTGGACGATGTGTCTCTGTGTGAGCGGCAATTGCTGTGGACCGGCCATGGCGTTTCCTTGCTTGTCGAATGCGTGCCTCGGAGTCTCGCGCAGCGCGCGACCGGTGTCCGTCGTGCCGCTGCTCCGAACTAGCGTCGCGCCCGCAGGGCCGAATCAATCCCTGCGAAGCGCTGAACTCAGCCGAACAGGAGGCCTGACATGTCGCTCGGAGACGAAGTTCAAGGAATTCTCGACCGAGGCGTCGCCGACGGTGACGTCGTGGGCGCAGTGGCCAAGGTCATCAGTGCCGACGGAGAGATCTGCTCAGCGGCGGCCGGCACACGGGGCGCCGACAGCGACGTTCCGATGTCGAATGACACCGTGTGCTGGATCGCCTCCATGACCAAGGCCATCACCGGCACCGCGGCGATGCAGCTCGTCGAGCAGGGCCAGCTCTCGCTCGACAGCCCCGGCGCGGAGGTGCTGCCACTGCTCGGCGAGCTCGACGTGCTGACCGGCTTCGACGACGACGGCAACCCGGTCACCCGGCCCCGCAACGGCGACATCACGCTGCGTCACCTGCTGACCCACACCGCGGGCATGGGATATGACATCTGGAGCCCTGAGCTTGGCCAGTACGAGGAGGTCACCGGGACGCCAGGGGTCATCGAGTGCCAGAAGGAGACCCTGCGGATCCCGTTGCTGTTCGATCCCGGCGACCGCTGGTTTTACGGAACCGGCATCGACTACGCGGGCCAGATGGTGGAGGCGGCGTCAGGGATGTCGCTCGGGGAGTACATGACCGAGAAAATCTTCGGGCCGCTGGGCATGACCGACACGTCGTTCAAGATCAGCGACGACATGCGCGCTCGCATCTCGGCGATGCAAGCGCGGATGGAGGATGGCTCGCTGGTCGAGATGCCATTCGAGATCCCTCAAGAGCCCGAGTTCGAGATGGGCGGCGGCGGCCTGTACTCCACCGTCGACGACTACTGCCGCTTCCTGGCCATGATGCTGAACGGTGGCAGCCTCAACGGCAACGAAATCGTGTCACCCGAAACGCATGCGCAGATGGTCACCAATGCCATGGGCGACTTACGCGTCACGATGCTCCCGACGGCCATTCCGCCCTACTCATTCGATGCAGAGTTCTTCCCCGGCGTCGAAAAGTCGTGGGGCCTGACATTCCAGATCAACGAGGAACCCGCCCCGACGGGGCGCCCGGCCGGCGGCCTCATGTGGGCCGGTTTGGCCAACTCCTACTTCTGGATCGATCTGCAGAATCGGGTGGCCGGCTGCTACATCAGTCAGCAGGTGCCGTTTGCAGATCCTCGCTCTTACGCGCTCCACGAAGCCATCGAGACCGCCACTTACAACAGCCTGTAAGAGGCTGCGCCGATTCGGTCCTACCCCGCTCGTACGCCTGTGCTTGTGAGCTCAGGCTCTCAGGCGGGGCCGAGCACGATGCAGCCGTTGTGGCCGCCGAAACCGAACGAGTTGCTGAGCGACGGGCCCGGCTCCCAGTCGGCCGCTTGACCGGTCACCAAGCGGAACTCCGCAAGCTCGGGATCGGGAGTGGTCCAGCCTGCCGTCGGCGGGATCTTGCGGTGCTGCATCGACAGCAGCACCGCGATCGCCTCCAGCGCGCCCGCGGCACCGAGCGCATGGCCGGTGACGCCCTTCGTAGACGTCACCAGCGGCCCGTTTGGGCCGAACAGCTTGTTGAGCGCCTCCGCCTCGGCGGCATCGTTCAACGGGGTCGAGGTGCCGTGTGCGTTCACGTGCGCGATGTCGTCGGGGGTGAGGCCGGCGTCCTCGATCGCGAGCTGCATGCAGCGCAGCGCTCCCGCGCCCCCCGGGGCCGGTGCGGTGATGTGATGGGCATCGGCATTCGACGCGGTACCGAGCACCTCTCCGTAGATCTTCGCTCCCCGCGAGACCGCTGACTCCCACTCCTCGAGAATCAGGGTGGCGGCGCCTTCGGTCATCATGAAGCCGTCACGGTTCTTGTCGAACGGCATGGATACCCCGCTGGTCGACAAAGCAGTCATGTTGACGAAACCTGCTGTGCCCACGGGAGTCATCACCGACTCGCAGCCACCGGCCACGATGACGTCAGCGACTCCTGTGCGGATCAGCCGAGCTGCGTACCCGACAGCGTGCGTACCTGCTGCGCAGGCCGTGGTCAGCACCTCGCAAGGGCCGGCTAGGCCGAAGCGCATGGAGATGGCAGCCCCGGGGGCGTTGGGCATCATCATCGGGACCATGAACGGCGAAACCCGGCGCGCACCCTTGCGGTCGAGCACGAGAACCTGGTCTTCGAAGGTCTGCAGGCCGCCGACACCAGTGCCGTAGATCACCCCGCAGCGATCCGGATCGGTCGCCAAGTCGCCTGCATCGGCGATCGCGTGTGCGGCCGATGCCATGCCGAGCTGAGTCGACCGATCAGCCCGCCGCGCCTCCTTGGGATTGTCGTAGTACGGCGCTGGATCGAAGTCGGTGACCCGGCGCTCGCCTTCCGGCGGCTCGGAGTTCAACCCTTGCCAGAAGTCGTCAATGCCGGTCCCGGCGCATGAGATGACGCCGAGGCCGACGACAGCTACTCGCCGGCTGTCGCTCACAGTTTCGATTCGACCAGCTCGATCGCGTGGGCGACGGTGGTGACGTCTTCGAGTTCTTCCTCGTCCACGCTGATGTCAAACTCCTCTTCCAACGCCATCACCAACTCGACAAGGTCCAGGCTGTCGGCGTCGAGGTCGTCGGCGAAGCTGGCCTCCGGTGTGACTTGCTCGGGATCCACTGCCAGCACCTCGACGGCGCAGTCACGGAATCGATCCAACGTGTCACTCATGCTGATCCCCTCGTGTGGGCGGTCACGCGCACGATCCCCCGACGGCCGTGCGAGTGCGAAGTGTAGGTCCCGCGAGCCTCGCCGTCGTCACACCTGTTGCTTCCCGCTCATGTTCGCTGTTGCTCACGGGCCGCTGAGGCACGGGCTCAGCCTCACGGCTCAATGACCCATGCCCAAACCGCCATCGACCGGCATCACGGCGCCGGTGATGTACGCGCCATCGTCGGACGCCAGAAATGCCACCGCGGCGGCGATCTCGGACGGTTCTGCCACCCGGCCCAAGGGAACCGCGTCGGTGATGGCGGCTTGCTGAGTGTCGTTGAGTGCACCGAACATCTCGGTGTTGACCGGCCCTGGTGCTACGACATTCGCCGTGATGGCGCGCGAACCGAGTTCGCGCGCCAGCGATCTGGCCATGCCCACAAGGCCTGCCTTGGATGCGGCGTAGTTGACCTGTCCTGCCGAGCCCAGCAGTCCAACCACTGACGACACGAAGATCAGCCGTCCCCAGCGGGCGCGCAGCATCGGCCGAGCCGCCCGCTTGGCCATCCTGTACGCGCCGGTCAAGTTGGTGTCGACTACCGCAGCGAAGTCTTCGTCGGCCATGCGCAGCACCAGCTGATCACGGGTGATGCCGGCATTGGCGACCAGCACCTCGACCGGACCCAACTCTGCCTCAATGGTGCTGTATGCCGCATCGACCGCTGCACTGTCGGCCTGATCGCATGACACCCACAGCAGACGGTCGTCGTCGGGGGCCCCGCTGCGACTGGTGACCGCCACGCGGTGACCCGCATCGGCAAACAACCGCGCGGTCGCCAGACCGATGCCCCTGCTTCCACCGGTAACCAAGACCGTTCGTTCAGTCGTGGGGCGCGCTGTCGATGAGCTCATAGTGCACTGAGTGAGGAGGTCCGGTGTTCGGGCGAGGCGATCGTCGCTGACGGCAGCAGCTAGCTGGCCTTGGCCGGAGCGCCCGACCAGCGCAGCAGCGCTGATGCCGAAGTCATGCCGGCTCCGAATCCGACCAGCAGCACATGGTCGCCCTCGCTGATGCGACCGTCGCGCACGGCGTCATCGAGCGCGAGGGGAATCGACGCAGACGACGTGTTGCCGGTGCGTTCGATGACCATCGCGGCCTTCTCGAAGGGAATGCCCAGCCGCTTGCAGGAGGTCTCGACGATGCGGACGTTGGCTTGGTGCGGCACGACGACGTCTATGTCGTCGGGCGTGAGGCCAGCCTGCTTCATGGACTGGCGAGCCGATTCTTCCATGACGAGCACGGCCTTCTTGAAGACTGCTTGGCCGGCCATCTGGATGAAGTCGCCATGCTCGCAGTAGAGGTGATTCTCCATGGAGCCGTCGCTGGAGACATGCCAGCCGAGCAGGTCCGAACCCTGGTCGCTGCGTTCGAGCACTGCGGCACCAGATCCGTCGGCGAACAGGATGCACGTGGCCCGGTCGGTCCAATCGGTGATCCGTGAGAGCACCTCGGCGCCGATGACCAGCACCCGTTCATGTCCCATGGCGATCATGCCGTGACCTGCCACGAGCGAGTACACGAAACCCGAGCAGGCGGCGTTGACGTCCATCGCCCCGCAATCGAGCCCGAGCGCCTCTTGCACCCGCGACGACGAAGCCGGAACGCTCCGATCAGGAGTGGTAGTCGCCAAGATGAGCATGTCAATGCTCGAGGGGTCGACGCCGGCCACTTCCATCGCTGCTTCGCCGGCACGTGCAGCCAGGCCCGCCGTGGTGCCCCCGATGTTTCGCTGCTTGATGCCGGTTCGCTCGATGATCCACTCGTCTGACGTGTCAACCATTTGGGCCAATTCGTCGTTGGTGAGGACTCGTTCTCCGAGCGCCGTCCCGATGCCGACAATGCGCGCGCTCGAAGCACTTCCCACGCTGAGCGTCATCTGTGGCCTCCCCTCTAGGTCCCTGCGGCCGTCCGCAACCACGCAACTGGCTGCCGAGCGGTGACCCGCTCGCCCTCTACGGCCATAATGCCCATGACAGTACCCGCGAATGCCGAGCGAACTTCCTCACCGGCCACGTGGCCGATGACGTCGCCGACACTGACTTGCTGGCCATCATCGACACCCGCGCCGAGCGTGAAGACTCCGGCGCACGGGCTCACAATGAGTCGTTCGGTGACGTAGAGGTTCTCGCCGCCCAGCACGGCAGGCGCCGACGGGGCCTCGGTCGCGAGCGCCTCCATCAGCGCGTCGATTTCAGCCGGCGCACCGACCGACATCGATGTGGCGCCGCGGTGCGTCCGCTTGGTCATGCCGGTCAGCACCTTGCCCGGTCCCAGCTCCACGAAGGTAGTGACGCCGGCATCGGCCAATGCATGGAGGCTGGCGCGCCACAGCACTGGACTGGTGAGCTGCTGGGCCAGGAGCATGCGCCACTCGTCAGCGTCAGAACGCGGGCGTGCGTCGACATTTGCGACGACCGGCACGCTCGGGGCTCGGATCTCGACTTCGGCCAGCGCCTTGCGCAGACGATCGCGGGCCGGCTGCATGAACGGGGTATGGAAGGCGCCGCCCACGGGCAGACCCATGAGCCGTTTTGCGCCGGCTGTCTTCGCTTCGTCACCGGCGACGGCCACGGCGTCGGGTGCGCCAGCGATGACCACCTGCCCCGGGGCGTTGTAATTCGCGACCCAGACATCGCCAAGTGTGGCCTCGCACGCTTCCGCCACGAGGTTGTCGTCGAGGCCCAGCACCGCGGCCATGGTGCCTTCTCGCTCGTCAGCAGCGACCTGCATCGCCTCGCCGCGCTCGGCAACGAGCCGCACCGCGCCGTCGTACGCCAAGGCGCCGGTTGCGGTCAGGGCGCTGTACTCGCCCAGCGAATGCCCCGCCGCACACGAGAACGTCGTGCCGGTGCGCTCGACTGCATCGAGTGTCACCATCGACAGCACGAACGTCGACAGCTGTGAATTGCGCGTATGGCGCAGCTCGTCGGCGTCGGCTTCCAGCAAGAGCGCGGCGACATTGCGCCCGCAGGCGTCAGATGCCTCGGTGACCAACTCCCACGACTCGTGCGAGGTCCACGGTTCGCCCATGCCCGGTTGCTGAGAGCCCTGACCGGGAAATGTGAATGCGAGCACTCAGCCTCCTCCGCAGCGCCAGTGCGGAAGAACGGGCGCATGCCCGGGCCGCGGCGCAGTGAACGCACATTGGATGTAGCGGAAAGGGTAGGTGCCAACTCGGTGGGAGCGCGACCGCCCAGCTCGATACGCTGAGCCGCCCCACAGCCCGGGTGGTGAAACGGCAGACACGGGGGACTCAAAATCCTCTGCCCTCACGGGCGTGCGGGTTCAACTCCCGCCCCGGGCACCCGAAACCGGCAGGAATCCCGCCAGGACACTCTGGGGAGGCCGCCGAAGTGCAGCGGTAGGCTGGCCGATCCGCAGCAGCCGACCGGGCCCCGCCCGCCGGTGCGATCCTGTCCCGCGAGGGGAGCGCGTGTGTCCAAGCGAGTCGTGATCGCAGAGGACGAGGCCATCATCCGGCTCGACCTGCGCGAGATGCTCGAAGACGAGGGCTATGTCGTCGTGGCTGAAACGGGTCGCGGCGATGAAGCGGTGGAATTGGCACGCCAGCATCAGCCCGAGGTGTGCATCTTCGACATCCAGATGCCCGGTCGCGATGGCCTCGACGCGGCGCGCGAGGTCGCCGCAGACCGCACCTCTGCGGTGCTCATCCTCACGGCGTTCAGCAAGCGCCATCTCATCTCCGAAGCTCGCGATGCCGGAGTGCTCTCGTACTTGGTGAAGCCGTTTCAGCGCGAGGAGCTGGTCTCGGCCATAGAGGTGGCGTGGGGTCGTTTCACAGAGATGAGAGAGCTCGAGGACACCGTGGAGAGCCTCGAGGAGAAGCTGGAGACTCGCAAGGCCGTGGAACGTGCGAAGGGCCTGCTCATGGACGATTTTCAGCTGTCTGAGCGGGATGCTTTCGAATTCATCCGCAGTACGGCGATGGCCAACCGTGCGAAGATGCGAGACATCGCTCAGCAGATTGTCGATGGATTGCTGACTCCCTGAGTCGCTCGTTCGAGATCTGCTCGCCTGCGCTTGGCAGGCTTCCACAATCGCCGCCCCGCAACGTTGGGAGAGTTCCGATGTCCAAGCTCCTCTTGCTTGACGGGAACTCGCTCACGTACCGGGCCTTCTTCGCCATACCCGAGGACATGGCCACACGCTCGGGACAGCCCACCGGCGCCGTATTTGGGTTCACGTCCATGCTCATCAACCTGGTGCGGGATCACCGCCCAGACGCGATCGCAGTGTGTTTCGACCGTCCCGAGCCGACGTTCCGGCATATCGCTGCGCCGGAATACAAGGCACATCGCGACGAGACGCCGGCAACACTCATCGATCAGCTCGGCCTGGTGCGCGAAGTGCTCGAGTCGTTGAGCATGACTTCGCTGGACTGTGCCGGCTTCGAGGCCGACGACCTGTTGGCGACGCTGGCGTCCCAAGCCGAACAGCGTGGCGACGATGTCCTGATTGTCAGCGGGGATCGCGACGTGTACCAACTTGTGCGTGACCCCAAGGTTCGGGTGGTCTACAACCGGCGCGGCGTCACCGACTATGCGCTCTACGACGAAGCGGGCATCGCCGAGCGCACTGGCGTCACGCCGGACCTCTACGTGCAGTACGCCGCACTGCGTGGCGATCCGTCCGACAACCTTCCCGGAGTGCCTGGGGTCGGCGAGAAGACGGCCGCCAAGCTGCTCAATAAGTACGGCAGTCTCGAAGCCCTGCTGGCCGCGGCCGCGGAGCAGACTCCGAAGCTGGCCGAGAATCTTGCGGCACACAGCGAGCATGTGCGGCGCAACGTCGATCTGATGACCCTGCGGACCGACGCACCGGTCGAAGCGGCGCCAGCGGATCTCCAATGGGACGCTTTCGACGGCGACTTGGTGACGCGTACGTTCGAGTTCCTGGAGTTCGGCAGCCTCCACGCTCGTCTCCGTGACGCATTGGTGGGCACGGCCCTGGACGGCCTGCTGACGGCCGACGCAGCATCCCCGGAGACCGTCCAGCTCGCGGAGACGCAGTTTCTGCCGGTCGACGTTGGAGCCGATGCCCGTGGCGCCAATGCCGTGAGGCTGCTGGCCGAGCTGGCGAACCGTGACGATCCTGTCGCGCTCGGATACACCCTCGAGGCGGACGGCGCCGTGGGCGTGCTGGCGGTCGCAGTCGATCCCTCACGCGGGTCCGTGCTCGCGCTCGGTGCCGGTGACCTGGAGGTGCCCGACATCGCCCAGCGGGTTGCCTGCCTGCTCGGGGTCGACGGGCCAGGCGTCCACGTCCATCAGGCGAAAGCGCTGATGCGGGCACTGGAGCTAGCGAACGGTGATCTCGCTGCCAGCGCGTCGGTGGCCGGCCTCGCTACCGACACTGCAATCGCCGCTTATCTCATCCAACCATCGGAAGGCCGCGCCGAGCTGAGCGCGCTCCTCGCCCGGCATTGCGGCACTGAGCTTCCCGACAGCGATGGACAAGGTCAACTCGGCTTCGATGATCTCGATGCCGACGGTCCTTCAGGAAGTGTCGCGGCCGGCGGTGATGCCCTCGCAGTGGCGATGCTCGCCCCAGTACTCGACCGGGAACTCGAGACCCTCGGGATGTCCGATTTGTATCGCGACATCGAGCGTCCGCTGATCTGCGTCCTCGCTCGCATGGAGTCGGCCGGGATCGGTGTCGACCACACTGAACTCGAGTCGTTGCGTGACCACCTGACGAGCGAAGTGTCTGCACTCGAAGCAGAAGTGCGGCAACTGGCCGGTCGGGACGATCTCAACGTCAACTCGCCCAAGCAGCTGGCAGAGGTGCTCTTCGAGGACCTGGGGTTGACGCCGCAGCGCAAGACCAAGACGGGTTATTCCACAAGCGCCACAGCGCTTGAATCGCTGCGAAGCGAGCACCCGATCGTGGACAAGCTGCTGGCGTTCCGGGAGGTGGAGAAGCTGCGATCGACCTACGGCGTCAGCTTGCTCGAATGCGTCGAACCGGACGGCCGCATCCACGCCACGTTCAACCAGACGGTTGCACGCACCGGCAGGCTCAGCTCCGAAGAGCCGAACCTGCACAACATCCCGGTGCGGACCTCCCAGGGGCGCCTGTTCCGGCGCGCATTCGTGCCGGCTGACGGCTACGAGCTGCTGATCGCCGACTACAACCAGATCGAGCTGCGGGTGATTGCGCATCTGTCGGGCGACCCGGGCCTCGTCGGCGCCTTCGAGGCGGGCCACGACATCCACAGCGCAACGGCAGCATCCCTCTTCGCCATCAGCCCGAGCGAGGTCGACCCGCAGCAGCGGTCGGTGGCAAAGATGGTGAGCTACGGCTTGGCCTACGGGATGGAGGCATACGGTCTCGGACAGCGACTCGGGGTGCCCACCGACGAGGCAGCACACATTCTGGACGCCTACTTCGAAGCGTTCCCAGAGGTGCGCTCGTTCATGGACGGCGTGGTCTCGGAGAGTCGCGAGCGTGGGTACACCGAGACGGCCTTCGGGCGGCGTCGCCCGCTTCCCGAATTGACATCTCGAAATCACCGCGTGCGCCTGGCCGCGGAGCGACAGGCCATGAATGCTCCCATCCAGGGACTCGCAGCGGACATTTTCAAAGTGGCGCTGGTACGCCTCGATGCGGCCTTGCAGGATCGGTCGGCAGCCAGCCGTCTGGTGCTGCAGGTGCACGACGAGGTGATCCTCGAAGTGCCCCCATCGGAGCACGACGAGGTGACCGAGCTGACGGTGGACACGATGCGGCATGCCGCCGACCTGGCGGTCCCGCTCGAAGTCCATGTTTCGGCGGGCGCAACCTGGGCCGACGCCAAGGGCTGAACGCCGCGGGTCTCCACGCCGCGGGCCGGTAGCCTTGCCGTGCGCTTCGTGCGGCTCGCTCGGCCGCCTGCGCCCGTACTCCCGACGTGAGCATTCCCCCCGTGACCGACGCACTTGCCCCCGCACCAGACCTCGAAGACCCCGCATCCGAAGACACAGCACCCGAAGACACAGCATCCGAAGACCCCGCCCCCGAAGACACGGCGGCAGCACCGCCGGATTCCCAGGACGGTGAGAGCTCGGGCAAGGAAGTGGGCAACGGAGCTTCGCAGGGCGCTTTCGGCACGTTCACCGAAGCGGGCGACTACGTGCCGCGGACTGTCACCGTCGACGATCTGGGCGACACCTCCTTCGAGGACGCCATAGCGCAGACCATCGTCGAGTTCGACGACGGCGACATCGTGGCCGGCACCATCGTGCGTGTCGATCGCGACGAAGTACTGCTCGATATCGGCTTCAAGTCTGAGGGTGTCATCCCGTCTCGCGAGCTCTCGATCCGCCACGACGTCGATCCTTCCGAAGTCGTGGACGTCGGCGATCAGATCGAGGCGCTCGTCCTTCAGAAGGAAGACCCCGACGGCCGCCTGGTGCTGTCCAAGAAGCGAGCGCAGTACGAGCGTGCTTGGGGTCGCATCGAAGAGATCCGCGAATCGAACGGCGTCGTCACGGGTCCCGTCATCGAGGTCGTGAAGGGCGGCTTGATCGTCGACATCGGGCTGCGGGGATTCCTGCCGGCGTCGCTGGTGGAACTCCGGCGCGTCCGCGATCTGGCCCCTTATGTCGGCCGCGAGCTGGAAGCCAAGATCATCGAGCTCGACAAGAACCGCAACAACGTCGTGCTCAGCCGGCGAGCCTGGCTGGAGGAGAGCCTCAAGGAGGAGCGGGAAGGCTTCCTGCGAGACCTCAAGCGGGGCGAGCGGCGCACTGGCAGGGTCTCGTCGGTGGTCAGCTTCGGCGCATTCGTCGACCTCGGCGGCATGGACGGCCTCATTCACGTGTCGGAGCTGTCCTGGAAGCATGTCGATCATCCCAGCTCGGTCGTCACCATCGGCGACGAGGTCACGGTGGAGGTGCTCGAGATCGACCGTGAGCGCGAGCGCATCTCGCTGTCACTCAAGGCGACGCAGCAGGATCCGTGGGAAGCGTTCGCCAACTCCCACCGGGTCGAAGAACTCGTCTACGGCCGAGTCACCAAGCTCGTGCCGTTCGGAGCCTTCGTACAGGTCGGCGATGGCATCGAGGGCTTGGTGCACATCTCGGAGATGTCGGCTCACCACGTCGAGCTGCCCGAGCAGGTAGTGACCCCCGGCGAAGAGCTGTGGGTGAAGATCATCGATCTTGACCTGCAGCGTCGGCGCATCAGCCTGTCGATCAAGCAGGCCGCCGAAGGTGGCGTGGTAGCGGAGGAATACCGCGAGGCGTTCGGCGACCACGCGTACGACGAAGAGGGCAATTTCATCGGCGAATTCAGCTACGAGACGCCTGCCGAAGGCGAGGAATCGGAAGCTGAGCGGGCATGGCGCGAGTACTACGAAGAGCATGGCGAGGAGGCCTACCGCCAGGCCCTCGCGCAATACGAGAACCAGGGAACCGAGGGCGAGCCCGCCACGGCCGCTGCCGAGGGTGACGGCTAGCGCAGCCGCTCTTCGCTGGATCCGCTCCAGTTGAATCAGTCTCTTTCGAAGCCGGTCCGATGATCTCAGTCGGGCTCACCGGCGGCATCGGCAGCGGGAAGAGCACTGTTGCTTCGGGCTTCGTCGAGCACGGAGCCGTACTGATCGATGCGGACGCCATCGTTCGCTCCCAGCAGGCACCATCGAGCCCCGTCTTTGTCGCGATGGTGGAGCGCTTCGGAGACCACATCGTGGCTCCGGACGGCACGCTCGACCGCGGTGCCGTCGCGGCCATCGTGTTCAACGATCCCGACGCACTCGCTGACCTGAATGCGATCACCCATCCTCCGGTCGGTCGGGAGATCCGTCGCCGGCTCAGCGAACTGGAACCTACGGATCGCTTGGTTGTGCTCGACATCCCGCTGCTCGGTGAGGGGCTGGCTCAAGGTCGACGCCCCCGTTACCAGACCAGCGGGATCCTGGTGGTGGACACGCCGACCGATATCGCTGTGGAGCGGCTCGTGACTTCGCGGGGTTTTTCCGCCGACGATGCACGCGCTCGTATCGCCGCACAGCTGTCGCGCGAAGAGCGACTGGCTATCGCCGACTGGGTCATCGACAACTCCGGCGGTCTCGACGAGCTCGAAGCTGCGATCGGCGCAGCCTTTCGCTGGGCGAGCGCGCTGCCGCACATCGACCCAGCTCCGTGACGCGCGCCTGGCTGTCGCTGAGATTCTCAGTAGGCGAGCGGAGTCCCGCAGTGCGGACAGCTGGGCTCGGGCGCGCGCGTATCGAACTGTGATGGCTTGACCAGAAGGAAGCAGCCTTCGCAGAGGATCTCGTCTTCCTGCTTGGAGGACGAACGCGAGCCGGTGACGATGCCGATCTCGTCGTCATCGTCGTCATCGTCGTCGTCTTCGGACGCCAGCCGCTCCTTGAGGATCTCGCCGAGATCCGCTTCGAGCTCCTCATCGTCATCGTCGTCATCTTCATCGTCCGCGGGGCGCACCCCGGCGGGCACTTCGCGGCTCGGCTCCGATGCATCATCAGATGAAGCTGGCTCGTCTGTGTCGATCTCGTCAACCTCGTCGATCTCGTCGTCGAGACTCGTCACTCCCAACTCTTCGGCCTCGAGATCGTCGGGCACCGGCTCGAGGTCATCGCCCAGCAGGTCAGGTTCGAGCAAGGCCTCGTCGTGCGGTTCGTCCTGGGCGTCAGGGACGTCTGGTTCGTCGCGGCTCATGGGCAGTCTCGGGTAGTGATGGAGTCGGGTTTTGTCGGGTCAGCAGTCAGCGCGGCAGGATAACCAGACTGGCTGCTCGCAGGGAGACACCTTCGCGCTGATCGGCGCAACAGTTTCCCCGGTCTGGTGATCTGATGCTGGCGGGATGGCGAGGCGTCGCGGCCCTAGCCTCCGGAACATGACATCGGTCTCGACCGCTCTCGCGCATGGGGATTCGGACCGAGACGATTCGCGGCAGGTCCGCCCGTGGCTGCCGACACCTACCGCCGCCCATCCGTTCCGCGTCACCGCAGGCTTCGAACCTGCCGGTGACCAACCGCGCGCGGTGGCCGAGCTGGCTGACGGCATCACCCGCGGGGACCGGTTCCAGACGCTGTTGGGCATCACCGGCTCGGGCAAGAGCGCCACGATTGCGTGGACGATCGAGCAGTCGCAGCGACCGACGCTGGTGCTCGCACCGAACAAGTCCTTGGCGGCGCAGCTTGCCAATGAGTTCCGTGAGTTCTTCCCCGACAATCGTGTGGAGTATTTCGTCTCCTACTACGACTACTACCAGCCCGAGGCATACATGCCGGCCTCGGACACCTACATCGAGAAGGACTCCAGCGTCAACGATGAGATCGACCGTCTGCGGCACTCGGCCACGGCGGCGCTGCTGACACGGCGGGACGTCATCGTGGTGGCATCGGTCTCAGCCATCTACGGGCTCGGTGCACCCTCGGAGTATCTGCGCCAGATGCTGTACCTGCGGGTTGGCGAGACGGTCGACCAGCGAGCGGTGTTGCGCCGACTCGTCGACATGCAGTACGAGCGCAACGACATGAACCTCGTGCGGGGTCGATTCCGGGTACGCGGCGACACGCTCGAAGTGCACCCGGCATACGAGGAGTTCCTGGTGAGGGTGGAATTGTTCGGCGACGAGATCGATCGGATCAGCCGCATCGACCCGGTCACCGGTGAGCGCCTGGGTGATCTCGAGGAGGTCACCGTCTTCCCTGCGTCGCACTATGTCACCGGCGAGGACAAGCTGCGGGTGGCGATCTCCAAGATCGAGGCCGAGCTGGCGGAACGACTGCAGCAATTCGAGAAGGAGAACAAGCTGCTCGAGGCACAGCGGCTTCGCATGCGCACCGAGTACGACCTGGAGATGCTGGGCGAGCTGGGCTACTGCAATGGCGTCGAGAACTACTCGATGCACCTCGACGGCCGGGTCTATGACGAGCCGCCGTACACATTGCTGGATTTCTTCCCCGACGACTATCTACTCGTCATCGACGAGAGCCATGTCGCGGTGCCCCAGCTGCACGGCCAGTTCGCCGGCGACCGACGCCGCAAGGACACCCTCGTGGAGCACGGCTTCCGGCTGCCGTCGGCTCGGGACAACCGGCCGTTGCGCTTCGACGAGGTGATGGACCGGCTGAATCAGGTTGTCTTCCTGTCAGCGACGCCGGGGGAATACGAGCTGCGGACGAGTTCTCAAGTGGTGGAGCAGATCGTCCGCCCGACCGGCCTGGTGGACCCCGAAATCGTCGTGCGCCCGACCCAAGGCCAGATCGACGACCTGATGGGTGAGATCGAGCGGGTCACCGAACAGGGCCAACGGGTGCTCGTGACGACGCTCACCAAGAAGATGGCGGAAGATCTCACCGACTACTTGCTGGAATTGGGCGTCAGGGTGCGGTACCTGCATAGCGAGATCGACACCATCGAGCGGATTGAGATCCTCCGTGACCTGCGGCTCGGGCACTTCGACGTGCTGGTGGGCATCAACCTGCTGCGAGAAGGCCTCGACCTGCCCGAAGTGAGCCTTGTCGCCATCCTCGACGCCGACAAAGAGGGATTCCTGCGCAGCGAGACGTCGCTCATCCAGACCATCGGGCGAGCAGCGCGCAACGTGGACGGTCAGGTCGTGATGTACGCCGACGCGTTTACGCCCTCGATGCACCGTGCGGTATCGGAGACGAACCGGCGCCGCGGCCTGCAGCAGGCATACAACGCGGAGCACAACATCGACCCCCAGACGATCCGCAAGGCGGTCACTGACATCCTCGAAGTTCTCAGAGGCCCAGCAGAGACAGCCCCGGTCCCAGAGAAGTTGGCCTCAGGCCGAGTGAACGCAGAAAAGGTCCGAGCCGCGTACGGCGACCTGCCACCAGACGACCTCACACGGCTCATCGCCTCGCTGGAAGAGGAGATGGCCGAAGCAGCGGCAGACCTCAGATTCGAATACGCAGCGCGCCTCAGAGACGAGCTCAGAGAGCTGCGCCGAGACCTCCGAGACGCCAGCGCCTAGAGAACGACTGCCTAGAGAACGACCACGGAGCGCAGGACCTCGCCACGCTCCATCTTCTCGAAGGCCTCCTCGACGCCGGCAATCCCGATCGTCTCGCTGACGAACTTGTCGAGCGGCAACCGCTCCTGCAGGTGAAGATCGATCAGCATCGGAAAGTCCCGGCTCGGCAAGCAGTCGCCGTACCACGAGCTCTTCAGCGACCCGCCCCGACCAAACACCTCGATCAACGGCAGCTCGATCTTCATCGTGGGATTCGGCACCCCGACGAGCACGACAGTGCCTGCCAAATCACGGGCATAGAAGGCCTGCTCGTAGGTCTGGGGCAGTCCGACAGCCTCGATGGCCACATCCACGCCGTTGCCTCCGGTCAGCTCACGGATTGCCTCGACAACCTCGTCGTTGCTCATGCCTGACGAGTCGATGGTGTGCGTAGCACCGAATTCTTGGGCCCATTCGAGTTTGCGGCTGTCGATGTCGACGCCGATGATGGTGTGCGCTCCCGCAAGACGCGCTCCACAGATCGCAGCGTCGCCCACGCCGCCGCAACCGAACACCGCCACGCTGTCGCCCCGGCCTATCCCGCCGGTGTTCATTGCAGCTCCCAAGCCGGCCATCACTCCGCAGCCAATGAGGCCAGCGACCTCAGGCGGCGCCACAGGATCCACCTTGGTGGCCTGTCCTGCTGCGACGAGGGTTTTCTCGGCGAATGCACCAATGCCGAGCGCGGGAGAGAGCTCGACGCCGTCGAGGCTCATCTTCTGTGCTGCGTTATGGGTCGCGAAGCAGTACCAGGGGCGACCACGGTCGCAGGACCGGCAGTTTCCGCAGACTGCCCGCCAGTTGAGAACCACAAAATCGCCCACGGCGACACTCGTGACACCCTCGCCGACCTCGGACACCACGCCCGCTGCCTCGTGCCCAAGCAGGAACGGGAACTCGTCGTTGATAGCGCCTTCGCGATAGTGGAGATCGGTGTGGCAGACACCGCAGGCCTGCACGTCCACGATCACTTCGCCGGGCCCGGGGTCGGGAATCGTGATGGTCTCGACGCTGACCGGCTCGCCGACAGCCTTCGCCACGACTCCTCGTACTTCGTATGGCATGACGGCCCCCAGTTCGCTCTCCGGTGATCTGCCCGGACGGCTCGTGCTGAGTATCGGCACTGTCGCAGCACCGCATGCACGGTCCGCCGCGCGCGATCGCGACCCTAGTTCTGCCGATCGGCGCGACGGTCAAGGCGTGCCCTGAGCGTCGAACGAACTTGTGTTTGTTTCCGGGATGCACGGCGAGGGCACGGGTAGGCTCGCCCTGCATGGATGGGCGACAAAGCGACAGTCGGCAGCATGGGTGAGCTGCTGATCGTCCGCGGCGCGCGGGAGCACAACCTGCGCAACGTCGATGTCGAGTTGCCCCGCGATCGCATGATCGTGTTCACCGGGCTGTCGGGCAGCGGCAAGTCGTCGCTGGCATTCGACACCATCTACGCCGAGGGGCAGCGCCGGTATGTCGAGTCGCTGTCGGCCTACGCGCGCCAGTTCCTGGGCCAGATGGACAAGCCCGATGTGGACTTCCTCGAGGGCTTGTCGCCGGCCATCTCCATCGACCAGAAGAGCGCCAGCCGCAACCCGCGTTCGACTGTCGGCACGATCACTGAAGTGTTCGACTACCTCCGGCTGCTCTACGCCCGCATCGGCGTCCAGCACGATCCGCAAACCGGTGAGGTGGTCGAGCGCCAGACGTCTCAGCAGATCGTGGACCGGATCATGGAGATGCCCGAGGGCTCCCGTTTCGAGGTCCTCGCCCCGGTGGTGCGCGGCCGCAAGGGCGACTATCACACGCAGCTCGGCGACTTCGCCCGGCAGGGTTATGCACGCGTGCGGGTCGACGGCAAGGTGCTGGACCTGGGCAGCGTCGATGAGATCGAGCGACTCGATCGCTACGTCAACCATGACATCGAGGTCATCGTCGATCGGCTGGTGATCCGTGGCGACATAGAACAGCGCCTGACCGAATCGGTCGAGGCGGCGCTGGGCCTCGCTGACGGGCATGTGTGGATCCACCTCGTTCCGCACAGCACAGTGCCCTCGGGAGACGGCGGCGCCCCCGACGATTCGCCCGAAGTGTTGACGTTCAGCCAGCACCTGTTCTCGCCGGGCACGGGACGCTCTTTCGAGGAGCTGGCGCCCCGCAACTTCTCGTTCAACTCTCCCTACGGCGCATGCCAGACCTGTGATGGCCTCGGCACCCGGTACGAGGTCGACCCAGAGCTTGTCGTGCCGAACACGGAGCTGTCGGTGGCGGCTGGCGCGCTCGCCCCGTGGGCAGGGTCAACCGGCAAGTGGTTCACCCGGCTGCTCGAGGCCGTCGGAGAACAGCAGGGCATCCCACTCGACGTGCCGTGGGCTGAGCTCGAAGCGGGGCAGCGCAAGCTGCTGCTCGACGGCGCCCCGGCTGGCGAGCAGATCACCGTGCGCTACCGCAATCGCTACGGCCGCTCGCGCAGCTACACGACCCGCTACGAGGGCGTCATCCCGTTCCTGCGCCGCCGCCATGCGGACACCGAGAGCGACTGGTCTCGGAACCGTATCGAGGGCTACATGCGCGAGGTGCCGTGCGCAGCCTGCCACGGCGCGCGGCTCAACGAGGTATCGCTCGCGGTGCGCGTCGCCGGCCGGAACATCTTCGAGCTCTGCTCGGCGTCGATCGGCGAGGCAGCGAAGATTGTCGACGGGCTCGAGCTCACTGAGCGACAGCGCATCATCGCGGCCCCGATCATCAAGGAAATCGACGCACGGTTGAACTTCCTGCTCGACGTCGGCTTGGACTACCTGACGTTGAACCGTTCGGCAGCGACGCTGGCGGGCGGCGAGGCCCAGCGCATCCGGCTGGCGAGCCAGATCGGCAGCGGTCTCGAAGGCGTGCTGTACGTGCTCGACGAGCCGTCCATCGGGCTGCATCAGCGCGACAACCGCCGCTTGATCGACACGCTGCTGCACCTGCGCGATCTCGGCAACACCGTGCTGGTCGTGGAACATGATCTCGAAACGATCTCGGTTGCGGACTGGGTGGTGGACATCGGTCCCGGCGCTGGCGAGCACGGCGGCGAGATCGTCTACAGCGGGCCCACCGACGGGCTTGCGGGCGCACCGGGCTCGGTGACGGGGGAGTACCTCTCCGGCATCCGGGAGATCCCGATCCCGCCGTTGCGCCGGCCCCGTGGCGACGACCGATTGGTTGTCCGGGGAGCGCGAGAGCACAACCTGCGCAAGATCGACGTGGAGTTCCCGCTGGGCTGCTTCATCTGCGTGACAGGCGTGTCGGGCTCGGGCAAGAGCACGCTGGTGAACGACATTCTCTACAAGGCGCTGATGCAGCGGATCTACTCCTCCAAGGGAGTGCCTGGCTTGCACACGGCGGTCGAAGGCGCCGAGGCGCTCGACAAGGTCATCGATATCGACCAATCGCCGATCGGCCGCACGCCGCGCTCGAACCCCGCCACCTACACCGGCGTCTTCGACCACATTCGCAAGCTCTACGCAGCCACGAACGAGGCGAAGGTGCGGGGCTACCTTCCCGGCCGGTTCAGCTTCAACGTCAAGGGCGGGCGTTGCGAGGCCTGCTCGGGCGACGGGAACATCAAGATCGAGATGCACTTTCTGCCCGATGTATACGTACCTTGCGAGGTGTGCAAGGGCGCTCGCTACAACCGCGAGACGCTCGAGGTCCGCTTCAAGGGCATGACCATCGCCGACGTGCTCGCCATGCCCTGCGAGGACGCCCTCGAATTCTTCGCGGCGCAGCCGCCCATTCGGCGCCACATGCAGACGCTCGTCGACGTGGGCTTGGGTTACATCCGCTTGGGACAGCCCGCCACGACGCTCTCGGGCGGTGAAGCGCAGCGGGTCAAGCTTGCCAGCGAACTGTCGAAGCGATCCACCGGCCACACGATCTACATCCTCGACGAACCCACCACCGGCCTCCACTTCGAAGACATCCGCCGGCTGCTGGGCGTACTCGACCGGCTGGTGTCGGGTGGCAACACCGTGGTGGTCATCGAGCACAACCTCGATGTCATCAAGACCGCCGACTGGATCATCGACTTGGGCCCCGAGGGCGGAGTCGGCGGCGGAACCGTGGTGGCCGCAGGAACGCCGGAGCAGGTGGCAATGACCCCTGAATCGCACACTGGTCGGTACTTGGCGCCGCTGGTCGGCTGAACTGTCCGGTGGGACAAGCGCATTCGAGCGAAGGAGCGCACTCATGAGACTGCCCGAGATCACGCCTGAGGAGCTGACCGGCGGCGGGCGCGAGGTGTACGACGCCTTGCGCAGCGGCCCGCGCAGCGCTGCAACCGCCGATCTGAAGGTCAACAACATCGTCGGCCCTTACGGCGTGTGGGTGCGAGCGCCTGCCATCGGGGGGCCGACCCAGGCGCTGGGCGCTGCCGTCCGGTTCGCGGGCGGTCTTCCTGAGCTGGTCAAGGAGGCGGCGATCTGCACCGTCGGGGCGCACTACCGGTCGAAGTTCGAGTTTGCTGCGCATGAGCGCCTGGCTCAGATAGCGGGCATCGAACAGCGCCACCTCGACGCGCTGCGCGACGGTGGGCAAGCGGAGTTCACCGGCCAGGAGGCCATCGCGCACCGAGTAGCCGCCGAGTTGCTCGAATCGCACGGCATGAGCGACGAGACGTATGCCGCCGCTGTGGCCGAGTTCGGCACCGAGGGCGTGATCGAGCTCGTGACCACGGTGGGCTACTACTGCTTGATCTCGCTGACGCTGAATGCCTTCGAGATCCCGCTTCCGCCCGGCTGGGAGGATCCCTTCCCGGACGGGAGCTGATCAAGAGGTCCTGATCACGCCGATGTGCCAGATTGCCCCGATCAGGCGGGGCTGATCAGGTCGCCACCGCAGTCTCGTCTGTGTCGACGAGCGCCGAGCGCTCAAGTGGCAGCTCCACGATGAACTCGGTGTACTCACCGAGTTCGCTTTCCACCGAAATCTGACCGCCGTGCCCACGCACGATGTCATTTGACATTGCCAGTCCGAGCCCTGTGCCTTCGTTGGTGGGCTTGGTCGTGAAGAAGGGCTCGAAGATGCGCTGCACGACGTCGGGCGGGATGCCGGTGCCGTTGTCGCGCACCTTGATCACCGCCGACTCGCCGGTTCGCTGCGTGCTCAGCCAGATGGTCGGGAAGTACGGCGTGTCGTCGCCGTCGCCCTGCGTGACCATCTTGCCGGGCTCGCCGCCGAGATCCCGCCAGCGCTCGTTCGCGGCATAGCCGGCGTTGGTGACCAAGTTGAGGAACACGCGGCCCATGTCCTGCGGGATGACTTCTAGCTCGCCCACTTCGGGGTCGAAGTCTCGCTCGATGGTGACGTTGAAGTCGGCGTCCTGCGCTCGTGCGCTGTGGTACGAGAGCATGGCGTGCTCGTCGAGTAGCGCATTGATTTCCACAGGACGGGACTCGCCTCCGCCCCGACCCATCATGAGCATGCTCTCCACGATGCGGTTGGCCCGGTCGCCGTGCCCGCGGATGCGGGTCAGGTTTTCCTTGAGGTCGCCGGTGATCTCGGCGACGTAGTCGGCCTGGTCGTCGGGCGGCTCCGGATCTGCGATTGCCTCGAGCAGCTCTTCGAGCAGTTCGTCAGACGATTCAGCGAAGTTCTTGACGAAGTTCAGCGGGTTTCGGATCTCGTGGGCGACTCCGGCGGTCACCTCGCCGAGGGCCGCCAGCTTCTCGTTCGCCACGATCTGGTCTTGTGCACGGTCCAGGTCGGCGAGTGTTTGGGACAGCTGCTCGTTGCGCTCGCTGAGCTGGTTGGCGAGCTCTTCGACCAGATTGAGCCGCTGTACTTCGAGCGCGGCCTTGCGGAACTGCTCGAGCGCGTCGGCCATCTCAGCGACTTCGTCTCGGCCCCTCGTATCGACAGGTGTCTCGAGGTCGCCGCCGGCGAGGGCCCGCATACGGTTGGAGAGCTGGCCGACGCGTCGCAGGATCCGCTTGCCGACGAAGAGCCAGCTGATGAGCAACGCGCCGAGAACGCCGACGACGCTGATGACGACCAGCAGCAATCGCCCGGTGTTCACAGCCTGTGCCGAAGCTTCAGTAGCGACATCCACGTCGGTTTCCACTGCGCCGACGAGCGACTCGATCTCACCCACGAGCGCCACGCCCAAGTCCTGGTTCTCGGCAAGCAGTCGGCGCTGGGACTCTTCGATCTGCAGGCGTCGCTGGGTGACGTCGAACACGCTGCCCGCGTCGAGCCCGAGAGCGAAGAGGCGGTCGACTGCAGGCCGAAAATCGGAGCCGGCTGCATCGTCGAGCGTGGCGACGCTGATCTCGATGCGATCTCTTGCCGATTCGAAGCTCTCTCGCAGCGGCTCGATCAGCGCCGATTCCGACGCACTGAACGCGCTGGCGAGCAGCTCGGCAGACTGCGCCACGTCTCCGCCCAATGCGGACCAGTGGCGGTACAGCCGCACTTGTTCGTCGGACCGGTGCATGGATTCGGGTACTGGCGGCGTGTCGAGGTCTCGTTGTCCGGCGACGAGGTAGAAGAGCTGGTCGTCGAGTGCCGGGACGATCTGGCGCTCGAGTTCGCGTACGGCTGCGTCCACTTCGGTCCTGAGCTCGTCAGCCTCGGTCCCTAGTGCGAAGTACTCGGGCATCTCGGTCTCGATGGCGCCGATGTTCGAGTTGAGCTGAGCGGCGTACCCGCGCATCTCGCCGAGCCACATCGAGCCCGTGCCACGATTCCACAGCAATTCCAGTTGGGTCTCGAACTCGGACCGCGCGGCGGCGATCCCCGCGACGACGGTCTCAAAATCCTCCGGGGTGGAGGACACGAGCGCCGGCCCGCCGGCAACCAGCCGATTGCTGGATTCGGCAACCCCGAATGCTGCGCTCAGCTCCGGGATGGCGCCATCATTGACCTCCTTCTCCGCCTCGCCAACACGAGTGAATGAGATCCAGGCGACAAGACTGGCTGCCAGCGTCAGGAGCAACGGGGCCGCGATGCCTGCGTACATCTGCGTCGAGATCCGGTTATGTATCGCAGGCTTGCGGTACTCACGCGAGCCGGCGGCGCTGGGGGAGTCCTCGCCGGCTGCGGTCGGGGCCTTGGTTGGATCCGTCGTTCCGTCAGCCGAACCGTCGGTCTCGAGGTCCGCGCCGGACTCGCCAGCGGTGCCGTTGGGGGGTGGCACCTCTTCGCTGGTCGCTGCTTCGGTCATTGGTCTGTGCTCGTCAGCGTGTCGAGGGAGCGATAGGCGCCGTCGGGACCGATCTGGGTCACGAAGACGGCGTCGGAGCCTTGGTTGTCCTCCGTAACGGTCTGGCCGTCGCCGAAGTTCAGCATGAAACCGTCGATGACGACATCGTCGGCTCCCAAAATGGCGTCCAGGAAGCACTGACGCGTCACTGAGTTGCCGCACTCCTCCAACCCCGCAATCGCGAGCCTGCCTGCGATGTAGCCCTCAAGGGAAACGAACCCGGGCACGGCTGCAAGGTCGATCTCACGCAAGGCGGCTTGGTAGGAGGCGACGATCGGGGTGGACTCGTCGAAGGGGAACGGAACAACCTGGGTGACGAGCACTCCCTCGCCCTCGGCGCCGAGCTGGTCAGCCAGTGCGTTCGCGCCCACGAAAGACAGTGTGATGAACACGGGGTCGAATCCGGTATTGCGTGCCCAGGAGATCAATGTGCCCACGGGTTCGTATGCACCGACCATGATGACGGCCTCAGGGTTGCCTGCCCTCAAGTCCAGCAGAGCGGACTTGATGGCCGTGGTGTTTCGGGGGTAGAAGCCGATAGCGACCGGCTCCATGTTGCGCCGTTCCAGCGCCGCGAGGGCGCCGAAGTAGCCCGCTCGGCCGAACGAGTCGTCCTGGAAGAGCACGGCGATGCGCTCGATGTCGAGATCGGTGGTGAGCCGTTCCACCATCTCCTCGGTCTCCTGAGCGTAGGAGGCACGCAGGTTGATGATGTTGGTCCAGTCGTCATTACGCAGGAATCCGGCCCCGGTGAAGGGCGCCACATAGGGAACGTCAGCTTCGGCTGCTACAGGTGTGGCCGAGCGTGATGTCGGGGTGCCCACAGCACCGATGAGGGCGAATACCTCGTCGTCCTCGATCAGCGAGCGCGTGTTGGCGATGGCCGCCTCGGGCTCGTACTTGTCGTCGAGCGACTTCAGCTCGAGCCGTCGCCCGCTCACGCCACCGTCCCGGTTGGCCTCCTCGAATGCGGCCAGTATCCCGAGCTGCATGCCCAGGCCGAGCTCGGCTGCGGCCCCGCCGAGGGCAGCAGACTGCCCGAACACGACCCGATCCGAATACACGCCGGTCTCGTCGCTGAGATTGTCGGGAACGGTAGGGCGAGCGGGCGCAGCGACAGTGTCCGCGCTGCCTCCGCCGCCAGCCGCGGGACCGGTGTCTGCATCACTGCAGGCGCTGAACAGGGCAGCGACGATGATGGCTATGGTCGCCACCCGAGCGCCTGCGCGCCGTTTCGATGGCAGGCGCAGACGCATGGGCGTGCCGTCAGGCACCAGCCCGTGCGACCAGCGTCAGGTGGTTCTTGCCGTCGGCGTGCTCGTACGCGAGATCTTCTGCCATCGTGCGCACAAGGTGCAGACCCAGACCGCCGATCGACCGCTCCTGCAGCGGCAGATCGGTGTCGGGAGACGGCTTGTCGTTCAGGGGGTCGAATGCAGCGCCGTCGTCGACGAGAGTGATCGTGACCGAGTTCTCGCCGCTCTCCAGCGTGATCTCGATGTCGCTGAGTCCGCTGGTGCGCCCGTGCGTCAAGGTGTTCAGGATGAGTTCCTCGAGGATGAGGTTGGACCTCAGAACCAAGTCCGGCGCCCAGTCGTCCAGCTCGGCCATTTCTTCCACGAACGCCACGATGCGCGGGAGTGCCTCGGCCGCCGCCGCGCCCGGCACTGGTGTGATGTTCAACGAACGTCGCATGAGTGGTGCTCCGTGGTGGCGGCTCCCCGGCGCCGGGCGCCCGGAAGCAGAACAGTCGAAGGTTCGGTGAAGTGGTACGGGCGTCTCACGACGAGGCAATCCGATGCAGGGCCAAGCACGTGATGTCATCGGAGGCGGGAGCTTCGCCGGCGAACTCTGCAACAGCGTTGAAGATCGCGGTCATGGCGTCTTCGGCGTTCTGGGGAGGATTGCCGTTGAAGATCTGCAGGATTCGTCCGGTTCCGAATTCCTCCTGTTCGACATTCATCGCCTCGCTGACGCCGTCGGTGTAGAGCACGAGCGTCTCGCCGGGGGCGAGTGTCAGCGAGTTCTCGGTCAGGTTCGATGCGAAGATCGCTTCGGGGGCGATGCCCAAGGCCATGCCGCCGGTGCCGGGCATCTGCTCCGCGCTGCCGTCGGCACGCACGACGACCGGCGGGTCGTGTCCCGCGCTGGCGTAGATCACCTCGCCGGAACGAGGTTGGTACACCGCCATGATGACGGTCACGAACATGAACGTCGGGTTGTCGGCCTGCAGGACCCGGTTGGCCTCGATCAGCGCCTCTCGTGGCGAGCCGGTCCCGATGGCAGCGCCCTTGAGCGCCGTCCGGCTCGACATCATGAATAGCGCCGCGGGGATGCCCTTGTCGGACACATCCGCGACGGTCGCGAACATCCGGTCGTCCGGCACGGCGACGTAGTCGTAGAAGTCACCGCCGATGTTGCGCGCCGGCACCATGTTGGCATTGATCTCGTACGCCGCTGTCTCGGGAAAGTCGTCGGGCAGGATCGACTGCTGCACGTTCGAGGCGATGTCGAGCTCGTTCTGCAGCGTGACGAGCTTGTCGCGTGATGCTGTGGCCTCTCGCCACTGCCGCAAGTGCTCGACCGTACGCTCGATGGTGATCTGCAGGTCGTCGAAGTCAACCGGCTTCGTGACGAAATCGAATGCGCCCCGGTTCATGGCGGTGCGGATGTTGCCCATGTCGCCGTAGGCGGAGATGATCACCGCCCGCAGGTCTTGGTTGAGCGAGCCGAGCTGCGACAGCAGGGTCAGCCCGTCCATCTGCGGCATGTTGATGTCCGAGAGCACGAGGTCGATGGAGTCGTCGGCTCGCAGCTTCTCGAGCGCTTCCAAGCCGTTTCCTGCGAACTCGAATTCGTACTTGCCGCTGCGGATGTGTCTCCGCATTCGCTGCAGGACGAGCGGCTCGAGATCAGGCTCGTCGTCGACGACGAGGATGCGCCAGGGCTGTGACATGGGCGTGGCTAGGCCAGTTGAGCCTTCGCCTCGTCGAGCGTCCCGAACACCGTGATGATCTGATTGAAGCCGCTGATGCGGAACACTTCGTCGACTGAGGCGGCAAGGGAGCAGACGGCGAAGGGAGTCGAACTTCCGCCGAGATGCTGAGCGATCAAGAGCAGGACGCGCAGGCCGGCGCTGCTGATGTAGTCGATACCGCCCATGTCGAGGATGACGCGGTTGTCGTCGTCCGACAGGGCTCCGACGAGCGCCTCGTGGAATTGAGCGGAATTCGATCCATCCACTCGGCCCGCGGGGCTGATCACGTTCGTGCCTGCGTCCCGCTCTTGTGCGAGTTCCATGTTGTGCAGCCTCCTGCGCAGCTACGAGATGCGGAATGACCACATCATCCCAACCCTGGGGCACGCCAATGCTGGCTTCCCAAGATCAGGGCTTCCGTCGGCGAAACTTACTACACACCCTCGCAGTATCCACCTATCTCTCTTAGCCTGCCGGTGTGGGCCTGCGTCCAGAAGCGGGATCGGTACCGGATACGCCCGGGAGCTACCAATTCCTGGATGCGGACGGCCGCATCATCTACGTCGGCAAGGCCAAGAGCCTGCGCTCCCGGCTGAACAGCTACTTCGGCGATCCCGCCGGGCTGCATCCGCGCACCGCCCAGATGGTCGCCACAGCTGCATCCGTCGAGTGGATCGAGGTCGCCACCGAGGTTGAGGCGCTGATGCTGGAGTACAGCCTCATCCAGCGGCATCAGCCGAGGTTCAACGTCCGGTTGCGAGATGACAAGTCGTACCCGTTCCTCGCTGTCACGCTCCTCGACGAGTGGCCCAGGGCGATGGTGATTCGGGGGCGGCGCAAGCGCGGGAACCGGTACTTCGGCCCGTTCGGCCACGCATATGCCATCCGGGAGACACTCGACCTCCTGCTGCGGACGTTCCCGATCCGAACCTGCAGCGACAGCAAGCTGAAGACCCATCAACGGCTCGGCCGGCCGTGCTTGCTGTACCACATCGAGCAGTGCGCTGGACCGTGCGTCGAGGAGATCGACGCAGACTCCTACGACCGCCTCGTGCGTGATCTGGTCCGTTTCCTCGAGGGGGACACCGAGGCCATTGTCAACGATCTCGAACAGCGCATGGCTGACGCATCGGCGGAACTGGAGTTCGAGCTGGCTGCGCGGCTGCGGGACCGCCTGGGCAGCGTGCGGCGTGCGATCGAGAAGCAGCAGCTTGCCGGGACCCGCAACGAGGACTTCGACGTCATCGGCATCAGCGACGATGAGCTTGAGGCGGCCGTCCAGCTGTTCTTCGTGCGCAAGGGGCGGGTGATGGGCCAGCGCGGCTTCGTTGTGGACAAGGTCGAAGCGCTCGATGGTCCCCAGCTCGTCTCCAGGGTGCTGTCGGGGCTGTATCACGAGGAGAATCCGCTGGGCTGGCCGAAGCTGGTACTCGTCCCCGAATTGCCCGCGGAGACCGGCTTGTACGAGCAATGGCTGAGCTCGGGGCGAGGCTCTCGGGTGACGCTGCGCATCCCGCAGCGGGGCGACAAGCGCGCACTGATGGACACGGCGCGCCACAACGCCCGCGAATCGCTCGCGCGGCACCGGCTGCGACGCGGCAGCGACCACAACAGCCGCGCCCGCGCGCTGAACGAGTTGGCGGAGCACCTGGAGTTGCCACAGCCGCCCCTGCGCATTGAGTGCTACGACATGAGCCATCTGCAGGGCACGAACTACGTGGGCTCGATGGTGGTGCTCGAAGACGGGCTGCCACGCCGCAGCGAGTACCGCCATTTCCGGCTTCGCAACGTCGACGGCAACGACGACTACGCAGCCATGGACGAGGTGTTGCGCCGGCGTCTGCGGAATTACCTGGCCGAGCGCGATTTGCCTGCGGCTGAGCAGGGACGATTCGCCTACCCGCCGCAGCTGTTGGTGGTGGACGGCGGCAAGGGACAGCTCAGTGTTGCGGCGGCGGTACTCGACGAGCTGGGCTTGCGAGAGCAGATTCCGGTGTGCTCGCTCGCGAAGCAGTTCGAAGAGGTCTTCGTGCCGGGTCGTTCGGAGGCAGTGCGGATCCCGCGGCAGTCAGAGGCGCTGTATCTGCTGCAGCGGGTGCGCGACGAGAGCCATCGATTCGCGGTGTCGTATCACCGCAGGCTGCGCAGCAAGGCCCTCAAGCGCGGGGTGCTCGACGGTATCGCCGGTTTGGGGGACAAGCGGCGTGCACGCCTGGTCCGCGAAGTCGGGGGCGTCGGTGCGGTGAAGTCGGCGTCGCTGGAAGAACTGCGGGCGTTGAGCTGGCTGCCTGATGCCGTCGCGGAGGCCGTCTACGCCGCGACCCACCCCGTCGCGTCACCTGCGGGTTCTTGAGGACGGCGGGCCCCTGTGCCCGCAGCCCGGCACAGTCGGCCCAATACGATCCACTTTGTGGCTGGAGGGCCGGAGTTCGTCATTGTGGCTGGCTCGTCGGGCGCGGGCCGCTCCACCGCGGCGAATGCGCTCGAGGATGTCGGCTGGTTCGTCATCGACAACCTGCCGCCCCACCTCATCGGCGATGTGGCCGACATGGTGGCGCGCCCCGGCTCCCGGCTGCGCCGCGTAGCGCTCGTGGCAGGCACCCGCGAGTACCGGGAGGATCTCGTCACGGCGATCACGCAGCTTCGTGAGCTCAACGCCTCCGTGCGAGTCGTGTACCTGGATGCGCCGACCGATGTGCTGGTGCGGCGCTACGACGACACCCGACGGCGCCACCCGCTGCATACTGCCGATCTGCCCGCGGTCGCCACGGTCTCGGGGCCGTCTGGCGCGGAGCCGGTAGCGGAGTCGGTCGTCGATGCGATCGAGCTGGAGCGCGAACTGCTCGCCGATGTGCGCGAGACGGCCGATGTCGTCATCGATACGGGCGATCTGAATGTGCACGAGTTGCGCGATCGGGTGCGTGACGAATTCGGTGTGTCTGGCGAAGATCCGCAGATGCGCACCGCGGTGATGTCGTTCGGCTACAAGCACGGCGTGCCCACCGAAGCCGATCTGGTGTTCGACTGTCGCTTCCTGCCGAATCCGCACTGGGTGCCCGAGCTGAGGCCCTACACCGGGCTGCATCCAGGCGTGCGTGAGTGGGTGCTCGGGCAGCCGGCAACCGGCACCTTCTTGGAGCATCTGATGCCACTTCTCGAAGCGTTGTTGCCGTCCTATCGCACCGAGGGCAAGTCATACCTCACGATTGCGCTGGGCTGCACCGGCGGTCGGCACCGCAGCGTGGCAATTGCCGAAGAAGTCATCCGCCTGCTGGCCTCGCAGGGCCACGAACTCCACAGCCGCCACCGCGACATCGCCCGCTAGCGGTGCGGCCGCCTCGGAGCGTGATCGGGTCTTAGGCCCGGACTGTCTGATCGAGTTCGCTGTAGCGCTGCCTCGCTTCGGCGGAAGTCACTCTCAGCAGCTCGGCGATGCGGCCCCAAGCCGTGCCTTCGCGTCGAGCCCAGCAGACTGCATCCTCGATTTGCCGCTGGCTCACGTCCGTCGGTTCCGCAATAGCGGCCTCGGCTTGAACCGCAAGCTGCAGGTACAACTCGTGAGGGGGCTTATCGACGGAATTCAGCCAATCGAAGGACTCGCACCAATCAGCGACGGGATCCCAATCACCGCTCGCCTTCGCTGCGTCGATGAGTTCGCGTAGCGCTGCCGGATCGTCGCTCATGTCAAGTGTTTCGCACGGGCCAGCATCGCGTGGACGATGGTAATGCGGTCCTCACGCACAACAACTCCGACTTCGAGGAGCTGGCCGTCTCGGCGGGGACCGACCAGGATCACAAGTCCCGCATCCTGTGGCCGTGACCGAATCGGGTTTCGCGCGGCATGAAGGATGTCTTGGTCATCCACGCCGTGGCGACGAGCCGAAGCGGCGATGTGCGGCGCCACATGCTCCGGGTCCATGATCGGGGCACCGTAGGCAGACGCTAGGAACGGGCCAAGCGAGTTTCTGCATTGTCAGAGCGCAATCGCGCCAGGTTGCTCCCGAATCGGCGTCAGCCGTGCCGTTCATATGGCTATGGCTACGGTTGCGAGCGTGGCGTCGCGGTGGCTTATGTCGGTCTTGGCAGCGCTGATGCTGTCGACGTTGACCCTGGTAGGAGCGGGCGCTGCTGACGAGCGGGCAGTTGCTGTTGTCGAAGAGGACGCAATTGAGAGCAGAGGTTCGGCCACTGCTTCGACCGGAATCGAGGTGGTGCGGTACTCGGCCGAGGACGCCCTTGGGTTGTCGGTTGAGGTGGCTGAAGCGTTGGTTGCCGAGGCGACGGACACTGGGCCCAATGGCGCTCCGCGCTGGATGGTGTTGGCGTCGGGCGATGGCTGGGCTGATGCTGCGGTTGCGGGACCGCTGGCTGCATCGTTGGACGCACCGGTGGTGCTGGTGCCTCCAGGTGGTCTCCAAACGCCGACCGCTCGGCTCGATTTGGTGGAGTTCTTGAGGTCCTCGGCTGTGCAGCGCGCAGTGATCGTGGGCAGCCCCGAGACGGTGCCCAATCATGAGCCGTCGGTGCTGTTCGGGCTCGGGATGCTGCCGAGGAACATCGAGCGGGTGTTCGGCGCAGGTCCCGCTTCGACTTCGGTCGCAGTGGCGCGGCGGATCGGTGCGCCGGCAGTCCTCGGCGATTCGGGCCGGACGGTGATCGTCGTCAGCGACCAATCGGTGGCAGACGCCGTAGCTGTCGGTCCGCTCGCGGCTGCAGGGCCGTTCCCGCTGCTTCTCACTCCACCTAATGCATTGGATCCGCGGATCGCCGCGTATCTCTCCGAGCACGAAGTGGAACATGTGGTCTTGGTGGGCGGCGCTGAGGCAGTTTCCGCTGCAGTGCACGAAGCCATCGAATCGGCTGGTCTCTCGGTGACGCGCTTGGCGGGCCAGGATCGGATTGAGACATCGAGGTTTGCGTCGAGACTGTTCGAACAACACATAGCGGCCAGTCCACGTTGTGCTGCAGGACCGATGCGAATCGGGCTCGCTGCGGACGTCTATCCCGAACAGGCCCTCACCGCCGGCCCGCTGCTTGCCCGGCGGTGCGCGCCGCTGCGCTACACCGAGCCCGACCGGCTCCCACGCGATCTGCACAACACCCTGTACATGGCGGGCGGGCAGCCGCTGGGACTGCGTCTCGACGTCTTCGGTGATCGGACGATGATGCCTGAGGCCACGACAGATTTAGTGCTCCCCCCTACGCTGCTCGCATTCGTCCGGGTCACCGGTGACGAAGCAGACGGCAGTCTTCGCGTCGAGATTGGTGTCGTAGATGAACGCGGCACCATCAAGTATTTCCCGCAGACTGCGACGAATGTCACCTCTTGGGGCCGGGATTCGCCAGGTTCGTTCTGCTGGATACACAACCTGACATGGTCTTCAAGTGGCCGCTTCCTGAGTTACCTGAAGGACTGCGAGCTCGACATCCATGTGCTCGACACGTACTCAGGCGACTCATACCGCATCGAACATGACAAGTACGAATTGAGCTCTGTCGGGCCCTGCTATGAGGGCGAGTGTTGGGCATCGTCTCTGGCAGGCCCGAGGTGGTCACCAACCGCTGACCGGCTCGTCTTCACTGCCGTCATCGATGACCCTGCGACCGAGGACATCGCCTGGGGTGGCTTTCCGGTGCGCTATTCCGAGATCCTCGTGCATGACGCAACGACCCGCAGCACACGACGCCTGACGCACAACGCTCGTCACGACCTCGTCGGGACGTGGTCGCCGGACGGCAGGACTATCGCCTCGTCGTGGCACTCGGAATCGAGCGCGACGGATCCGTACTACCGAGTCGAGATCTATGCCGAATTCTTCGACGTTGATACGGGCGAAGACAGGCTGAATGCGTTCATCGATACCTGGGCAACGACTATCCAGTGGTCACCGGATGGCAGCTACGTCGCGTTTGAGGGGGGCGACGGCTGGTGGACAGATCAGGCCCTCGTGATGCAGTCCGATGGATCGGGTTTGCGGTGGCTGACACCAGTCGGCTGTGAGGGTTGCTACGGCGAGGGCGGCAAGCATCCCGGCGCAGACATACTTGGCTGGAGCCATTCGGGTACTCGCTTGGCCTTCTCCGACAGCAATTACGTCCCGGTCGAGGGCGAGTCGGACTACTCGAACGAGAAGACGGTTCACTACGTCTTTGACGTCGCCACCGGCCAAACCTTGCCGATTCTCGAGTACACGAAGTCCGATTGGGGGCCTGCACCGGCGTGGTTTCGAGAATGGTCGCTGGACGGCAACTCCTTGCTCTATGTCACGTCGGGCGAGACACCGTCCGATGCCCGCACTCTCGTGCGCGTAGGTGCTGATGATGGGGCACAGGAACGGTTGGGCGAATTGCCGATCCTGTGGACGGAGGCGCGCGAGCCGATCCACGCGCTGGCTCGTCTCTCGCCCGACCAGAACCAACTTCTCCTCCAGTATGTGAACGGATGGTCTGAGGGGATTCCCGGCTTCTGGTTGACGGGCGTCGGAGCCTCGGACCTGCAACACCTCGTCGATTTCGAAAGCTTGGTAACCCGGACACAGGACGGCGGGGTGCTTCCCGTCTCGGAATCGTTTCCCGAGAGGTCGGACTACCGAACCTGGCACTGGGGCTGTTCGGCTGACTGGTCGACCACCGGCATCGTGGGCACCTGCGAGTACCGGTAATCCGGCGAGCCGTCTGCTCAGCGCGTTCAGCAGACGGCTTGGGGGTGATTGCTGCGCGCCGAAGCACCGTTTGCGGGTGCGCGTCCGCTAGACAGCTAGCGACGGAGCGGGCCGGGGCACAGGCAGCCTGCCGGGCTCGCGGAACAAAGGGACAGCAGCAGATGAGCGTGCGCGTGGGCGTCAACGGCTTCGGCCGTATCGGTCGGAACTTCTACCGGGCGGCCGACCGCCCCGACGGTGACATCGAGATCGTGGCGGTGAACGACCTCGGTGACACCGCCACCATGGCTCACCTGCTCAAGTACGACTCTGTACTTGGCAATCTGCCGCACGAAATCGCGGCGACCGACGGCGGCATCTCGATTGACGGCACGGTGCTGCCGGTGCTGTCGGAGCGCAACCCGGCGGACTTGCCGTGGGCGGACTACGGCGTCGATGTGGTGGTGGAGTCGACGGGCATCTTCACTTCCCGTGACAAGGCGGCGATGCATCTAGACGCCGGCGCACCGCTGGTGATCGTGTCGGCCCCGGCCTCGGGCGCGGATGCCACGTTCGTCGTCGGCGTGAACGACGCCGAGTTCGACCCAGATGCGCACAAGGTGGTGTCGAACGCGAGCTGCACCACCAACTGCTTCGTGCCGATGGTGCAGGTGCTCGATCAGGCGTTCGGGGTCCAGCAGGGCCTGATGACGACAATCCATGCCTACACGGGCGACCAGTCGCTGGTGGATGGGCCGCATTCCGACCTGCGTCGTGCTCGCGCCTCTGCGGTGAACATCATCCCGACCTCGACCGGTGCCGCTCGGGCGACGGGGCTGGTGCTGCAGTCGATGGCGGGCAGGCTCGACGGAACCTCGCTGCGGGTGCCGATTCCCGACGGCTCGATCACCGACTTCACCGCGACCCTCGACGCCAGCCCCAGCGTCGAAGAAGTGAACGAGGCCTTCGCAGCCGCTGCGTCCAACGGACCTCTCGCCGGAGTGTTGGACTATTCCGAGGACCCGCTTGTGAGCAGCGACATCGTGGGCAATCCGGCGAGCTGCGTCTTCGACGCAGGCCTGACGATGGCGATGGGCACCATGGTGAAGGTGCTCGGCTGGTACGACAACGAATGGGGTTACTCGAACCGGCTGGTGGACCTCGTGGGCATCACCTGCAACCGATGAGCGTCGCTGGCGGTTTGCCGGCGCTCGAGGATCTCGAGCAGCGACTCGGCGGCCTTGACGGCAGGCGCATCCTGGTTCGCTGCGATTTCAACGTCCCGCTGCGCGACGTGCCGGGCGGACGACCTGAGATCGCTGACGACCTGCGCATACGGGCGGCGCTGCCGACACTGAGCTGGCTGACCGAGCGGGGAGCGGCCGTGACCGCGTGCTCGCACCTCGGCCGCCCTTCGGGCACGCCCGAGGAGCGATACTCGCTGGCTCCCGTCGCCGAACGCTTGGCGATGGTTGCTCCCGACGTCGCCCTGGTTGAGAACCTTCGCTTCCACGCAGGCGAGACGGCCAACGACCCGGCATTCGTCGACGCCCTCCTCGCGGGCGAGATCGTCGTCGGTTTCGGCGGCGCTGTGACTTCGATGCCGTTTGACGGCTACGTGAACGACGCCTTCGGTGCAAGCCATCGGTCGCACGCATCCATTGTCGGGCCCCCGCAGCGCCTGGCGAGCGCGGCGGGCCGGTTGCTGCACCGCGAAGCCGAGGTGCTCGGCGGCCTGCGAACCGATGCCAAGCGGCCGTTTGTGGCGGTGCTGGGCGGTGCCAAGGTCAGCGACAAGCTCGGCGTGGTCGAGGCGCTGCTGTCGGTGGTCGACACGCTGGTCATCGGCGGAGGCATGTGTTTCACATTCCTCGCCGCTCTCGGTCACTCCATCGGCGATTCGCTGTGCGAACCCGACTTCATCGAGACCTGCACGCGTCTGCTGGACAGCGGCGCCAACATTGTGCTGCCCGCCGACATCACAGCCCTCGACGCCGGCGGCACGGTGCGCCAGATGGGTCGCAGCCTGCCCGACGGTTGCCGCGGGCTCGATATCGGGCCTGGCTCGGCAGCCGAGTTCGACGACGTCATCGCTGGTGCCCGCACCGTCTTCTGGAACGGACCGATGGGCATGTTCGAAGACGAGAGATTCGCTGCAGGGACCCGTGCGGTGGCCCAATCGTTGGCCGACTGCCGGGCGTTCACCGTCGTCGGCGGCGGCGACAGCGCAGCAGCGGTGGCCCAGTTCGGCATTGCCCCGTACATGGATCACATCTCGACTGGGGGAGGGGCAGGCCTCGAACTCATCGAACACGGAGATCTGCCCGGCCTCGCGGCCCTGCGAGACTCGGCGGGCAATTGAAGAGGGTGGGTAGACGATGAGCCGAACGCCACTGATCTCGGGCACGACCCGCCGTTCCGGCGGGCAATTGAAGAGCGGGGGCAGACGATGAGCCGAACGCCTTTGATCTCGGGCAACTGGAAGATGCACCTCAACCACCTTGAGGCCATCCAGCTCTGCCAGAAGCTGAGCTACGAGCTGGCGCGCCACCGCTACGACCAGGTCGAAGTGAGCCTGCACCCGCCCTTCATCGACCTGCGGAGCTGCCAGACCGTCATCGATGCCGATCGCTTGGAGTTCAAGCTCGGGGCACAGAACTGCCACGACCAGAGCAAGGGCGCCTACACCGGCGAAGTGTCACCGTCCATGCTCGCCAAGCTCGACGTGAGCTACGTCATCGTCGGCCACAGCGAACGCCGGGCCCTCTTCAACGAGACCGACGAGTTCATCGCTGCCAAAGCTGCCGCTGTCGCCAAGGCAGGCATGACCCCCATCGTCTGCGTCGGAGAGACCCTCGAAGAACGTGAATCCGGACAAGCCGCCGCCGTGGTGACCACCCAGCTCAGAGGCAGCTTGGCCAAGCTCACCAAAGCAAGTTTCGAGACCCTGGTCGTTGCCTACGAGCCGGTCTGGGCCATCGGAACGGGCCGAAATGCCTCCCCCGAAGACGCCCAAGACATGTGCGCCACAGCCCGCAACGTGATCGACGACATTCGCCAGGGTGCCGGCGAACACGTCCGCATCCAATACGGAGGCTCGGTCAAGCCCGCCAACGCCCACGAGCTCCTCAGGCAGACCGACATCGACGGTGCTTTGGTCGGCGGTGCATCCCTGGACGCAGTCCAGTTCGCCCGGATTGTTCACGCCGCCACCTAGTTGGCTGGTTACAAGGTTCGGTGCGCGTCGTTGCCTCTAAACACGACGTCTCCGCGCCTGTACAGCCCACAGACGTGGTTATGGCCGGCGGAAATGCTCCTGTAGCCCGTGGGGTTGACGGCGCCCGGCGAGAGCGTTGGGGGAATGCGCCAAGCCGAATGGTTCCCAGGTCACGCCGGGCAGCGATTCCCAGCACGCCACGCTGATGTTGCTACGAAGAGGGCAGACAATAGACACCAATGCTGGAGTGACCGCTGTTAGCCAGCACGCCACGCTGGTGTTGCTACGAAGAGCGCAGGCGAAGGTGTCGCCAACCGAGACTGCCGAGTAGAGCCCCGGGGGCACCTTCTCGATTACGTCATCGCCCCAGCAGTCCACGAGCTCGGTAAGGCGTAAGGCACAAGTGGTACGAGACCCGGCGTCCAACTTGAGGTACCGCCGCGCGGCGGACTCGTCGGGGAACGCGCTGCCGTCTCCAGTGCGGTCGCCCCAGCACACAAGCGCGCCCTTCGATTTCAGGCCGCACGTATGGTTCCCACCGGCAGAGACGGCAACAAAGTCGCCGTCGGGGACCTCGAGCTGGCCATCGCCGGCCTTGCCCCAGCACTTGAGGTTGCGACTCGGCTCGAGCCCGCACGTGTGATGCCTGCCGGCTGAGATGGCAGCGAACGAGCTGCCGCTAGGGACGAGCCTCTGGGCGCCCCAGCGGTCTCCCCAGCATTCGACGCTGCCGTCGGTGGCCTGGCCGCAGGCGTGCCCCCAGCCAGCGGTAATGGCCACGAACGGGCCGTGGGACGCGCCGGTTTGCCACCCGGCGGTATTCCCCCAGCAGTGGGGGGAACCGTCGTCGCGAAGTGCGCACGTAAATTCTCCGCCTGCCGCGACGGCCACAAATATGCCTTCAGGCGCCGCTGTCTTCCCGCTGCCGTCGGTGCCCCAGCACGCGATTGCTCCGCTCTGGCGGAGGCCGCACACGTGGTTGTCGCCGACTGAGATGGAGCGGAAGCCCCGGCTCGCGGAACGATCAGGGACATCGATGCCTTGTAGCGCCAGCAGCGTCGTGTCAGAGAACGTCGTGAGCTGGTGGACGGCCGTGGCCGGGGCGAACAGCTCGAGACTCATCATCAGGAACTCGCCGGAGTATTGGCCTTCGGTGTTGACGATCACGATGTGTGTCGGCTGGTGCTCTAGCAGTAGTGCCTTGGCGTCGTTGCCGAGCCGGCCGAGAGGGTTCGTCAGCATGACAGGGCTGCCGCCGAGGGCGGCCGCGAGTGCGAGCGCGACGCTGATGTCCTGTGATCGAAAACCACTGGCGATCACCGCAGTCGGGATATCGGCGGGCGCGGCGAGCCTCACGGCTTGCGCTGACGCTTGTGCTCCAGTCGCGCCGTCGAGCCGTGTCGGCGCCGCGGTCACCTCGGCGGCCATCAGCGCCTCGGCCACCATGTCGTGACTGAACGACTTGGGCGTGCCCGCTACCACTAGCCGTTCAGGCCGGTGCTCCTGAAGCACCTGGGCAGTCCGCGAGCCCAGCCGGCCGTCGAGCGAGTACAACAGCACATCGGCTCCGCCCGCAATCACCGTTGTCGCTGCGGTCCCAACGTCTCGCTGTGACCATGCATTGGCCAGCACCACAATCGGCTCAGTGACGCTCTGTGATGCTGCTGGCCGCTTGGAGTTGCCTTCCAGCACCAACTCGGCGGCGAGCGCCGCTGTGTCGACCCGATCCACACCAGCGACTCGGCCAATCTGCACACCGTCAACAAGCCCCCGCAGTTCGGCTTCCAAAGCGGCTGAGAGCGCCGCCATGCCACCGACGAGCACCAATCGGGCCGGCTCCCGGGTCCGGATGAGGTGTGCGTCGTTCGAGGCGAGCGTGTCGGCTGACTCGGCGAACACCACCGCATCACCTACGCCTGCGGCAACGAGCGACGATGCCACCGCTGCGTCTGCCAGCGACGCTGAATTGACCACCACCAGCACTAGCTCCGTCGGTTTGACCGCCTCGGACTCTGTCTTCGCCATGGCGGCGTCGGGTACCAGCAGGCTCGCCACCAGCGCGACTACCGCAGCGATGCTCAGCGCGGTGCGCAGGTTCGGCGGCGAGGCGGCAGACATGAGACGTCGGGCTCTTGCTAGCAGAAGCCACGCCTCGCAAGGGCGCCGCAGTCCGCCCCCTCCCGCCGAGCGCAAGTACGCAAGTTGCAAGTTGTTCCCGGAGTGGGTACTATTTCTAGCAGCGCCGGTGACCCCCGCCGACGATTCCCCTTCATCCCCAGGAGCCAGCCCCATGGCCGTACTTGATTCCGTCCGTGAAATGCAGGACCGCACCCTCGAGCAGATGAAGACTGCCCAGGAGCAGTTCGTCTCGATGAACGAGCGCGTTGCCGAGGCCTGGCTGTCCGCCGCCCCGGCGATGTCGAGCCCGTTTGCGGAATACCTGCCCAAGCCCACCGAGATGATCGACACCTACTTCAGTTTCCTGGGCCAGGTGCACGAGGCCAACAAGGACTGCGCTGCGCGCATCGCCGCTGCGTGGGAGCGCGCCAGCGAGGATGCCCAGGCCTGATGGCCGCTTCCGACCCTGACGCCGCAGAAGCGGACGATCAACGGTCGGGGCAAACTTTCCCCGGATTCGATCAGCTGGGCGCGTTCATACGGGCCCAACGGGAGATGATGGAGCTGAGCCAGCGACAGCTCGCCAAGATGGCGCAGCTGTCGAACCCATACCTCAGCCAGATCGAGCGCGGGCTCCACGAGCCGTCGGTGCGGGTGCTCAAGGCAATTGCCGAAGCGCTCAACGTGCGGGCAGCCACGTTGCTGTCGTATGCCGGCTTGATGGACCGAGAGGATGTCCCCACGGTGATTGAAGCCGTGCAGGCAGACCCGAACCTGACCGATGAGCAAAAGATCGCCCTGCTGGGCGTGTACCGCAGCTTCGACGCCGGCGGCGACTGAGGCTCAGTGATAGGGCCCGCTCTTGCTGGCGACAGCATGTGGAACGTCGCCCTGCGCATGGGCGCTGCCGATGCGGCCCTGACTTCAGCACGCTGGTGGGCCTCGGTGCGCTGGGGCCTCGGCACTGCGGCGTCTGTGTCCGCAGCAGCCCTCCGCTTCGGCGGCCGCGCTGCAGTCGTCGACGATGAAGGCTCGATCGACTACCGCACGCTGGACCGTGCAGCGTCCAGCGTCGCCGCCCGCATGCGTGCTGCGGCAACGAGGCCCGATGGAAGCCTGGCGGCCGTCGGCATCCTGTGCCGCAACCACCGATGGTTCGTGACCGCACTGGTTGCCGCCGAGCGGGCCGGCTGCGACACGGTGCTGCTGTCGACGGCGCTGCCCGCCTCGAACCTCGCTGAGGTCTGCGAGCGCGACGGCATTGCCGTCATCGTGACCGACCAGGAGTTCTCCGACGTCATTGCCCAGTCAGGCACGACCGCAACCGTGCTCGTGGCCGACGGGAGCGGTTCCGGTGCGATGGCCCGCGTCGCCGCCGAGGGACGGCAGTGCTCACCCCCGACGCGCCGGCCAAAGCTCGTCCTGCTGACGTCTGGCACCACCGGCGCCCCCAAGAGTGCAGTTCGGACGCTGAAGACGACGCGTGTGGGCGGCGTCGGCATGCTGCGGCGCGTGCCGTACCGCCTCGGCGACCGTTATCTCATCGCGTCGCCGCTCTTTCACGCTTGGGGTCTGAGCCAGCTGGTCGTTGGGCTGGCTACCGCCAGCACCATCGAAGTCAGGCAGCGGTTCGAAGCCGCCGAGATCGGCAAGTTGCTGTGCGAGCACCGCTATGACGCACTCGTAGTGGTGCCGCTGATGCTGCGTCGCATTCTGGACCTGCCGATCGACCCCGCGTCGGTGCGCAGGCCCCGCATGGTGCTCAGCAGCGGGAACGTCCTCTCCGGCGAACTCGCTCGCAAGTGGATGGATCGCTTCGGCGATGATCTCTACAACGTCTATGGCTCCACCGAGACCGCCATCGGGACCATCGCAGATCCCGCCGACCTGCGCGCCGCGCCCGGCACCGTCGGCCGCCCCCCCGACGGGGTCACGCTCACGATTCTCAATGACGACGGCATGCCGGCGCCCCGAGGAACTGCGGGCTGGGTCCATCTCGCCAGCACGGCGCAATTCCTCGGCTACACCGATGGGAGCGACGGCGACCGGGCCGGCACGCTGATGGCTACGGGCGATATCGGCCGGCTCGATGCCGACGGGCGCCTCCATGTCTCGGGCCGCGCCAACGACATGATCGTGACCGGCGGCGAGAATGTGTTCCCGTCCGGCGTGGAGGAGGTGCTGGGCCGTCACCCCAGTGTCGAGATCGCCGCCGTCGTGGGCGTGGACGATCCCGAGTTCGGTCAGCGTGTGGCAGCGTTCGTGGTGCCGCGCCCGCGCCCGCGCCGGCGCGTCGATGCCGACGTGCTCCGAGCTTGGGTCGCCGAGAGCCTGCCGAGCTTCATGGTGCCGCGCGACGTCCACTTCGTCGACGCCTTGCCCATGACCACGACCGGCAAGGTCGTGCGGCACCGACTGGCGGTGCTGGGACAATCCGAGCGCGTCTAGCTGAACCTGCTGCGGCCCGACGGTCAGCGCGGCGGTGCTGCAGGCACGCGGCCGAACGTTTCGGCCGCTGCGCGATCCACGTAGCGGGAGACCTCGCGCTCGAACGGGTAGGACAGGTGCGAGCCCTGGTACCACTGCATGTCGGGCCGCTCCCAGTGCTCCCACAGCGTCTTGACGTTGCCGGGCCGGACCCAGCGGTCGAGCAAGCCGGCGAAGATGTAACGCCGATCGCGGGGGACCTTGCACGGCAGCGACAGCGGCGACACCACCGAGAGGATCTGCTCGTAGGCCTCCCAAGACAGGCCCCACTGCTCGTAGAAGGGGGGCAGCAGCGGTTCGACCTGCCGGCGGGTGCCGCGTGCCAGATCGCTCTCGGGGACACCGGCGATGACTGCGGCAAGGTCGTCTTCCAGGGCGGCAGTCATGGCTGCCATGTAGCCGCCGAGCGATATGCCTGACACGGCAACGGACGGCGCTTCGTGCTGGTCGCGTGCCCAGCCGATCACTCGCCGGATGTCCCACGCGCCTTGCGCGACCGTGAACACCGTGTTCATCGCGCCTGCGTGAATGACCCGGGAACCGCTCACCCCGATTGCGCGGGGCCCGTGCAGCGGCAGAACCACCGCGATCACGTTCAGGCCCCAACGCCGGTGCAAGCGATTCGCGTACAGCATCCACATGTCCAGCTCCGGCTCGCCGGTGCGGTAGCCGTTGACGGCCACCACCCAGGGCCGCGCTCGGTCGGGATGCTGCAGCATCCACGCGTGCGTGGTGCGAACCGGTCGATAGCTCATCCAGCGCTCGCGGCCGGGTTCGCCCGGCCACGGCTCGAACTCGCTGTTGAAGCGAACGTGCCAGAAGTCCGCATCGCCCGCCGAGGTAGCGCGGATCTGCACGCCGTCGTCGAGCGGCGGGGGAGTGCGGTGGTACGCGGTGGGGTCTTCCAGCCAGCCGCGGTCGGCATAGTGCTTGTGTGCCTCGGCGAGCTCGGAGCGGAGTCGCTTTCGGAACGGTCCGTCGGGAATTCTCATGCGGGCCGAGGCCAGCTCGAACTGGATGGACCACTCGTCGATCATCCACTTCCACGCTGCGGCGGGCGTCTGGCGGACCGCAGGCAGATCGTCCTCGCTGTGGCCCCGGATCCACTCGGCCACCGAGCCGGCCGCCCGGCAGCCGGCGCGCAGGGGCGACGCAGGCCGACTCGGGGCCTGCCGACGGCTGCCCGATTGAGTGTCAGCGGGGGCACTGGTCATGCGACGGGAGTTCTCCTCGGCGATCTGGCTCTAGAGCGCGCGGGCATCGAGCCGTGCGAGCGCGGCGTCGGTCGACACCAGCATGCGTTCGAGCAAGTCTGCAAGAACTTCACGCTCTTGGGTGTTGAAGACGGTGAAGATCTCTTCGTAGATGCGATACGCGCGGTCTACGAAGTACTGGTGGCGGGACGCCCCGAGGTCGGTCAACTCGACCAGCACCTCTCGGTGGTCGCGTTCGGCCCGCTGCTTGTAGACGAGCCCATCGGTCTCGAGCCTGGTGATGGCCCGGGTAACGGTGCTTGGCTCGACGTCCATGATGTCCGCGAGTGCTCGAATCGTCGCTGGCCCGTTTCCGGCCACGGCATCGAGCGCCCGGAATTGGCCCGGTTCGATGGATTTTGATCCGCCGCCGAGGACGTGCCGGCGCAGGCGCTCGACGGTCGGCCCCAGCCGGGCGGCGCGCCACAGGGCGGCGACCTTGTGATCGAGGTCCCAGTCGTCACCCCACTCGGCGGACACCGGAGCACTCGGCTGTTGCGCGTCATGAACACGAGGCAGCCCGAGGGTGCGACGAGTGCCGCTGCCTCCAGACTGCGCTGGGTCTCCCGCACCCTGCTGGTCCACATCGATCAAGTTCATTGGCTGTATTCATACCCTAGCTGATCTGCCAGCCTCCGGCTAGCAAGTCATTGCAGCGTGTCACACAATTTCTCAAGGCGAAATGCTCTTGTTACACGGCCGTCATCCAGATATGATTGCATAGCGTCATGCAATTGATGGACAACGGCGCTTGTCCCGTCCGTTTATCAATTCGCACCGGCGAGTGTCTCGCACGCCGCCGGAATCCGTGACATCAGACCGGATACCCCCTTTATCCCGGAGGAAACAAACATGGCCAAGCAGTGGCGTGAGATCTACAACGAATGGGAGAAGGCCGTAGCGCCGGGACTCCAGCAGTTCGCAGCCTCGGATGGCTTCCGCGATTTCATGGCAGCGAGCGCCAAGGTCAGCAGTGCTTTCGCCGCCGAATTCGAGCGGACGAGCCGGCGCTGGTTGCACTTCTGGAACCTTCCCGCTGCCACCGACGTGCGCAAGCTGCGCCAGCAGGTCGCCGCAGTAGATCGTGAGCTGAAGGGTCTCAAGAATCTCGTGTTTGACGTGGTCGCCGTCGTCCCCGCTGAGGCCGCGCCGGCAACGAATGGCAAGGCAAGCGCGGTTTCGAAGCCGGCCGCACCCAAGGCGACTGCATCGAAGACCAGCACATCGAAGACCAGCGCATCGAAGGCGACTGCATCGAAGGCGACCGCCAAGAAGCCCGCTGCGCAGAAGCCCGCGGCAGCGGTCGAGAAGTCCTGAACACCCCCGCATCACCCTGAAGGAGCAACCATGTCTGCAACCACTCTTGTCAAGCCCAAAGCCGCCGGCGCCAACGGCGAATCATCCGAGCGCACCGCGGAGGTGCCCAACCCGCTCGCCCCATTTTCTGAGATGTGGGAGACCGGCATGAGGCGCTGGTGGAACCTCACCCGCCACGTCATGGGCATCGACCGCGCCCCGGTCGGCCAGACGCCTCGCGACGCGGTGTGGAGCAACGGCAAGGCCGTGCTCTACCGCTACCGCAGCGAGAACCCGACCGTCCGTCCGCCGCTGTTGCTGGTCATGAGCTTGGTGAGCCGCTCGTTCATCTTGGACCTGCAGCCAGGCAACAGCTTCATCGAGCGGCTCGTGGCCGAAGGCTTCGATGTCTTCCTGCTCGACTGGGGCGTACCCGACGAGGAAGAAGCCAACAACACCCTCGAGACCTACTGCGACGAGCTGTTGCCCCAGGCGGTCGCCAAGGTCAACCAGATGGGCGGCGACAACGGTGTCACCGTCTTCGGCTACTGCTACGGCGGTCTGCTGACGCTGTTGTACGCGGCCGGCCACCCAGACGACCCGATCCGCAACGTCGTCGTGATGGCCACCCCGGTGGACTTCACCAAGATGCCGACGGTCATGACCGGCGTCGGTTCCGACGGCATCGACCCGGCGCACCTGATGGATGCCAGCGGCAACGTGCCGGCCGAGTCGGTGCGGGCGTCGTTCACCCTGCTGACGCCCACCTCCGATCTCAGCACCGTGATGGACTTCTGGGAGCATCTCGACGACGACAAGTTCCTGAGCTCGTACCAGGCCATGACGTCGTGGACCCGCAATCACATCCCGTTCCCGGGCGCCACGATGGTCCAGACCGTCGAGATGTTCATCGAAGGCAACGGCTTCATGACCGGCGACCTGATGCTCGGCGGCCGCAAGCTCGACCTCGCTGACATCAAGGCACCGTTCCTGAATGTGATCGCTGAGCGCGACCACATCGTGCCGCCGGAATCCACCTACGGCCTCGACAAGCTGGTCGGCTCCAAAGACGCCACCGAGATGCGACTGCCTGCGGGCCACGTCGGGCTGATCGTGGGCAACGGCGCTCGCAAGCGCTCGATCCCATCGATGATCGGCTGGATGGTCGAGCACAGCGATATCGCCAAGTAGCCGCGGCCGATGACCACCGGTGGCGCGGGCGGGCGCCCACGACCTGATCGCAGCGTGGCGCTCGTCATGGGCTCCGGTGGCATCGTCGGCGGAGCATTCCATGCTGGCGTGCTCAAGGCGCTCGAGGACACGTGGGGGATCGACGCCCGCGACGTCGACCTGATCGTCGGAACGTCCGCCGGTTCTATCTCTGGCGCGCTGGTTGCCGCCGGTCTCAGCCCCAGCGACCTCTTCCGGCGCGAGACCCGCCAGCCTCTTAGCCCCCACGGCGAGCGGCTGTTGGGCGCAGCACGGGCGCAGCGCGGCCCGAAACGGCAGGCCACCGCCGCATTCGGGGCGCCGATGGCACCCCACATCTGGCTGCTGGCAGCTGCGATGCCCGGTCGGGTGTCGCCCGGAACAGCGCTGGCCTCGATGCTGCCCGAGGGCAAGGTGCCCACGTCGCATGTCGAGCACATAGTCCGGGGGCTCTTCGGCGGCAGATGGCCCGAGGGCGTGGAGCTGCGAGTGCCCGTCGTCGAACTCGACGATGGGCAGCGAGTTGTCTTTGGCGCAGACGGGCCGGCTACGCCGAGCCAGGCAGTTGCCGCGTCGTGCGCGGTGCCGGCGGTGTTCGAGCCGGTCGTGATCGACGGGACTTCCTACATCGATGCAGGCGTCCACTCGTCGGACAACCTCGATGTACTGCGGGACGAGTCCTACGACCTGGTCGTGGTGAGCTCGCCGATGGGCATCGCCGAGCTGCCGTCGGCGGCCCGACCGTGGGAGATGCCGATTGCCGCGGCGATGGACTTCGGCGCGATGACGCTGGGCTGGAGCGCATTGCGCATTGCCAGCCGGATGGCAACCGAATGCGAACGACTGACCTTGACGGAGTGCGAGCGCGTGGAAATTGTCATGCCAGCATCGGCGGATCTCGATGCGATGGGCAACAACCTGCTGGACCCGCGACGCCGGCCGGCAGTCGCACTGCAGGCCTACGCCACCGCGAGCGAGCAGTTCGCGGCGCACTCCCTGTAAGCAGAACAACCTGTCGAGGCGCCGTTCACGCCGGCCGGAAGGCCGCACCTAGGTCCTCAGATCTAGAGTCTCAGCGTGCCTGCTGAAGAACAGACCTCTGCCGCTGAGCGACATCGCCTCTCCGACGGCCTTGTTGCGTTCGTGAAGCGTGACTGCCCGACGTGCTGCGATGTCGAGCCGGTGCTGGCCGAGCTTGTCGACCATGCAGTGCGCACGGGAACCCGCCTGACGGTGTTCACCCAGGACGACCCCGAGTTCATGGCCGCGCTCGACGGGCCGTCGGCAGAGGTCCTGCACGATCATGACCTGGCCGTGTCGTGGCATCACGAGATCTCCACGGTGCCCACGCTCATGGCGGTGATGGACGGGCGAGAGATGGCTCGCACTGTGGGGTGGGACCGCAGCAGCTGGGAGGCATTGAGCGGGGCCGATGATCTCGGCTCGGGTCTGCCCGACATGCGACCCGGTTGCGGCTCGATGTCGGTCGACCCCCTGCTCGCCGACGAGCTGGCGCTGCGATTCGGCGCGACATCGTTCACGAGCCGCAAGGTGGAACTCGCTTCGGCTGAGGATCCTGTCGAGGCGGCATACGACCGCGGCTGGTCCGACGGTCTGCCGGTGGTGCCTCCCACCGAGGCGCGCGTGGCTTCGATGCTGGCGGGAACGACGCGGGCACCCGACGAGATCGTGGCCGTGGTGCCGCCGACGCTGGCCGAATGCACGGTGGAGAAGGTGGCTGTCAACGCCGTCATGGCCGGCTGCAAGCCCGAGTACCTGCCGGTGGTGCTCGCTGCCGTTGAGGCAGCCTGTACGGACACGTTCAACATGCACGGCCTGCTGTGCACGCTGTGGTTCTCGGGCCCGATCGTGATCGTGAACGGCCCGATACGCCGCCGCATCGGCATGAACACCGACAAGAGCGCGCTCGGCCAGGGCAACCGCGCCAACTCGACCATCGGCCGGGCCCTGCAGCTGGTCATCCGCAACGTGGGCGGCGGCAAGCCGGGCATCGGGGGCATCGATCGCTCGGCACTCGGGTCGCCCTCGAAGGTGGGCTGGTGCTTCGCTGAAGACGAGGAGGGCCTGCCCGACGGCTGGCCGCCGCTGTCGGTGACGCGGGGGTTCGAACCCGGCCAGGACACGGTGACGCTGTTCGCCGGCCACGGCCCGGTCGGCTGCATCGACCAGGTCTCCCGCACGCCGAACTCGCTCATTCGAACCCTCGCCCAGCAGCTGCTGTGCGTGGGAAATCGCAAGCTGCCGAGCGAGGCGATGGTGGTGATGACGCCCGAGCACATGTCGACCTTCGCCGACTCTGGCTGGACCAAGCAGCGCTTCTACGACGAGCTGGATCCGCTGCTGCAGATGGACCTCGATTTCGCAGCCTGCGGAGCCGGGGGCATCGAAGAGGGCTTGCCGGCCGCTTTCCTGGACCACCTGAGGGGAAGCGCTGGTGGCGACGGCGGCAGCTCCGATGGCGGGCACGTGTTCGGGTCGAGCGAGGGCTCGATCGGGGGGAACCTGCGCAAGCTGCCCCCATGGTCGCCGATGGTGGTGCGCGCCGGCGGGGGAGCGGGCGGCTTCAGCGCCATCATCGAAGGCTGGGTGCCGGGTGCCAAGGGCAGCACCCCGATCACCCACCCGATCCGCCCGTAATCGCCTGCGCGCAGTAGTGCGTCCGCTGCGGAGGCGGCAGGGCCCTCGGCGCCGGGCGCCGGTAGCCTCATTGCCCGTGATGACGTGGATTGTCGGCGGGATTCACCTGCTGTCCGCCTTCGGGCTGATCGGCCTTGTGCTGCTGCACAGCGGCCGAGGCGGAGGCGTCTCTGACATGTTCGGCGGCAGCGTGGGATCTACCGCTGCGGGCTCGACCGTCGCCGAGAAGAACCTCAGCCGCATCACCGTTGTGGTGGCTGTCTCGTTCGGCTTCACCACGTTGATACTGGGCTTGCTCCTCGCTTAGCGGCGACCAGCTTCTCACCCGCCTGGCTGCGACGAGACCTCTGCACCTCGCCTGATCGCCCGGCCCGGCCGTGCGCCTGTGCTGGCTCCGTCCCGCCAAATCGTTCTGCCGTTGACCATGACGAGGTCGATGCCGCGGGCCGGCTGCTTGGGCCGCTCGAAGGTGGCGGTGTCGATCACCGTCTCAGGGTCGAACAGCACGAGGTCGGCCATGGCACCGACCTCCAGCACGCCCCGATCCGCCAGACCGAAGCGCCCGGCGGGCAGCCCCGTCATCTTGTGCACTGCGGTCTCCAACGAGAAGAGTCCCTGATCGCGCGCATAGTGGCCGAGCACTCGAGGAAATGTGCCCCACAGGCGCGGGTGGGGGAACTCGTCGTGCGGCAGGCCGTCAGAGCCGATCATGGTGCCCGGATAGGCCAGGATCCGGCGCACATCCTCCTCGTCCATCATGAAGAAGATCCCGCCGGCGGGCATCAGTGCGTCGACTGCTGCCTCGGTGTCGAGACCCATCTCGGCTGCGATCTCGGCGAGGTCCCGTCCCGCTGCCTCAGGCCGAGCTGTGGACCATGTCACCAGCACTCTGTTGGCGTCTGTCAGCTTGGTTGAGCCCAAGCTTGTCGAGCTGGCGATGTAGGGATAGGCATCGAGGCCGACTTCTTGGTGCTGGCGAGCTGCTTCGATCAGCGTCAGGGTCTCGGTCGAGCGGCCGTGGTTGGCCTGCCCGGAGCACTTGTGATGTGAGATCACTACCGGAACACCTGCTTCACGGCCGATGGCGAAGGACTCCTCCAAGGACTCGGTGACGTGGTCGGCTTCGTCGCGCATGTGGGTCGTGTGGATGCCGTCCGCTGCCTGGACTGCGGTGACCAGCTCGATGATCTCCGCAGTCGGCGCGGCCGCGGCTGGGGCGTAGTAGAGACCCGTCGACAGGCCGATGGCACCAGCTTCGAGCGCTCGTTCCAAGCGGCGCCGCATGGCTGTGATCTCGTCGCCGGTTGCCGGACGGTTTAGAGCGTCCATGGCCTCGACTCGCAACGAGGCGTGACCGATCAAGCATGCGGCGTTGACAGCCGCCGGATCGGCGTCGAGGACGGCGAGGTAGTCGTCGAATTCTCCGAAGAAGCCGTCGCCGTCGGGGCAGACGAGATCGAGCGGCGCCGGCGGCCGCCCGCTGGTGCGCAGCGGCGCCAGGCTGATTCCGCAATTGCCCGTGATGACCGTCGTGACACCTTGGCTGACCTTGGGCGCCATCAGCGGATCGATCAGCAGCGCCCGGTCGTCGTGGGTGTGCACGTCGATGAAGCCGGGCGCCACTGCCTTGCCGCCCGCATCGATCTCGACTGCGGCGTGGGCTTGACCGAGATCGCCCAAGCCGACGATCCGATCGTCGTCGACTGCGATGTCCCCATGTGTCGACGGGGCACCGGTTCCGTCGATCAGGCGGGCATTGCGGATGATCAGGTCTGCCGCGTCAACCACAGCCAGAGCCTCTTCCCAACCAAGTCACGACCGCGAGTTCACCACACATCGGACCCGTATCGTTCGGGTCGCACGAAACAAGGAGCCCTCATGGGACGTCACGCGATCAAGACCCCTCCGCACCACGCCACCTGGCCGGAGTATCTCGCCATCTGGCAGGCGGCTGACGAGATCGAGGTGTTCGAGTCGGCGTGGAACTGGGATCACTTCTATCCCTTGGCGCCGCCATATGACGGTCCGAACCTGGAGGGCTGGACGATGCTGGCGGGTCTGGCACAGGCGACGACCCGCATCCGCCTGGGCGCCATGGTGAACGGCATGCATCACCGTCACCCGGCGGTCACGGCCAATATGGCTGCGACGCTCGATCACATCTCGGGCGGCCGCTTCGAGCTGGGCATGGGTGCCGGCTGGAACTTCATGGAGAGCGATGCATACGGCATCGACCTGGGTCCGCTGCGCGACCGCTCGGACCGGCTCGAAGAGGGCATGGAGGTCGTCGTCAAGCTGCTGACGGAAACGACGACCACCCACAAGGGACGCTTCTTCGAGTTGACCGATGCGTGGTGCGAGCCCAAGCCCATCCAGGAGCGCATCCCGATCGTCATCGGCGGTCAGGGACGGGTGCGGACCCTGCGCACCGCCGCGAAGTACGCCGACCAATGGGACATGACCTTCCCCGCCGACGTCGCCGCATGGCGGGAGCTCGACGACGTCCTGCAGGCGCACTGTGAGCGAGTCGGGCGTGACGAAGCCGAGATCGACCGGTCGGTGCACCTCGGATTCGAGGCTGACGGCGACATCGACAAAGCTGTGGCCCGAGCGCAGGATTTCTTCGACGCCGGGGTCGACATCGTCGTGTGGTCGTGGCGTGGCGAACTCAATCCAGTGAGCCTGGACGCCCTGGCAACGGCGATCGGCGAGGCCTGACCCCCGCCGAACAGTCCAGGCTTCAGCGCTATGCTGATGCGCTCCGAAATGGCTGCGCAGCCAGCAATTTCGGGCCTTCAGTCGGAGTGGCGGAATTGGCAGACGCGCTAGATTAAGGATCTAGTGCCCGAAAGGGTGTGGGGGTTCAAGTCCCCCCTCCGACACACTCGCTAGTACACGCGTCAGGTCCGGCGGAGACCCGAATGCGCCCGATCGGCGAGTGGCAGGATCCTGATTTCCCGGACGTGGAACTGCTGGACTGATCCACCTCACTCGACTCGGACGCTGCGTCCGGTCTAGACCTGGGCTGGGCGACCGAGGGAGGGGGCACGATGGAGTTCGGGATTTGTCTGCATTCGAAGATCGACGACATCGATCTGGTGGTTCGGGCTGAGGATCTGGGGTTCGACGCGGCGTGGTTCGCCGACTCGCAGATGCTGTGGTCTGACTGCTACTCGTGCATGGCGCTGGCGGCGGACCGGACTGAGCGGATCAAGCTCGGTACTGGTGTGTCGGTGGTCGATACGCGGATTGCGCCGGTGACGGCCCACAGCATTGCCACGGTCAATGTGTTGGCTCCCGGTCGAACGTTCTTGGGTGTGGGCAACGGCTTCACCGCGTGGCGGTTGATGGCACGCAATCCGGCTCGTCTGGTCGAGTTCGAGGCCTTTCTCGACACCATCCGTCGACTGCTCAGCGGCGAGGAGGCACCGTTCACTCACAAGGGCAAGACCACCGATGTGGCCTTCCAGATGGCCGAGCTTGGGTTCGTCAACGTGACGGATCCGGTCCCGATTCACGTGTCGGCGTTCGGGCCGAAGGGACAGGCCCTTGCCGGTGCCTATGGCGACGGGCTGATCGCTGCGGTGCCGCCCAAGCGCAGCGCAGTTGAGCGTTGCCTGGCGAACGCCGCAGGCGGCGCGGCCGACGCCGGTCGGGAGTTCGACGAAAACGGCTTTCAGCTGACGACTTTGACCGCGATGGCGGTGCTCGAGCCCGGTGAGGACCTCACCTCGGATCGTGTGATCGAGCAATGCGGACCGATGGCGGTGATGGGCCTTCACTATGCCTATGAGCGTTTCCGCCAGTTCGGGGTGGATCCGCCGCAGCACCTCCGCAGGGTGTGGGACGACTATGTCGCGTTGGTGGAGCAGAGTCCCGAGGCCGAACGCCACTACCGGATCCATGCCGGCCACGGGACCTATCTGCACCCGGACGAGGCCCAGTTCGCGACACCTGAGCTCATCGAGGCGGCATGCATCGTGGGTCAGCTCGATGAGTTGGTGGAGAAGGTCGGCGAGCTCGAGGCGGCCGGTCTCGACCAGCTGATGGTGCTGCCGAGCTTCGCGTCCCGCTACCGGGCCGCTGAAGAGATCGGGTCGCTGATCAAGGCCTTGGGCTGAGGTGAATAGACGTCGGTGACGCTCGCGCTGAGGCGCTCCGCTCGGGTCAATCGCGACGGTGCAGCCGTGACCGCACCGGTCGCCCGATCGCTTCAGCGCCAGTTCAACGTCCTGCTGCGTGATAACGCGGCGTCAGCGATCGTCCTGCATGCTCAAGCCGTCGACGTCGATACCGTCTGGGTTGCCGGCAAGCTGGCCAAACGCCATGGCATGATGCTGACCGACACCAGGCGTGCGTGTGGCCTGCTGCAAGAAGCCAACGAACGCATACGAGAACGTGTCGAGGCCGCTGGCGGTCTTCACATCTCGCCTGAAGAGGCGCAGAAGCGAATGCTGGCGGTGAGATCGACGCAACACGGTGAGTACGACTTCAGCTGATCACATACGGCGGCTACCGGTCGGTGTCGGTCTGCGGCCGCCACACGGTGATCCACGAGGTCGACCTCGAGGTGCATCCCGGGGAAGTCGTGGCATTGCTCGGGGCCAATGGTGCGGGCAAGACGACGACCCTGCTCACGCTGGCAGGAGAATTGCCACCTCACGACGGTGAGGTGCAGATGTATGGCGAGGCCATAAAGTCCCGGCTGCACAGCAGAGCGAGGCACGGGCTGACATTCGTCACCGAGGAGATCGAGAGTTCGTATCTGACCGAGACCGACGAGTGGCGCCTGAGTCAGGCGATGGCGGCGCGGTAGGTCGTGAAGGTGTCGCCGGGGAGGGGGTGGTCGAGGTTCCAGGTGATCTGGATCGGGCGCTCGGATTGGTGCTCGACGTAGGCGGCGGTCCCGGCGCAGAAGTAGGGGATGGTCCGCCCTGACGCATCCTTCTTGGCGGTGCGGATGAACAGGGCGACAGCGCGGTCCTGGGCCTCGTGGTGGATGTAGTGCTGGCCTCGCTCGCTGGCGACGGTGTCCTTGGCCTGGCTCTCCCAGTGGAACATGTGCTCACTGATGGCGTAGTCAAGGTACCGGGTGGTGGGGGAGTAGTCCTTGTCGGCCTTCTGGAGGGTGACGAACAGTAGGTCGGTCCGAGTCGGTTCGTGCCAGTACACACCGGTTTGCAGGGGTAGTGGTTTGGTGACGTTCGAGGCGCCGAAGGCGGCGAGGATCTCTTCTCGGGTGTAGTTGGCGTGCACCTGGAGCGGCACGGGGTGGAGCAGGCCGAGGGGCTGGTGGAGATGGATGATCTGGTCTTCGAGCAGTGGGAGGACCTCGAGTAGCTCGTGGCGGAGGCCGTCGTGGCGCCATAGGTCGGCGGCTGCCTCGTCGAGGTGGGTGTAGCTGCCCTTGCGTGGGTTCAGCACGGTGAGCAGCAGGCCCTCGAACTGGCGGCGGGTTCGCTCGTCGAGGTCGGCCGCTGCGGGTGGCCTCCCCTCGGACAGCAGCAGCGTGTAGGTGCTGATGCGCTCCTGGTCGTCGAGGTGGAGCAGACGGGCCACGCCTCGGCCAACAGCATCTTCGGCCGGGCCACGTTCGGGTGCCGGAAGCCCGGCTTCACGCCGGAGCTCGGTCCAGGTCGCCCGATTCCGGTTGCCACGGTAGATGTCGTCGAGTTCGAGACCAGTCTCGTGCAGGTAGTCGGCCAGTGTCGTGTTCCCGAGATCGCGCAGTTCCTGGACCCGTTGCCGCCACGTGGTGGGTAGCGCTTCGCGGATGTTGCGCAGGACGATGTCGCGGGCGACGTCATCGAGCTCGAGGTGGCAGCCGGCGGGCAGGTAGGGGAAGCCCTGTTCGATGTCGGCCTCCAGCTCTCGTCGGGTGCGGCCGAGCATGCGCCGGTAGCGGAGGTCGAAGCGGAACTCCTTGGCCTGGTGGCCGACGAAGTCCAACACGGTGAGGACGTCCTTGCCTTCGGTGCGGCGCAGCCCTCGGCCGAGCTGTTGGAGGAAGATGGTGGCGCTCTCGGTGGGGCGCAACATGAGGACGACGTCGATGGCCGGGACGTCGACACCTTCGTTGAACAGGTCGACGGTGAACAGGACCTGCACCCGACCGTCGCGAAGGTCAGTGAGGGCCTGGCGGCGCTTGTCGTCGGGGGTGTTGGACGTGACGGCTTGGGATTGGATGCCGGCCCGGTTGAACCTGTCGGCCATGAAGGTGGCGTGGTCGATGCTGACGCAGAAGCCGAGCGCCCGCATGCCGGCCGGCGCGCCGATCTTGTCGTTGACCGCTTCGAGGACCTTGGACGTCCAAACGTCGTTGGCGGTGTAGAGGTTGGTCAACTCGGCGATGTCGTAGCCGGTGCCACGGCGCCAGGTGACGGTGGTGAGATCGGTGGCGTCGTGGATGCCGAAGTAGTGGAATGGCGACAGCAGGCCTTGTTCGAGGGCGTCCCACAGGCGCAGCTCGACGGCGATGCGGTCGCCGAACCAGTGGAGCACGTCCAGGCCATCGGTGCGTTCGGGGGTCGCGGTGAGACCGAGCAGATGCTTGGGCCGGACGTGGTCTAGCAGGCCCTCGTAGCTCGCTGCGGCCGAGTGATGGAACTCGTCGACGATGACCACGTCGAACTGGTCGGGGTCGATCGCCGAGACGTCGTTGGCGGTGATCGACTGGATCGAGGCGAACACGTGGTCCCAGCGGGTCGGCCTGTTGCCGCCGACCCACAGCTCCCCGAACGAGCCGTCGCGCAGGACATGGCGGAACATGGTTTGGCTCTGCTGGAGGATCTCGCTGCGGTGCGCGACGAGCAACAGCCGGGCCCGGTCCAGCTTGGCGCGCAGGTTCCGGTAGTCGAGCGCAGCGATGACCGTCTTCCCCGTACCGGTGGCGGCGACGACGAGGTTGTTCGGATGGCCGCGTCTGCGCTCGACCTCCAGACGTTCGAGGATCTGGCGCTGGAAGGGGTAGGGCTCGATCTCGAATGGGGTGACGATTGAGTTGTCGGTCGCTGCGACTGCGGTTGCCCGTTGGAAGCGTTCACGGTCGAAGGGCTCGAAGTGTGGGTCGGCCCAGTAGGTGGCGAAGGTGCGGTCGAAGGCGGCGACGAGTTCGGGGTTGAGTCGCTGGGAGGCGCGCACGTTCCACTCGAGCCCGGTGACCTGGGCCGAAAAGGTCAGGTTCGACGAGCCGATGTAGACCGTCGAGAAGCCGCTGGCGCGTTGGAACATCCAGGCCTTGGCGTGCAGCCGGGTGGTGGAGGTGTCGTAGGAAACCTTGACCTGGGCGCCGAGATCGGCGAGCGCCTGCAGGGCCCGTAGCTCGGTGCTGCCGGTGTATGTCGTGGTAATGATGCGCAGCGGCTTTCCGTTCTCGACGTGGCGGCGGAGGTGGGAGAGCAGGTGGCGGATGCCCGTCCAGCGGATGAACGCCAAGACCAGGTCGATCCGGTCCGCGGAGTCGATCTCGGCTTCGATTTCGGCCCCGACGGCTGGCTGGTCGCGGGCATTGGTCATCAACACCGTGTCCCGCATCGGAGTGAGTGGCCGACGGATGTGCATGGGCCCGTCGGTGGGATCTAGGCGCTCTACGGCCGCCAGCCGCTCCAGCGGAGCCGCAAGGATGCGCTCCGGTTGGAGCGCGTCGGGCCGGACCCCGTTGATCGCCGACAAGATTGCCCGTGACAGGTGCAGTGCCGCGCTGGGACGATCGTCGGTGCCGACGGAGGCCAGGGCATCGCTCACCCATCGGCCCAGCATCTCTCCGACCCGATCCGGTAGCTCTGCGGGATCGACGGCCTGGAGGTCGGCCCTGAGTCGTTCGGTCGCAAGCCCGACGAGGCGCTGCCGGAGAAGCTCATCGATCATTTGGTCGTAGAGCCCGGGCTCCAGGTCCGCCATCGCACCATCGTGGCCCACCCAGCCCGAGCGAGGGGAGATCGTTGACGGGATGGCCGATCCTCGGGTCCATGGCTGATGATCAGGTCTCGCTGTCGCTCTCTCTGACAGACATCGCGTTGCTCAGCCAGATCATCGCCAAGCTCGGCGAGGTCCGCCAAGTCGAGACGTCCTGAAGAACTGGGCGCCACTGTCACTCGGGTGCCTCATCGTGGGCGCATGACCGTCTCAGTGACAGGGGCGTGCCCGTGTGGGCGCTGCTGATCGAACGAGGCGTCGACGAAGGGAGTGACCTGCGGCTGTTCTGGCAGCGAAGCGGCGCCGAGGCCGCTGCGCAGGACTACCTGGACGAGACGTGGCGGGACGACCGGCCGAATCTGCCGTCTGGCCTCGCGGAGGTGATCTAGCGGTGCAACGCAGATCCGAACGCCGAAGCGCACTTGTTCCTTAGCGCGTTGGTCATCGAGGGGGAGCGAGCACGATGCCAGCTCTGTGGTGAGCCGATCGTGCTCGACGACGAGGACGACCCGGACAGTTGGGTTGACGCCGAAGACGCGAATGATCGCGCTGACCACACGGCTATGTCTATTGCATAATACTTCCGCTATCGGTAGGGTTATGAAATGCCGATATTGGGCGTTGCCGAGGCTGCGGCGGAGCTGGGTGTCAGCGCGCGCCGCGTTCGGCAGATGCTTGCAGACGGCGTGCTCGACGGTCAGCGAGTTGGCCGGGCTTGGATCATCGACCGCGAGCAGTTGCACCGAGTTGTGGGGCTACGGCCGGAGGTGGGCCGCCGCTGGAGTCCGGCATCGGCGTGGGCGGTGCTGGCGCTTGCCGATGGTGAGGAGGTCGACCTGTCGCCTGTCGATCGCTCACGTGCCAGGAACCGCCTCGCACTGGGGCTGGATCACCTGGTCGGCCGGCTCGCGGCCCGGTGCGAGCGGCGATGGTTCTATGCGCACCCCGGTGTTCTGGATCGGTTGGCGGACGAAGTTGTTCGGGCTGGGATCAGCGGAGCGGCCCACCACGGAGCAGACCTCGTCATCGGCGAGAGCCTGGAGGGCTATGTTCCTGCCGGCGAGATCGACCAGCTCGTCGAGCAGTTAGCTCTCGACGACCAGGCTGCACGGCCGAATGTCCTGCTTCGGATCGTCGACGACGACGTGAGGCCCTTCGGGTCTGACGAGCGCCACGCAGGTCGGTCCGTCGTGGCTGTCGACCTTCTCGAATCCGACGACCCGCGGTCACGGCGAGCCGGCGCCGAGCTGCTGGCACTTCGGTGAGCTCCTGGCCCGTGCTCGAACGGGAGCCGATCCAGCTTCCGGCGCTCGCGGGTCACGACGATGAGCTGTGGGTGGCACTCATCGAGCTCTCCGAGCTGCGGCCCGGTGAGTGGACGCTGGTGGGTGGCCAGATGGTGTTCCTCCACGCCGTCGAGCACGGCGTCACGCCGCCACGGGTGTCGACTGACCTCGACGTGCTCGTCAACGCCAGGGTGGTGACCGGTGGCGTGCGCGAGTTCGTGACCGCTGTCGAAGGCCACGGCTTCGTGCTCGTAGGAGCCTCGCCCGAGGCCATCGCTCACCGTTACCAGCGTGGTGGGGTGAGCATCGATGTGCTGGCGCCCGAGGGTCTCGGGCCCCGCACCGACCTCACGACCACGCCACCGGGGCGGACTGTTCAGGTGCCCGGTGGTACCCAGGCACTCGAGCGCACGGAACTGGTGCCGGTAGCGTTCGGCAATCGAAGCGGTCTCGTGCCCCGGCCTTCGCTTCTCGGTGCGATCGTGGGGAAGGCGGTCGCCGTCGACGTTGACGATGTACCCGAAGCGCAACGGCTGGATCTTGCGCTGCTGCTTAGCCTCGTTGAAGACCCACTTGCGGCGGCGGCCCAGCTCACCCGGAAGGACCGGCAGCGGCTCCGGGCACGGTCGGAGATGGCCGACGCCGACCAGCGAGCGTGGGTGAGCCTTCCGGCCAACGCCGCCGACCGCGGTCGCGCGGCCTACCGGCTCCTGATTGCGTGAATGGAGGGGACGGCCGAGGAGTTGGCCGAGCGCATCGAGGAGATCGAGAGTTCGTATCTGACCGAGACCGACGAGAATCAGGTCGAGAACAGCTGAGGGATCATGATGGGCGAGCATCGGAGCGATTTTGACGTTGTGGTGGTTGGAGCCGGCATGGCCGGGCTCTACGTGCTGCACAAGCTGCGGGGCATGGGGCTGTCGGCGCAAGGATTCGAGACCGCTGATGGCGTCGGCGGTACCTGGTACTGGAATCGTTATCCCGGCGCCCGGTGCGATGTGGAGAGCATCGACTACAGCTACAGCTTCGACGCCGAGCTCGACCAGGAGTGGACCTGGAGCGAGCGCTACGCCTGCCAACCGGAGATCTTGAGCTACCTGGAGCACGTTGCAGATCGGTTCGACCTGAAGCGCGACATCCGGTTCTCCACCAAGATCGAACAGGCGGCATGGGACGACGACACCAAACGGTGGAGCGTGACCACCAGCGACGGCGACACCGTCACTTGCCAGCACTACGTGATGGCGTCTGGGTGCTTGTCGGTGCCCAAGACGCTCGACATCGACGGCCACGAGCGCTTTGGAGGCGAGGTGTACTTCACCAGTCGCTGGCCGCACGAAGGAGTGGACTTGACCGGCAAGCGGGTCGCCGTCGTGGGGACCGGCTCCTCGGCCATCCAGGCAATCCCGGTGATCGCCTCGGAGGCAGCGGAGCTCACCGTGTATCAGCGAACGCCCAACTTCTCGCTCCCTGCCCACAACGGTCCCCATCTCGAAGACAAGGTCGCTGCGCTCAAGGCCGACCGAGCGGGCTACCGAGAATCGCAGCGGTGGTCGCGCGGTGGCGTTCCCGGACCTCGTACCGACGTCGGGGCGTTGACCGTCAGCGACGAGGAGCGAAACGCCGCATACGAAGCCGGATGGGAGCAGGGTGGGCTGTTCTCCACGCTCGGGACCTTCGCCGACCTGCTCACCAACCCTGAGTCCAACGCCACGATCGCCGAGTTCGTGCGCAACAAGATTCGTGACATCGTCGACGACCCCGAGGTCGCCGAGTCGTTGTGCCCCACGAACCATCCGTTGGGTACCAAGCGGCCGTGTCTCGACGACAACTACTACGCCGTCTACAACCAACCCCACGTGTCGTTGGTCGATCTGCTGAAAGACCCGATCGCCACCGTCACCGAGAGCGGTATCGAGACCTCGAACGGCACGCGCCACTTCGACGTCATCGTGTTTGCCACGGGTTTCGATGCGATGACCGGCGCCCTCGTGTCAGTCGACATCCGGGGCAAGGGCGGCGTGTCGCTGGCCGACGCATGGGCCGATGGCCCCCAGACCTATTTGGGCCTGACCGTTTCCGGGTTTCCGAACTTCTTCGCCATCACCGGGCCGGGAAGCCCGTCCGTGCTGTCGAACATGGTGGTCTCGATCGAACAGCATGTCGAGTGGATCTGCGACGCCGTCGATCACCTGCGCACGCACGATTTCGACACCATCGAAGCCACCGAACCGGCGCAGATCGCGTGGGGGCAGCACGTCAACGACTTCGCCAACTTGACCCTCTACCCGCAAGCGAACTCCTGGTACATGGGCGCCAACGTGCCAGGCAAGCCGCGAGTGTTCCTCCCATACGTGGGTGGGGTCGATGCCTATCGTCAGGCCTGCAACGAGGTCGTCGAGCAGGGGTACCTGGGATTCGAGCTCTCAGGCGATGCGGGGGTGCAGCGCAGCGAGGACCGCGTGCGTCCGCTCAAACCCGACGTGCAGATCCTGCTCGACACCATGGCGGCGATGAATCTCCCGACGCTCGAGTCGATGTCGCCTGCTGAGGCCCGGGCCTTCTCCGAGGCCGGCGCCCAGCAGCGCCCACCCGGTCCGCGGTCGACGTGATTGCCACCGGCGCCTACGTGCGCAGCGCGATGGCTGCCGCGCTGCGGGACTTCTTGGCGTGACCTGGCCGAGCGGCGTGTGGCGGGGCGAGCGCATCGCAACGCACGACCCACCACCCAAGGGAATCCCCAACCCGATCCACGACGACGACGGCGCTCAGGGCGCCGGGTACAAGGGTTCACTCGTCGCTGGTGTCCGAACCTACGGCTGGGCCTGCGAGATCATCATCGAGGCGCTGGGGGAGGGGTGGTTGACCGAGGGATGGGTTGACTTCACGCTCAAGCGGCCGCTGTTCGTCGGCGATCGACTGGTCACCACGGTCGCCCGCTCCGATGGCTTGGACGAGGCATTCGCCCTCGAGTGTGTCGCCCACCGAGCCGGCGGCCAGGAGGATGTCGTGCTCGCCGGGAGCTGCGGCCTCGGCAATGCGGCCTGGCTCGGTGATCTCGCAGACATAGCCCATCGACCGGGCGAGGAGCCGCCGCCGATGCGCTCGACCTACGACCTCGACACAGTGCCGTTGCGAACGCCGCTGCGCCCGCTGTCGGTCGAGGTGTCGACGAGCGCAGCGGCTCGGCTGGCCACCGAGGATCTCGAGATCGAAACCGCCCGCTACGCGGCTCGACCACCGACGATCCACCCCTACTTTCTGGCGGCGCGTATGTCCCCGCTGACCAGGCACAACTTCACCTACGGGCCCACGATCCACGTGCGTAGCCAGCTTCAGCACCTACAGCGCGCCCTGGCTCCGCAGGAGCTGACCATCACCGCGGAGATCGTCGACGCCTACGAACGCAACGAGCACCTCTATCAGGTGCTCGACGGGGTCATCGTGGGAGATCAGCAGGGCAAGATCGCGCGCCTGCGACACCACACGATCTTCCGTCCGCGCGGCACCACCATGCCGCCGTCGATCGGCGCATGAGGTTCGCCGTCCTCGGTATCACCCACGACCGCTGGCGGATCATCGCCGCTCGGTGATGTGAGTCGGCGTCAGCTCACGTCGAACGCATCGAGGTGAAGGTCGCGCATCTCGCGACGGAAGCGGGCCCAGCTGCCGGGGTAGAACGGCAGGATGCGACCGTTGCGGTCGCGGTACCAGCCGGGGCAGTCGCCCGCCCAGCTCATCTCCTGCAGCTCCGCTTGGGTGGCTTCGGCCCATTCGTGGGTGGCGTCTCGGCGAGCCTCGATGGCGCTCGCGCCGCGGGCGAGCAGGTGTTGGATCCAGCGGCCGATGTAGTTGGTGGCGACCTCGGCCGTCATGAACACCGGAGCATGGCCTGGGGATCCGTTGACACCAGCGACCGTGAACCAATTCGGGAAGCCCGGGATCGCGACGCCCCGGAATGCCTCGGGCGCCCGAGCGAACGCTGTCCGCAGGTCGAGGCCCTCGCGCCCGAAGATCTCCAGCGCAGGCCCGCCATCGGCCCGGCCGCCCAGCTTGTACCCGGTGCAGAAGATGATGACGTCGACATCGACCTCGGTGCCGTCGGCGCTGACCACGCCGCTCGGGGTCAGCGCGGTCACGCCGTGCGGAACGAGCGTCACGTGGTCCAGCGCCAGGGCGGGGTAGTAGTCGTCGGAGACCAGGATGCGTTTGCACCCCGGCTCGAAGGTGGGTGTCAGTGCGGCGATCATGTCCGGATCGGAGATCGCAGCGCGCATCTGGTCCATGACCTCAGCGCGCAGCTCCTCGATGGCGTCGGTCTTCTTTTCGAACGCCCGTTGCCACAGCATGCTGTCGCGGTACTGTTGGCGCCGAGCGCGGTGCCAACCCTCGTCGGTGGCCAGCTCCGCCTTCTCCTCATCGGTGTAGAAGCGGTTGCGGCGAGGGCGAACCCAGTTGGGCGTACGCGAGTACACGAAGACCTCGGCCGCGTCCTTCGCCACCTCGGGAACGACCTGAACCGCGGCCGCTGCGCTGCCCACCACCGCGACCCGACGCCCGGCGAGCTCGACGTCGTGGCGCCACGACCCGGCGTGCCACACCAGGCCTTCGAAGGAGTCGAAGTCGTCGAGGGTGGGGTAGTGGGGTTCGGTGAGGCCACCAGTGGCTGAGACGACGAAGCGGTGGCGGAGTCGTTCGCCCTGTGCCAACTCGAGTTCCCAGCAGGCGTCGTCGGGCTGCCACGATGCCCGGTCGACGGTGGTGTTGAGCCGGATGTGGTCGGCGATGCCGTACTTGTCGGCGCACGACCGGATGTAGGCCTGGATCTCGGGTTGGCCGGAGAACACCATCGAGAAGTCGGGGTTGGGCTCGAAGGTGTAGCAGTAGATGTGCGACGGGATGTCGCAGTGCAGTCCGGGGTAGGTGTTGCGCAGCCACGTCCCGCCGACATCGGACTGCTTCTCGTAGACGACGAAGTCGTCGATGCCCGCACGCTTGAGCTCGATGCCCATCACGACGCCGCTGAGGCCCGCGCCCAAGATCCCGACTAACGCCATGGCACTAGTGTCCCAGCGGAGGCTCGCCGATCGCCGATCTCGACGGACAGGATCGAACATGACGGTCTACGACGACGCGCACAAGTGGTACTCGACTCACTGGGATGCCGAGATGCCCGTGGGGGACTGGTGGCGGCTCATCTCCGAGTCCGGATGGGGCTATCCGTTCTGGCCGGCCGATCGGTTCGGTCGCGGCCTCAGCCACGTCGAAGCGTTGGAAGCCGATCGCGCCCGAGATGACGTCGGCGCGTTCGGGCCTCCAAACGGGGTGTCGGTGACGCTGGTGGCGCCCACACTGTTCGAACACGGTCCCGACCTGCTCCTCGATCGCTACCTGCCGAAGATCGCCACAGGTGAAGAGCTCTGGTGTCAGCTCTTCTCCGAGCCCGGCGCCGGATCGGACCTGGCAGGGCTGCGCACCACCGCCGAGCGCGATGGCGACGAGTGGATTGTCAACGGCCAGAAGGTCTGGACCACCGCCGGTCATACCGCAGATCGGGCCGTCGTGATGGCGCGCACCGACCCCGACGTGACCAAGCACCAGGGCATCTCGTTCTTCTGCGTCGACATGGACCAGCCCGGCGTCGAGGTTCGCCCCTTGCGGGACATGACCGGTGATTGCGAGTTCAACGAGGTCTTCATGGACAACGCCCGCGTGCGTCACGACGATGCGATCGGCGGGCTGAACAACGGCTGGCGGGCGGCCATGACGATGCTGGCCGTCGAGCGCGATCTCGATGCGGTGGGCCACGACGGTGGCGGCGACGTCGTCAACGGTGTCGACCTCTCGGCGCCTGTCGGGGTGGTGCAGCGTAGGCAGGCCACCAGCACCGGCATCTCGGGTTTCAGCTACACCACAGGAGCCGTGAAAGACCAAGTCGTCCGATCATTGCTCGAAGACGAAGATCGAACCGATCCGCTGCTGCGACAGGCGTTGGCGAAGGCGCACATCGATCGAGCTGTCCTGGACTGGAACGGCGCCAGAGAGGTGAATCCGTCGCTCGGCAAGCTCGGCAACTCACTGTTGTGCCGCACCCTGCGCGATCTGGGCTTCTCCGGCAAGGGCATGCCCGCACAGCTCGGCCGCGAGGATCAGCCCGACGGCGGCCACTTCCTGAAGACGGCACTGTTCACCCAGGGCATGTCAATCGCCGGCGGTACCGACGAGATCCAGCGCAACCTCATCGGTGAGCGCGAGCTCGGTCTTCCCAAAGAGCCTGATCCAACTCGGGGTCTGGCGTTCAACGAACTCCCCGATCAGTAGGAGAAGCCAATGCCCTACACCGCACAACAACTGTCGGACCACCAGGACATCCGCGACGTCCTCCACTCGTACTGCCGCGCCATCGATGACAACCGTCCCGACGACGTGGTCGAGCTATTCACCGATGACTGCGAGTACGACTACGGCGGCGAACTCGGGACGTTCAACGACAAGGCGTACGCGTACAAGTTCTTCCGGTCGGGGACCGACAAGATCTACAAGCGGTCTGCGCACTACGTGAGCAACATCGAGATCAGCTTCACCGGCGAGAATTCGGCCGAGACGGTGACCTATCTCGACGCGTGGCACGAGTTCCACGACGACATCGACAACGCGTGGATCTTCGGCCGCTACGTCGACTCGTTCGTGCGCACCGACGCGGGTTGGAGGATCGCCAAGCGCCAGGTGCTCACGATGGGCCAGGAAGAGTGGCCCCGCGAGGTCGACTACATGGCGCGCCACGTGTTGCCGCCGCGTCGCTGAGGTTCACTCGCCGTCTCGCCGGTCAGCTGACGCCCGGCGGCACGTTGTCGATCATCACGCCGGTGTCGTGCAACTTGTCGATCTGTTCGTCGGACAGCCCCAGCTCCGCGAGGACCTCGCGGTTGTGCTCGCCCTGGAACGGTGCCAAGCCGGCGGGGGGAAGCTCGCCCGCGCTGAACTTCCAGGGCGGCGATGGGACGCGAGCGGTGCCCCCGGCACGGTCGTCGACCTCGCGGATGGCGCCACGCTCGGTGGCCCACTCGGACTCGGCGATCTCCGACACCGTGCGGATGGTGCCCACCGCCAGCCCAGCCTCACTGACCTGGGCCTCGAGCTCTTCGATGGTGCGGAACGTCAGCACCCAATCGCGGATCTCGGCATGCAGCTCGGCCCAGTTCTCGCGCCGGAAGTCGGGCGTGATGAACCGGATATCGAGCAGCAGGTCGTTGCGGCGCATCATGGCGCAATAGCGCTGGAACACGAACGTGGCGACGGGGCTGGCCGCGATGGTGATGAGCTGGCCGTCGGGGAGCTCGAACACCGGCGATTCAGGGGCGCTGAGCGCCAGCGGTTCGCCTTCGACGTCGATGTCCGACAACTCGTAGCTCACGCGGTCATTGACAGCGAGCATCGAGTGCACCATGGCCACGTCGACGTGTTGCCCTTCGCCGGTGCGGTCGCGGTGCGCCAGCGCTGCCAGCGTGGCGATCACGCCCTGGAGGCCGGTGTAGACGTCGGCGTGGTTGTACGCGTCGTTCTCGACCGAGGTCAACGTGTCGCCGTAGTGGCGCGAAATGATCTCTGTGAACCCCGACTCGGCCTGCACCGTCGGGGCGAACGCCGGCCGGCTGCGCCACGGACCGGTCTGGCCGTATCCGCTGATCGACACCATGATCAGCGTCGGGTTGACGGCGAGAAGATCCTGGTAACCGAGGCCAAAGCCGTCGAGCGTGCCGGGCCGGAAGTTCTCCACCACGATGTCGGCCTCGGCCACCAGCTGGCGCACGATGTCCTGGGCTTCGACGAAGTTGAGGTCGAAGCTGACGGCGCGCTTGCCGCTGTTCTGCTGGGCGAAGTAGAGCGACATCGGTCCGACGTGGGGCTGGCCACTTCGGCCCGTGTCCGGTGCGGGGGGCTCGATCTTGACCACCGATGCGCCCAGGTCGCGCAGCTGCTTGGTGCAATGGGGGCCGGCGAGCACCCGGGTGAAGTCGACGATCTTGACGCCGTCCAGCGGGGCGGTCATCGGCCCTGGAAGATCGCGGTGCCGGGACCGGTCTCGGCGTAGGCGGTCATACCGGTCTGGAGGTCTTGCGAGGCCCACACGGGCTTCGCAGCCTCGTCCTGGACTACATCAGCGGCTCGCACACCCTCGCTCGTGGTGATGGCAGCCAGGCGTTTGATGGCGGCGTAGGAGACGTTCGGGCCCGTCGCCAACTGGCGGGCCCACGACAGTGACGCATTCCCCAGCTCGTCGTCTTCCACCACGACGTTCACGATGCCCCATTTCTCGAGCAGCACAGGATCGTGGCGGCGAGCGAACATCGCAATCTCTTTGCCGCGGCTCGCGCCGGCTCGATCCACGACGCGTTGCACCCCGCCGAGCAACGGCATCAGGCCCAGGGTGGCTTCCACGAGTCCGAGTCGGGCCGAGGCCCCGCAGATGATGAAATCGCAGGCCAAGGCGATCTCGAATCCGCCACCGAGCGCAAGGCCGTGGACGGCGGCAATGGTGGGAAGCGGCACGCCCTCGAGTCGTTCGAGGACGGCGGCTGCGTCCTGGGAGCGGCCATCTTCGGATCCGAACCCGTCGACGTCGGCTCCGGCCGAGAAGTGCTTCATCTCGCTGCGGAGCAGGATCGCGCGGCCACCGGCGTCTGCTGCGCCCTCGAAGGCCCCGATCAGCTGATCGATGAAGGCTCCGTTGAGCAGGTTGTGCGGTGGCTTGGCCATCGTGACCACGGCGACGGCGCCGTCCATCTCGAGCCGGACATGGTCGGAGGTGTCGGACATGGGCCAAGTTTGGCGGGCGCGCGGCTGTGCCGCCCGGAAAGTCGGTCGTGGCTGCTCAGGCGGCACACCTCGTGCTGTAGTAACGCGTGAGGTCCACGCGCAGTCTTCAGGGAAGATGGGGCCCGCGATCACTGAGGAGGAACGGGATGGAGTTCGCATTCCCGGCCGAGGCAGAGCAATTTCGGAAGGAGTTGCGTGCGTTCATGGACGCAGAGCTGCCTGAGTGGTGGAACGGTCTGTTTCACGACGACGACCGCATCTATCCCTTCACCCGAGAGTTCTGCATGAAGTTGGCTGAGCGAGATTGGCTGACGATGTCGTGGCCCGTGGAGCACGGAGGCGTCGACGCCGACGTGTGGAGCCAGATGGTGGTGCGCGAGGAGATGTGGGCGGCCGGTGAGCCCCGCGGCCCGCAGTACATGAGCCTCAACTACATCGGCCCGATGCTCATGGAGTTCGGAACCGCCGACCAGCAGGAGCGGTTCCTCAAGCCGATGGCTGCGGGCGAGGTCATGTGGTGTCAGGGGTTCTCCGAGCCCGAGGCCGGCTCCGATCTGGCAGCGCTGTCGACGAAGGCGACCGACGCTGACGGGTGCTTCTTGGTGAACGGTCAAAAGATCTGGACCAGCTACGCGACCGCTGCGGACTGGTGCTTGTTGCTGTGCCGCACCGATCCGGGTGAGCGGAAGCACCACGGTCTGTCGATGCTCATGGTCGACATGAACACTCCCGGGATCACGGTTCGACCGATCGACTCGATGGGCGGGCCACAGGAGTTCAACGAGGTCTTCTTCGACAACGTCGAGGTGCCCTATGACTGCCTGCTGGGCCCGCGTGGTGACGGCTGGCGAGTCACGATTGCGACGCTGGCCCATGAGCGGGTTGGGGCTGCGCTCCACGCCCGGGTGAAAGTGCTGCTCGACGCTTTGATCGAGTACGCGACAACCACGAAGGATCCCGACGGCCGGCCGCTGGCCACGCGTCCGTCGGTGCGGTCCGGGTTGGTACGACTTCAGGCCCGATACCGAGCATCGAGGCTGTTGTCCTACCGAGTCGTCTCGGCCATGGAGGCGGGCGACGCCAACGACGTCGACCCCGCAGTCAGCAAGGTCTTCTCGTCCGAGCTCAACATCCTGATCGGCAATATCGGTCTCGACATCATGGGCGCCAGGGGACAGCTCAAGACCGGCGACGGCCACGCCCCGCTCGACGGGCTCATGAACGATCACTGGGTTCACAGCATCCCGCAGCCGATCGCCATGGGCACGAACGAGATCCAGCGGAACATCATCAGCCAGCGCGGCCTCGGCCTGCCCCGGTAGGAGCGACTGCCATGGACCTCATGCTCAACGACACGCAAGCGATGATTCGAGACGGCGCCCGGCGCTTTCTGGCCGACTCGCTCGATCCCGACACGGTCCGAGAGGTCGAGGCAAGTGCCGACGGCGTCAACTCCCAGATCTGGGCCCCGATGGCCGAACTCGGCTGGACCGCGCTTGCGCTCCCCACCGACATCGGCGGAGGCGGTGCAGGACTCGTCGATCTCTGCGTGCTGGCCGAGGAGCTCGGACGGGCTGCCGCATCGACGCCCCTCGTCGCCACGGCCGGCTTCGCGGCGGCCTTCCTTCAAGCCCTCGAGCCGACGGCGGTGACCCGCGACATGTTGAGCACGCTCGCGGCCAGCGACGCCGTGATCACGCCCGCACTGGTCGACGCGGCTGGGCGTGACGAACGATCTGCCACGTCGAGCATCCTCACCGAGACGGACGCCGGTGCCACGATCTCGGGCGCGAAGGCGATGGTCCCGTACGCGTCGGTGGCGCAGGTGTTGCTCGTGTCGCTGACGACACCGGACGGCGAAGCAGCGGTCGTCGCCGTCAACCGCGACGCCGGGGGAGTCAGTTGGGCCCGCCATGGCGCCACGGGCGGGGACCCGCTGTTCCACGTCGAGTTCGACGACGTGGCCGTGCCCGGTGACCGCATCTTGGCCCGCGGCCCCGCCGCGGAGCGGGCCATCAACGCTGGATTGGACGCGGCCACCATCGTTGCCACCGCTGAAGCGGTTGGCTGCTGCGAAGGGATGATTCGGCTCGGGTCGGAGTACGCATCGAGCCGCCAGCAGTTCGGGCAGGCAATCGGAAGCTTCCAGGCGGTAGCCCACCCTCTCGCCGACATGCGTATCAATACCGACGCCTGTCGGCTCCTGGTCGCAGAGACCGCTTGGATGCTCGACCAGGGGTTCGACGCGACCCTGGAAGTCGCCGGGACCAAGATCTTCGCGAACGAGGTGATGGCCGACATGATCCATGCCGCCCACACCGTTCACGGGGCGATCGGCTACACGACCGAGTACGACCTGCAGCTCTACACCAGGCGCGCCAGGGCGTTCTGCCTGAGCCACGGCGACACCGACGCCCAGTCCGAGCGCGCGGCCGTCGCGCTCGGCCTCTAGCCGAGCCGAGAGAGTGAACCAGCCTTCAGCGGCCGTGCTATATCACCACGAGGGAGGCTCCCATGGTGAGTGCTGAGGAGAACCGACTCTTGACCGAGAGTGGCCAGGGGACTCCGGGTGGGGACGTGCTTCGTCGGTACTGGCAGCCGGCGGCCCTTACGGAGGAACTCGACAGCGACCGGCCGGTGGTTCCCGTTCGCTTGCTGGGAGAGGACCTCGTGCTGTTTCGCGACGAACGAGGTCGTCTGGGCATGATCGGGCGCCGGTGTCCCCACCGTGGCGCTGATCTGTCGTTTGGCCGGGTGGAGGATGGCGGTCTGCGCTGTTCGTTCCATGGATGGCTCTTCGACGTGACCGGCGCGTGTGTCGAAACCCCGGCGGAAGCGCCGGGGTCCACGTTCCACACCAGGGTGTGCCAGGTTCAGTACCCGGTGGCGGAGCGCAATGGCATCGTGTGGGCCTTCCTGGGCGAGGGCGATCCACCGGAGCTTCCCGGGCTGGATTGCTTCGTGGCGCCCGGCCCGCAGGTGTTCGCGTTCAAGGGCATGTGGGGGTGCAACTGGCTGCAGGCTCACGAGGTCGGCTTGGACCCGGCGCATGCTGCGTTCTTGCATCGCTTCCTCGGCCCCGAGGAGGGCACCTATGGGCTGCAGTTCCGCGACACCATCGCGGACACCGGCGTGACCGTCGCCGAGCTGATGCGGGTGGCCTCTGCGCCGGACATCAAGATCGAGCCCACCCCGTTCGGGTTTCGGTTCAGGACGCTGCGCCGGTACCGGGATGAGTTCACCCATGTCCGGGTCTCGAATTGCATCTTCCCGAACGCGATCACGATCGCGATGAGCCGAGAGATGAGCATCACCCAGTGGCATGTCCCCATCGATGATCAGCACTGCTACTGGTACTCGATGTTCGTCAGCTACGGCGACCCAGTCGACGCTGAGGTCATGCGCGAGCAGCGCATCAGCCAGGTCACCCTGCCGGAGTACCGCCCGATCGCCGACAAGTCGAACAACTGGGGCTTCGATCCGGTCGAGCAGCGCGAGCGGACCTACACCGGCATGGGCGCCGACATCAATGTTCACGATCAGTGGGCGGTCGAGTCGCCCGGCCCGATCTTTGACCGCACGACCGAACACCTGAGCCCGTCCGATGTCGGCATCCGTGCCCATCGTCGCATGTACCGCGCCGCAATCCGCCAGCCCGACGCGGACACGCTTATCGGTGCGGCCGACCCCGGTGCGCTCCGCGGCCCCGGCGCCATCGACGGCGTCACGACCGGCGACGACTTCGACGCCGCGTGGCGCAGCCTCGAGACCAGACGACGCGAGGCCTCAGGGTGGGCTCCCGCGCTGGCGGACTGAACATTGCACGGCACACCGAAGTTGGAAGACCGCTGGGACGCGGACTGGTCCGACGCCGCGGCCGCAGTGCAAGACCAGGTTCGCGACCTGGGGCTGCGAAGCGTTCGGGTCTCGTTCGCCGACCAGCACGGGTTGCTGCACGGCAAGGTTCTCGACGCGGCGCAGATCCCCCACGCGCTGCGCAGCGGCGTCTCGTTTCCGGCTTCGTTGCTCACCAAGGACACCGGCCGGCACTACGCGTTCAGCCTCTGGGAGCCCGACGGCGGCCCAACGCTTGCCTCGGTGATGGGGGCGCGCGACATGCTCATGGTCCCCGACCCCGCCACGTTTCGCGTGCTGCCGTGGTTGGACGGGACCGGGTGGATGCTCTGTGACCTGTTCAGCGTCGGGGGTGCTCCGGTCGAGCTGTCGACGCGCCGGATCTGTGCCGAAGCCCATCAGCGGCTGGCGGATCGAGGACTGCGGCTCCGCGCTGGTCTCGAGATGGAGTTCCATCTCTACCGCGTCGATGGATCCTCCGGTGACCACCAACGCATCCACCCGGGGTGGGACCTGCTGGCCGAGGACTACTCCGATCAGATTGAACCGCTGCTCGAACCGATCCAACGTCACCTCACGGCGCTGGGCCTGCCGCCGAGGACGATCGAGGCCGAGCACGGCCCGAGTCAGGTGGAGCTCACCTTCGCGCCCGCTGACGGCATCGAACTGGCCGATCAAGCGGTCCTGATCCGCGCCGCCGTCAAGCAGATCGCGAGGCGACACGGCCAGCATGCGACGTTCATGTCCAGGCCAGCAGGCGACGACACCTTCACGACCGGCTGGCACATCCATCAATCGGTCCTCAGCGCCGACGACGGCCGCAACCTGTTCGCGCCGACGATCCTCGGTGAAGCGCTCTCGGAGATGGCGATGCACTACCTCGGCGGGCTCCTCGACCACGCCGAGGAATCCTGCCTGCTCACCACGCCGACCATTACCGGCTACAAGCGCTACCGGCCCTACAGCATCGCTCCCGACCGGATCGTGTGGAGCCGCCAGCACCGCGGCGCCATGCTGCGCGTCATCGACGAGCCCGCGGGGCCTGCGACCAGAATCGAGAACCGCGCCGGCGACCCCGCTGCGAACCCCTACCTCTACCTTGCATCCCAAATCCTCTCAGGGATCGACGGCATCGATTCGAAACTCGAGGCGCCACCCCCCAGCGAGACGCCGTACGAGGCCGAGGCCGGACCTCTCCTGCCTCGCAGCCTCGGCGATGCCATCGACGCGTTCGACCGCAGCGGCTTCTACCGCAGCGCCCTCGGCGATGAAATCGTCGACTACCTCGTCGCCCTCAAAAGGTCCGAGTGGACACGGTTCGGTGCCGCAGTGACCGACTGGGAACAACGCGAGTACTACGACACCTTCTAGTGGGCCTCGACGCGTTGGCTCGTGAGACTCACGAGATGCTGGCTCGGAACGACGAGAACCCCGCGAGCATGTTGCTGGGGAACGGTGTGGGGTCTTCGACGTCGATCGTGGTGACTTTACGGGCCATAGCATCGAGCAGGCATTGCATCTCCAACTCGGCGAGGTGTGCTCCGGCGCAGCGGTGGACGCCGTATCCGAACGCCACGTGGTCCCTTGCGTCGCGTTCGATGTCGAACACAGCGGGCAGTGCATAGCGACGTTCGTCGTGATTGGCGGCTGCGTAGAGAATCACCACCCGGTCGCCGGCCGGTACGAACACCTCGCCAGCCTCATAGTTGGCGTCGGCCAAACGGGTGAAGGCGCGCACGGGGGAACCGATGCGCAGCGCCTCGTGTACCGCCGCCGGAATCAGTGACCGGTCGTTCTTGACTTTGTCGAACTGGCCGGGGTTGCGTCCGAGCTGGTACAGCAGGTGACCGGCGCCAAGAATGGTGGTGTCGAGACTTGGAATGATGTAGTCGAAGACCAGCTTGCGGGCTTCGCTCAGATCGATCTTGCCTTCGTCGGCGGCCCGGAAGAGGCCCGCAGCCCACCCCTGCGGCGGCAGGTCGGCCGGGTCGAGGTCAAGCACGTATCGGCCGGCCTCCATCACGCCGGGCAGTCCTGCCTGGGCCCGCTCGTTCATCGGACCCAGCGCGTTGAAGGCGGCGCCTGCCCATTCGAGCATCCGAGCTCGTCCATCGGGGGGCAAGCCGATGAGCACGGAAATGAGACTCACGGGCAGGTAGCTAGAGAAATCGGACATGCCGTCGAAACTGTCCATGGCGAGCAATCGCTCGACCAACTCGTCGGAGAGTTGCTGCACTCGCTCTCGAATGTCGCGCACGGCGCTGGGCATCATGGGCTTCATCAGGGCGGAGCGCAGGCGTCGGTGCTCCTCACCGTCGCTCACCAGCGTGTTGGTATTGCCGGTGTTGTTGAGGGCGTCGTTCATGGCCACCCCCTTGCCTGACAGCAGAATCGAATCGGCGCGGAGCGCAGCGCGGACATCTTCGAAACGGGAGATTGCCCACATGTCGTAGGGCTCGAGCCAGACGACTGCGCCGGCGTTGCGAACCTGTTCGTACAACGGATACGGGTCGGCGATGGCTTCGTCGCTGAACAGTTCGATATCGATGCTGGGCGATTTCGCAGCCATGTCAGATGTTGCTGATGCAGAAGTTGTGGACGAGATCGCTGAACGTCTCTGTCGCGAAGAGCATGAGCTGGTGAGGCGCGTCCGGGACGATCTCGATCTGGACTGGGCCACCGATGTCTGTCACCATCCGCTCGACCGCTGCTCGTGGTGCCAGGGCATCGTGCTCGCCTGCGGCGTAGAGGATCGGCTTCTGGTTGTCGGCGAGCGGTTGGGGTGGGTCGTATTGGAAGAACGACGCCCAGGAGGCCAGGTCGTAGCTCCACGTGTTGTAGGGGTCGAGCTTCTTTTGCTCGGCTGCGCCGGCGTAGCCGTAGTCGACGTCGAAGTTGAAGAAGGTGGCGATGTCGAGTCGGGCGCCCCGTCCGACTTGTTCGAGGACCTGGGCGACGTCAGGACTTCGCCACGGGGCGGCTCGGTCCTCCAGCAGCGGTGCGCCGGGGACGGCGAGCGAGCCCATGAGAATCGCGCCGGTGATGGCCGGGCTGTCGATGGCGGAGATGGTTGGTGCGACTCCGAGGCTCGACCCGAGCCCGAACACCGCAAGCCCGGTGGTCTCGTGAACATGGGCGGCGTAGTCCCGAGTGGCCTGAGCCCATTCGTCCATGGACCAGGTCCCTCGAGGACGATTGGTGGTGGAACGGCCGTGGCCGGGCGCGTCGTAGCTCCAGATGTCCACGGACTTTGCGGCGTGGTACTCGCAGAACCGGTCGTAGATTCCGCCGTGCCCTCCGAGGCCGTGGGAGATCACCAGCGCGTACTGGGCGTTGTCACCCCGATAACGGTGGGCGTGGATCTCGTTCAACACAAAGGTCTCGGTTCGCATGGCGTTCGTTCTCTTTGCTTCGTCGTCGGTGGGTTCAACCGACTGTTTGCCATGTGATGTCGCCGTCACTCGGCCTCGCCGTATTCGGCTTCGACCCAGCCCAGCACGATTCGTCGGAAGAGCAGGCCGGCCTTGTCGCCCCCGATCACTAGCTCCTGGTAGTCGAAATTGTCGTTGTCCAGCACCTTTTGCATGTGGTCGACGGCCCACGCGTCTTCGTCGAACCCATGCTTGATGGCCGGGGCCATGAACTCGTAGTAGGCGTCGTTGTCCACTCCAAAATCGTTGGAGATCGACCACCAGTAGTGGGTGGTCGTGCTCGACTCGGGAGTGACGTAGTGCATGATGTACTGGCTGAAGATCTCGCGGTCTTCCGCGTCGGGATCACCTACCTTGATCGGGGCGTAGCCCTTGAACACCCCCGGCGAGATTGCGAGCCCGCCGTCCCAGCGCTCGGCGGGGCGCCCCGCTATTCGTTCTTGGATGTCGGGCGGCAGGGCACCAGTTGCGCGTGCGGGGTTGTTGTCGACGCGGTAGCAGCTCACGCCCTCGGGTGTCTCCTCGACGGTGGTCGGCAGCTCGAGGAACGAGTCATCGAATCCGAAGGAGTCCCGATGCAGGTAGGAGAAATGCGTCAAGTCGTTCAGATTCTCCTGCATCAGCAGGTAGCTGCCCTCGAGGTGGTGGCTGTTGTGGAACGTCCGGTATCCGGGATCGGCGAGGAAGGGAAGGTCGGGAAGTCGCGAGAAGTCGGGCTCGTCTTGGTCACCCATCCAGATGAACACGAATGGACCCTGCTCCACGGTCGGGTAGGTGCGGAGCTTGCGATCGGGGCAGCGCTGCTGGCTGGGGATGCGGACGATCGTCCCCTCGGGGTTGTAGCGGATGCCGTGGTAATGGCACACCAGCTCGTCACCCTCTAGGTAGCCCTCGGCGAGGGGGAAGGAGCGGTGCAGGCACCGGTTCTGTGCTGCAACCAAGCGCCCATCGAGCGTGCGGTAGAACACGATCGAACGCTCGAGCAGGGTTCTCGCCTTGGGCGTACGGTCGAATTCTTCGCAGAGCCCCGCGACGTACCAGTGGTCGTAGAGGAGAGGGAGTCGCACGTAGTCGCGTACGTTTCGAATGCTGTCGGCAAACTGACTCATCATTCACCAGCTTTCGGGTCGGATGATGCGATTATTTCGTCATCATGGATAAATCTCGATAATCTACGCTTATGACGCAACAGGAGACCCCGTGAAGCTTCTTGCTATCAGACACTGCGCGCCTCTATCGACCGAGCGTGCGCGTTGCTGCGCGAGCACCTTCAGACCACGGCCGACCTCCTGAGGCAACGAGGTCTCGCCGAGGGGTTCCTCGGGGAGCCGATGAACGAAACTCCGCTCGCCGTCTGAAAGAAGCCCTGCCCGATGTCTTCCCTCACTCCCGAGATCGGGCGCGAACTCGATCGTCTCGTCGTCGGCTTCCAGGCCATCGCCCTGCCCCGGTGGCGCGCCACCATGGCGGAGCTCGGCGACCCGCTCCCGGCGTATCTCGCACCGGCCACCGGACACCTCGCCGAAGTCTTCTTCGAGGGCCGCTGGCGGCCCGAGCTCACTCGGCTGCGCCACCGATACCTCGACGACTTCGTCATCGACGGCACGAACGACAAGCTCGCGAACGAGCCGTGGCTCGACGATGACTGGAAACCGGTCGGGGCGTTCCGCGAGGCGCTCCTGGGCAACCTCCGGACTCGAGCCGAGCTCGCGGCCGAGACCTGGGGAACCTCTGGCTTCGGGGTGGCGCGAGACGGCGCTGCCCAGAGCTTCTCCGCTGCGACCTCACCGCTGTGTGCGCTCTACCAACCGGTGCCGCTGCCGTCCGACCAGGCCCAGGAGCTTCATCACCTGCTCACCTATGCGCGCTACGTGCGCACCGATGCGCACGCGGCGGCGTGGGAGGAATCCGGTCTGACCGGTTTCGACATGGTCGCGCTCGAGGAGTCCGAGCGGGGCCTGGAGCTCAAGTCGCTGCCGCCGACGCTGGTGGAGCGTGGTTGGCTCGACGACGGCGGCGCGATGACCCCCGAAGGCATCGCCGGGCGAGCTGCGATCGAAGATCGCACCAACGAACTGCACAGTGTTCCGCTCGGTGCCGTCGAGGATCTCGATGCGTTCCTGGACGCCCTGCGAGCGCTCGCAACCCCGGTCGAGACCCGGTAGCCAGGCGAGTACGGGTTGGCGACGGGCCGTCTCAGTTCGCCATCATGGATTCGATGATCTCGCCGATGTCGGTCGGTCTGAGCGCGTCGGGCGTGGGCGGGCCCCAGATGTAGAGGGCCTTGTCGGGCTCCCAGTCGCGGGCCATCCATTCGGCGTCGTTGACGATCTGGTCGATGTCGGAGAAGTACTCGACGAAGTTGCCGGCAGGGTCCTTGAAATACCAGAACAGGTTGCTGCCGAGGAAGTGGCGGCCGAGACCCCACGCGTGGCGCTCCAGGTTGTCGGTGAGCAGGTTGCGAGCCGCGTGGCCGATGGCGTCCATGTCGTCCATCTGCCAGGCGAGGTGATGGATCACTGCGCCGGGAGCCTGGGCGAGGGCGAAGTTGTGATGGTCGGTGGAGGTGCGCCAGAACGCGAGATTGCCCGGCACTCGATCCGAGAGCTTGGCGCCGATGACGTCACCCAGGAACTTGCCCGTCGCCTCGATGTCGGGCGACGACATTGCGATGTGGCCGAGTTTGCGCGGTCGGGGCGTGGCTTCGACAAACAGTGTGTCGGGGCGAGCGTTGAGGCGGGGGGAGTACCCCGCCTGGTTCATCGGTGTCTGCTCGACGGGGTCGAGTTCGACCCGGGACATGACCTTCACGCGGATGAGCAGCCCGGTGACCGGTTCGACGATCTCGATCGCGTCGCCGAGGTCGACATAGTCGTGACCGGCGGCGGTCGCGGCGTGACGTATGCGATCGAGGTCGTCGTCATCGTCACAGCCGAGCGTGGTGTCGACGATCTGCCGCCACTTGCGCTCCACGATCGACAGCTGCGCGCCACCGTGCGTCGAGGAGAACGTCGTTCCGGACTCGTCGGCCTTGAGGCCGAAGTCCTCGTAGAAGGGTGTCATCGCTGCGACGTCTGTGACGCCGAGGGTGATTCCGTGCATTCCGTGCAGAGCCATGGGGATCTCGTTTTCTGCCGGAACCGGTCTCGGCCGGCGATGTTCGCAACCGTAGCAATAATTTCGCAAAACAACAGCAGTAGCGAATATGATAGCTTCGCGTCACTCTGGCTTCGAGCTGCCGAAGCAGCACTGAGGCCGATGCAGGCGATGAACACCAGACCGACATCCGGAAGATGATCTGAAAAGCGATCCAAATGAGGGGGAGTAATGCGCGTACCTAAGTGGTTGGCACTCGTCTTGGTGCTGGCATTGTTCGCCGCCGCCTGCGGCGGCGATGACGACGGCTCGAGCGAAGACGGTTCCGGCAGCAGTCCGTCGACGACCGCCGCCGACAGCTCGGACGCCGACAGTTCGGACGACGACAGCTCGGACAGCGACTCGGCATCGAGTGGCGACGAAGTCTCCGACGACGCCGGCGCTGATGACGGCACCGGCGAGGACGCTGCGCCTGCCGGTCCGAGCGGTGAACTCCGCTACGGCACACCGCTGGCTGCTGCGACTTTCGATCCCCATCTCGAGAACCGTGATTTCGGCATGCTGTTCTACTCGCCGATCTACGACGGTTTGGTGAACGAGTTGCCCGACAACTCGCTCGTGCCCGGCTTGGCCACCGAGTGGGAGATCTCCCCGACCGAGGCCCGATTCACCCTGCGTGAAGGGGTGACCTTCCACGACGGGACACCGTTCGATGCCGATGCCGTGAAGTGGAATATCGAGAAGGCCAAGGCGACACCCGGCGCGACGGGAGCGCTGCTGCTCGGCATCGAGAGTGTCGAGGTCGTGTCGCCCACGGAGGTCGTGTTCAACATGACCGGCCCCGACCGCGACCTCCTGCTCAACTTGGCTCGCTTCCCCGGGCTCATGATGAGTCCCAACGTGGATCCCGAAGCCACCGCGGCAGGAAGCGTCAGCGCAGGCACCGGCCCCTACCAGCTCGTCTCACGGAACGAGAGCGAGATCGTGATGGAGGTCAACCCCAACTCCTGGAGCCCCGAGGATCAGGGTGTCGAGCGGATCACATTCATCCAGATCACCGATGATGAAGCCCGCTTCAACGCGCTCGTCACCGGCGAAGTCGACGTCGCTCCTGTCCGGGTCTTCCAGATTCAGGACACGTTGGCTGCTGGGTACGAGGTCGCGCATCTCGCCAACAACCACTCGATACTGCACTTCCATGACATCGCCGGCAATCTCGTCCCCGAATTCGCCGACGTGCGAGTCCGACAGGCGATCGCCCATCTCATCAACCGAGAGGGCTGGGGTGCGTCGGTGACCCGCGGCATTGGCCAGCCGGCGAACCAAGTATTCCCCGAGGGTTCGCCATGGCACATCGATGGCTACGAGGGCTTCCCGTACGATCCGCAGCGGGCTGCCGAGTTGCTCGCAGAGGCCGGGGTCACCGACCTCACGTTCGAGGTGCCGAGTTGGGGCATCTTCAACGTCATGCATCAAGCCGCATCTGCGATGCTCGCAGAGGGTGGCGTCACGATGAACATTCGCGACGTGCCTCCCGGAGCGAACATCTCTGAGGTCGCCTCCCAGCAGGTGGGTGCATCGCTGACGTTCGTCTCCACCATCCACGCTGACCAGACGTTCGGCATCTTCCTCTCGCCTCCGACGATCTGGAACCCATGGAATGTCCCGGTTCCGTCGGTCCTCGGCCCCTACCAGCAGGCCGTGGGTGCCGCCACGGACTCCGAAGCCGACGCGGCCTATCGTGCGATGCTCCAAGAGGCGTACGACCTTGCGTGGATCGTTCCGATCTACCAGAACGAGAACTCGATGGGGTACAACGCCGACAAGTTCGACATCGAGCTGTGGGAGAACGTCACCATCGGCATGGGCATCCGCGGCCTCAGGGTGAACTCGTAGCCGTCAGATCGGTTCAGATCAGCGCGATCTGGACGGGCTGATCGAGCAGGAGCCGGCCGTAGTCGGCGTAGCGCAGCTCACGGTCGAAGATGACGTGATTGGAGCCGGCGGTGATGTCACGCAGGGCCCGCTGGATCGGGCTCTCGAGGCGGGCGCCGCTGGCACCGGTCACCGAGCTGATGTCCTGCACGGCGTCGCGGCACATGAACACGGCGTGCGTCAGCCGGGACAACCACCCGCTGCGGGTCTCAATGGTCGCATCATTGCGTTGAGCCATGACCTCGGCGAGAACGTCTCGGAAGATGAGCTCGGCCGCGTCGATGGTGAGGGCGGCTCGCGCGACGACCGATGGCTTGCCGAGCGTGCGCTCGCGTCCCCCGACGCTGATGTGACCGGAGGCGATCTTGGCCTTGGTCTGGGTCTGGTACTCCTCGAGCGCCATCTGGGCCGCGCCGAGCATGGGCAGTCCCGCTGCGAAGCCGAGCACGGGAATGAGGGGGGTGCGGTAGAGGTCGCCGGGGTGGAGGCGGCGGGACTCGCCACTGGCGTTGATGAGGTCGACCATCGAGACAACCCGCTCGTCAGGTACGAAGACATCGTCGATTCGGATGTCCCACGACCCTGTGCCGCACAGTCCGACTACGTGCCAGGTGTCGATCGCCTCGACTTCGGCTCGTGGCAGCGCAAAGAACATTGGGACCGGCGGTCCGTCTTCGCTGCGTTCCAGCGCGCCGGCCAGGACCCAGTCTCCGTGGACGATGCCGGTGCCCCATTGCCACTGGCCCGCGAGCAGGTAGCCGCCGTCCACCTTGGTGGCACTGCCGGCCCCGAAGTTCAGTGTGGCCGGTGCGAGGACGTAGTTGCGATCGGCGAAGAGTTCGGTTTGGAAGCTCTCGGGGTAGCCGCAGAGCCAGAAGTTGTGCTCGATGTAGAAGGTGAGGAGCCAACCCATCGAGGCGTCCGCTCGCGAGAGCGTGAGCGACACCTCGAAGTAGGTGTCGAGATCGGCCTCGTGGCCGCCATAGACCTTCGGCGTCATCAGCGCAAACAGGCCGCTGCGGCGTACGGCGTCGATTACCTCGTCGAGCGGACGGCGAGCGAGCTCAGACTCACGGGCCTTCTCACGCAGGAGCGGCACGAGCCCCTCGGCCGCTGCGATCAGCTCGGCTGAATCCATCACGGCGTACGACAATACGGTGCTCCGATTCTCAGCCGCCCGCAGTCGTTGATGTGGCGATCGATCATGCTGCTCGCGAGCTGGTTCACACCGCTACTGGGTAGGAGAGGAAACCCCTGTGGCGAGCGCGGGGTCGGCGCACGGGCTGGGCTGCGGGGCGCAGGTCTCCGAAGCGAACAAGGCGCTGAAGGGCGACGCGGGCTTCCAGTCGAGCCAGCGCTGCTCCCAGGCAGAGGTGCGGCCCGTGTCCGAATGCGAGGTGAGGGTTGGGATTGCGAGTGATGTCGAAGCGATCCGGCTCTTGCCAGGCAGCGGCGTCGCGGTTCGCTGCGCCGTTGGACACCCACACGAACGTGTTCGCCGGCACGGTCGTGTCCCGCAAGGTGACGTCTTCGAGCGCCAGGCGTCCGCCGATCTGGTTGGGACTGTCGAAGCGGAGCATCTCCTCGACTGCCGAGGGCACCAGATCGGGGCGCTCGCGCAGCAGCTCGAGCTGATCGGGATGGCGGAACAGTGCGTCCATGCCGCTACCGATGAGGTTCGAGGTGGTCTCGTGTCCGGCGTTCAGCAGGAATGCGGCGTTGTGCAACAACTCCACTTCGGTGAGGGCTTGACCGTCCTCCTCGGCGCTGACGAGGATCGACATCAGGTCGTCGCCCGGTTCGCGGCGGCGCCGGTCTGCGAGCTCTCCGAGGTAGCCCTTGAAGTCGTCGACCGCGGCATTGGCCCGATCGATGACCTCCTGGGAGGGGTTCGGCTCCAGCGACGCAGTCACCGACGCTCCCCAGGTCTTGAATCGCTCACGGTCGTCGGTCGGGACGCCGAGCATCTGCCCGATCACGGTGAGGGGCAGGAGATAGGCGAAGTCGCCGATGAGGTCCATCTTGCCGTCGACGAGGGCGTCGGAGAGCAGCTCGTCGACGGCTCGCTCGACCTTCGGCTCCCATGACGCCAGCGCTCGCGTCCGGAAGGCGTGCGCGACCAGGCCCCGCACGCGCGGATGGTCGGGCGGGTCGAGGAACACCATCACGTTGGCATGGTGCTCGTAGATCGGAGCGTCGGGCCCGAACACGCCGCTCAAGGGGGCCTTCTTGTCCGAGCTCATCGCCCGTCCGTTGAGCACGGCCGCCACTTCGTCGTAGCAGGTCACGAAGAAGCTGCCGTCGCTGTTGCGGTGGATGGGCGACTCGGAGCGCAGGCGCGCGTAGGTCGGGAACGGGTAGTCGAGGAAGCGGGCGTCGAGGTCGTTCAAATCGAAGCTCGCGGGGTCTGCGGCCCACTGGGGGTACTCGCCCAGGTCGTGATGGTTCAGCACGGTCATGGGTTGTCCTGCCGGTTGCGGGTGAGCCAGAGCTGTCGGGGGCCGCGGAACGAGATGATCGGCGGGTAGTCGAGCTGTTGGTCGGCCAGATGAAGGTCGGGTGCCCGTCGAGTGACCTCCTCGAAAGCGACGCAGGCCTCGAGGCGGGCCAGCGGGGCTCCGAGGCAGTAGTGAATGCCCTTGCCGAACGAGAGATGGCGGCGTGCGCCTGTGCGGTGGATGTCGAAGCGGTCCGGGTCGTCGAACTCGGCAGCGTCGCGGTTGGACGAGCCGAGCAGCACCAGCACTCTGGCCCCCTCGGGGATCACGGCTCCCTCGCCGAGGTCGATGTCGGTGCGTGCCTTCCGCCGCCACGCGTTGACGCTGGAGTCGAACCGGAGGGCTTCCTCGACAGCGTTGGGGATCAGCGACGGGTCGGCACAGATCTCAGTCCACTGGTCGGGGTGCTCTGCCAGGAGTCGCATCGCATTGGCCAACAGGTTGGTGGTGGTCTCATGGCCGGCGATCCCGAGCCCCATGACCACGCTGGTGATCTCGGTCTCGCTGATCGCCTCGTGGTCGGCGTCGCGGATGTCGAGCAGGGCGGAGGTGAAGTCGTCGGCCCGCTCGACCTTGCGCCGCTGCACGTGCTCCGAGCAGTACTGCCACAGTGCCGCCATGTTCTGCGCCACGCGCAGCTGCTCGCTCTCGTCAGGGTGTCCGAACATGATGGTCAGCCGGTCTCCGCCCCACCCCTTGACCATGTCGGCGTCTTCGCGGGGGAAGCCCACCAGCTCGAAGATCACGTTGATCGGCAGCGGATAGGCCAGGCCGGCGACCCAGTCGAACCGCTCCTCGGCCAGCATGTCGTCGAGCAGGCTCGTGGTGATCTCACGGATGACCGGCTCGAGGTTCGCGACCCGGCGGGTCGAGAACGCGGTCATGTTGTGCCGGCGAATCCGGGCGTGCTCGGGCGGGTCCAGATTCGTCATAACCGGCGTGTAGCCGAACCCCTCTGCGAGGACCTTGCCGGCCTCGGGGCAGAACGGCAGCAGCGGATCCTGGGAGTTCGACGCCGAGAACTGCTCGGTGTCCGACATCACCATGGACGCGTCCCGATAGCGGGTGACCACCCACATGTCGAGTTCGTCGCTGTAGAAGGCCGGGGTCTCCTCACGCACCGAGGCGAAGGTCGGGTACGGATCGGCGAGGTATTCCGCCGAGAACGGATGAAACGGACACGTCGACATCACTGGCTCCCCCTCGCAAACGTTAGGCGCGTCTCCACATTGCGAGTTGAGCGAGCGTTCAATGCTGGCGAAACGCGTGGTCCGGCCGCCGCAGGCGCTGGGAGTGCAACTGCCGGTACCCCTCAGGCCATGGCGAGGCCGGGGTAGCCATTCGCAGCAAGCTCGGTGACCTTGGCGGTGTAGCGGGTGGCTCCGCCGAAGTAGGCCTGGTAGCGGACCTTGCCTTCCTCGTGGCCGGCGACATTGGAGTTGTAGCCGGTAAACCAGCCCTTGCTGCGCCGAAACAGCAGCCGTTCGTGGAATCGCTTCACCTCGTCCACCCATTCCTGCTCGGCCCCGGGCTGCGCCTCCACTCGGCTGTATCCGTGCTCGTGTACGTATTCGAGCAGTCCCGTCACCCAGTCGACGCCGCCTTCGATGGCCCGTGGGAAGTTGGTGGAGCCCGACACGCTCTGGGGGCCGGCCACCATCAACATGTTGGGGAAGCCGTGCGACAGCAGGCCGCAGTAAGTGCTGGGGCCGTCACGCCATTTCTCGCCGAGGGTGGTGCCGTCGACGCCGCGGATGTCCACCCGGTCGAATGCCCCGGTGATGGCGTCGAAGCCGGTCGCGTAGACGATCAGGTCCAGGTCGTAATGGCGGTCGGTGGTCTGGAGGCCGCTTGCGGTCAGGCGTTCGATGGGCGTCTGCGACAGGTCCACCAGCTCGACATTGGGGTTGTTGTAGGCCTCGAAGTAGTCGGTTTCCAACGGCAGCCGCTGCAGTCCGAAGCCGTGGTCTTTGGGGATGAGCTTCTCCGCCACGGCAGGGTCGCGGACTCGTTGGCGGATCCGCTCGGCGATGTACTCCGACATCTCCCGGTTCGCGGCCTCATCCACGAAGATCTCGGCGAAGTTGCCCGCCAGGATGGCGAAACCTGACCGGGTGTACAGCTCATCCCACAGCTCGCGGCGGTCGGCAGCGGTCATGTCCCAGAATCCCCAGCGGGGCACATGCTCGAAGCCCTGGGGCGAGGCAGCGCAGTTGGCGAAGATCTCGTCGTAGCGATCGCGGATCTCGTCCATCTCTGTTTCGGAGATGGGGGAGTTGTTCAGCGGAGTGCTCCAATTGGGGCGGCGCTGGAACACCTTGAGCTCGGCGACCTTGTCTGCGATCTCGCCGATCACCTGGATGCCGGTAGCCCCGGTGCCGATGACGCCGACGCGCTTGCCGGCGAGTTCCACGGGCTCTTTGGGCCAGAAGAACGTATGAAACGACGGGCCTTCGAATTCGTCCATGCCGGGATAGGAGGGCAGGGTCGGTGCCGACAGCGGGCCGAGGCTGGTGACCACGAAGCGAGCGGTGTGGGTGTCGCCGTCGGCAAGCGAGAGGTGCCAGCGGCAATCGCTCTCGTCCCACGCCATGCGTTCGACCCGCTTGCCGAAGCGCATGTGGCGACGCAGGTCGAACTTGTCCGCCACATAGTTCAGGTAGCGCAGGTTCTCGGGCTGTGAGCTGAAGCGTTCCTTCCAGTGCCATTCGTCGAGCAGTTCTTTCGAGAACGAGTAGCCGTAGGTGTAGCTCTCGGAGTCGAACCGGCAACCCGGGTAACGGTTGCGGTACCAGGTGCCGCCAAGATCGTCCTCGGCTTCGAGGACCACGGCGTCGACGCCAAGGTCCACCAGGCGCTTGATCTGGTAGATGCCCGACACCCCAGCACCCAGCACCACCACTTCGCTCTGGCGAGATGCGCTCACGGCTGCCCCTTCAATCGCCCGCCCCGCAGTATGGCGGCACCGACTCGTATACATCGTCGACACTGGCGATCTTGGGTTACCCATTGCTTGATATGTACGTATAATACGTACGTGCCCAACAAGACGATCAGTGTGCCTGATGACGTCGTGCCGATCATTGAGAGCCTTCACGTGCCGTTCTCGAGGTGGGTGACCGAACAGCTCCGGCGCCACGCAGCCCAATCGACCATGTCGTTCGCCGATCAGCTCGTGGCGGACGCGGCGCTTGCCGCGGCCGAGGGACTGACTCCCAAGGACGCCATGGCGGTTGGCGAGCGGATGGAGCGATCTGCGCCGTGGTAGTGCGCGGTGGGGTGTACTGGATCGATCTCGACAAGCGTCGGCCTTGTGTCGTGGTCTCCGCTGGTGACGTTCTCGATGTCGACGTCTGGCAAATCCATGTTGTGCCGCTGACCTCGAATCTCGACCGGGCAGGCCTCGCCGGCAATGTCCTGCTTGACGCTGCGGTGACCGGTCTGCCCACCGACTCCGTTGCAGTGCCACTCGGATTGGAACTGGTCGATCGGTCATGGCTGGGGGAGCGTGCGGGTCGACTGCCGCGGCCCCTCGTCGAAGCGATCGATGACGGACTACGAGCCGTCCTGGATCTCTGACCATCGGCCACCCGGTTGGCGGCGGAGAAATAGGGTCGGGCGATGAGTGACGAGCGCGTGATGCACCTGGGTGTCAGCACGGCCGATCTCGGCGGGGCCACGCTGGCCATCGTGCCGGGCGACCCGGCCCGAGTGGCGAGGATCGCCGAGACGATGGACGAGCCGGCGCACTTGGCCTCCGTCCGGGAGTTCACGACCTATCGGGCGTCGATCGACGGCCAGCCGGTGGTGGTCTGCTCGACTGGCGTCGGTGGGCCGTCGACCTCGGTCGCAGTCGAAGAGCTGGCTCAGGTCGGCGTGCGGACATTCCTGCGGGTCGGCACGACGGGGTCGATCCAGCCGGATTTGCTGATCGGCCACCTGGCCATCACCCAGGCCGCCGTTCGCCTCGACGGGGCGAGTCGGCACTTCGCTCCGCTGGAATACCCGGCCGCCTCCTCGTTCGAGTGCACCCGGGCGCTGGTCGATGCCGCAGTCGCTCTCGACGCTCCCCACCAGGTCGGGATCACAGCGTCGAGCGACACCTTCTACCCCGGCCAAGAGCGCTACGACACGGTGGCCGGCGACGTCGTCGGGTGGCTGCGGGGCAGCCTCGCCGAATGGCGTCGCATCGGCGTGCTCAACTACGAGATGGAGTCGGCCACGCTGTTCACGATGTGCGCTGCCAACGGCTGGCGGGCCGGGTGCGTCGCCGGGGTGATCGCTCAACGCACCGAGTCCGAAGCCGTCGTCGACGAAGGCCGCATCGCCGCAACCGAGGAGCGGGCCGTTGGAGTGGTCGTCGAGGCCGCCCGCCGCCTGCTTCAACAGAAATCTCACCGAGGTGCACCATGAGCAAGATCAGCCGCATCGTCGTTCAGGCCTACACGTATCAACTCCCCGACGTCGGTCCGTCGATCTGGGCCTACTCGCCTGGGGCAGAGATGAGCGTCTCGAAGTTCATCGTGTCGATCGAGACCGACGACGGTCACACGGGAAGCTACGCACCCCACTACGGCGCAACCGAACACGCGATGGCACAGGTCTGCGATATGGCGCCACTGCTGATCGGCAGGGACCCAGAGCAGCGCGAACGGATATTCGAACTCCTCAAAGTGCAGTTCCGCCACTTCGACAAGGTCGGCATCGCAGCTCTGGACACAGCCCTGTGGGATCTTGCGGGCAAGAAGTACGGCGCCTCCATCAGCCAGCTGCTGGGCGGGTACCGGGAACGGCTGCCGACATATGCGAGTACGACACCGGGCCAACAGACGCCCGGCGGCCTCGACAGCATCTCTAAGTACGCAGACTTCGCGGAGGAATGCCAGCAACGCGGTCTCCCTGCGTACAAGATTCACGGCTTCTTCGACGGCGACGTGGACAACGAGATCGGCATCATGACAGCGGTTCGCGATCGCGTCGGGTCCACGATGAAGTTGATGACAGACCCCGCGTCGTCCTTGGGGTCATTCATGGATGCCGTGGAAGTCGGTCGCGCTTGCGATGACCTGGGATTCCTCTGGTACGAAGACCCGTACCGCGATGCCTCTTCGAGCGCCGCCGCCCACAAGCGCCTGCGAGACTTCGTCCGCACACCGATGCTCATTGCCGAGCACATCCGAGGATTCGAGCAAAAGGCCGACTTCGTGCTCGCTCGTGGTACCGACATCATGCACGTCGATCCCGAGTTGGACGGCGGCATCACCGGCACGATGAAACTGGCCCACTTCTGCGACGCCATCGGCATGGAGGTACAGCTCCACACGGCCGGCCCGATGCACCGACACTGCATGTCCGCCATACCGAACACGCTTTTCTACGAACTCGGTCTGATCAATCCCGACACCTCGCAGAACTGCCTGCAACCGCCGATCTACGCAGACGGCTATGGCGATGGCCTCGACGATGTGGGTGCTGACGGATGCGTCGCAGTGCCTACCGGCACGGGGCTGGGAGTGGAGTACGACTGGGACAAGATCAACGCTTGGGAAACGGCCAGGCGCACCTTCGAGTAACTCGGCTCGCCCTGCCGTCTCAGCGACTCGACTGTTGAGGGCGGGGCGTCGGGGGCTCGGTGCCGAGGCTTCGCCCGCCGGGCTCGGGCGTGCTGCCGGCGGGAACGTGCTGGAACTCGCGGTTCACTCGGCGGACGGCCGGTGTGATTGCCGCGGCGTAGCCGGCCAAAGCGAGGAGGACTCTGCGAGCTGGCAGCAGCACGAAGCAGATGGCCCACGCCGCGGCGAATCCGATGAGTCGTGGTTTCATTGCGGACACACGCGCAGACGGCTTGTCGTCGGATCGGCCAAGTGGGAACCGCTTCGGCTTGATGAACCATCCATGGGCAAACAGCTGAGCGACGAAGTACGGCCAGAAGGCCTCCGGGGCATCGAGTGGGGGATCGGTATCCCATGCGGCGTCGGAGTCGCTGGCTAGTCCATCTTGGATGCGAGACCACACATGCGACGCAGTGACTCGACCGGAGGCGCCACCGCGATTCTGATGAGTCGGGCGACAGCGCCACCGGTACAGCACTCGTCGGTCCTCGGTGAGGGCCAGGATCCCGGCCTGGAAGATGCCGTTCGGGTGCGAGGACCAGTGTCGCTCCAGTACTGCGGTGTCGCCGATGTAGAGGTCGAATCGGTCAGCCTCACGGCAGTCTCCGAGGATCTCGTGGTGCGGGTCGCCTACGGCTTGATATTCCAGTTCCCATGAGTCCTGTGCTTCGCTCGCGAGACTCTGCGGCTCACTGGTGACGGCGAAGATCTCGCCGCCCGCAGCCCGGATCTCCTCGACGACCCCCGACTTTCCGAAGCCGCGCAACTCGCGGCGGCACGGACGTCACCACAAGCCCCGGTAGAACACCAAGACGACAAACTTGTGCTTGTCGAGTTGGGTATCGAGCCATCCGGTGCGTACCCCGACCGGCGGGTCGAGCAGCGGCGGGATCAGCGGATCGCCAACGTCAGCGGCCGACACTCGAAAGCCCTCGGCGGATCGTTCGACCACCACCTGCTCACGGGCACAGACGTCGCCGTCGCACAGCACCAAGCCGAGTTCGAAGGACCGTTCCCGCGCTCGTGCCACGGTGTCTTCGGCATCGATGATTCCGGTGATCTCGTAGTGCGACTCCCGTGTTGCGTTGATCCACTCAAGAGCGGCCTTCGAAGCGGCCCGAAGCTCAATGGGGGTTTCTTCGCTCACGTTCATGCGTCGCAGTGCCTTGGAATTGTTGAGTCGAATTGACGCGACGGTACACAGTTGTGGAGATCTGTTACATAGCGTGAGATTCGACGGTGTTCATCAGTCGACGGTGTGTGCCGATGGGCGGTGAGTCCGCCGCAATCGATCGATCTTCTCGGGCCGAGGCGTTGGTATTGGTTAGCTGTCCACAAGAGTTCGAAGGTCGGTGCGTTCGGCGTCGTTGAGATGGGCTCGGTGGTGGCGGAGTTCGAGGCTGGCGTTAATGGCCGCTCGGATGTGGTCTTCGGCCGTGTCGTTGAGGAGTGTGTTGAGGTTTTCTCGAAGCCAGGCTGCGACTTCGTCGCTGCGCCAGAGCCGGTAGCGGCTGCGGGGGTCGGTGACGGGGGGTGGGAATCCGCCGGGTCCACGCTCGCCAGCGATGAGGAGCCGCACGCTTTCGCGGGTTCGACCGGTGCGGGCTGCGATGTCGGCCATGGACACGAGTCCGGCATCCGCAAGGCGAGCCACGTTGATGCCCGCGATCGACTCGAGTTCGGCTACCGCAGTCAGCACTGCGTATTGGAAGGTGTCGGCCTCGCGGTCGAAGTCGGCGAACTGGATGCCGTCGGCTCGCCCGATCAGGGCGTCATCGCAGCCAGCCTCGTGCACGTCGTCGATCAGCTCGTCTGATTGGAGGTCGGGGCCGTCGACGATCAGGGTGAAGGTGTGGGCGGTCATGGTCAGGTGTCGTTGTCTTGTTCGGGAATGTGGATGCATCGTTCCAGTGCCCGCCTGAGCTGGCGGGCGTGGTTGTCGGGGCTGCGTGGTGTTGACCAGATAGAGGCCTGGCAGCCTGATCGGCTGGATTCGGCGCAGCGAGCAACACCCCAACGGTGCCCCGACGCTCTCGGTGCGACGGTCCAGCCTGCGTCTTCGAGTTCGGCCAATGCGGTTTCGACCTCCTTCTTCGGGTGCCGCGCCCTCGGCATGTTGACACCATACAACGCATGTTGGATCCAGTCAACGGTGCCGGCAGAGTGTCAGAAGCCGAGGATCTTGTCCGCGACCACGTACTGGAGCGGCTCGCCGGTGAGCAGGCGGCGGGGGTTGTCGGCACGGCTCATCGGTGACTGTCGAGGAAGAGCCTGGCCGCATCGATCGCTACGTCGGTGGCCAGGCCCATGGCCTGCGGAGTCGTTGCGGCGGCAGTGTCGGCTGTGGTGTGAAACAGCGATGACCCGCCCAGAAAGGACAGCACCGACGCGCCGGCTTCGAACCATGTGCCGCCTTCGCCGGGCCACGGGTTCGTCTCGTGCAGGCGCCAATTCGCTGCGGGTACGCGACCGCCGATTTCGTCGCGCAGCTCGCCGTCGACGGTGGTCAGGACCATCCGTTGATTGCCGAGTCCGGCCGGGCCCTTCGAATCGGGTTCGACTGCCGCGACCGACGCACCGAGATGGATGACGCGGTGGCCGCCCACGGCTCGGCTGTCGAGATAGTGCTTGAGGCCGATGTGATCGATCTCGTGGCCACTGCACGCGGAGAGCGTGACGTGGTGGTCGGTGGCGAGATCGGCAGCCATCGCTAGAGCGACCGCGAGACCGGTGCCGCGCTCGCCGCCGGCGGGCGTCCAGCCGGTGAGCGGCGTCGTGATGTTGATCGCTGGCGCGTCGGCTGGACCCAACGTGGCGATGACATTGGCGCTGCGACCCGGTTCGGTCGTCGCCGTGAATGCCAATTCGGCATCGGCGCCGTCGACGCGCTCGGCCCAGTTGCCCGGAATGATGACTGCGGGGCGACTTGGGGTTGCGGACATCTGCGGCACTCGGTTGCACTGCACCACAAGATCGTCTGGTCCGTCGATGACGACGACGAGCGCCGCTGCTGCCGGGTCGGTGTCGAGGTAAGGGTCGAGTCCGCGCGGGTTGCCGGCGACGGCGGCATCGACCTTGACGATCGAGAGGTTCTTGGTGAGCCAGTCGCCCTGCGCGCTGTAGAAGACGGGCAGCGCGGGCACGAGTTGGCCCCCGATCCGCAACTCGGCGGTGCAGATGAAGCGGTCGAACTCGAACCAGTCTTCGTCCACCGCGGCACCGAGGCTCAACAGCACGTCCTTCAGCCACGCGGAGGTCTGGGCATCGACCGGGGTCCCGGTGTGATGGTTGCCGAAGCCCGCGTAGGTCGCGACGATCTCATATAGCTCATCGGCGCTGAACCTGGCTGTAGTGATCGGGCTCACTGGGTCCGCGATCAGAAGACGGGGAAGACTGCGGTGTCGCCAGAGCGTTCGGCTCGGGTCAGGGCATAGAGGACGCTCCAGTCGCCGTTGAGGCCTCGGGCGATGTCGATGCAGATCTCGATGATGATGGCTGGGCCGAGCGGGTCGGTGTTCGGGCGGGTCTGGCCGGTGCTGACTGCGAGATCGTCGAGATGGAGAAGCACCTCGATCAGCCTTGTGCGGCAGAAGTCGTCGAGGGTGAGGAGTCGGCCCCCCAACGCGGCGACGAGGCGGTCGACGGGTTCGTCGGCCAGCCGTGTCTCCAGGTCGGCGACCAGTTGGCGGCACTTGTCCACGGTTGCTTGGTGCCCGATGGCCGATTCGGCGGCGGAGACGTCCTTGATCTGTTCGTGGACGGGGGAGTCGACCGCGGCGTGGAAGTAGGTGACTGCGGTGAGGAGGTCGCCGTCAGGGCGCCGGTCGGGTGAGGTGCGGTCGAGATAGGCGATCGTCGCGCCGGCAGCGCGTACGAGGTGGGCGCAGAGTGCTCCGACGGTCATGCCTTCGAGAGCCGAGGGCTGGTCCCATTGCTCGGCTGTGGCTGGGGTGTCGATGAGTTCGGCTGATCGGGCGACGGCTTCGACGACGAGGGCCCGGACGCCGGCTGAGTCGATCGACGGGTTGGCGGCAGTTGTCATGGGTTGATCTCGATTCGTTTCATGGATGGTCCGTTGGCGTCGGTATCGCCCCAGTACTCGGGCAGGCGGAGATAGCCCACTCGGGGCAGTTCAACGTTGAGGGCGATGCCCTGGCGGGTCTTGAGTCGTTGGATGGTGCGGATGTGGGTGAGCAGCTCGTAGAAGACCATCCACAGCGAGCCTTCGAGGTCGTAACGCAGGTAGCCGGGCCGGTCCGGGTCGGCGCTCGCTCCCCGGCGGAGGGTGGTGATGACGTAGGACCAGAACTCGGTTCCCCGGATGCTGGTCGTGTCGGAGCGGAGTTGTTCGATCGTGTTCTCGCCTACCACTCGTTCCAGCCAGCCGATGCCGATCTCCATCTTCGCGATGAGGTCGGGGACTTCCCAGTAGAGGTCCTCGTCGAGCATCCGGTCGTACTTCATGTCCGGCCCGAGATGGTGGTGTTTCCACACGACCGGTTCGGGCTCGTCGCCATCGGGCCAGAGCAGGAGGCTGCATCTGCGGTGGGTGAACACCAGTGCGTCCCACGCCATGTGGGAGACCTGCCGGCGGATCGACCACCACATCCATTCCTTGTCCGGGCTCGTGTCGTCGAAATCGAGTTGATCCCCCGAAAGGCCATCGGTCTCAGCTCGCACCCATCCGACGATGCGGCGGTAGGGCGGCATGGCTCCGACCGTCGGATCATCGGGCATCTCGACGATGTCATGGTCGACCACTGTCATCGGGGTCTCCTCCGGGGGTAGGTGGGGTGCAGGTGGCGTTGGCCGGCGCCGAAGAAGTTCTCCCGAAACGTCGAACCCTCGTATCCGGTGCGGAACCGGTCACGCCGTTGGAGCTCGGGCACCAGCAGGTCGACCACTTGGGTGAACCCCCAGGGGACAGGCGCCGTCGTCACATTGAAGCCGTCGACGCCGGTGGTCTCGATGAATGCCTCCATCTGATCGGCGACGCTGGCCGGCGAACCCACGAATCCCAGCCCGCCGGCGGTCTCCGAGAGCCGTCGGGCAACATCGCCGACGGTCCAGGTCCGCTCGGGGTCTTCCAGTTTCCAGCGCTCGACCTGGGTGCGGATCGCGTTTGCCTCGATGTCATCGATCGGTGTGTCGGGCGGGTGACCGCCCAAGTCGATGCCCGTCCAACCGCCGTAGAGAGCGAGGTAGCCGTCGACGGAGAACAGCCGTGACCACTCGTCGCGCATCTCCCGGGCTTTGGCATCGGTCTCGGCAACCACGACCCGCGCTACCTGCAGGGCCCTGATCTGTTCCGGATCGCGACCGGCTGCTGCGGCCCGTTCGCGCAGCGATGCCACGACGGCGGCACCGCGGTCGTTGCCCGGCACCGACATGAAGACGACCTCGCCCGTGTTCGCCGCGAACTCGACACCGCGTGCCGAGTTGCCCGCCTGATACAGCACGGGAGTGCGCTGGGGGGAGGGCTCGACCATGTGGGGGCCTTCGACCGTGAACCATTCGCCGGCGTGGTTGATCTCGTGCACTTTGGCCGGGTCGGTAAACGTGTCGGCCTCGGCATCGAGAACGACGGCGCCGTCTTCCCAGCTCTGCTCCCACAGCTTCAGGCAGACATCGACGTACTCGTCGGCCCGGTCGTAGCGGGCGTCGTGGGGCAGGATCTCGCCGAGTCCTTGACGTTCGGCATCGGACAGGTACGAGGTCACGATGTTCCAGCCGACACGGCCGCCGGTGAGGTGGTCGAGGGTCGAGAACAGCCGAGCCGTGTGGTACGGAGCGTGGTGGCTGGTCGACATGGTCACGGCGAAACCGAGATGCTCCGTACACGCCGCCAGCGCGGGGATCAGCAACGTGGGGTCGATGCCGGGAATCTGGACTGCACCGCGCAGGCCAGCCTCGCGGCTCGCCCCATAGACGTCGTAGGTGCCCAGCACGTCGGCGAAGAAGATCCCGTCGAAGCAGCCACGCTCCAGGGTGCGCACGAGGTCTTGCCACCAGTTCAAAGTCCGGTACCCCCACGACGTCTCGTCCGCGGGGTGCTTCCACATGCCCTTGATCTGATGATTCGGAGATGCCTGGATGAAGGCGCTCAGATGCATCTCGCCGCGGCTCATCGGCTTAGGCGACACGGACGTGGGAATGCGGTCGCGTCGGCCGGTGCGGCTGTCTCACGGGAATCGCAAGCGTCAATGCGCTAGCTCGAGTGTGACCCGCGTGGCGTGTACTGCGCTGCAGCCCTCGATGTCGGAAGAAATGGCCTCGTGGAGCACATTGACGTTGCGGCCGCTGGGTTCCAGTTTGGGCCAACGACCCTTGTAGCTGACCAGGACGCCACGAGGCGCGACGTCCTCCACGTTCGCCTCGACCTCGAGGTGGCCTGCGTCGTTCTGCATGCGGACCGGATCGCCGTGGGCGATGCCGAGATCGGCAGCGTCTGCAGGGTGGATCGTGACGGTCGCAGGACCGGCTCGCCGCGCAATGGTGCGGTCATTGGCGTGGGAATCGTTGAGCCGCCACAGCGAGGCAGGCGACAGCAGCCGGAAGATCCCGTCGGCTTCACGGGCGTCGGCGGTCGGAACAGGAGCCCGCCGCAAGCCGGCCGCCGTTGCTGCGTCAGAAGCGATCTCGATTCGGCCCGACGGGGTGCGGAAGCGCCGGTTGGCGAAGAAATCGATTTGCTCACGGGTCAGGTACACGTGGCCTCGCTCGGCCAGCTCGCCAAAAGCGAGGCCGAGATCGAGCTGGTCGAGAAGACGCTGGATCAGCACATCGTCGGTCTCGTGAAGCTCTGGCTCGTCGAGCCCCATCGCTGCAGCGAGCCGGCGGAAGATCTCCTGATTTGGCAGCGCCTCGCCGATCGGCTCTCGGACCCTTTGCTGCGCTCCCACGATCGGTGACATGTAGCTGAACGTGAGGTCGTCGAATTCCAGAAAGCTCGCGGCCGGGAGCACGATGTCGGCATAGTCGACCGTGTCGGTTGGAAAGCAGTCCACGACGACGGTGAACAGATCCTCCCGGCACAGTGCCGCACGGAGACGGTCCTGTTCGGCAGCCGAGGCGACGGGGTTCGTGTTCCAGCTGAACAAGGCCCCGAAGCGCTCGGTGTCCTCGAGTTTGGCGGCAAGACCGATGTGATTGACCTTGGGAGCGCCGTTGCGGGCAAGCGACGTGCCGGACAGTTCGTCGAAGTCCGCGCCGAGCATGGCCGCTGCAACATTGAGGTAGGAGATTCCGGCGCCGGGCTTGCCGATGTTGCCCGTCAGCGTCGGCAGCAGGCCGACGGCCCGCATGACGTTCGCACCCGTGGGCTGGCGTTGGAGTCCTTGACCGGCCCACAGAAGTGCCGGTCCCGCTGCGTAGAGCCGGGCGGCGCGCCGGATGTCATCGGCCGGGACACCCGTGTGTTCCTGGCCCCATTCCGGCGTGCACGTCTCGATGGCCCCGAGCACCTCTTCGGCGCCTTGGACGTGGTCGGCGATGAACTCTTCATCGAAGGCCGCCAAAGCGCCGAGTTCGTGCGCTATGGCAAACGCCAGTGCGGCGTCGGTGCCGGGATAGGGCTGGAGATGAAGATCGGCCCGAGCCGCAGTCGCCGTGCGTATCGGATCCACGACGATGACCGAACCGTCGAAGTCCCCCAGCCAGTTCTTGTCCATGTGCGGGGCGCTGTGAGACGGGTTGGCGCCCCACACGAGAATGCACGACGAGTCGGCCGCGGTACGCGGGTCGAACCCGGCAACCGAGGTGCCGAACATGTACGTCCATGCGATATGCCCGGCCAGGTTGCAGATCGAATCGGGCTCTACTTCGGTCGCGCCCAGGCGGTGAAAGAACCGCAGGGGGAACATGAACGCCAGCATCGACAACGTTCCCGAGTAGTGAGTGTGCAGCACGGCTGCGGGACCGCGTTCGTCGACGACCTGCTGCGTGCGCTGCGCGGTTTCGGCCAGGGCGTCTTGCCAGCTGATGGGTGCGAAGGCGCCTTCGCCCTTCGGGCCGACCCGGCGCAGCGGCGTGGTGAGGCGGGCCTCGGGGTCCTGCCACACGCCGTTGTAGGCCGTTGCGCACTTCGTGCACAGCGTTCCCCGGTTGACCGGGTGATCTGGGTCGCCGCGGACGATGACCCGACCATCCTTGCCGGAGCGCACCACGATCCCGCAGTTGTCGTAGCAGTCACGTGGGCAGTTCGTCCGCATCGGCGTCACGATCTGATCTCCTGGCACTCCTTCACCCCGGCGGGTCTGAAGGCAGGGCTGCCTGCGGGGTTCAGGCCCAGCCGAGCTGTTGCAGTGCGACGCCCGAGTGCCAGATCTTGGTCATGTGGGCGATCTTGTCGCCCTCGAAGCGCATGTCGTACACGTAGTCCGAGCTGACCGACTTGCCTGTCGGCGGCACCGGTCCGCCCTCGCCGGTGTGGGTGGCGTTGAACACGGCGTAAGCCAGGACGCTGTTGTGCTCGGTGTCGACGGCCCACGACTTCAGGTCGTACGAGCCGTCTTCGAGAATCGTCAGCGTGGCCTTCATCCACTCGGCGTACGAGCGCAGGTCGGTGATGTCGCCGATCGCTTCGGACTGAGCGGCGAAGGACGCGTCGGGCGTGCAGTACTGGGCACAACCGTCCCAGCCTTGGCCGGTCTCGCACGCGTCGAAGAATGCCGCGGCCGTCTCGTTCATCTGTGACATCTGGTGCCCCCTCAGTCGCAAGCTCTGTGGCCCAAGCGAAGCCTGTCAGACAGCATCGGACATGTCCATGCCGCGCTGCGAGCGCTTCAGCTCATCTGTGTGTGAGCAAGCGGAGAGCCTCTTGGCCGCTGGCCATGTCGTTGACGCCGACCTGGGCTCGGACCTCAGCGGTCCGCTCCAGCCCTGCCCGGTCGTACTTGGTGCCGGTGCCGTCGGCGATTCGAGTCATCATGTGAAAGTTGGCGCTCACAGCGACCGCATCCACCAGGGCGTCGCCGCCCATCGCCGCGGTCACGTCGTCTCGGACAGCAGCGAGCTGTGATGGTTCGCCCTCCCACATTGCTTCTGCGAGGCGAGCGAGCAGCCGGCCGTGGGCGACGCCGCCGTCGTCGTTGCCGGTGCCGGTGACGGCGTCAAACGAGACCTGGGCATCCTGGCTTTGGCCGCTCAGACTGAGCAGCATCGAGTGGCCGGTGGTTCAGTAGAAGCACTCGTTCAGCACCGATGTGCGTGCGGCCACCAGCTCGACTTGCATGCGGGAGAGCGAATTCCGGTCGCTCGTCAGGTCGAACATCTCGTCGACTGGGATGTACTGGGCATCGGACAGCAGGAGCATGGCGGCGTTCTCGGCGGGCACCGCGCTGAGTGCCTGGACGACCGCCGGATAGTCGCTCGGAACTGTCGGCACCCAGTGGCCTCGCATGGCTGCGTCTTCGGGCACTGTGCGGCTCGGCTCGCCGGCGACTGGGCCTCCTAGCGTCGGCCGGTCGAGGGACAGCCCTTCGGCGAACCGGTCGATGCAGTTCGTCTGGGCAACGAGTGCCACAAGCTCGGTGTACTGGCCAGGCGTGATGGCATCGGAGGGCTCACCGAAGCCGTCGATGGCTGCGTCACACCACTCGGCCGTCAGAGTGCCGGAGTGGTTGGTCAGACGCCAGATCACGTCGATGGCTGCGGCAGGCAGCGAGTGTTCGCCGGAAACCGATCCGTTGACCTGCGATGCCCGAACCCATGCCGGAGGAGCCTCTGCGGCATCACGCGCTCGACGGACCTCAGCGACGATGGCCAAGCGCTCTTGGGCGGTCCACCAGGTGCCGGGACGTGACCAACGGTCGACAACAGTCGCATGGGCTTCCCGCAAGTCGCTGCGGATCGGCAGATCTGTGTCGTACATGTCCATCTCCTGAGGAAATGCGCCTGCGGTTGAGCCCTCTCGACAAGATGACTGGCCCACCGAGTCGACGCCGGTCACCGTACCGCGCATCTCCGCCGATTTGGCTACCCGGCGACGTGGCAGGTTCGGAGTACCGTGGGCTCATGACGCGACGGGTGTGGACCGCAGCGGAGCTTGAGGCGATGGCCCCCTCTGAGGTTGACGCCATTTTCGAAGACAGCATCATCTGGGACGTTGTCGATGCCCCACCAGACCTGCTGGCCCGGTCCCGTGAGCGGGTAATGCGTCGGATCGACGAAACTGAGTCGACTCAGCAAAATTGACTGATCGTCGCGAGGTCAGGGCCACCTACGGCTTCTTTGAGGACCTAGACCGTCAACTGAGCCCAGAGCGAGGTCTGAACGGTGAGCCATCAACCGCAGACTTCCAAACCATCGAATTGCTGCGCATAGTCGATCGGTTCGCCGAACAATTCGATGACCTGCCGGAACTCATTCCCGATCGCCCGGACTACCGGGTTCTGATATCCAGCGGTGTGCTCGTGCGGGCGTTAAGCGTGGTCGGCCAGCTTGCACCTGACGGTGCGATCGAGTTGGTCTCGATTGACATCGATCTCGACTGGCACTAGCTGTTGCGGCGACGCCGGAGAGCCGAGGGCAACCTTCGACGAGGCTCGGGGGCTGGTCGGCTGGGCCGACTACGAAGAACGGGTGCGAACGCTGGGCGCTGAGAACGATGGATAGCGCTGATCGGGGGGCGACAGCGGGTCAGATGACGATTGCCTGAGTCCGGTTCTCGATGGCACGAATGAGGCTGAGTGCGGCCAGCGACGAGGTCTTCGGGTTGGCTGGCAGCGGATTGTTGCTGATGGCGACGTTGAGCTCGCCGAATGCTCCGTGAGCCGCGATCTCGTGTCGGTTCGTGGTGGCATCCGGGTCGGCGACGAGAGTGATCTTGGTTGCACGGGGCCCAATGCCAGCGAGCGCGGTGGTCATCGCCACATTGGCGTTCTTCGGGAACCTCGAAGCGGTCTCGGCGGCGTCGGCGTGGAAGAAGGCCACCGGCTCGGAGAGGGTGTGCAAGCGGCACATGTCTTCGGCGGCGGTACCCATCCAGGCGAGTGGCGGCTTGACGATGCGGTGCTCGACAGCGTCGATGCCCATGGAGCGGGCGGCGGCGAGGCCGTCGACACCGGCAAGCGCCCCTGGCTGAATGTGCACTTGGGCACCCCTGCGGCCGGCGAGGTCACGGAGCAAATCGAGAAGCTGCTCATCGGCGAGCGCGGCGACCGACGAAATGATGAAGTCGGCGCCCGCGGTGAGCGCAGCTCGGCCCCATGGGCCGACGCCCGCACTGCTGGCAGCTTCGGCGACTACGTCGGGTTGAGTGGCGGCGAGTTCGGTGGGGTCGACGATGCGACGAGCGGACGCAGGGACATCCGGGCGGGCACCCGTCCGACTTCGTGTTGCGACCGCCACGACCTCGACCTGCTCTGAATCGAGCAAGGCGGCTGCTGTCTGCGCGATCGCGCCCCAGCCGATGAGTGCGAGCCGAAGCGGAGGGTTCGTCATCTGGGGCCGAACGTAGCCGCGACGTCGTCAGGTGCTCACGTCGATGGCTGCCGGGCCGGTGCAGTCTTCTGCGACGGGCGCCGGCTACTCGTGGAAGATGGCGCTCGTCGGTGTGATGCGGATGACGGTGCGCTTCTGCTCATTCAGCATTGGCACGATGCCCGACGGATCGGGCCGTTCCTTGCCCATCAGCCGGGCGAAGACATCGGCCGTGAGCTCGGCGCGCAGCGGGTCCTCCGAGATGGCCTCGGCGGTGCCGTAGACCACCAGATGGACCCGGCCATCGGGCACGCACAAACTCACCGACGGCTGGCGCACGGAGTTGTGCCACTTGGCCGTGAAGCTCTTGGCCGAGATCACGATGCGGCCTTCGTCGTCGACGACGTAGCCGATCATTGATTGCTGCGGCGAACCGTCGGTTCGACCCGTCGCCAAGATGGCCCAAACGCGTTCCGCGAGGAAACCGGCCTGCTGTTCATCAAGCACTGTCATGAGTCGTAGCTCCTCTTTGATTCGTCGTTTGATTCTTTGGACTGCAGGTCAGCGCGGCGGGAAATTCGGGGTCGGGTGACCGTGGTCGGAAATCCGCACGCAGCGGTTGGTCATGGTGCCGACGCCCTCGACCGTTGTCGTGATGACATCCCCGTCGGCGAGGAACAACCCCTGAACAGCGCCGATGCCCTCGGGCGTGCCCGAGAAGATCACGTCGCCGGTCTGCAGCGTCGTGATGCGCGACAAGTAAGAGACCAGCGTCGGAATCGAGAACATCAGGCTGGCCGTCGTGTCGTTCTGGCGTTCCTCGCCGTTGATGTGGGTGGAGACACGCACTGAGTCGAGATCGGCGAACGAGTCTGTCGAGACCAGCACCGGTCCAATCGGGCCAAAGGTGTCGAACGATTTGCCGAGATCGAAGTGCGGCGGCTTTGACGCCATCTGCATGCCACGGTCGGATATGTCCTGGCCGGCGGTGAGCCCGAGTACGTGATTCCAGGCATCGGCTTCGTCGATGTCTTTGCCACCAGGGCCGATGACGACGACAATCTCTCCCTCGTAATCGACCCGCTCGCTGCGCAGCTCAACGTCGTCGTTGGGCCCGACGATGCACGAGGGGAACTTGGTGAACACCAGCGGTGCGGTGGGGACCGTCATGTTGGCTTCGGCAGCGTGGGACCGGTAGTTGAGCCCGATCCCGTAGGAGTTGCGTGGCGTCGGCACTGGCGCGTCCAGAACGGCGTCGGCAAGCGAACCGGTCGGTTGATGAGCACTGAGCCCGGTCGTCAGCTCAGCGAGCTGGTCGGCGGATTCGAGCGCTCCCATCGGATCACTTCCCAGCGACCCTTGCGATACGGCCTCGAGGTCGTAGTACTCGTCGCCTGCCACGAGTGCAGCGCGACCGGAAATGTTGGCGAGCGTGAAAGGCATCTGCGGCTTCCTAGGCGTGTCGGCCGATTTGCCAGCCGAGGCCGCTCAGATGTTCGCTGCCGAACTCGCTGGGCTCTGATTCGAGCTGGGTGGCCATGGTGTCGTTCCAGCGGTTCAGGTAGCCGAACAGCGCGCACACAGCCACAATTGCGACGATTTGCTCCTCGCTGTAGTGCTTGCGGCACTCCTCAAAGTCTTCGGCGGTGGCGGCATTCGGGCTCGAACCGGAGTGGAAAGCCAGCCGCAGCGCGGCCCGCTCGGCATCGGTGAAGAGGTCCGACGTCTCGAACTCCCACACGGCGGCGATCTTCGCGGTGTCGGTCCCCTGGTTGGCGGCGGTTGCGCCAGTGTGCGCTTGGCAATAGCGGCAGCCGTTCGCGGCGCTTGCGGCGTGAGAGACGAGGTTCTTCAGCTCGCCGTCAATGACCGGGTTCTGGAGAACGGCCCCGCCGAGTGCCAAGAATCCGCCCAGGATTTCGGGCACGTGTCCCATCGTGAAGAGCGATGTGGGGAGGAATCCCATGTTCTCGTCGACTCTGCTGAAGATCTCCTCGAACTGGGGGAGGTCTTCGCGAGCAAGTGGTTGGACGTTTGGCATGTTCGCTCCTTTGCCGGATGCAACTTAGGTCAGAAATTTCGAAATATCAATCAGAAAGCGATATTGGTGGAGATTGTCACCTTGGGCGTCTCGACTCATGCAAGTTCCGCCTTGACCTCCCCGCAGAGTTCGATCGTCTCGAGCGCATCGGATTGCTCAACCATCATGCAGCGTAAGTTGGCTTCGCCGAATCCTTGTTCCTTGAGCAGTCCGAGCTGTTCGACCACTTGTCCGACACTGCCGTAGGCGACGGCACCTCGTTCCATGCCGCGGTAGCCGCGCTCCATCAGCTTGTCGCCGATCTGATTGGCTCTCGCTGCGTCACGGAGCACCAGCACGTCCTTGCGAACAGCGGCGCGAGGCGTTGTGCCGGCGGCATGGCAATAGGCCGTGTACTCGCGGAGAAGGCGTCCGGCTGTCTCCACGGTGGCGCGAGCGTCGGCATACCACGCAGTGCCTTGCTCAGCCGCTCGACGAAGCGCCGGCGGCGCACTTCCGGCGATCCACAAGTCAATTCCATGGGGTGGCAGGGGAGCGATGCGGGCCTCGGAAACACCGAATCGCTCGCTGCTGACGGTCTCGCCCGCCCACAGCGCCGCGAGGATTCGCAAGGCTTCGTCGAGATCGTCACCCCTCGTGCTGAGGGATTTGCCCATCGCTGCGGACTGGGCGGCGCCGTCGCCGATTGCGGCCTGCACTATGAACGGGACATCGCTCATCGTGGCCAGGGTTGCCACCTGCTCGGCAAGCAGCACCGGATGCCAGAGCGGAATGAGGAAGAGGCACCCGATTGGTCTGGCGGGATCCCATTCGGCCATCAGCCGGCCGATCATCGGAACGTTCTGGTAGTAGGGGAACGGCGTGGCGTGGTGATCGCCGACCGTCAGCGAGTCGAGCCCGGCTTGACTCACGGCTCGGCCGCGTTCGAGGATGATCTGGAACCCGGCCTTGTGATCGCGTACGGGCTGCCCCGTGCCCAGCGAGAAACCGATACGCATGGTCGCCTCCTAGAGCGGACCGGACTCGGTCCGGATCGACGGCGTGGCCTCGATGATCTCGTCGGTGAGGCGTTCAAGCATCGAAGCACGGAGATCCGGATGACGCCGGTCGACCGCCAAGTTACGGAGTTCGCCGGGATCGTTCGCGAGGTCGTAGAGCGTCTCGAAACGGTTCGAGTCGCGGGTGAAGCGGGCGTTGTTGCAGACCAGCGTCCGACTTCTCGCTGGCGTTGGTCCTCGGAAAACTTCGCTCGGGAAGTCTTCCTCGATGAGCACGCTCTCGCGCACCGTGGTGCTCGGCTCGTCAAGAACCGGCACGAGGCTGTGGCCTTGCATGCCCTGGAACTCCGAGACACCGCACAGATCGAGCACCGTGTGGGGGAGATCGATGCTGGCTGCCAGGGACGAAGTGCGAGTTGCTGTTCGCCCGGGCACCTTGATCGTCAGCGGAGCGCGGATCATCCCGCCGAAGTGCATCGCGCCCTTCATGATCAAGCCGTGGTCGCCCATCATGTCGCCGTGGTCGGTGGTGAAGATCACGATCGTGTCGTCGTCGGCGCCCAAGGCAGCGACCGCGTCGAGAATCTGGCCGACGCCGTCGTCGATCGACTCGATCATCCCGTAGGTGACAGCCAATGCTTCGACCAGCTGCTCGCGGGTCGGGCCGAAGGGGCGCGGGTACTGGTTCCACCGCATCGCCGGCTCTCGGTTCCGGGTGGCGTGCAGATGCGGCGCCCAATCGTCGCCCGGATCGTCGAAGGTCGGCGGGACCACCATGTCCTGCGGTGAGTGGCGGCTGAACCACGGTTCGGGGATCGCCATCGGATGGTGAGGGTCGGGGTAGGAGCACCACAACATCCACGGCTTGTCCCCAGCATCGGCGCTCTTGATGAAGTCGATGGAGCGCTCGGTGACGAACGTCGTGGAGTGGATCTCGTCGCTGTACGGCGCCGGATGAACCTGCCACCAGTGCTCGGAGCGCCCCGGTATCGCCGATTCTGGGTCGGTGCCGGTTGCCAGAACTTCGGGCGTCACGCCCCGTTCGAGCGCCCACAGATAGTGATGTCCCGCAACTTGAGCGCCGTGGCCGATCGTCAATTCGATATGGCTGAACCCGTAGAAGTCGCCCGGCGCGATCATCTCACCAGATGCGTACCGCTCTTGGTTCTCAAGGGTGTCCCAGCCTTCGTCATACGGCGAGTACCGGCCCGGTGACGCCCCGAGTTCCTGGACGGTCTCCCGACTCATGCCGTGCTGGAGGTGGGACTTTCCGACGAGCGCTGTCTCCCAACCGTTGGTCCGGAGCTGGCGGACGAAGGTGTTCATCGAGGGATCGAGCGACCGGTCGTTGAAGATGACGCCGTGAGTCGACGGCATCATCCCGGTCATGATGGTCGAACGGTTGGGCATGCAGATTGGGTTCGACACAAACGCCTGATCGAAGACGACGCTCTGCGAGGCGAGTCGATCGATGTTCGGTGTGCGCACGACGCCGTTGCCGGCGAAGCCGAGATGGTCGGCTCGCAGCTGATCACAGATGATGAACAGCACGTTCGGCTGCGGTGTGGTTGCCGTCACGGGCGCAGCGATCTCACTCGATGCGGTCGACCAAGCGTCATGAGCCGCGCCCGATCAGGTCGTCTCGACCGGCGGCGTGGTCTCACTGAGCCGCTCCCACGCCACCTCATCGGGGATTGCCATGGCCGCATCGTGGCGCTCGGTTGGGAGCAACGTGGCGTTCGGCCAGGCGTCCCGATTCGGCTGGGCGACGCCGCCGCCCTGCGACGCGTACGGCTCGGGATTCTTCAGCGCATCCAACTCGGCATCGGAAATGCCGCAGAGATCGACCACTTCGGGGTCGATCCACTGGTTGGCGGGAATGTCCGAACCGGTCGTCACCTCGAGGGCGAGGCCTTCGGGTCCGCCGAAGTAGATGGACTGCAGCATCCCATGATCGATTGGACCCATGACCTGAACGCCCTTGGCGCGAATGCGATCCCGCAACGCGAGGAGGTCGTCGAACGAGTCGGCATGTAGCGCGACATGTTGCATGGTGCCCGCCGTGACCGGCCCGGCGGCGTTCCCCGCGTGGGTGACGCCCAGCGTGATCTCCCCGGCGTTGTCTGGGTGCTGGACGAATGCGATATAGCTCTCACCGGAGAGCTCGACGAAGCCGTGGAAGGTGTCCTCCACGCCGTGCATCCAGTACAGGGCCTTGACGGCACAGCCCATGACGTCGGACCAGAAGGTGAGTTGTGTCTTCATATCGCGGGTCGACAGTGCGAGATGATTGACCCCAGTGGGGTGAAGAACGGTCATCGGGTTTCTCCGTTGATCAGTCGTCGGCACCAGGCGGTGACGACATCGGTGTACTCGTGGGTGTGGAAGAGCATGAGTTGGTGCTTGCCCTGCGGCTTCATGTAGAACTCCACGGGGCCCGAGGTGGCATCCACCACTCGCTGGGCAACTTCAGGCGGGAATGTGGGGTCATCCTCACCGACGGTGAACAGGATCGGTTTGGCGTTCTCAGACAGCGGAACCGCCGGGTCGTATCGAAACAGCGAACCCCACGACGACATGTCGTAGAACCACGTGTTGTAGGGGTCGGCTTTCTTCTGCTCAGCCGCGCCGACGTAGCCGTAGTCGGTGTCGAAGTTGAAGAATCGATCGATGTGCAGCACGAACTTGTCGCCCATCAGCGCGCTGAGCTTGGCGAATGCTTCGGTGCGGAACACGTTGTCCGGCTTCATCATCGGGCACGACGGAATCATGAAGCCCATGAGCACCGAACCCGGGAAGATGCCCGAAGCGGCCATCGCGCAGTAGGCCGCAGCCGCACCGAGCGACGATCCTTTGATGATGACCGGCAGCCCGGTGGTGTCGCTGATGTGCTCGCCGTAGGCAACTGCTGCGTCGACCCACTGCTCGAAAGTCCATTGACCCGGACGCTGGGAGATGCAAGAACGTCCGTGGCCGGGAGCGTCCATGCACCACACCTCGGCGCCCTGGGCTGAGTAGTGGGCGCCAAAGTTGTCGTAGATGCCGCCGTGAGAGGCGATGCCGTGCATCACCAGGAGCGCATGATCGGCGTTGTCTCCAGGGAATCGATACGAGAACACTTCTCCGAGCACATGTTCTTCTCGACGCATGGGGTTGGACCCTTTCGCTGGGTTGCCTAGTCGTTCAGGTTCGAGGGGGAGCCGGGTTGCTAGAAGCTGGGAGTGTCGGGTTCGAGACCGAGCAGGATCCGGCCGTACAACGCTCGGGCGGTCTCGAGCGCGAGGCCGCCGTGCATGCTCATGGCCTGGAGATTCGCCAGCGCCATGCCGATCGGGTTCGACGCCCGCAGACCCGATCCCCCCGTCGCCCTGAACAGGGCTGCGATTGCGTCCCCGCAGAGCGAGACGGCCTCGGCGGAGTCAGCCCTGACGCGGACTCGCTCAACAACCGACAGGGGAGTGTTGGAGCGTGCCGCCTCGTCCATCAGGTCGGCCGAACGGTACAGGTGGAAATGGGCCTGATCGATCTTCGCCGCGGCCTCAGCCATCAGCACGTGCGTGATCGGGAATTCTCGCTGGACATGTTCGGTGTAGGCGATCACCTTCGTGTCGATCAGATCGGGGAAGCTGCGCAGCGCGGCACGCGACATGCCGAGCGCTCCGCCGGCAAGGGCCAAGATGAGCACCCCGAACGCTGCGAGCCCCGGCTGCCATCCGTCGTGCAGCTCTCGACCGGGCGAGTGGCCTGCGATCAGCGCCGGCAGCGACAAGAAGCGGTGAGCGGGAATCGGATGGTCTTGGACGGTGACCGAGCAGGAACCGGTTCCGGAGAGTCCGCTGACATGCCAGTCGTCCTTGAAAGTGAGCTCGTCGCTGGGAATCAGGAAGTCGCCCGCGTCGACGACCGCCCCGTTTTCGACGACTTCGGCGCCGATGAACAGCCACTGGGCGTGCTCGCTGCCCGAGGCGAAGGGCCAGAAGCCACTGAGGCGATAGCTGCCGTCAGCTTGCCGTTCTGCAGTGCCTCGTGGTGCGATCACGGCAGATATCAGGGTGTCGGGATCTTTGCCGTAGGTCTCGTCTTGGGCCTGCGCACCGAAGTGCGACAGCATCCAGGAGTGGGCGTGCGTCACGCCCGCCACCCAAGCCGTCGATCCGCATCCCTCGGCCAGCGTGGAGATGACATCGAGGTGTGTGCGCATCGGCATCTCAAAGCCGCCGTTGCGCTTGGCCTGGAGCACCTTCAGCAGTCCTTGCTCGCGGAGATCGGCGACGGTCTCGGGAAGCAGCCGGCGGTTCGCGTTCGTCGCCGCAGCCCGACTTTCCAGGTCAGGAACGATCGCCCGCGCCCGCTCCACCAGCTCCTCAGCAGTGACTGAGGTGTCGGGGGCCAGTGCATCGAGCGCGCTCATGGGCGACCTTTCCTCGGGGCGCATCGACTCTTGTCCAAGAATTTCGAAATGTCAAGTGTTATGCGAGATTTCTTGGGAAAGCGTGCTAGCTATGCCCGTTTCGCCTGTATTCGGCTACTCTTGTAGTCATGGCGTCGACAATTGCTACCCGCGGCGAAGAGGTGTATCAGCGCGTGCGCAGCGACATCGTCGCCGGCGAATTCCGGCCGGGATCCAAACTCCGGTTCGCGATGCTGACCGGACGTTACGAATCGAGTGCGAGCGTCATCCGTGAAGGTTTGGCCCGCTTGGTAGAGCAGGGGCTCGTGCTCTCGGAGCCACAACAGGGCTACCGGGTTGCGCCCGTTTCGATCCGCGACCTCAAAGACCTCACGTTGGCAAGATGTGCCGTCGAAACTCAGACGCTCAGGCTCTCGCTTGAGCACGGTGACCTCGCCTGGGAGTCATCGCTCGTCGCTGCGATTCATGCCTTGGAGCGAACGCCGGTGGGTTCGAAACCTTCCCCGGGTGATCCGTGGCCGGTTGTCCATCGGCGCTTTCACGAGATCCTGCTCGAGGGCTGCCCGTCACAGCGCCTGATCAACACGGCCCTCGGGCTGCGTGACGCAGCGGAGCTCTACCGGCGCTGGTCCGTTCCGGCCGACGACAACGGGAATCGCGACCTCAACCAAGAGCATCGAGCAATCGCCGACGCAGCGATCAACCGAGACACCGAATCGGCGTGCAAGCTCTTGGAGGAACACCTCAATCTCACTGCACGCCTGCTCCTCGAACGAGGCTTGCAAGAGGGATTCCTCGAGGATTCGGAACTGATCGAGAGCGGCTGAGCAGTCCAGCCCGTCGACTAGCACCGTTCAAATGTCGTAGTGTCACCTAGATATCGAAAATGTGTTGAGTTGCCGAATTCGCGGAGGGTGACATGCGGGTCCGCAAACTGTTGGCGGACGATGCAGCCGCTGACGAGGCCTACGGCATTGGCATTCGCGGCGTCACGCCGAAGTCATAGGTCGTCACACCGTTGGTCCGAACCTTTGCGTACCGGCTGGCCGCGGCAGTGCCCCTCGCCGTTCTGGTCTCCTTCCTGGCCTTCGGGCTGGTCCATCTGATACCTGGCTCGGCATCTGAGACCATCCTGGGCGACGGTGCCACGCTGGAGGCGGTGGCCGAGCTGGACCGGCAGCTCGGCCTAGACCGCCCATTGCATGAGCAGTACTGGAATTGGGTCACCGACGCTGTCCGGGGAGACCTTGGCAGATCCGTCATTACGTCCCGGCATGTCAGCGACACGCTGATCGAGCGGTATCCGGTGACGCTGTCCGTAGCAGGCGGCGGGTTGCTGGTGGCGGTCGCCATCGGCGTGGCCGGCGGCACGGTGGCCGCTCTGCGGCAGGGTCGGCTCACCGATCGTCTGATCTCGCTGGGGACAGCGACCGGTTTGGCCGTGCCCAATTTCTGGGTTGCCGTGCTGCTCGCGTTCTATGTCGGTGTTCAGCTGGGGTGGCTTCCTGCGGTCGGCTACGTCGGCCCCACCGAGAGCCTGTTCGAGTGGGTCAAGCACCTGATCATGCCGTCGATTGCGCTCGGTCTGGGTTCCGCGGCGGTTGTGGCGCGGCAGATGCGCGGCGGATTGCTCGATGTGCTGGACCGCCCCTACATCACGGCGGCACGCGCCAAGGGCTTGCGATACCGGCGAGTCGTGGTGGTCCATGCCATGAAGAACGCGTTCATTCCCGTGGTCACCGTGATCGGGTTCCAGGCGTCAGTGATGCTGGGCGGGGCGGTACTGGTCGAGTTGATCTTCGGCATGCCAGGGATCGGCGTGCAAGTCGTCGGTGCTGTGCTTTCCCAGGACCTTCCCGTGGTTCAGGGCGTGGTCATGGTGGCTTCGCTGACAGTCATCGTCATGAACGTTCTGATCGACATGTCCTACGCCTATTTCGATCCCCGAGTGCGGCTGGCATGAAGTCCGCCTTGCGACGCCTTGTCACGCGGCCCGGCGGCTACATCCCGCTGATCTGGCTGATGCTGCTGACGTTCTGCGCGGCGTTCCCCGCCGTCGTCGCAACACACGAGCCGAATGCGGCGGACTTCACAGCAATCCTCGAGGGGCCCAGCGCAGAGCACTGGTTCGGCACTGACGATCTGGGGCGCGACAACTACTCCCGGCTGGTGCATTCATCCCGGACCGCCGTCGTGGCCGGCCTGCAGGCAGTAGGCACGGCGTTGATCCTCGGCGTGCCGATCGGGCTGTTCGTGGGCTACGCCGGCGGGTGGTGGGACCGCATCGTCATGCGCATCGTCGACGCTGTCTTCTCGCTGCCGGGCCTGATCCTCGCATTCGCGATCGTGGCCATCCTCGGGCCCGGAATCACCAACGCCATGATCGCGGTCGGGATCCTCTTCGCGCTGCGGTTCATCAGGCTGACTCGAGCCATGGTTCTCTCCGTTCGAGAGGAACCGTTCATCGAGGCGGCGCAGCTGAGCGGAGCGCCGACCCACACCATCCTCGGGCGATACCTCCTGCCCAATATGTACGGGCCGCTGATCGTTCAGACGACGATCAGCCTTGCTGCGGTGTTGCTGATCGAAGCGGCTCTGAGTTTCTTGGGTCTGGGGGTGCAACAGCCTGATGCCACATGGGGGTCGATGCTGCGCGCCGCACGGTCACTGCAGCGGGACAACCCGATAACGCCGTGGCCCCCAGGTCTCGCCATCACGTTCACCGTGCTGGCCTTCAATGCGCTCGGCGATGCACTGCGCGACGTCCTGGCCGAAGGGCGGGGAGGGCGAAAGAAGGCCGCTCGGAGGGGTGTTGCGGTGGGTCTCGCTGAAGACGCGGCCGCACATGATCACGAGCATCCGTCGGAGGAAGCGGCGGGCACCGGAACCCTGTTGTCAGTGCGGAATCTGGATGTGACGGTCCCGACCGATACGGGGCGGGCACGGGCTGTCCGCGACGTGTCATTCGACGTGCAAGCCGGCGAGATCGTCGGACTCGTCGGCGAGAGCGGGTCCGGTAAGACGGTCACTGCGCTGGCGGTCGCCGGCTTGCTGCCGCGGGGGCTCGCTGTGGATCCACGTGCGAGCATCACCTTCGACGGTCGCCAACTCGTCGGCATGACCGAATCGCAGCTAGCCGGCGTCCGGGGGACTGGGATCGGCATGATCTTTCAGGACCCGACGGCCTCGCTCAATCCGGCTCTGACGGTCGGCTTCCAGCTTGCAGAACCGCTCCGCATTCATGGCGGCATGACGCGCTCAGCGGCGGCCGAACGGGCTGCTGAGCTACTTGATCGCGTCGGCGTGGCCAACCCTCGCCAGCGCCTGCGGGATTATCCCCACCAGTTCTCGGGCGGCGTGGCACAGCGGGTGATGACGGCGATGGCCTTGGCCAGCGAGCCGTCGCTCATCATTGCCGACGAGCCCACCACTGCCCTCGACGTGACGACACAGCAACAGGTCCTCGAGTTGCTGGTTGAGCTCTGCGAAGACTTGTCCATGGCCATGCTGTTCATCACTCACGATCTCGGCGTGGTGGCCGAAGTGTGCGATCGGGCTGTGGTGATGTACGCGGGCGAGGCGGTGGAGACCGGCGATGTCTACGGCCTCTTCGCGCAGCCGTGCCATCCGTATTCGCAGGCGCTTCTCGCCAGCGTGCCGCTTCTCGACGCTGACGACGATCGACTGGTCACGATCGGCGGTCGGGTGCCCGCTCCGAACGAGGAATTCGGGGGGTGCCGATTCGCGAATCGGTGCGAGCTCGCAGCAGAGATATGCGAGGAAGGTCCGGTGAGCCTCAAGCCGCTCGAAGACGAGGGCCGGCTGAGCAGGTGTGTGCTGGTCGACTCGGCTCCGGCGAATGGCGGCAAGTCATGACTGGCGCTCCGAACCGGGCGGATTCGCCTCTGCTCTGCGTCGAAGACCTTGTCGTCGAATTTCGAGGCGGCGGATTGTTCTCCATCGGCGCCGAGAAGGTGCACGCGGTGCGAAGCATCTCCTTCGTCGTGGGCCAAGGCGAAGCGTACGGATTGGTCGGGGAGTCAGGTTCGGGCAAGACGACGACAGGTCGTTGCGTGCTGGGTCTCCAAGTGCCGACGAGTGGGCGCATACAGCTCGGTTCCGACGACGTCGTTGAGCTGCGTCGGCGCGATTCCGGTGCGCTGCACCGTCGCATCCAAGCGGTGTTCCAAAATCCGGTTGCCTCGCTGAACCCCGCGATGTCGGTGGAGGAGATCCTCGCCGAGCCGCTGCGCCGCCTCTTGGGGATACGTGATCGTTCGGCCGCCCGGCGTCGGAGCAAGGATCTGCTCGACGAGGTGCGTCTGCCCTCGGACATGCTCGATCGCAGGCCGACGGAGCTTTCGGGGGGTCAGGCCCAGCGTGTTTCCATCGCCCGGGCATTGGCGCCGGAACCGAGCCTGATCGTTCTCGACGAGGCGGTGAGCGCGCTCGACGTTGCCACACAGGCGCAGGTCATCAACCTGCTGGCGGACTTGCGCGATGAGACCAGCGTCTCGTACCTGTTCATTGCCCACGACCTCGCGGTGGTGCGTCACCTGTGTGACCGCATTGGGGTCATGTCGACGGGTGAGATCGTCGAAGAAGGAACCGCATCTGCCATCTGCCACACGCCGACCGACGGGTACACCCAGCGCCTGCTCGCTGCAGTGCCTGTGCCGGATCCGACGGTGAAGCGGGTGCGACACGGCCTTGTCAACAGTTAACCGAATTCGCTCTGGAAGGGAAAGGAAGCCCCATGCGAAACCATGACGGCGAAGTCGAGACGCTGTGGAACGGCGACGTCGTGACGCACCGATTCTTCGAAGCTGCAGGGCTGAGTTGGCATGCCATCACCGCCGGTGATCCGGAGAATCCTGAGGTGGTCGTGTTCTTGCACGGTTTCCCGGAAACCTGTTTTGCTTGGCACCACCAAGTAGCCGGGCTCGCTGATGAGTTCTGCACCATTGCGCTCGACCTCAAGGGGCATGGCCAATCAGACACGCGCCTGGACAGCAACTACGACTACGCAGCGCAGGCGACCGAGCTGCCGGCGGTGTTCGACGCGCTGGGTCTCGATCGCTTCTTCCTCACCGGGCACGATCGAGGGGCCGTGGTCGGCGATCACCTCTGCTCGGTTCCCGGCATGGCTCCGCGGATCCGGCGTTACATCCGCATGCAGCAGTCGGGCAACCGGCCTCACTCCGAGCCGCTCCCACCGCACGAATTGTTCCGCAGCCCGATGGGCGCGGAGTTGCTCGCGCAAGCAGCCATCCAGCGACGCGCGTTCGGTCGGGACCCGATGCCGCACGGGCTGTCCATGATTGCGAAACCGATCGCCCCTCAAGACATTGACCGCATCATCGAAGAGAGCACCCAGCCAGGCGTGCCTGAAGGGATGTCTGCCAGCTTTGTGTCAGCCGGATTCGACCGCGAGCTTGAGGATCGCATGAACGGGCTGTTCGCCGGGATGACGATGCCGGTGCTCTTCCTTCAAGGCGCCAAGGACCCCGGCCAGCAGCCGCACGAGTACGAGACCGTCACCGACGAGGTGGCGAACGGGCATCTTCAGTTCGTCGAGCTGGGTCACTTCCTCCACTTGGAAGATCCCCCGGTGGTCAACGCCGCCATCCGTGAGTTTCTGACGCGAGACGACTTGCCGAGCTGATCTGCTGCGGTGTGACTACCTTCCGTGGGCAGGACGGGAGGGTTTAACGATGCCGGGTCACCTGGATCACTCAGCGAGAATTGCCGCGGCGCGGTCGGCCATCGATTACATCTGCGGCCGCAGTGACGAGGAGCAGGCGGCGCCCGTACCGAACTGCCCGGGCTGGACGGTCTACAACGCGGCATCGCACATCGGTCGCGTCGGGATCGCCTGGGAAGAGATGATCACCTCGGCGCCGGAGGATCCCGAGTCCCGGGCCAGGGGCTACGAGCGTGCCGGCCTCAAGCCCACCGGCACCTCGACGGCGGAGCTCGCATCGTGGGCGCATTCGGCCATCGATCAACTCACCGACGATCTGGATCGACGCTGCTATTTCTCGATGACCGGTGGGGAGGGTGACCCGGGCCTGTGGGCATGGCATGCGGCATCCGAGCTCGGCATGCACCGCCTCGATGTCGAGATGGCCTTGGGTCACGAGCACTCCATGACCCCGGTACAGGCGCTCGACGCGGTGGACTACACGTGCCGGTTCTTCCTGCAGGCAATGCGTCGCGTCCTCGAACGAGACCCGGGCGGGCTCACCGCTCGGCTCGTCGATGCCGGTGAGGTGGTCGGCACCGTGAACATCGAACCGCTGCCAGAGACGGCGTCGCCGGCAGCTGCCGCCATCGAGGGCCCACCGATTCAGGTCTTGCTCGGTCTGTGGGGCCGGCCACACTCGGGGATCGAAGTCACCGACGGCGACCCAGAGGTGTGGCAGCAGTGGCGAGCTCTGCCCAGCGAAGCCTTCCAATTCGGCGCCTGGGACTAGCGCCGAGGCCCATTCGATAGAGGGAGCGCGGCGAGGAGGTGGGCGATGCAGGCGTTGAGGGGCTGGGTCGTGTCGATGGTGATCTCGGGCGAGGGCGGGGGCTCGTAGGGGGCGGAGATGCCGCTGAAGTCGGGGATTTCGCCGGCTCGGGCCTTCACGTAGAGGCCCTTGGGGTCACGGGCTTCGCACACGTCGAGCGGTGTGTCGACGAACACCTCGATGAAGGCGCCCTCGGGGTGGATGGCCCGTACTTGGTCGCGGTCGGCCACGTAGGGCGAAATGAAGGCCGTCAGCACGACGATCCCCGCGTCCTGGAAGAGGCGGCATACCTCGCCGATGCGGCGGATGTTCTCGGTGCGGTCCTGCGGTGAGAAGCCGAGATCGCGGTTGAGCCCGAATCGGACGTTGTCGCCGTCGAGCACGTAGGCGGCGACGCCGCGCTCGAGCAGCGCTGCTTCGAGCGCGAACGCAAGAGTCGATTTGCCGCTGCCCGAGAGCCCGGTGAACCACACCGTCACGGCGCGATGGCCGAAGTGCGCCTCGCGGTCGGCGCCGCTCACCTGTCCTTCGGCGCGGACGATGTTGCGAGAGACGGGCTGGTTCCCGGCGCTCTCGCTCATGGCGTGCTCGGTCCTCGAAGGAAACCACGCTCGGTCAGCACCCGCACGATTGCCGCCACGCACTCATCCACCCCTTGAGCCGATGTGTCGACACGCAGGTCGGCGTCGGCCGGTCGGTCATAGGGGGCCGAGACGCCTGGGAACCGAGGAATCTCGCCGCTGTCGGCCATCGCGTACAGGCCATGGGGGTCACGTTCGCGGCACACATCGATGGGCGTGTCCACGAAGACCTCCACGTACCGGTCGGCGCCCACCAGGTCGCGGGCACGCTGACGTACCTCGCCGTCGGGCGCCACGAGCGCAGCAATTGCGATCAATCCCTGACCGTTCACGAGCCGTGCGACCTCCGACACCCGGCGCAGGTTCTCCGAGCGTTCATGGGCACTGAAGCCCAGATCCCGGGAGATGCCCATGCGGACGTTCTCGCCGTCCAGGCGAATCGACACCTTGCCCCGGTCGAACAGCTCGCGCTCGAGCGCCGTAGCCAGGGTGGACTTGCCTGCGGCTGTGAGCCCAGTCAGCAGGATGGTGCACGGTTGCTGACCGAACCGAATGGCCCGCTCAGCGTCGCTGATCTCCGATCTCTGCCGCACGAGCGCAGCGTCGGGTGCGTGATCCCAAACCGACGCCGCGCCGATGATCATGCCCGCTGCGACAGTCGCATTGGAGAGACGATCCACCAGCACGAACGACCCGGTCGCACGGCTGCTGCTGTAAGGGTCGAATGCCAGCTCTCGGTCCGAGCCGATGACACAGCGCCCGATGTCGTTGAGCCCCAGCCCCAGCGCCTGTTCGTGCATCCCGGTGTCGACATCGACCCGGTAGCGCAAGCTGCGGACTGTGCAATTCGACACAGCGTTGGTGGTCTGCAGAAGATATGTGCTGCCGGGCTCCATCTCAGCTTCGGTCATCCATACGACCATTGCGTCCAGTTCGTGTGCCCGCTGCGGCTCGCCGCCCGGTGTCACGAACAGGTCGCCGCGGCTGATGTCGATCTCGTCGGTGAGCGTCAACGTCACCGCGCGGCCCGGGTCCGCGGCGTCGAGTTCGCCGTCGAACGTCACGATCCGCTCCACCGTCGAGCTGAGCCCCGACGGCAGCGCCACGATCTCTTCGCCGGGCCGGATGAGCCCCGAGGTCACCGTGCCGGCGTACCCGCGGAAGTCGGCGTCGGGACGGCTGACGAGCTGCACCGGCATGCGAAAGTGCTCCAGGTCGACTCCGGATCCGATGTCGACGGTTTCGAGATACTCCAGCAGCGGCGGCCCGTCGAACCAATCGAGGTTGTCGCTCTCGTTGACCACGTTGTCGCCGAGCAGCGCGGACATCGGCAGGAAATACGGCTCGCCAAAGTCGAGTGCCTTGGCGAAGGACCGGTAGTCCTCGCAGATCTCGCCGAATCGCTCGCGCGACCAGCGCACCAGGTCCATCTTGTTGACTGCCACAACCACTTGGCGGATGCCCAGCAGGCTGGCGATATAGCTGTGGCGCTTGGTTTGGGGCAGCACGCCGTGGCGGGCGTCGATCAGGATGATGGCGAGGTCGCACGTCGACGCGCCCGTTGCCATGTTGCGCGTGTACTGGGGGTGCCCCGGAGTGTCGGCGATGATGAACGTGCGGCGCTCTGTGGAGAAGTAGCGGTATGCCACATCGATGGTGATGCCCTGCTCCCGCTCGGCGCGAAGCCCGTCCATGAGCAGCGCCAAGTCGACATGGCTTCCCGCTGAGCCCTGGGTTGCTGAGTCGGCTTCGAGGCTGGCCAGCACGTCCTCGTAGATCAGTTGGGAGTCGTGGAGAAGGCGACCGATCAGCGTCGATTTGCCGTCGTCCACGCTGCCGCACGTCAGGAACCGGAGCAGATCCTTGCGCTGATGGGATTCGACGTACGCATCGACGCCGGATGCCTCAAGCGCAGAATGCACGAGCCCAGGCTGGTCTGGCATCAGAAGTACCCCTCGCGCTTCTTCTGCTCCATGGAGCCTGACTGGTCGAAGTCGATCACCCGGCCTTCGCGTTCGGACCGGGTGGCGACCAGCATCTCGCCGATGATCTCCGGCAGCGTTGTGGCGGTGGACTCGATCGCCCCCGACAGCGGGTAGCAGCCGAGCGTGCGGAACCGCACTGTGCGCAGCTGCGGCACCTCGCCCTCGTCGAAGACGAACCGGTTGTCGTCCACCATGATCAGCACGCCGTCGCGCTCCACCACCGGCCGCTGCGCTGCGAAGTACAGCGGCACAATCGGGATCTCCTCGAGGTGGATGTACTGCCACACGTCGAGCTCGGTCCAGTTGCTCATCGGGAACACCCGGATCGACTCGCCCTGGTTGACCCGGCCGTTGTAGAGGTTCCACAGCTCGGGCCGTTGATTCTTCGGATCCCAGCGATGATGCGCGTCGCGGAAGCTGAACACCCGCTCCTTGGACCGTGACTTCTCCTCGTCACGCCGGGCGCCGCCGAATGCGGCGTCGAAGCGGCCCGCATCCAGCGCCTGGCGCAGCGCCTGAGTCTTCATGATGTCGGTGTAGTTCTTCGAACCGTGATCGAACGGGTTGATCCCTTGGGCCACGCCGTCAGCGTTGGTGTGGACGATCAGTTCGAACCCGATCTCGGTGGCCATCCGGTTCCGGAACGAGATCATCTCGCGGAATTTCCACGTCGTGTCCACGTGCAGGAGCGGAAACGGGATCGGGCCGGGGAAGAACGCCTTGCGGGCGAGGTGCAGCAGCACCGAGGAGTCCTTGCCGATCGAGTACAGCATCACCGGCCGCTCGCACTGGGCAACCACCTCGCGCATGATCCCGATCGCCTCGGACTCCAGCTGCTGGAGATGGGTCAGCCTCAGTTCGGGCGGCATGGTGGCGCTCATGTGGGTTCCCGGGACTTGTCGACCAGGGCTTGGCTGGCTTCCCACAGCTTGACGCCATTCGCAGGGTCCGCCGCAGTCTCGGACACCTGCTTGCGATTCATGAGGTGCAAGTACATCCCGGTGGAATTCCCTGCTTCGGGTGCGCAGCACAGGTAGATGACGGGATCGATGGCCTCTTCGGGGGACCGGAAGCACCTCCGCAGCACCGGGTCGAGGATCGGCTTCAGCACGGCGGGAGCGCCACGGGCGATGTTGGTAGCCACCCCTCCCGGGCACAGTGCATGCACCGCCACCTCGGTGCTGTCGCTCGGATTCAGGCGGCGCGACAGCTCAGTCGCGAATGTGCAGAGCGCCAGCTTGCTGCCGCCGTAGTAGCGCATGGCGTCCTTCATGCCGTAGACGGTGTAGGCGCCGAGTCGGTCGAAGTCGATTTCTTCCGACGACCGGTGCGCCTCCGACGAAACGAAGACGATCCTGGGTGTGTCGCCGTGAGCCGCAGCGGGGCGGATGACGCCGTCGGCCAGCCACCGATCGACCATCACCCGGTTGGCGAGGAAATGAACGCCAAACATCATGTCGTACCCCTGCGGGGTCTGTTTCGAGGTGGGCGTCATCAGGCCGGCGTTCATGAGCGCAATGTCGATGCGAACGTCGCGCCGCGCCAGTTCATCGCAGCATCGGTGCACGGAACGAAGATCGGCGAGGTCCACCTCGACCAGATCGACGGTCTGCGAGCCGGACTCCCGCTTGATCTCGTCGCTGACACTCTCGTGGCCTGGACGGCAGGCGAGGATCATGTTGCCGCCGCGCCGTGCGAGCTCGACGGCAGCGGCTCTGCCCAGCCCGCTGTTGGCTCCGGTCACCAGGCATGTCTTGCCGTCGATCCGGACGTAGTCGGGGACCGGGTCGATATCGGGCGTCTTGGGGTTGCGAAGGTCGCGGATCGCTGCGGTCACAGCATTGACGATCCCGCCGTCGCCGATCTGGGATTGCGAGCTTCCATCCGAAAAAGGCGTCTCGTCGGTCGACGGCGGGCTGCGGTCCGACGAACCGACTCCGGCCGCTTCGATCGGGATGGCATACGCCTCCCGGTAGGCCGCGAACGTCTCGTCGACGTCGCGTTCGCTCAACCCGAAGTCTGCGAGCTGGTAGCGGTGCTTGCCGAAGCGGTTCTGCGGGTTGGCCGACAGGTAGCGCTTGGCCTGCCGCTCGGTCTCGGCATCGAAAGCGACTCCTGCCAGTTCGCAGATCCGCCGGACCTCAGCGACGGGGTCGTCCACCAGGTCGTAGTAGGACACGTCCACGAAACGACCGGCTGGAGTCGCGGATCGGGTCTGCATGGCCCGCTCCACCATCCGGTGCGTCTTGGCACACCAATGCCGGCCGATCTCGACAGGGTCGACCCGATCGCTGAACATGCCGCGGCCGTGGGCGACCATGCTGGCGAACGAGGCGAGCGCAATACGCGGATCACGATGTGTCTGCACCACCGTGGCGCCCTGGAGCACTCTCAAGAGCACGTCGAGGTATTCGAGGTGGTGCGGAGTCTTGAGCACCCAGGTGAGGCCCGGCCGCTGCCACGACAGCACCTGCAGGACCCGGCGGAGGTACTCATACGCCGCAATGTGGTCCTGGGTCTCGAGCCAGCGGGCGTAGCTCGGCACGTTCATCGTCGCTTCGGCCGACTGGCTCATGAAGCTCAGATCCAGCAGCAGGACGTCTTCCTCGGGCTCGTCATGGCTGATCGGGTGGATGGCCATGAACTCGGGCGCGAGATACGAGATCGACTTCTGGGCGAGCACTGCCTGGCGCTTGCGCGCCCGCTCGGCGCGTTCGCTGTGGAGGTCGCTCGGCACCGGCATCAGGGCCTCGGCTCCTGACATGGCGCGCAGGCCCGGGTGGGAGTTCAGCAGGCGATGCAGCAGGGTGGTTCCGGTGCGCTGCAGGCCGCTGATGACGATGACGGTGCCCAGATCGATGTCCGCTATCTCGGGGTGCCGTTGCAGCATGTCGGCGATCCGCAGCCGCTGCACCAGCGCCCCAGTGAGTCGCGACCGCTGAATCAGGCGGCCGGTCAGGGTGAGGCGGGCTTCGTCGTTGATCGACTCCACGAGCACTTCGAGAGCACGAAGGTGCCCGTCGTCGCCGAAGTCGTCGAGGCCGGTCTTGCGTCGTGCGGCGGCACGCAGTGCATCGACGTCCAAACGTCCGGAGAGCCCGAAGCGCTGGGATTCACTGCCGATCCGGTTGAGGACTTTGACCGGGACGGGGCGATAGGGGTGCGCGTAGTCGGTCGAGGTCACGATGCCCGCCGAGGTCGCCACAGGTCCGTCATTGGATCACGGCCGCAGGCTTGCGAGCGTGACCACCCGGCAGCTCGGCTGGGGGTGCTCGGCTGCTCGCACCCACCGGAAGCACATGGTGCCGAAGGAATGCCCCGCGGTGCTGAGCCAGTTCGGCCGACCGGGATCGTCGTGCGCCACAATCAGGCGAATCGAGCCGTCTGCTTCGGACTCGGCGAGCGCCATGTTGGTGTGGACCGTGTAGTGGCGATAGTCCAGCGATTCCATCCAGTAGTTGTTCAGCTGGAAGTTCCAGTGCTCGCAGTCGGGCGGCGTCACCTCGATGACCAGCGCCTCGTCGGGCTCCAGCGCCCAGTGGCTGTGGTAGTAGGTGATGTTCGGGTCCCCGCCGGCGGCCAGTGACACGTCCGGGTCGAACATCGGCAGTTCGTTGCTGTGCTTGGAGAAGTCACGGGCCCACTTGGCGAACAGCAGGGGAGCGCCCATCACCAGTGCTCCGGCCTTGCCAAGTCCCTCATCCAGCGCCCGGGCGGTCAGATGCGATGGCTGGCGTTCATCTTCGGCGCAGTTGATGCGCTCGATCGTCAGCTCCGCCGGTGTCTCTGAGCTGCGATCCCCATAGGTCTGGCGGACGACCAGCGTGCCGGTCTCGGGCGTCATCGGCAGCCAGTTGCCTTCCTGGGCGGTGCTGCTCAGCACCAGCTCGAAGCGCCCGTCGGCGTCCATGTCGATCTCGTCGGATTCGATATAGCCGGTGGGGGGTAAGCCGCCGCCTTGGCCATAGTTGCCCGACTGCGTCCCGAAGCTCAGGTAGGCGATGGTGTTTCGCCGCCCGGTGATCCGGTACTCGTAGTTCCCGTCGAGCGCAGCCGTGAGGTAGTGGTTGTCGGGATTGTCGGCGCCGATCTTGGTGGTCTCGTCGACGACACGATGGAGCACGGGCGCCTTCGGATCGGCGTGCTCGACGAACGCGTTCAGACCGGCGCGGGCGAGACGGCTGAGGTACCGGTAGCCCTCCGCTTGGCTGAACGGATCCTGCGGGGCGCCGGGGAAGCTCAGCGCAGCCCCCGCCGCCTTGAGCGAGTCGCAGAACTCGTTCCACGACTGGCCGCTCGTGACGCGCTGGTCGGCGACATCGTCGAGGGTCGTGCCACGAATCCTCCGTATGAGCCCCGAAGCCCTTCGAAAGGCTGCAAGGAGACCGATGGCGAGCCGTCGCATGGCCTACGTCTACTGACCGCAACGGCCCGGCGGCAACGCGCGACGTCTCACCGCACCGCGGGTGTCAGCTTGTGGGCAACCATGTCCTCGTACAGCGGCTGGCTTCGCTTGTACAGCTCGAGGAGCCGGGGTGTGTCTTCCAAGGGGGGATAGGAGGTGCTCGGCTCTCGTATCCCGGTGCTCTGGCGCAGCTCATCGTGCCAGGGGCCCGTGCCTTCGCCGTACCAGCTCACCTCGGATCGTTCGCCCGGTTCCCAGCTGAGCGCGTCAGGAATGAACTCGATGCCCACCGAGTCGCAGTACGCACGCGCTGTGCCCTGCGGGTTCCCCGTCAGGTCGGCGGCGTCGATGACAGGCGGCGCTGTCCCGTCACGGTCGGCGATGCGGTTGAACAGCCGGTGCAGCGACTCGAATCCGACCTCGTCCCACGTGCAGTCGGGCCAGTGATGCCCCAGGCCTTGCACCACCCGTCTCGGGTCACGAATCAGGAACGTGTGGGTCATTGCCGAGAGCTTTGCGTCGTCGAGGTCGTGCTCGACCGAGTATGCGAAGTCCTTCACGAACACGTTCTGCGCCTCGGCCAGCGCGCACACCTCGCCCCAGAACGCCGCGTAGGTGTGGCCAGGACGCGCTTCGACGTCGGCGTCGCGCTGCGAGCGGCGGTCCTCGCCGTAGTAGTAGAGCTCGTTCCACGGCTCGTGGAAGCACTCGAAGTTGCCTCGCTGGCGCATCATCCACTCGAATGCCGTGGAGACCGAGCGGGGCGTGGCCCACAGTGTCAGGAACACCGAGTCGCCCTTCGGTCTCGATTGCACGAAGCTGAGTGGGCCTGCGGGCTCAGCGAGCTTGCGAGCGCTTGCGAGAACGGTGAGACAGCACGGCAGCTCCCTGCGGTGTTCCGTCGTGGAAGGCACCGATCATCTCGTCGAGCGGCGACTCGTAGCCGCCGTAGTTGCACTCGATGAACCGATGGTGGATCTGGTGGTGGAAGTCGCCCAGCTCGAACCTGGCTCTTTGACCGGTGCGCGGGCCCAGCAGCAGGGCGTCGTAGCCGGTGTGCGACAAGGGTGCCCCGAGACCGTGGTGCATCATCATGAAGTAGAGGTGCAGCGGGTGTGACGGCACCAAGAACAGCAGCACCACGTCGGAGAAGAGCACGACGTGCTCGACGGGATGCATCGAGAGCCCTGACCACGGGCCGACGTTGGTGTTGCGGTGGTGCCACGAGTGGATGTGACGGTAGGCCCCGCCGACGTGCAGCAGCCGGTGATGGCTCGAGAAGTACAGGATCGACCACCAGGGGATCATCACCAGGAACACCACGAACCAGACGGGATTGCTCTCAAGCGTGATGAGGCGTGCGTGCCCGTTGGCGTAGGCCCACAGCATCAGCGACTCGAACCCGGTCCAGACAACGACAGCAGAGGTGAGCGTGAGGAAGGTGTTCTCCCGCACCTGGTTCCCGAACAGGAACACCCGCTTGTTGCGGCCGAAGGGGCGGCTGTCGTAGCGCAGGCTGTCGCCCTGGCGGCGCACGACGTAGAACCAGGCATGCAGCCCGCCGGCGACGAGCGTCACGAGGATCAGATTGCGCAGCCACACCTCGAATATCCAGCCGAATTCGAAGCTCTTGGTGCGTTCGAGCGACGGCATGAACCAGGCCCAGATCCCGAACGACACGGCCAGCATGAAGAAGCGGGACCGCAGCGGCAGCCAGGTGCGCCCGAGGTACTTCGCAATGGCGCCTGGCCGCAGCGGCCAGTGCAGGAACGGCGCCGAGCGCAGGGGCAATCCCGGCGTGTAGTTCCACATCGCGCGACCGCTGTCGGACGACGACGGGATCAAGGGCATCGCATCACCCCCGAGCGGTCTCACGCCGAAACCGGCGTGCCTGCCGACCTGCTACCTACACCAGTGTATGTTCAGGATGCAGGTCGCCGACAGCCACTTGACGGTCCAATCGGGGCAGCATGAGCGAGCCGCAGTTCAACGAGCATGGGGCCGAGTTCCTCGGCGATGAACCGGCGGTGTTCATCGATGTTTACTCGCCAGCAACCACCTGGATTCTCGACGTCTTCGCTCAAGGGAGACGGGTCGAGCGAAAGTCTGGGAAGCTGGAGTGATGGGCGAGCCCACAGCGCCGCAAGCTCAGCCCGTCGAGGGGCGGAGTTTTCCGACGACGGCGCGCGGCGCGAGACCGACCTTCTTCGATGATGGGGGCGCGACCGATGCAGTCCTGGCGATCGTGACGGCCTTGGCGTCCGAGGTGTGGGCGTTGCGGGAACGGCAGCGCACGCTCGAAGCGGTGCTTGCCGAGGCCGGCATCGACGTCGCTGTGGCGATCGAGGCGTACCGACCCGACGAGGCGGAAACTGCCGACCGGGCGGCTGAAGCGGCAGTGTTCGCCGGCCGCGTGTATCGCGTATTTGAGGAAATGCGCGAAGAGGCGCTGGCGGGCGACACCGAAGACCGGTATCTCCAGATCGTCGACCGCGCATTCGCAGAGCTCTAGATGGGGGACAACCAGATGAGCCAGCAACGACACCCGCTTCTTCCCACAGAAACGCATGACGAGACCGCTCGGGAGAGCTTCGTCCAAGCGCTGAAGTCGCACATCGCGACCCGGGTCAGCCCCGGTGTACGGGAGGTCTATGACTGTCGGGTCCGGGACCGATGGATCTCCGAGCGCGGGGCCGAGCCTGCTGACCGCCATGAAGTCCGTGAGGCGCTGAGCTCGGACACGTATTACCGGTTGTGGAGCTCGGTGCGGCGATCCAGCCAGCACCTGCTGTGGAGCTCGGTCGGCGATGCCATCGCGCGCCAGGCCGACGACCTCGCGGAACGTGCACGTGCGGCCGACGCGGGACTCGGGACGCTCCGGTTGGACCCCGATCTTGAGATCCCCTGGTACAACGCCGAGGTCGACATCCACGCCATGCCGGGCGGCTACCGGGGCGAGTACATGGACGGCGACGTGGGGGTCGGGGCGCTGTTCGACCGCGGCGTCTACGTCTACGCGATGGGTCAGATGGGCGCCCTCAACGACAACTACGGCCAGTCCGTCTGCCGAAATTTCCTGGCGGTCTCCCACCCAGAGTTCTCGCCGCGGCGGATTCTTGACATGGGCTGCACCTCGGGCAATTCGACGCTGCCCTACGTCGACGCGTTTCCGGCCGCAGAAGTCCACGCCATCGACCTGGGCGCACCCGTGCTGCGCTATGCGCATGCGAGGGCTGAGTCACTCGGGCGGAGAGTGCATTTCTCCCAGCAGAACGCTGAGTGCACTGATTTTCCCGACGGCCATTTCGATCTGATCGTTTCCCACATCGTGATCCACGAGATGTCCCCCGCAGCGCTGCGCAGAAGCCTGGCCGAATGCCGCCGACTGCTGGCTCCGGGCGGGCTCATGGTGCACGCCGACTTCGCCGGGTACGCCGGCGTCGACCCGGTCACCCAGGCGATGATCGACTGGGACACCTATTACAACCACGAACCGTTCTGGGGCCCGATGCGAGACATGGACCTCGTCGCCGAGTCCGTCAGCGCGGGCTTCGACAACGGTGCCGTCGAGATCACTGCAGTGCCGACGGGACGGGTGCTGCAAACCGGCAAGAAGCAACAGGGCGGGCTGCTCACGTTGCTCGTCGGGCAGGCTTGACGCAGCCGAGACCCTTGAGCGGTCAGCAAGGCGCGATGGCGCTCTCGGCTCAGTAACGCGAGCGCCAGGGGCTGCCCTGGGTGGGGTAGGGGTACTGCATGTAGTACTCGGACTTCATCTTCACGCAGTCATTCGCCATCTCGAACGCCTCTACGACGGCGTCGGGCAGCGGCCCGCCCTGCGAAGCCGTCATGACGGGTTCGAGCTGTTCGAGGCGTGACACGCCGATGAGCACCGCATCGCCGAGCGAGGCGTCGACGGCGGAGTGATGCTGGGTCCAGCGCACCGCGGCCTCAATCGTGCTGATGCCGGCTTCCGACGCGGCAACGGTGATCGCATCGAGCGCATCGAACATCTCGTCCCGGTGCAGGTAGCGCTCCTGGTACTGGCGGAGCCGGCGTGACTGGGCGAAGCGGTCGACCCCTTTCACCGGGTCGACACCCTTGCGGTACTTGCCCGTGAGGAACCCGCTCGCGAGCGACCCGTGCGTGTAGTAGCGCATGCCGTAGTTGCGCAGCACCGGGATGAGCTCGTATTCGGCAGTGCGATTCAGGGCGTTGTACACCCCTTGGTAGACGGTCGGCATCACGTAGCCCTGCCGCTGGCAGTACTGGGCGATCTCGACGACCTGCCAGGCAGGAAAGTTCGACAGCCCGAATTGCTCGAGCTGTCCGGCGGCATGGCACTCGTTGATCTCGGCGAGCGTGTCCTCGAGGGGGATCTCGGTCGAGGGCATGTGGATGTAATAGATCGACACTGAGTCGCGCTGCAGTGCCGTCAGCGACTGCTCCATCTGTGCGACCGGTCCGCCCTCAAGGGTCGGGTGGTACTTGGTGCCGACCCGGAAGCGGGCGCCCGCCGGCACCCGGCCGATGACGGCTTCGCTGTGGCCGTTCTGGTACAGCCGCGCCGTGTCGAGTTCCTCGCCGCCGAGATCTGCGAAAGCCCGCAGCAGGGCGTCGCAGGAATCGTCGGTTGATAGGGGATGGTCGCGTGTGGTCGGCTTGGGCTTGCCGAAGGCGATCGCTCCCAGCACGACGGGTGCCGCTTGGGCTCTCGATACGAGTTCGGCCATGGGTCCCCCGAAGTTGCGCAGTACCGACACTAGGTCTGTGCCCGCCGACGTAGTTGACTGATGGGGCCTATGCCCACGACTGGAGGGTGACCCGATGGAGGTCGTCAACGAAGTGATGCCCACGAGCCCCGAGCGCATCGACGAGATGATGCAGCCCGGGCCTGATGGGCCGATCTACATGGTCAACCTGTTGAAGTTCAAGGAAAAGGCCGTGTATGAGGACGGGCGTGAGACCGATCTGAGCGGCTACGAGGCGTACCAGCTGTACGGCCGAGCAGTGTCGAGAATCATCCGCGACTATGGCGGCGAGGTCCAGTTTGCAGCGGATGTGACGTTCCTGTCGCTCGGTCAGGTCGAGGACTTGTGGGACGAGATCGCTATCGCCAAGTACCCGAACCGGGGTGCGCTGCTGGCCATGTCGACGTCGCAGGAGTGGCGAGACGCAGCAGTGCATCGCACAGCGGGGCTGGCCGGTCAGCTGAACATCGAGACGGTCGCCCAGTTCGTCCGCGAGTAACCACTGCTCCTCGTCGGGATTCCTCCCGGCTGGAAGGTTGGGGCCACGAGCTCAAGTACCGTCGTCGGTATGAAGATCGGGGAACTGGGCGACCGCTGCGGGGTGAGCACGAAGACGATTCGATATTACGAGTCGATCGGATTGCTCGATGAACCAGACCGGACTGCGAGCGGGTACCGCACCTACGCAGGTGACGCTGTCGAGCGGCTGCAGTTCATCCGCGACGCGCAAGCGACTGGACTCACATTGGCGGAGATTTCCTCGGTGCTCGAGCTCAAGAGCGTCGGTGAGCGGTCATGCGCGCACACCACGGCGCTCATCGAGGCCCACGTGGATGCCATCGACGCTCAGATTGCCCAGCTTCGTTCGGCTCGAAAAGAGCTCGCTGCGCTGCTGAGGCGGGCGCAGGGGCTGGATCCGGCATCGTGCACCGATCCCAATCGCTGCCAGGTGATCGGCCAAACCCGCGATTGATACGACCATTTATGTGACGGTGACTTGACCTTCCAGTCAGATGGAATCTTTAGAGTGGTCATGTGACCACGGCAACCGCCCGATCCGATGTGCAAATCGACGGTATGACGTGCGCTGCGTGCGCGAGTCGGATTCAGCACCGGCTCGACGAGATGGACGCCGTGGCGGCGGCACAGGTGAACTTCGCTACTGGGCGGGCCACGATCGCCCACGACGGGTCGCTCGACGAGTCGTTCCTCGCTGCCGAGATCGCAGCGCTGGGCTACTCGGTCATTGCTGCTGGCGAGGGCGAAGCAGCCGAGCAGCGGCGCCAGACGGATCTGCTCACCCGGCTGGCCGTCGGTGCGGTGCTGACGGTGCCCTCGGTGCTCATCTCCATGATCCCGGCGTTGCAATTCGACGGGTGGGAATGGCTGGCCGCCGTGCTGGCGACCGTCGTGATTGTGGGATCGGGGTGGCCGTTCCATCGAGCCGCGGCGGTGAACTTGCGCCACGGCACCACCACCATGGACACGCTCGTGTCGATGGGGTCGCTCTCGGCTCTGGGGTGGTCGCTCGTTGTGTCGGCCGCCGGCATCGGCGACGGTCATGTGTACTTCGAGACCGGCGCCGTGATCGTCACGCTGATCCTGCTGGGCAAGTGGCTGGAGCTTCGGGCCAAGCGCCGCTCGGGTGATGCCATCCGGGCGCTCGCCGACCTAGGCGTGAGGACAGCCCAGCTGGCGGACGGCCGGGAGATTGCAATCGCAGACCTGGCCGTCGGCATGCGATTCGTGGTCCGGCCGGGGGAGCGGATCGCCACCGACGGCGTGATCGTGGACGGGCGCTCCGCGGTCGATGCGTCGATGGTGACTGGCGAGCCGGTGCCGATCGAAGTCGGGCCCGGAGACGAGATGATCGGCGCCACGATCAATGCCAACGGAGCTCTCGTCGTCGAGGCGACGAAGGTGGGCGCCGACACGGCGCTGGCGCAGATCATCCGGCTGGTCAACGAAGCACAGGGCAGCCGGGCAGAAGTGCAGCGGCTCGCCGATCGGGTGTCGTCGGTGTTCGTGCCCATCGCCATCGCCACGGGGATCGTCACGCTGGCGGCCTGGCTGTTGCTGGGCAACGAGGCCAGCGCGGCTTTCAGTGCTGCGGTGGCCGTGCTGATCATCGCCTGCCCGTGCGCTCTGGGGCTGGCGACGCCGCTGGGGATCATGGTGGGCACTGGCCGCGGCGCCCAATTGGGCGTGATCATCAAAGGAGGCGAAGTCCTCGAGGACACCCGCGCGGTCGACGTGGTGCTGGTGGACAAGACCGGCACGCTTACCGAGGGGGCCATGACGCTCGCCGGTGTCCATGCAGTGCAGCTCTCTGCCGCCGAACGCGACGAGGTACAGCGGCTGGCGGCATCGGCCGAGGCGCTGTCGTCCCATCCGATCGCCCAAGCCATCGCCAGCTCCGTCGATGTGCTGGTTGACGTGGACGAGTTCGAGACCACGCCGGGCTCGGGCGTGACCGCAACGATCGGCGGCGTCGAGGTTCGGGTGGGCCGCCGCAGCCTGTTCAACGCCGTGCCCGGTCCCGTCGAAGCGGCTGCCGCAAGCGCCGAGGCTGCAGGAGCGACCGCCGTTCTCGCTGGCCGCAACGGGACAGCGGAGATGGTCCTGGTCGTCGCCGACCGCATCAAATCGACCTCACGAGAGGCAGTCGCGGCGCTGCGCGATCAAGGTTTGAGAGTGACCCTGCTCACCGGCGACAACGAGCGAACAGCCCGCACCGTTGCGGCCAAGGTCGGCATCGAGGCCGTGATCTCCGAGGTGTATCCCGCTGACAAGGCCGCCGAGGTGGAGCGGCTCCAGGCGGCCGGCATGCGGGTGGCGATGGTAGGGGACGGCATCAACGATGCCCCAGCGCTGGCCCAGGCCGATCTGGGCATTGCCGTCGGCACCGGCACCGATGTGGCCATCGAGGCCTCGGACCTCACCGTCGTGAGCGGCGACCTGCGGGCAGTTTCCGATGCCATCGCGCTGTCGCGCCGCACCCTGTCGACGATCAAGGGGAATCTGTTCTGGGCATTCGCCTATAACGCTGCGGCGATCCCGCTTGCGGCGTTGGGCATCCTGAATCCCATGATCGCTGCCGGTGCGATGGGCGTCTCGTCGCTGTTCGTCGTCACCAACAGCCTTCGGCTGCGACGCTTCGCAGGCAGCCGCCAGACTGTATGACTGCGTGAGCGACGACAACTGGACAGCTCAGGACATTCCCGATCAGTCGGGCCGCATTGCCGTCGTAACCGGTGCCAACTCCGGCAACGGATACGAGACAGCGAAGGCGCTGGCGGGCCGTGGGGCGCAGGTGGTGCTCGCCGTCCGGGACCTCGTCAAGGGCAGCGCTGCTGCCGAGGCGATTCGCATCGCACATCCACGAGCCGACCTGGTGCTGCAGGAAGTGGACCTTGCATTGCTTGACTCGGTGCGAGAGGCGGCGGCGGCCGTCGGGGATCAATTCGACCGTATCGATCTGCTCGTCAACAATGCGGGCGTCTTTCACACGCCTCGCCGTCAGACTGCTGACGGACTCGAGATCCGATTCGGCACCAACCACATCGGACACTTCGCGTGGACTGGGCTGTTGCTGGAGCGGCTGCTGCCTGTAGCTGGGTCGAGGGTAGTCACGGTGAGCAGCAACGCTCACCGCTACCGCTCACGGATTGACTTCGAGCGCTTTGGGGTCGCACAGGGCCGCAGCCAGTCAGCTGCGTACGGTCGGTCGAAGCTGGCGAATCTGCAGTTCACCTACGAGCTGCAGCGGCGGTTGGCAGCTGCAGACGCGGAGACCATGGCGCTGGCCGCTCATCCGGGTTGGTCCGAAACAGAGATACTGCGCGACTTTCCGGGCATTCGTTTCATCCATCCTCTCATCGGCCCGCTGCGCAACAGCGCTGCCGTGGGCGCTTTGGCGACGCTGCGGGCTGCCACTGATCCCACGGCCTCCGGGGGCGAGTTCTACGGACCCGATGGATTCTTCGAGATGCGAGGGCACCCGGTGCTCGTCCCATCGAATGCTCGCTCCCACGACACAGCGCTTCAACGACGGCTCTGGGAAGCGTCAGAACAGCTCACCGGGGTTGCCTTCAGGGTGTGAGACCGACGGATTGTGCCAACCTCCAAGGAAGTGCGGCTCCCGCGGGGTGCCGCAGTTCGGACGAGAGGCATCCAGATGAAGGCGGCAGTCCTGCATGAACCGCACCAACCGATGGAGATCACAGACGTCGCGACACGCAGCCCAGGCCCACGGGAAGTCCTGATCGCGACCGCCTACGCCGGTCTCTGCCATTCCGATCTGCACTTCATCGAAGGGCTCTTCCCCCATCCGCTGCCGGCGGTGCTCGGCCACGAAGCGGCCGGCGTCGTCGGAGCGGTCGGCAGTGCCGTCACCTACGTCAAGCCCGGCGACCACGTCATCACCTGTCTCTCGGTCTTCTGCGGCGAATGCGAGCGCTGCCTGTCGGGCAATCCGTCTACCTGCTCGGACACCTCGGTCAAGCTGCCGCCGGGCGCCAGTGATCGCCTGGAGTGGGACCGGCCCGAGCCGTTGCACGGCTTCCTGAACCTCTCGGCGTTCGCCGAGTTGATGCTGGTGCACGAGCACGCCCTCGTGAAGATCCGCGACGACATGCCGCTGGAGAAGGCGGCGCTGATCGGCTGCGGGGTCATGACGGGCTTCGGAGCGGTCAACAACACTGCCCAGGTCCGCTGGGGCGAATCGGTGGCGGTCATCGGATGCGGCGGCGTCGGCATGGCCGCAGTCGAGGGGGCGCACATTGCGGGAGCCGGTCGAGTCATCGCCGTCGACACCAACTCCGACAAGCTGGAGCTGGCGCGCATGCTGGGCGCCACCGACGCGGTGAACCCGCTCGAGTCGGACCCTGTCGAAGCGGTGCTGGAGCTGACCGGCGGGGGAGTGCATCACGCAATCGAATGCCTGGGCATGAACACCACGGCAGAGCAGGCGTTCAACATGCTGGCCTTGGGCGGAACCGCCACGATCGTCGGCATGATCCCGGCGGACCAGAAGATCTCTGTCGACGGGATGCAACTGTTGCGGGGCCGCACGCTGAAGGGTTCGTCCATGGGATCGAACCGCTTCCGCATCGATATGCCGCGCCTCGTCGAGCTGTATCTCCAAGGCCGGCTGCATCTCGATGAGTGGGTCTCAGCGGTGATCACGCTCGATCAGATCAACGACGGTTTCGCCGACATGAAAGCCGGCAAGGTCGTCCGCTCGGTCATCAACTTCGACTGACAGAACATGACTGATAGCGACCGCTCACGGCTTCGCTGAGGCGCCGTCAGGTGGAGACGAGTTCGGATCCCTCGTCGAGCCAACCCCAGGTGCCGCCGATCATCTTCTTGACCGGACGGCCCTTGCGCGCGAGCCGGGCGGTATGTCTTCCGGCACCTGTTCATTCCACCACCACTTCGAACGCAATCTCGTGGGTTGTATGTCGATAGCCTCTCGCTGCTGCCATCCCCAAACAGGAGAGCCCCATGGTTGAGACCACTGCCAGCACCAGCATCGACATTGCCGCAAGCCCCGAGGCGGTGTACGGGATCCTGACAGACCTGTCCCGCATCAGCGAGATCAGCCCTGAGTGCTACAAGTCGGAGTGGGAGGACGGCTCGACCGGTCCCGAGGTCGGTGCGAAGTTCCGTGGCTACAACCAGAACGGCGACATGAAGTGGGACGCGGGCTGCGTCGTCGTAGCCGCCGATCCCGGTCGGGAGTGGGCGTTCGAAGTGCCCGCCCAGGACGGCCGTCGCACGCTGTGGCGCTACGAGATCGAAGCCACGTCGTCAGGCTGTCGGGTCACCGAGAGCTTCGATTCGCCGATTCTCGACATGGAGTTCTTCCAGAAGCACAACCGTCACAGCCTGCTGGTGAAGAACATCGCCCAGTCGTTGGAGAACCTCAAGGCCGTCGCCGAGGGCTAGCCCCCACAAGAGCGTTCAGCACGCGCCCTCGACAAGTGCCGCGTCGGCTACTACGGCGCCGGTCCAGCAGTAGAGCAGCACCGTCGGTGTCGCGCCGAAATCCTGCTGGTGCGGCTGCCACGGTGCGTGATGCACCGCATCACCGGGTTCGATGGTGCGGCGCACACCATCGGTGGTGAAGCAGGGCTCGCCGGCGAGCACGTGGTACAGCTCCTCGGCCTCGTGATGGTGGCTGGGGTAGTGCAGGTTCGGACCCCACACGGCGATGCCGACGCGCACCGAGCGATGCTCGACGATCGAGCTCGGGCCGACGAGCTGCACGTAGCCGTAGTTGTCGTGGAACTCCTGGCTCAGCACGCCGCGATAAGCGGCGGTCTGAATCCACGGCAGAGACGGGGCAAGAGCCAGGAATTCCTCGAGCACGGCGTCCACCGCGGCATCACCGCTGAGCTCAACGGCGTCAAGGTGACGCAGCACCGGCAGGTAGCGAGCCTGGACCAGCATGGGACTGCGGGCTTCATCCAGCGCGTCGAGCACGTCGGCGACCATCGGAAATTCGGGCACGGCGGGGCGGCTGCGATGGAACTCGGCGATACGCCGAAGCAGATCGTCGATGACGCCCGCTACTCACACATTGTCCCATCCGTTTCCTGTCAGCGGGGCGCATGACGCCCCGTGGCCACGGAGGCAGTGCATGCATCTCTGTTAACGTATTTGCATGCAGTGCACCAGCGTTCGCATCGACGTCGTGACGCATCGGGAATTGAAGAAGCTCGCAACGATGCTCGGTGCAAGCGTGGGCGACACCGTCAAATTGGCGGTGCGCCGCCTGCGCCAAGATGAGATCGGTGCGGAGTTGAGCGGTGAGCTCGACGAAGCCGAGACCGCCTGGCTTGATGCTGACCTCGGGTGACGTCGTCGACCTCGATCTCGGCCTGCCTGAAGGGCGAGAAGCAGGTTTCCGCCATCCGGCAGTCATCGTGACTGCTCAGCGTGTGCTCGACAATGCACCGAGTGTCATTCATGTGGTGCCTCTGACGTCACGACTTCGAAAGTTCGTGTCCGAGGTCGAACTCGAGGCTGATCCTCACAACGGGCTGGACACCGCCTCGGCGGCGCAGTGCCAGCACGTCCGGGCCGTTGCCGCAGGACGGATTCGCGAATCCAGGGGCAACATCGGATCGGCCGCGCTCTCCCAAGTCCGTGAGGTCCTCGGACTCATCCTCGACATCCCCGGGTAACAGGGCCTCGGACTCGGGCCAGACGCAGCCGACGCCATCCACGCGCGCAGCATTTTAGTGTAGTCCTGAAATTGGATCTAATCTAGAATCAGATATACTGCTGCCATGGCCGAAGCCCAGCAGATGCTGCGGGAGCGTGGGATTCAGGTGACCGCACAGCGGTTGGCTGTGTTCGGTGCCGTCGCGGCGCGACCGCATGCCACTGCTGACGATCTGGTCGACGATGTGCGTGCCAGTATCGGGTCAGTATCCAGACAGGCAGTATTCGATGCCTTGGGAATGTTGACCGAACAAGGTCTGATCCGGCGGATCCAGCCGGCACGGTCGGCGGCCCGATACGAGGACCGGGTCGACGACAACCATCACCACTTGGTGTGCCGCGGGTGCGCCCGGATGGTCGACGTCGACTGCGCCGTGGGATACCGGCCGTGCCTCGAGGCCGCCGACGACTACGGCTTCGTGATCGACGAGGCCGAAGTCATCTATTGGGGCTATTGCCCGGATTGCACGACAACAGCTCAAACAACAGCCAAGGAGCAGCAATGAGTGACACCACCGCCACGACCGAAGCAACCTCGGGGGCCGGCAGATGCCCGGTGTTGCATGACCCCGCGTACATGGGCTCGCTGGCCAATCAGCAGTGGTGGCCCGAGCAGCTCAATCTGCGGCCGCTGGGCAAGAACTCCCCGCTGATCGACCCCACCGACGAGCAGTACGACTACGCCGCCGAGTTCGGGACCCTCGATCTCGCAGCCGTCAAGGCCGACCTCGCCGAGGTGATGACCACCTCACAGGATTGGTGGCCAGCCGACTTCGGCCACTACGGCCCGCTCATCATCCGCATGGCGTGGCACAGCGCCGGCACCTACCGCATCCACGACGGCCGGGGCGGCGGCGGCTCGGGCTCGCACCGATTCGCCCCGCTCAACAGCTGGCCCGACAACGCCAACCTGGACAAGGCTCGCCGGCTGCTGTGGCCTGTCAAGCAGAAGCACGGCCGCAAGATCTCCTGGGCCGACCTGATGATCCTGGCCGGCAATGTGGCGCTGGAATCGATGGGCTTTGAGACCTTCGGCTTCGGCGGCGGCCGGGACGACGTGTGGGAGCCTGAGGAGGACATCTACTGGGGCCCCGAGACTGTGTGGCTCGACGACGAGCGCTACAGCGGGGATCGGGACCTGGCCGACCCGCTCGGTGCCGTTCAGATGGGCCTCATCTATGTGAACCCCGAAGGGCCCAACGGCACGCCGGATCCGCTGGCCGCCGCAAGGGACATCCGCGAGACCTTTGCTCGAATGGCAATGGACGACGAGGAGACTGTGGCTCTCATCGCCGGGGGTCACACCTTCGGCAAGACACACGGCGCCGCCGATGGCGACGCTCACGTCGGCCCCGAGCCTGAAGGTGCCGCCCTGGAAGAACAGGGCCTCGGATGGACGAGCACATTCGGCAGCGGCAAGGCAGGCGACTCGATCACCAGCGGCCTCGAAGGCATCTGGACGCCCACGCCGGTGACGTGGGACAACACGTTCTTCGAGGTGCTGTTCGGCTACGAGTGGGAGCTGTCCCAGAGCCCTGCGGGTGCACATCAGTGGGTACCCACCGATCCCGCTGCGGCCGACACCGTGCCCGACGCGCACGATCCGTCGAAGCGGCACGCGCCGGTCATGCTCACGACCGACTTGTCGCTGCGGATGGACCCCATCTACGAGCCGATCTCACGGCGCTTCCTCGAGAACCCCGACGAGTTCGCTGATGCCTTTGCGCGGGCCTGGTACAAGCTCACCCACCGCGACATGGGCCCGGCCTCGCGCTACCTCGGGCCTGAGGTGCCCGACGAGGTGCTGATCTGGCAGGACCCTGTCCCCGCTGTCGACCACGAGCTGGTTGACGCCTCCGATATCGCAGCGCTGAAAGCCACGATTCTCGAATCGGGCCTGTCGGTTTCCGAGCTGGTCAAGGCCGCATGGGCGTCGGCGTCGACGTTCCGCGACAGCGACATGCGAGGCGGGGCCAACGGTGCCCGCATCCGGCTCGCACCCCAGAATGGCTGGGACGCCAACGATCCAGCCGAGCTGGCGGGCGTGCTCACCGCGCTCGGAGGCGTCCAGGCGGCGTTCAACAGCGCCCAGAACGGTTCGAAGCCAGTGTCGCTGGCGGACTTGATCGTGCTGGGCGGGTGTGCCGGCATTGAGCAGGCGGCCCGCAATGCTGGCCACGACGTGGTGGTGCCGTTCTCGCCGGGTCGCACCGATGCCTCGGCGGATCAGACGGACGCCGATTCCTTCGCCGTACTTGAGCCGACCGCGGACGGGTTCCGCAACTATTGGCGAGACGGCGACAAGCGCCGTCCCGAGGTGATGCTGGTGGACCGGTCGAGCCTGCTGTCACTGACGGCTCCGGAGATGACGGTGTTGGTTGGCGGTCTGCGGGCGATTGGTGCCAATACCGGCGGCTCCTCGCTGGGCGTTCTCACCGACCGTGCTGGCTCACTGACCAACGACTTCTTCGTGAACTTGCTGGACATGGGCACCGAGTGGCAGCTGTCCGACACCGAGCACGTCTATGAGGGCCGCGACCGCGCCTCGGGTGATCGCAAGTGGACTGCCAGTGCGGTCGACCTCGTGTTCGGCTCGAACTCGCAGCTGCGGGCGATTGCCGAGGTGTACGGCTGTGACGACGCCGAAGCCAAGTTTGTCGCCGACTTCGTGGCGGCCTGGCACAAGGTGATGGACCTCGACCGGTTCGATCTGGCCTGAGTTGACCTGAGCTTCGCCTTCGGGCCCGGCACTACGTTGGGCGGCGGGGGATGAGCCCATGACCGAACGCCCGCGGCCGCTCATGATCGGCGCCACGGCTGCTGATCCGAAGCGAGCGGTCTACATCTGGAACGCCATCCGCAAGTACTTCAACGAGGCTGGCCTCGAGACGGAGTACGCGCTCTATTCCACCTACGACGCGCTGGGCAGCGCCGTGCTGGACGGCCACGTCGACATTGCGTGGAACGCCCCGATGGCACACGCCCAGCTGTTGCTGCGGTCCCCGAGTGCATGCCGGACGCTCGCGATGCGCGACACCGACGAGGATGTCCACTCGCTCATCGTCGCCCGAGCCGACGCTGCCATCGCCGATCTCGACGACCTGCGCGGTCGGCGACTCGCCATGGGCGTGGACATCTCCAGCGAGCTGTACTTGCTGCCAGCGGCACAGCTCGCCGAAGACGGTCTCGACGTTGAATCAGACTGCGAACTCGTCGAACTCGAAGCCACCGAGTACTCCAACTTGCAGCGATGGGTGGACGACCGGACGATCTTCGGGGCCGTCCTGGACGGTCGGGCCGACGCCGGCGTCATCTTCGAACCGTGGCTCGGGTATCTGCTGCGTCGCCACGAGCTGGCCGCGGACGACATCGTCGAGGTGTGGCGCACACGTCCCTACTGTCACTGTGCGTTCACCTCCGGTCCGAGTCTGAGCGACGACGCGTGCGAGCAGTTCGTAGAACTCCTTGTCGCCATGGACCCAGCCGATCCCGAGATCGCCGAGATGATGCGCATGGAGCACCTGTCCAAATGGGTGCGAGCCACCGACGACGGCTGGAGCGACCTCATGGGCGCGGTCGAGCACGCTGATCTCGTCGGCAAGATCTTCTAGAGCCCACCCGGAGGAGAACCAGACATGTCAAAACCCGCGCTTGGCCTCTTGCTTGGCTTCGAGGACTCGATGGCCGACTTCGTCGAGCTGGCCCGCGAAGGCGAGGCCGCCGGTATGGACTCGATGTACACCGTCGAGGCCGGTCGCAGTGCCTTCGTGTCTGCAGCCGCCGTGATCGCTGCGACTGAGCGGGTGACGGTCGGCACGTACATCGCCAACGCCTATGCCCGCGAACCGTGGCTGACGGCGATCGCAGCCCGGGACCTCGACGAGATGAGCGGGGGTCGGTTCACGCTCGGCCTCGGCACCGGCAACCGCCATTTCAACGAGTGGTACATGGGCATCGACGAGTTCCGCCCTCTCGGCAAGCTGCGCGACTACATCGAGATCGTGCGCAGCGCCGTCGCCGGACGGGCGGGGGAGCCGGTGCGTTACGAGGGCGATCACCACCGCATCCGCTGGCGGGCCACGTGGGAGCCGACGAGGCCGTCGATCCCGGTGTACCTGTCCGCTTCGGGACCCAAGATGGTCCGCTTGGCGGGCGAGGTCGCCGATGGGGTCGGCGTCGGCGTGATGTCCTCGGTCGAATTCATGCGCGACATCGTCGGGCCAGCAGCGCGCCAGGCCGCCACCGATGCGGGTCGCGACCCCGACGGCGTCGGATTCCTGATGGGATCGTTCCTCAGCGTCAATCAGGACGAAGAACTGGCCCGCAACGCCACCCGAGCCACCATCTGCGGGCTGTTCCACCCCGTGCCGCACCCGTACTACGACTCGCAGCTTCGCCAACTCGGCTTCGACGAGTTCGCCGACGCCGCGACCCGGCTGATGCCCCAAGGGCAGGTACGCGAGGCGATGGAGCTGGTGCCCGACGAGGTCGTCGACTCCATGAGCATCACCGGCACACCGGCCCAATGCGCGGCTCGCATCGCCGACTACAGCGGTCTGACTTCGGAGATCATCCTGTTCCGGGTGCCTCAGCGCACTGATGCGTCTGGGATCGCCGGCTACGAGTCGATGTTCGAGGTGGTCTCGCTCGCCAGCGTCTGAGAGCGCAGTCCCCCCAAATTGCCGGAAGCTGCGAGGGCTAGCGTCGGAGCCGCGGCAGCGCCGCAGGCTCGAGGGGGCGTCATGGCTGAGCGAATGATCAAGGCCAACGGGATCGACATCTGCACCGAGGACTTCGGCGACCCAGGGGACACTCCGATCCTGCTCGTGATGGGCGCGAGCGCCCAGATGATCCTGTGGGAGGAAGGCTTCATCGCCGGGCTCGTCGACGGCGGGCGCTACGTGATCCGATTCGACAACCGGGACACGGGCCAGTCCACGACCTTCGACCTCGAACAGGAGACGTACGGCCTCGCAGACATGGCGAACGACGCCGTGGGAGTGCTCGACGCCTACGGGCTTTCCAGCGCACATCTCGTTGGGGCATCGATGGGCGGGATGATCAGCCAGCAAGTGGCGATCGACCATCCCGGGCGCATCCGGACGATGACATCGATCATGTCGACGCCTGCGGGCGGGGAGATCGCGAGAGCGATCTTCATGGGAGAGACCCCGGAGCTGCCGCCGCCGCTGCCGGAGTACATCGAGCTCACCATGAAGTGGATGTCGGAGCCGCCGCTCACACGCGAAGACCGGGTGCGGTCGCGGCTTGAAAATTTCGGTGCACTCGCCGGCAGCCGATCCGAATTCGACGTCGAGCGCTTCACGGCAATCTTCGAGCGGGAGTACGACCGGGCCGCCGACTGGCCGACAATGCACAACCACGGCATGGCGCTCATGGACGAGGAGAACCGTGCCGAGCAGCTGCGCGACATCTCCACGCCGACGATCGTCATCCACGGCACCGAGGATCCGATCCTGCCGTACCCCCACGGCGAAGCCACCGTGGAAGCCATCGACGGGGCGCGCATGGTGACCCTCGACCGGGTCGGCCATGAGCTTCCCGAGGTGGTCTGGCCGCAGGTGACCGAAGCCATCCTCGCTCACACCGCCGAGTAGCTGGCGAAGAACAGAGCGGGAACGTCGATGCTGTCCGATCGCAGCCTGGGGTGGCTCCGGTACCTCGATCGCAAGGCCCATACTGCCGACGACTGGTCACGCACCGGCCAGCCGCACCCCCACTGGGACGACCGCTCCGATCCGCCCATGGCGAGCTGGCATCGTTTCGACCTGGTCGACTCGTCCTACGCCCTCGGACTGATGGCCCATCGCACACCGGCGTGGACCGAGCGTTACGTCGCCGTGCTGGACCAGATGATCGAGCGCCACACCGGCTGGTGGTCGGCTTCGGACTGGCTCACCCAGTTCGGTCCTGATCCCGACCGGGCCAACTATCCCGACGCCTACCGGCCGTTCATCCCTCGACAGCTGTGGGGCGAATACGACGTGCCCGGCTGGACGGCCAACGGCACCGAGCCGTGGGGCGTCCAGATGGATCCGGTCGCTGCCGACGGAATGCTCTTCTACAAGGGCTTCTTCTTGGTGCTGCTCGGCATCCGCGAGATGATCGCCGCCGAAAGCCGTTGGAACGAACCGTTCGACATGATTCGCGACGGCGAGCACACATTCACGTGGACGCACTCGGCGATTGCCGCTCACTTGCGCCAGCAGTGGCTGGCCGCCCCGATCGGCTGCCACTGAGAGAACACCAAGATCTGGCCGTTCTGACTGGCCGGAGCCGGCCTCGGTCTGAGGCTTCACGACAACCGCTACGGCACCGATCATCACCCCGCAGCTTTCGATCCGTGGTGGGAATACGCCCGAGAGCACTACCTGGGCCTGGTCGGCGAGGCCGAGCCCACGACCACCACCATGTATTACGACCCCCTGATCGACGTGCATCACCGCCTGCCGGTGCGGGCGGCGCTGACGACGGCCTTTTACGTGGCTCCCCAGCAGGCCGACGAGGCCCGGCGCCTGTTCGAGGCAGCCTGCCGGTCGGCACGGCTCGACGAGAGCCCCGACCTCCCGCTGATTGCCGGCCGCGGGATCCCGTCGTCGCTGGTGCTGGCCCATGAATGGGGCATGACCGACCTCGCCGAACGGCTGACGGCTGCCGTCGAGGCGTCGTACGAACCCACTTGGGACCACGACCGGGGCGAGTTCACCTGGGGCATGGGATTGGAAGAAGAGCACCCCCGGGGCCAGTTCAACGCATTCCTGGCGGCGGCCGAAGCGGGCGGTCCGGGGCGCTGGACAGCGCTCTCGGCAGCGCCGCTGGAGCGTTGCCCTCAAGTGGTCGATGTCGACTTTCCTCGTGTCGCCCTGCGCCAGGCCGAATGGGTCGGCAGCACGCTGCGGCTCAACCTGGCACCGCTGCAACCCCAGCCACGTCAGCGGACGACGTTCAGGGTCGTCGGCGCTGCCCCTGGGTCATGGCGGATTGCCGGACCAGAAGGTGTCACGGTGAGCTCGACTGAACGAGACCTGATCGTCGACACGCCTCTCGTTGACGGCGAGATCGAGCTGGCTCCTTCGGCCTGGGGAAAGGCTTGGACGAGGTCGTCCGCTCGGCCATCAGATCTGTGAGGCGCCGATCGTCTCAAGCACGGCGGTCGATCAGGCGCTGGAAGTGCTGTGCGCCGTTCATGGCCGGTACCCGGCCGACACCGGGCCCCATGTCGCCCAGAACCGGGAAGCCGGCCTCGACGCGGAAGCTGAACGGCATCGACTCGGGCAAGAAGCACTCGTTGTCGTCGCAGGCCTGCCAGCGAAGCCGGCCGCTGATTGTGACGTAACGACCGTCGTCGTCCTTTTGCATTTGCCGGGCGTTCTGCGCAATCGGAAGCCGCAGCACCACATCCCCCTCATAGGTCTGCAGCGTTTCGCCCGACCCGGCAAGAGTCAGGGGTGAAGTCGGCGGCGCCAGCATCTCGTAGGACAGGATCCCGTCGCTGTCGTCGAGTTCGATCGTTGAAGCCACCAGGCCCTCGGGCACAGGTTCGCCGTAGAGGTGTTGGCCCTCGGGCACGCGGAACGTCGCGACGATGTGGCGAGTGACGCCCATCGGCAGCCGATCGCCGTCGACCATCACCTCCGCGGAGACCCGGTCGACCGGCTGCCCGCCGCGCACATCCTCAGCCTCGAATTCTTGGCCGAGAGCAGCAGCGAGCATCTGCTCGGGACCGGAGCGCACGGCGAAGTTGTGCTCGAAGAACTTCGCTACGACGATCCCGTCCGCATCGACGACGTACGACCCTGGAAACGGAAGGCCATACCACGGGTGGTCATCGGGCGGGATCAGCGTGTTCAGGATCCCGAACGACTCGATGACCTCGCTGTCGGGGTCCGACAGCATGGTGAACGTGGTGTCGTGAGCCTTCGCGTAGTCGGCCAGCGCGTCGGGCTCGTCGTAGCTCAGCGCATACAGGCGCACGCCCGCTGCCCGGTAGGCATCCATGCCTCGTTCCAGCTCGACCAGCTGGGTGCGGCACGGCGGTCACCACACTGCCGAGCGGTAGAACACCACCACAGCCGGCTGGCCCGCACGGTCGGCGTGCACATCCACGGTGCGGCCGGACTGGTCGGTCGCAACGATGTCGGGCAGGCGGGATCCCACGTCGGGTCCGGTCGGAAAGTCTCCCAACGGGATTCGCCGACTCCCGTTGCCGGGCGGCTCCGGCATGTTGAAGCCCTCGGCGTCCTCGAAGTACGGACCATTCGACGGGCCGCCCCGGGTGTCAAGTGTGATCTCCATCGTCCGCTCCGATCGTCTGTCGTGAGGCATCGAACTCCAGCGGTGATCATGACACGCCGGGCGTGCGGTGTTCCCAGAAGGAGGGGCTTGGCGTATGGCGACCCGCTGACAGACCGCAGCGAGGCGAATTCCAGCTCCGAACCGCTCCAGCGGCATGCGGGCCGCAGGCTCGCGGGGGCTACGTTGCAGCCGTGGCTGATTCAGGATTCAACGGGCGGCGCGAAGACGAGCCGCTGCTGCGCGGCGAGAGCACCTATATCGATGGGCTGGATGTCCCCGAGTTGGCCGGAGCGGCGCAGGCCGTCTTCGTGCGCTCGGCTGAAGCTCACGCGCGGATTGTTTCTGTCGACGTGGCTGAAGCCCGGACTGCTGGCGGGGTGATCGCCGTGTACCTCGGTCCCGAAGTGAACGGCTGGCCGTTCCCGCCCCGCCTGCCGTCGATGAATCGGGATCTGTGGCGGCCGCTCATGGCCTACGACACAGTCCGTTTCGTCGGCGAGCCCATCGCACTGGTGATCGCCGAGACCCGGGCCGCGGCAGTGGACGCCGCCGAAGGGGTGATCGTGGACTACGAACCGCTGACCCCGGTTGTCGACCTCGATGCGAGCCTCGCTGGCGAGACCCTGTTGCACCCCCACGCCGGCACCAACGTCGCCCTCGCCTGGGAACTCGACCCGGTGCCCGACGACGTGTGGGATGGCTGTGACGTGACAGTCGAGTTCGACTTGGCACACCCACGGCTGGGCCCGCACCCCATTGAGCCGCTTGCCGGTGCATCGAGCTGGGGCGACGACGGGCGCTGCACGGCGTGGGTGTGCTCGCAGCGGCCGGCGGGAGCCAAGCACGTGATCGAGACGCTGCTCGGTCTCGAACCGGGCACGGTGCGGGCCATATCGCCCGACGTCGGCGGCGGGTTCGGCGCCAAGGGCGGCTGGGGCTGTTACCCCGAAGACGTGGCAGTCGCGTGGGCGGCACGTGAGCTCGGGCGACCGATCCGGTGGGCTCAGACCCGCTCGGAAGCGTCGCTGGCGATGGGCCACGGACGAGCCTCTCGCCATCGGATCCGTATTGGCGGCAACCGTGACGGCACGATCGTGGCGTACTCGGTCGACGCCCTGCAGGACAGCGGTGCGTACCCCGCCATGGGCACCAACGTCACCACGAACCTTCGCAACAGCGGCACCGGTGTTTACGACATCGCTCACGCAACGCTGCGCGGCACCTCGGTGGTCACCAACACCACGCCGACGGTTGCGTTCCGGGGCGCCGGTCGGCCCGAGGCGGCGTGCTCGATCGAACGGGCCGTCGACCGTTTCGCCGGGGCCATCGGCCGCGACCCGCTCGAGGTTCGCTTCGCCAACCTCGTGCAGGCAGATCGGTTCCCGTACCGCAGCGCAGTCGGCGCCACTTACGACAGCGGCAACTACCCCGAAGCGCTTCGAGAGGCCGCCGCGATAGCCGACTACCAAGGCTTGCGGGCCGAACAAGCCGAACGACGTGCAGCCGGCGACCGCGACGTGCTGCTTGGCATCGGCGTGAGCTGCACCACCGAAGTCACCGGTGGCGGTGAGGGCGAGCGTGCGACGGCTCAGCTCGCTGCAGACGGCACCGTCGACGTCGTGATCGGCACATCGCCTCACGGCCAGGGCCACGAGACAACGTTCGCCCCGGTGGTCGCCGCCCAGCTCGGCATCGACGTCGAGCGCATCACCATCTCTCACGACGACACGGATCGTTCACCCATCGGAGGGGGAACCATCGGATCGCGCTCCGCGCAGCTCGGCGGCGCAGCCGCCCATGGCGCGGCACTCGACTTGGTGGCCGCAGCACGTGAACGTGCCGCTGAGCTGCTCGAGGCCGACCCCGACGATGTCACGTTGGACACCGGTCGCGGCCTGTTCCACGTGGTGGGCACTCCTGCTCGGTCGCTCGGCTGGGCCGACCTGGGCGAGCTCACCGTCGACCACCATTTCAGATCCGAGGGCGGGGCCGGCTCGTTCTCCTTCGGTGCGTGCGTGGCCGCTGTGGAGGTCGACACCTCCACCGGCGAGGTACAGGTGCGGCGGCTGGTGAGCGTCGACGACGCTGGCGTCATCCTGCAGCCCGTCCTTGCCCACGGGCAGGTGCACGGCGGCCTGGCGCTGGCGGTCGGCGCGGCGCTGTACGAGGAGATGTTCTACGACGACGAGGGCATTCCCATGACGGTTGGCCTGGCGGACTACCTCCTGCCCTCGGCCGCTGAGATGCCGTTCTTCGAGTGCGATGAGACCGTGACGCCGTCGCCCCTCAACCCGCTCGGCGTCAAGGGCATCGGCGAGTCGGGGACCGTCGTCGCGACCCCTGCTCTCCACAGCGCGGTGCTGGATGCTCTCGAGCCCTACGGCGTCGAACACCTCGATCTCCCGCTGACGCCCGAGAAGATCTGGCGCTCGCTGCACGCCGGCACCGCTGCCGGCTAGTTCGATCCGACCGTCTCGTCACCGCCGAACACAAGGCGGCATTCCGGGCAGATCGGGCTCGTCGCCTATCCGAATTCTGTGATTGGGCGCGTCGTTCGTCAAACTCTGCCCAGCAGATGGAGAGCTTCTCTGACGGTCCTGGTCACGATGTCGGCGGCGCTCGGTAAGTCGTCGAGCAGGTCGAACGCGGCTCCCGCATAGAGGGGCTGCATCTGGTCGTCGTCGGCATCGACGGCGGCACGTTGCAGGTCAGCACAGGCGGCGGCCTGCAGCAGACCGGGCAGGGGCAGCCTGCCGTGGTCCGCCCAATGATCGGTGAACTCCGACCGCAGGACCCGGGCCCATTGACCGGTGAAGCCGTCGGTGAGCACTGTGGTGCCGGACCCCGAAGTGAGCCGGTCCTTCCACAGCTGGCTCGCCTGGGACTCGGCGGTAGCCACGAATCGCGTTCCCATGAGCACGCCGGCCGCCCCGAGCATCGTGGCTGCCGCGAGGCCGCGCCCGTCCACAATGCCGCCGGCAGCCACCACGGGCACCCGATCGTCAATCGCCTCGATGACCTGGGGAATGAGTGTGAACGTGCCGATCCCGGCGGCCTCCGCGGCGGTGAGCTTGCGGCCGTGGCTGCGATGCCCGCCCGCTTCGAGTCCCTGTGCGACTACCACATCGCTTCCCTGGTCCACGGCGTTGACGGCGTCGACGGTCGTCGCCACCATCGTCACGACCTTGGCGCCGGCCTTATGGAACTGATCGACCAGTCCAGGCTCGGGAATCCCGAGCCCTGCGGAGAAGACCGGGATGCGCTCGTCGACCATCACTTCGAGCGCGGCATCGACGAGATCGGGCACGGGCCGGGGCGCCTCAAGCGTCGGGGCGAGATCGAAGCGGGGGCGCAGCTCGTTGAACACGCTCTGGACCGAGCGGACCAAGTCCGAGTGCTCGGCGACATCAGGCGGGTAGCGCACATCGTCGTGAAGCCAGATATTGACGCCGAACGGCCGATCTGTCAGCTCTCGCACTCGCTGGATGCCGGCGCGGACCGCATCAGGCTTCAGATTCAACGCGGCCAGGGTTCCCAAACCCCCGGCATTGCTCACCGCAGCCACCAGCTCGGGCCCGGCGACACCTCCCATGCCTGACTGCAGGACAGGCGCGGTGACACCAATGGCAGCTTCCAGCCGGGCGGGATCTCCAGAAGTCGGAATGCCCGCACCCTATGCGAGCCGTTGCCGATCCCAGAAGTGCTGCAGCGGCCGTCAGCTCCAGTCGTTGTCCCCGATCAGTTCGGTCGTCGTCGACCGCTGCCGCTGTCAGTCAGTATCGGCGCCGACCCGGGGCGTGAAGCCGCCCTTGGGGGTGCCCGCGCCCTTGAGGGCCTCGGCAGCTCGCTTGTTCTCGAAGATCTTCGCCAGGATCGCCTTGCCTGCCCGGTCGAAGTACTCACGATTCTCGATCACGAACTCGTTCGATTCCTGCATCGACGCGAGCTGGCCCTTGACGGCGGGCATGACGTGGCGCGCCACCAAGTCCCAGCTGCGGAACATGGCCTCGGGCTCGGCCCAGTCGTTGACGAAACCCATCATCACGCCGAACCCGCCGGTGATCTCTTGCATTTGCAAGATGTTCTCGATGAGGTCGTCGGGTGTGCCGATGACACCCGCCGCAGTCTCGGGGTTGGCGTAGAAGTCGATGGCGTCGGCCGTCGAGCCGAGGTGTTCGAGGCCCGGACGCTGCAGCGTGTCGACGTTGTACTCGTTGTGCCACCGCAGCAGCCCGTGCTCGACATCGCGCCGGGCCTGGTCGCGGGTGAGCGCCACGTGGAAGTTGAACATCACCCGCCAGTTGGCACGGTCCACGACCTGGTCGTGCTTGGCGGCGGCCTCTTCGGCGAAGCTCCACTGCAGCGGCAGCGACGCCAGGCCCTCGGTGGACATGGACCCGATCGACAGCACACCCATGCCGTACTTGCCGGCGAGGGTCATACCCGACGGGCTGATCATTGATGCCGTCGTCATCGGTATCTCGTGCTGGTACGGCAGGATCTGCAGCTTGGCGTCGTACAGCGAGAACCAGTCGCACTCATAGGTGAAGCGTTCGCCGCCGGCGAGCAGCCGCTTGACGACCGGGATCGCCTCGTCCTGGCGGTCTCGCAGCAGCATCGGGTCGATGCCCAGTGTGTGGGCGTCAGACGGCAGCGCGCCCGGTCCGGTGCCGAGCATTGCGCGCCCGAGGCTCATCTGATCGAGCTGGACAATGCGCTGGGCGACGTGAAAGGGGTGGTGATAGGGGATCGAGGTGACCCCGGTGCCCAGCTTGATGCGACCCGTGCGCATGGCTGCGCCGGCCAGGAACATCTCGGGCGAGCCGATGGTCTCCCAGCCGGTCGAGTGGTGCTCGCCGCACCAGAACTCGTCATAGCCCAGCCGGTCAAGCTGCGCGACGAGGTCGAGATCCCGCTGCAGCTGCAGCGCCGGGCTCTCGCCGGGAAGATGGTGGGGCGCCAGGAACGCTGCAAACTTCACCGTCGCGACCCTACCGAAGCCCGGCCATCGCCATCATGGGCGGCTTGTTACGCTGACTCGCAGAGGCCAGTCGCCCCGGAGTTGGCAGAGCAACCCCTCATGGGTAGCAACCGGGGGGCTGGCCCTCTCGCGATCGTAGTGATGGGCCTGCCTCGCTCTTGGTTGTATTTCGATGCATGTCAGGGCACGGTGAGAACGCCTGCGTCGATGAGGCCGTCGATCTCGGCAGAGTCGTAGCCGATCTCAGCCAGGATCTCGCGGCCGTGCTCGCCGATGCCTGGTGCAGGTCGCCGGATGCTGGGTGGGGTCTCGGAGAACTGCTCGGGAGGCGGGATGACCCGGAACGGGCCGGCCACAGGATGCTCATCGATCGGGAGCTGGTCGATGAGTTCGTCAAGCGTGGCGGCCTCAGTTGCGGGGATCCCGTGCTCTTCGCAGAAATTCAGCCAGTCGGCGGTGGTGCGCTGCGTGAGCACCGTTGCGACGTCTCGGTACAGGCTGTCGCTGTGGGTGACGCGCTCGATGGGCGTTGCGAAACGTTCGTCGGCTGCGAGATCTGGCCGCCCGCCGGCTTCGAAGAGCGCGACGTAGTGCGAATGGTCGTAGGGCAGGATGTTGATCCAGCCGTCGGCGGTCGGCTGAGGCCGACGCTCCGGCGTGAGGATGCGGGCGTAGCCGGCGTCGGCGACGGGAGGTTCGGAAATCGCGCCAGAGCCGTGCTCGGTGAGCACAAACGCTCGCATCACGTCGACCATCGGGATCTCGATGCACTGCCCCTGCCCGGTTTGGGCCTTGTGAAAGAGGGCCGCTGTCACCGAGTTCGCGATGGTCAGGCCGCAGACCTTGTCGGCCACGAGGCTGGGCAGCAGCATCGGCTCAGCGCCCATGCGGCGGAAGAGATCGCCGACGCCGCTTGCGGATTGGATGATGTCGTCGTACGCGGGAGCGTTTGCCTGCTCGCTGGATGACGGGTAGCCGTGAGCCCGGCAGAACACAATGTCGTCGCGAACGTCCCGGACGGCCTCGTAGTGCAGGCCGAGCCGGTGCAGCGGCGCGGGGCGGAGGTTGGTGATCATCACGTCGCAGGTCGCAGCGATGTCCAGGAAGGCCTGGCGGCCACGGGACTGCTTGAGATCGACCGCGATGCTGCGCTTGTTGCGCAGCAGGTTGAGCGCGATCCCCGAGAACTCCTCGACGGGGCCAGACCCCATGGTGCGGTTGCGGTCGCCCTTCGCGGGTTCCACGAAAATGACATCCGCACCGAGATCCCCGAGCGTGCGCGTAGCTGCCGGACCCATGAGCACCGACGACAGGTCAAGCACCCGAACCCCCGCCAGCGGACCTGTCACGTCCTCGCTCGTACTCATTTCACCTCTAGACGATGCTGCCTATGGCCATTCGCAGGACGATAACCAGTAGGCGGTTGCTTCTTTGGGGAATCACTGGCTGCACCGCACAGTGTTCGGGTATTGGGTTGTGCGCGGCGCTATAGGTTCGGACCGTGAGCGATGGTCTGGATGGACTTCGGCGGGAGGTCGCTGTCGGGTGCCGGGTGATGGCGCACCGTGGTCTGGTCGAGAACATTTTGGGGCACATCAGTCTCCGCGTTGATGGCGGGCGAGCGCTGGTGAGGTGCCGCGGACCCCAGGAGAGCGGGTTGCGATTCACGACTGCTGACGACGTACGTGTGGTCGATCTGGATTCCGGTGAGATCGTCGACAACACAGCAGGGCACTACGCAACCCCGAGCGAGCTGCCAATCCACACGGCCGTGCTCGCGGCGCATCCCGATGTTGGGTGTGTGGTGCACGCCCACCCGCCCGATGTCGTGGCGGCGAGCCTCGCCGGGTTCGCGCTCGAGCCGATTTTCGGCGCCTACGACATTCCCGCCGCCCATCTCGCGGCGGCAGGCATACCCGTCCACCCGCGCTCGGTCCTCATCCGTAGCGACGACCTTGCCGCGGAGATGGTGACGTCGTTCGGCAACGCATCAGCACTGGTGCTGAAGGGACATGGCGTCGTGACCACGGGTGCTGACGTCGCCGAGGCGGTGCTGCGGGCGCTGCAGATCGACACGCTGGCCCGCATGCACCTGCGCGTGCGCGCTGCGGGGGCGATCCCCGAGGCCATACCGGACGCCGACCTGGCCGAATTGCCGGATCTCGGCGGGGCCTTCAATCGTGAGACCCTGTGGCGGCACCACCTGGCTGCCTTGGACCGCGACGGTTTTGGGCTGAACTAGTGCCCGAGGAGGAGCGATGGAGATCGACGAGATCACCACAGCCGTGCGCCAGGGCCTGATTCCTGCCTACCTGTACAACGACGCCGAGGTGCACGAGCTCGAGCGATCACGCCTGTTCGGCCGGTCGTGGAACTTTCTCGCTCACGAGTCCGAGATCGCCGAGCCGAACGACTACGTCGTGCGGAACATCGGGGACGATTCGTTCCTGGTGACCCGCGACTCCGACGGGCAGGTCCACGTGATGTTCAACATGTGCGTCCACCGGGGCATGCAGGTGTGCCGGGCCGAGCGGGGGAGCGCCCGTACCTTTCGCTGCCCGTATCACGCTTGGACCTATAAGAACGATGGCCAGCTCGCTGGCCTGCCCTTCCACGCCGACGCCTACGGCGGCGACGCCGGCTTCATCAAGGAAGGCCAGGCGCTGCTTGATGCGCCATCGGTGGCGGTCCGCAACGGGATGATCTTCGCCAGCCTCGACCCCGACTCTCCCGACTTCGAGTACTGGCTCGGCGACTTCGCCTTCTATCTCGACTTCTACACCGGCCAGAGCGCGGCCGGGATGGAATTCCGCGGCCCGCAGCGCTGGCGCGTCGAAGCGAACTGGAAGATCGGCGCCGAGAACTTCATGGGCGACAGCTACCACACGCCTCACACGCACGCGAGCGTGGTCGACATCGAGCTGTTCGGCGAACCGAGGCCATACAAGCGTAAAGAAGGCGTGCTGTGGCACGCCGGTCCCGGAGGCGGCACCACCTACAAGCTGCCGGCCGGCAGCGAATTCAGATCAGGACTGGCCTACGTCGGCTACCCCGACGAGATGATCGATGCCATGGAGGCCAAGCTGAGCCCTGCCCAGCGAGCGCTGGCCGCAGAGCCGGGTTTCATGCCCTCCGCATCGACGCTCTTCCCGAATCTGAGCTTCGTCCACAACTGGCCGCAGACCGACGCCGACGGGCGGATCACCCCGTTCATCTCCGTCCGGTTGTGGCAACCCGTGGGACCGGGCGAGACCGAGGTGTACTCGTGGTTCTGCGTGGCTGCCGACGCCCCGGACGACTACAAGGCCGCGTCCTACAAGGCGTATCTCATGTGCTTCGGGTCCTCGGGCATGTTCGAGCAGGACGACGTCGAGAACTGGGTCTCGATCACGACCATGGCTCGGGGCTCGATGGCGCGGAACCTTCTGCTCAACAACCGCATGGGTCTCACACTCGACGGCGATCCGATCGTCGATCAATTCGAACGCTTCGGCGGCCCGGGCACGGCCTATCAGGGCTTCGGCGAGCACAACCAGCGCCACTGGTTCTCGATGTGGGCCGACTTTGTGTCCCAGCCGGCGCCTGCCCACGAGCCGCTGGCCTTCGGCATGGGGGAGCAGCCGGAGTGAGGCCCGTGCAGTCCGGGGACCCGCTTCCCTATACCGATGCGCGGCACCAGTCGGCTGCGCAGTTTCTGACCGAAGAAGCGCATCTGCTCGACACGTCTGATTTCGAGGGCTGGCTCGAGTTGATGGCCCCCGAGATCCGCTACCGGATGCCGGTGCGGGTGACTGCCGTCAAGGCGGCCGACGAAGCCGAAGTGCAGACCATGCACCACTTCGACGAAGACTGGTATTCCCTGCAGAAGCGGGTGCAGCGCTTCGGGACCGACTACGCGTGGACCGAAGATCCCCAGAGCCGGATCCGCCACCACGTTTCCAACGTGCGAACGTTCGCGGGCGACGGCGACGAGCTCAGGGTGGAATCGGCCGTGCTGCTGTACCGGTCTCGGGGGGACCGGACGGCGCCGAGCCTGCTGTCGGCTGGCCGTACTGACGTGCTGGTCCCAACCACGGACGGGCTGCGCCTGCGATCGCGGGATATCGAGATCGATGAATCCGTCTTGCGCACGCAGAATCTGGCGATTTTCCTGTGACTGACGTGGCCTGGGCTGACGCCGATCCCGCAGCGATCATGCGATGAGCAGGCTGGCCGGCAAGCGGGCTCTGGTCATCGGGGCGGGATCGGGCATCGGCCGAGGGGTTCACGATGCCTTCGTGCGCGAGGGGGCCGGCGTCGGTGCGCTCGAGATCAATCCGCACAAGTGCGAAGCGCTGGCGGCAGCCTCGACGGGGCCTGTGATCTGCGGCGACGCGACGAGCACAGACGACAACGAAGCTGCCGTGGCGGCGGTGCTGGAGTCATTCGGCGGCCTCGACACGCTGGTGAGCTGTGTCGGTCTCTTCGACTTCTACCTGGGGCTGCGGAAGATTCCCGCCGACGCCCTCGACGATGCCTTCGCCGAGATCATGGATGTGAACGTGCGGTCCATGCTGCTGGCCGTCCGGGCGGCGATCGAACCGCTCCAACAGAGCAGGGGATCGGTGATCCTGACCGGCTCGACCAGCAGTTTCAAGCCGGGTCGCGGGGGAATCCTGTACGTGGCCAGCAAATTTGCCGTGAGGGGCTGCGTGGAATCGCTCGCCCACGAGCTTGCTCCGGAGATCCGGGTGAACGGGGTGGCTCCAGGCGGCACGCACAGCACCGACCTGCGTGGCCTGCGGTCACTCGGCCTGCGTGATCGGTCGCTCGGTGAAGAACCGAATCGTGCCGAGTCCATCCGCCAGCGCAGTCGCCTCGACGTCGCCCTCGGACCGGCGGACCACGCGGAGAGCTACGTGTTCCTCGCCTCAGAGGCCGCGCGCGGCATGACCGGCCGCTTCATCCACAGCGACGGTGGCGCCAACCTTCCCTGAGCCTCGCTGGCGTTGAGGCGTCTGGGCACTCCAGCTGCTGGCGGAAAACCTGTGGCGAAAAGTGATTAGCGTCAGTTCTCTGCGAGCTGCTCACAGGACAGCACGGCGTGCGGTGCTTCAGCGGCCTCGGAGATGGCACAGGGGGCGTCATGGGGATGAAGACCGGAGCGGATTATCTCTCGACCTTGGAGGACGGGCGGCAGGTTTACTACGACGGTCATCTCGTGACCGACGCGTCGGCCGAGCCGGGACTGCGCACGACGGCGCTCACCGTCGCGCAGTACTACGACATGCAGAACATCCCCGAGCTCAAAGACGCCCTCACCTATGAGACGCCCGACGGGGACCGTGCGCACCTGTCGTTCATCGAGCCTCGCTCAGTCGACGATCTGCGGCGGCGAGCAGCAGCGTTCGGCCTCTGGGCTGAGGTGACCGGCGGGCTCATGGGCCGGGCGCCCGACTACATGAACGCCTGCATGATGGCGGTAGGCAATACCGGCCATGTCTGGGGAATGCACGACGAGCGGTTCGCCAAGAACGCCTACGAGACGTACCTGCACTGCCGGCGCAACGACATCTGCATGACCCACACGTTCGTGAACCCGATGACGGACCGCTTCACGCCGATTGCCGAGCAGGAGAAGTTCGTCAACGCCGGCATCGTCGACACCAACGACGACGGAATCGTCGTGACCGGCGCCCGAATGGTCGGCACGCTCGCTCCCTTCTGCGAGGAGAACCTGAGCTTCGGCGCACCGCTGGGCCTCGAGGGCAACGGCGACGAGATCTATGCCCTCGGCTTCACCTGCAAGGTCAACCACCCGAACCTCAAGTGGATGTGCCGGGACAAGCTCGATCCGGAGCGCTCCCACTACGACCGCCCCCTCACCGGCCGATTCGAGGAGATGGATGCCCTCGCGATCTGGGAGGACGCCTTCATCCCTTGGGAGGACGTGTTCATCTGCAACGACGTCGAGGTCCACAACCTGTCGATCTTCGGAATGAAGTTCTTCCAGTCGCTCGGGCATCACGTCATCGTGAAGAACGTGGCCAAGACGCGGTTCCTGTTCGGGCTGGCGCACCTGATGGCCGAGTCGTCGCAGATCTCGCAGTTCGTGAACGTGCAGGACCGCCTCGGGGACATCCTGATGTGGCTGCACACCATGGAGTCGCTTGCGATCGCGGCAGTCGAGGGGGCCGAGCTGAACCCCGACAACGGACTCTTCTATGCCAACGAGAGCGCCATCCAAGCTGCTCTGCGCCTCTATCCCGAGGTGTATCCCCGCATCATCGACCACATCATCCAGCTCGGCGGCGGCGGATACGTCTCGCTGCCACAGGAGGCGACCTTGGAGATGGCCGAGCTTGCGGTCGACCGCTACTTCCAAGGTGCCAGCCAGGAGGCAAAGGACAAGGTGGCGCTGTTCCGGATGGCGTGGGACATCTGCGGGACCGGCTGGGGCGGCCGCCAGGAGCTGTACGAGCGCTTCTTCTTCGGCGACACCCAGCGGATGAAGGGCTTGAACTACCAGTTCTACGACAAGGAAGATGCAGTGAAGATGGTGGCCCGGATCCTGCAGCCACCGCGGGGCTCAGAGCGACTCGCCTGGCCCGACTGGTCTTAGCGTCGGGACCGGCCGGGCCTACCTGCTCAGCGCGGGATGGTCGTTCCCCACAGAGCGACTCGAACGGCGTCATGCAGCTGGGTCACCATGTCGTCGTAAGTGATCCTGTCGGTGATCAGGCGTCGCATGAGGACCTGCCAGATCGAATAGAGGTTGAAGGCGAGCGTCGACTTGGGCACCTCGGGAGCCAGCTTGCCGCACGTGCTCGCGTCGCCGAGCAGCGATGCCAGGCGAGTCGAAAACCAGTCCGCCACGACGTTGGTGCCGTCGCGGCCGGAATGACTGACGAATGGGAGTTCCTTGAAGAATGAGCGAGCCAGCCGGCGGTCGGCCTCGTGATGGTCGGTCACATGCATCAGCAGGGTCAAGACCTGGTCGACGACATCTGCGCTGGGATCGACGAGGTCGAATGCTTCGGCCCACGTATCGCCCGCCACGTTGACGAAGGCGCTGACGAGCAGATCCTCCTTCGACTCGACGTAGAGGTACAGCGTGCCGGCACCGATCCCTGCGGCCTTCGCGATCTCTGCCGTCGTGGTGTCCTCGAACCCCTTCTCCTGGAACAGCGCAGTGGCGGCCGCCACGATGCGACGCCGCTTGTCGAGCTTGTTGCGCTCGCGCTTGCCCAGGTCGGCGTCATCGAGGTCCGTAGCCTCGCCGAGCATCGGAATATCAGTGATCGACATTGCTCCACCACGCTAGCGAGGCCAAATTTCCGACAGTTCAGCGGCAATCAGAATTCCGGCGGATCAGCGTTTGTACAGATGCACGTCAGCCGGCAGACGGAAAGCGGATCGGGAGGAAGCGAGGTCCGCGAACCTGCCCGCCTGCCCAAGTCACCTGGTCGGGCTCGCTCACCTCGAAGTCCGGGATGCGCTCGAACCAGGTGCGCAGTGCGATGTCCATCTCCAGGCGTGCCAGATTCGAGCCTGCGCACCGGTGGATGCCTGCGCCGAACGCGATGTGCCTGTTATGCGGCCTGTCCAGGATGACCTCGTCCGGCCGTTCGAACGTCTCGGGGTCGCGGTTGGCGGCCGGGAAGTTCATCAGCACCTTGCTGCCCTGAGGGATCGTCACGCCGTTGCATTCCACGTCTTCGGAGGCCCGACGTCCCATGGTGACCGGCGAATAGAACCGCAGCAGCTCCTCGATGGCCGACGGCCACAGCTCCGGCTCGGCCAGCATGCGTTCGCGGTCGGCGGGGTGTGTGCCGAAATGCCACAGCGCCGAGCCGATCGAGCTCCACGTGGTGTCGATGCCGGCGATGAGCTGCAGATTGAGCATGCCCACGACCCGCATGGGGTCGATCGATTCGCCCTCGTCGTCGGTTCCCGCCAGCAAAGCCGAGACGAAGCCATCGTCGGGATTGGCCTGCTTGTCCTCGACGACCTCACGGAAGTAATCGCGGATCACCTTGCGGTACTTCAGGCGCAGTTCGATGTCCGAGAGCCCTAATTCCAGGATGCACTGCACCCAGTACGTGAAATCGTCCACTCGGCTCTCGTCCACACCCATCAGGTGAGCGATGACTCGCGGCGGGATCTGCTGGGCGTACTGCCCGGCTCCGTCCACGGTGCCCTCGTCGATGAATCCGTCGATCAGGCTGTTGGCGAGGTCGACCGTGTACTGGCGGTGTGCCTGCACTGCTTTCACCGTGAAGTGGGGCAGCAGCAGGCGTCTGGTCCAGCCATGAATTGGCGGGTCTTCGGAGATGGGAGCGGCATTCGCGCCGTACTTCTCGAAGACGGGGTCAGCGAGCAGTTCTTCGATGATCTCCGGAGGCGGCGTCGTGACCAAGGGGTCGCCACTCGAAAGCTCCGGAACCATCTTGGCGAGTGCCTGGACGTCGTCGTACCGCGTGGGCAGGAAGGAGCCTCCCCAGCGCTCGGTGTGGGCGATCGGGCAACGACCCCTCAACTCGTCCCACACAGGCGCCGGATCGTTCACGTAGTCCGGGTCGAAGATGTCGTAGTCAGTGCCCCAGTTCTCAACGGGTGCCGTTTCAGCCATCAGGGCTAATCTAGGCAGCAAGCGGACTCGCAAAGCGCTCTGGCGGGCCGTGTGAGGGAACGACGTGCGTGTCGACGCGGTGAAGCCGAACGAGTACCACCGCATCCGGGTGGAGCCGCTCACCGGTTCGATCGGTGCGGAGATCGTCAACGTCGACCTGCGGGAGCTCGACGACGAGCTCATCGCGGAGCTGCAGGACGCATGGCTGGCCCACAAGGTGCTGTTCTTCCGGGATCAGCATCTCAGCCAAGCCGAGCACGTCGCCTACGGGCGGGCCCTGGGTGAACTAGAGGTGCATCCGTTTGCGCCTCATGTGGACGGCCATCCTGAGATCTTGGTGCTCGACTCCACGCCCGAGAACTTCTACGCAGCGGAAACCTGGCACTCAGATGTGACGTTTCGCGAGTGTCCGCCCCTCGGCTCGGTTCTGATGGGCCGCACCGTGCCCCCCTATGGCGGCGACACATGCTTTGCGAACATGGAATTGGCCTACGAGCGGCTGCCCGATGACCTCAAGGAACAGATCGACAGCCGGTTCGCGATTCACTCCTACATCAAGGCATTCGGGCGGGGCATGAGCGACAGCAAACGCGCCCAGGCTGTCGAGCAATTCCCGGACCAGAAGCACCCGGTCGTGCGGACGCACCCCGTAACCGGGCGAAAGAGCCTGTACATCAACCGGATCTTCACGCTCACGATCGACGGGATGACCCCCGACGAGAGCCGCCTGCTGCGTCAGCGTCTCTACAACGAGGCTGCGACGCCGGAGTATCAGTGCCGCTTCCGCTGGAAGCCGAACTCGATCGCGCAGTGGGACAACCGCTGTACCCAGCACTACGCCGTGCCCGACCACGGCGGCATGCACCGTCGCATGGAGCGGGTGACGCTCGTCGGCGACCGCCCCTTCTGACCTCACGGTTAGTCTCCTGCCATGGTTGGCAAGGTCATTCGTTCAGAAGCACTCATCGAGGCCCATCCGGTTCCGGAGCTGATCCGTTCCGGAGCGTTCTCGGCGGCGGTGAGAGCCGGTCCGTCTGTCTACATCTCGGGTTGCATCGCGAACGACCTCAGCAAGAGCATGGGCGGCCAGACCGAGGAGATCTTCGAATACATGAGCCTGGCGCTTAGCGAAGAGGGCTTCTCGATGGCCGACGTGGTCAAGCTGCAGGCGTTCATCACCGATGTCGAGCAGTACGGCGAATACAGCGCAGCCCGCAAGAAGTACTTCCCGGGCGAGCCGCCGGCCAGCACCACGGTGATCGCCGGGATCATCATTCCCGGCGCGCTCATCGAGATCGAAGCGGTCGCCTACAAGGAGTAAGCGGCGCCGAGACGCTCTTGCCGGCGGCGAATGGCCACTGTGCGGCTCAGTCGCTGGCGCGCCGAAGTATGTGTTCGACGATCTCGGGGCCGTGGGTGAACTGCAGGAAGTGACCGGCGTCTGGAAGCACGTCGATCGGTGCGTTCATCTGACCGGCCCAGGTGCGGCCCCACTCCTCGTTGAAGCCGTCGTCGCGGGCGCCCCAGACGAAGTGCGCGGCCTTTTCCCAGCCCAGCAGCACCCGGTAGTGCAGTTCCTGCCCGGCGCCGTTGCCGCTGTCGTAGTTCCCGACGGGGATGGACAGCGGGAACCAGCGGGCGCCGTTGAAGCCTTCTTCGGGCAGGCCCCGGAACGCTGCGGAGAAGCCTGCGTACCTCAGGGCTGCTTCGCCTTCGAGTTCCGGTTCGACGCCGGCCTTGATCGCGGGAACCACGTCGCGTGAGCGGACCATGCGTCCGGCCAGCAGGGGCACGAGACCGATGCTCGGTTGGGGGTGTGCATATCGGCCGCCTGGCTTCCACGCGGCGATCCACTGCAGGAAGCTCTCGTCGTATTCGAACTCCGGGTGGTGGAGCCAGGTGTTCATGATCACGAGCCGGCTAAACCGGTCCGGCATCATCGCCGCCTGGGCGAGGCCGGTCGGGCCGCCCCAGTCTTGGCAGACCACCGAGATGTCCGAGAGGTCGAGACCACAGATCAGCGAACTCAGCACTTCGGAGTGGCGGGCGATCGAGTACCAGTGCGGGTCGGTCGGCTTGTCGCTGCGGCCGAAACCGAGGTGGTCGGGGGCGATACAGCGATACCCGGCCTCGACGAGACCCGGGATCATGGTGCGGTACAGGTACGCCCACGTCGGCATGCCGTGCAGCAGCAGCATGACGGGCCCGTCAGAGGGGCCTTCGTCGATGTAGTGGACTCGTAGGTCCTTCCACTGGTGGTAGCGGGGCTCGTAGTCCCAGTCGGTGAGTGCGTCGAAATGCGCATCGTCAGTACGTGCGAAGTCAGTCATGAATTCCTGCCGGATTTATCGATGTCGGCAAATGATGCCCGAATCGGCCCCGGGTCAGTGCAGGTCGAGCGACATGCGCTGTTCCATGGGGACGCCGCGGCTGTGGGGGATGGGCGTGATGGTCTGCGCCAGAACCTCGAAGCCGAATGCCTCGTAGAACTTGACTGCCGGGTTGTCCGACAGCACGTCGAGGTGGACCACCCGGTACCCCTCGTCGGTGGCCCGTTCGATGACGTCCTTCAGAAGTGCGGCGCCGATGCCTTGGCCGTGCAGGTCGGGCCGAACCGCCAGCGCATGGATGTAGTAGGCGCTCGAGGGGATGACGACGTTGAGGTAGCTGGCGAGATAGGAGCGCCGACCGATGTCGGTGAGCTCGGAGGCCGTGACGACCCCGTCATCCAGGATGGAATGCCACAGCGGTCGCAGCGTCTTCTTGCGGCGCTCGAACTCTGGTCCGGCGAACCCGATCTCGATGCCCAGCAGGTCGTCGTCGTCGAGAGCGAGCCTCGTCACGTCGTAGCCGTAGAGCGTGCCCTCGGCGAGCCACGAGTCGCCGACCAGGCGGTCGAAGGATTCTCGTGTACCGAATTGGTAGTCGTAGGTCGAGGGACCGGTTGAGTGCGCCAGCTCGACGACCCCGCCAGTGAACTGCGCCGCCCGATCACTGTCGATGGTGACGATCTCCATAGGTGCCCCCTGGCTCGTGGCTTGCCGTCGATCTTGACGCTAGCCCTGCCTCGAAATCAGGTCCGCCGGACCGCTCGGGCCGATGCGACGTACTCGCTGCGGAGTAGTTTTCTGGAGGAACCGCCCGGCCTGCGGGCGCTCGACGCTGAGACGTGTTGCCATGAGCATGACCGCCATTCGTTCCTTGCAAAGGACCCCTGCTGCGGCGGGCCTTGAACCCGTACTCGCGGCGCTGCAGGAAGACGGCGGCGTCATTGTCGAAGGCATGTTCCCCGTTGAGACCATTGCCAAGATACGTGAGGCCGCCGATGACTTTGCCCAGGGCGAAGAGCCTGGCGGTGCCACGCAGGGCCTCGGCGACGACGGCAAGGGCTTCGTCGGGGCGAACACGATTCGCTTCTCGAGCCTGGCCCGTCTGACACCGGCGTTCTTCGATGTCCTCGACAACGAGCTCTACGCCCAGATCGCCGATGCGGTGCTGTTGCCGATCTGCGGTTCGTACTGGCTGAACACCGCCCAGGTGATGTACATCGGCCCGGGAGAATCCGAGCAGATGCTGCATCGGGACGCCAACAACTGGTGGGCATTTGTGAAGGCCACGTGGCCGGATTCTCCCGAGGTCACGATCAGCGCCATGATCGGGCTTGAGGAGGTCACCGAGGAGTTGGGCGCGACTCGGGTGGTGCCGGGCAGCCATCGCCAGTCTGAGATTGCTCGCTATGAAGAGCGAGAGTCCGTGCCGGCCGAGCTAGGACCAGGTGACGCGCTCGTCTACTCGGGATATGTGCTGCACGGCGGCGGCGCCAACCAGACGGCAGACCGGTGGCGCCGGGCATTCCATTGCAGCTTCGTCGCCGGTTGGCTGACGCCCGAAGAAGCCAGCCCACTCGATTTCGGCCTGGGCGAGCTGTCCGGCCACAGCGAACGCGTGCAGCGACTGCTCGGCCACAGCTCGTACGATCCGCGCCCCTACAACGGCGGCGGCCTGTGGCTGCGCCACGCCCGCGAGATGCAGGACGTGGTGGATTCCAACGGCAATACTGCCTGAGCCCACCGGACAGGAGATTCCCATGGACTTTTTGAAGATGAACGAGCCTGTGATCAAGGAGTTCCGCGAGAACGAGGGCAATTGCAGCGGCTGGCTCAAGGGCGCGCCGATGATCCTGGTGACCATGACCGGCGCAAAGTCCGGCCGTGAGCTGTGCTCGCCGCTCGTGTATTCCACCGATGGCGACGACATCGTGATCATCGCCTCCAAGGGCGGCGCACCCACGAACCCGAACTGGTACTACAACCTCGTCGCCAACCCGACCGTCACCGTCGAGGTGGGCACCGACACATGGGCGGCCACGGCGCAACTCACCGAGGGTGACGAGCGCAAGCGGCTCTTCGATGCCCAGGCTGCGCTGATGCCGCAGTTCGCCGAGTACGAAAAGAGCGCCGGCGAGCACGGCCGTGAAATCCCCGTATTCCGCCTCGTCCGCAGCTGACCCTCGATCGGGGGTGTCCGATGATTGACCCCACCCGCGCAGTCAGCGACGCCGAGTTGGAGACCTACGACCGCGACGGCGTTGTGGTGCTGCGCGACATCTGTCCCCTCGGCTGGGTCGATGAGTTCCGGGTTGTCCTCGACGGAGTGTTCAACCGCGACACCGATGTCGGCCGCGAGGGGCTCGTGACCGGCGCGAGCCGGGCCGGAAGCAGGGTGGACGTTGCCGAACGTGTGCGCCAGATGATGAAGAACCACGACGTCTCGACGTTGGCGATCGAGCCGAACCGGGTGCCGGAGGGGCGCAACATCGTGGAGACCGACGCGTGCAGTTGGCATGACGGGCTGCGGGACATGCACGTCAATGGCCCCTTGCCGCCCCTTGTCGCTGCTTTGACCCGCAGCGAGCGCGTGAATCTCTACAGCGACCAGCTGTTCATGAAGGAACCCGGGTCGAGTGTGCGCACGCCGTGGCACCAGGACAAGCCGTACTGGCTGCTGCAGGGCACCAAGGTGGCCGTCTGCTGGGTACCCGTCGATGAAGTCACGGTGGAATCCGGCGTCATGGGCTATGTCGCTGGGAGTCACCGCTGGGGCAAAGTGTTCAAGCCGAATGACTTCGTGACCCTGAAAGGAACTTTCAAGCTCCCGGGCCTGAGTTTCGACGGTCTCGACGAACTCCCGGCGATCGACGACCACCCTGAGGATTTCGACATACGCAGGTACGAGGCCGGGCCCGGCGACGTGATCGTGCACCACTGGATGACGCTGCACGGCTCGCTGGGCAATACCAGCGCCGACCGGCTGCGGCGAGCGGCCTCGGTGCGTTTCGCAGGTGAGGACGTCACCTTCTACAAGCGAGCCTCGTCGCCCGAGCCGTTCCGCAACACCGTCGGGCTGCAGGACGGCGACGGTCTCGACGGCGCCGAGCGATTCCCCCGGGTCTGGCCCCGCTGATCGGGACAAATGGGCGGGCCTGCCGCTGACCGCCTGTTGCGCTGCGAAGTCCGGCCGACACGGGAGTGGGAAAACGCCGGGCCCAGGCATCATGTGCCGGTGACGTCGCCGCTCCACCATTCGAAGAGCGATCGGCACCAGGCATTCAACGAGCTCGCCGGTGCCTACAGCACGGCGCAGCCCGACTATCCAGAGGCCCTCTGGGCCGCGTTGCGCGACGCTCTTGCGGACAAACCGGTGCCGCAGGTGGCTGCCGATGTTGGCTCGGGTACTGGCATTTCCACTCGGCAGCTCGCGGCTGCCCTGCCGCATTGGCACATCATCGGAGTCGAGCCCGGCGATGCGATGCGTGCTCAGGCTGCCGAGGACAGCCGTGGGACAGCCATCGAGTTTGTTCACGGAAGTGCTGAGGAGATGCCTCTTGAAGCCGCTTCGGTAGGTCTCGTAGTCGCTGCCCAGGTCCTGCATTGGCTCGATCACTCCCGGTTCTATGCCGAAGCCCGCCGGGTGTTGGCCCCGGGCGGAACGATCGGGATAGTCCAGATCAACCGTTCATGGCCAGACTCGCCGCTCTTGGAGGACTACGAGAACTTCCTCGAAGAACACAGTCCGGGCTACTCACGCGACTACTGCCAATTCGATGTCGTCGCAGAGCTGGCCGCTGCTGGCTTCGACCACGTCAGGCACATGCCCAGCGAGTGGATCCTGTCGATGACACACGAGCGGTTCGTCAACATGGCGCGATCGTCGACCAAGCTGCAGGCAGCCGTCGACGCGCTCGGCGACGCCCATGTGGAGGGGGTCCTGAGAGCCTTGTTGGAGCAACACCATCCGTCAGGCAAATTCGAAGTTCCCTACATCTCCGATCTGTACACCGGCCAGCATCGAGGTAACCCCCTTTGAGAAACGACTGCGTTGATGCCGCTGCACGCACTGAGCACACGCTGCAGAAAATCGTTGCCAATCTCTGAACCTCCGGAACTAGACCTCAGATCCTGCGTCCGCGTGAATCGGGGACAGGTGATCGGAGGATCTGTATGACGAAGACGGCGGCACAACGTCAACAAATGTTGACGTCGCGGCGTAGTGCGAATATCCTGACCTAGTGGACATCGAGCCGAGTGCTCGGAGGCACGGTGTCCGCGATTTCGACATGAAACACGCCCTACGACATCACTGGCACACATTCGAGACTGAGAATCCCGCTGTCCGCATGTACGTCGGACCGTCATCGGCAGGGGCACCACTTGAGATCGGTGTTGTCGATGACGTAGCCATCATTCATGCCATGGTGGCACGTCCGAAGTTCTTGAGAGGTTGGTGGCAGCGATGAGCCGGTCGAGAGCACAGCTCGCCAAGGCCCTCGAGGAGTGGGCGGATCGAGTTGATCCAGCAGATCTCGTCGAATCCGATACTGCCTCGCTTCGGCTCATCAGCGAACTCGCTACCCGACGTGACGCCATCGATGAACAGCTCGTGGACGCCGTGCGATCTGCACGCGCCGAAGGTCGAAGTTGGTCCATGATCGGGGCCATGCTGGGGGTGTCGAAGCAAGCCGCGCAACGCAAGTACGGGCCAAGAGCCGTCGCGGAAGCGACAGGGACAGTGGGGCCTCGGGGGTAGTCGACTGTTCTTCAGCCGGCGCGCAGAAACTCCTCGTACCGCTCCTCAAGGAGGACGGGACTTGGTCGCATCGCTCGGCGGCGAGGGATGTCGATTCGCTGGCGATGCAGCCCCTGAAGCGCGTGCTTGAGCGTCGGGCCGTCTTCCTCGGTCAGGACGTCGGCTCGCACCTCAATTTCGTACGACGGCCGGATTGCCATGAGTCGACTATCGAAGGCCGCATGATGGATCTTGCACATAGCGATGCCATTCGGGACAACCGGTTCGCCTCCCTTGGCGTCACCGCGAATGTGAGCGGCATCGAGCAGCTCGCGATGTCGTAGACGACAGAGAGCGCACTGGTTCTCGTAGGCGGCGAGAACTTGCTGGCGAAACACGGGCTGATGTAGCCGCTCTCGTACGACTCTCTCTGCGTACGCGCGCCGGAGGTCATTCACGCGTTCATCTTCCGTCTTGTCCCATGTGTCCCGCTGCTGCTCGTCAAGTGCGACCACAAACTGATGGTTGGCGGGTTCTTCATCGACCAACCAAACCGGAACGACCGGTAGGTACAGTCCTGATGCGATTCCCTGAAACCAAATAAGCGGAAGGTTGGATCGCATCGCGAGCCGTAGTGCAACGTTGTCCGAGTGGTTGGGGTCCGTGCCCATCCACTTGTAGCGAAGGTAGCCATCGGGACCGGTCTCGTCGGCGTACGGTCGCCGCTCGGGATCACTCGAGAAGACGGTCAGAATGCTCAGCGCAGCATCGAGTTGCCTCGGTTTGCGAATTCCTCGGTAGGGGTTCATGAGGGCGATCCGCTGGCCATCAATTTCGAACCCGGCGACTTCTTCACTTCGCACGGGACCGCCCGTGCGATCCTGAACGGCACGGAGAAACGCGAGCGCGCTCGATCGCACTCGTTCGTCAAAGCCGGCGCTAACCGTCACTGCCGACCTGGGGTGCCATGTGCGTGGAGCGTAGTTTCGGAGCCGTGGCGCGAGATCCTTGGCGGAGGATGGTTTCGTTATCACTGCGCGTGAGGGCTCGACTCACCTCCGATAGCCACGCTCAGATTCGGAATCGAGGATGAACGGCCCGAGAATGACGGTTGTGTGGAGGTCGTTGATTCGGGATGTTCCGGACTTTCCTCGACCGGGGATTGTCTTCAAGGACATCACGCCGTTGTTGGCCGATGCGGCGGGGCTGCGAGCTTGTGTTGATGAGCTGGTAGAGCCGTTCGGGGACCACAGCGTCGACCTTGTTGTGGCGCCTGAGGCTCGGGGCTTTGTGATTGGTTCGATGGCCGCGGATCGGCTCGATGCTGGCTTTGTGCCGCTTCGCAAGCCGGGCAAGCTCCCGCGCGAGACGCTGCGCGCCGGCTATGAGCTCGAGTACGGGTCTGAAAGCCTGGAAATGCACACCGACGCCATCGTTGACGGGGCGAATGTGCTGATCGTCGACGATGTGCTCGCCACTGGCGGGACGGCTGCTGCAAGTGCCCGACTGGTCGCGCTCGGCGGCGGCAACCTGGTGGGCTACTCGTTCATTGTTGAGCTTGCGTTCCTCGCAGGTCGGCAGCAACTCGGCGAGACACACATCGCTGCGGCCATCGCCGTCGAGTAGGGAGCGCGACGGCATTGGGTACGAACGGCCGAGGCGTGGCGTTGGCGCCGTGACCGCGCTTACGGTGAGTTCGACCGGCGGATCCACAGCGCGAGGCAAACCATGACGACACCGACACCGAAGATCATGAGCGCCGAGGCTCAGAGCCTGGTGCGCAGGCCGAACTTCGCGCACCTCGCGACTGTCCGTGCGAACGGGTCGCCCAAGCTCGACCCGGTCTGGATCGACCTCGTCGACCCCTCCACGGTGATCATGGCCACGGGTGAGGACTCGCTCAAGACGCTGAACATCGTGCGCGATCCACGCGTTGCCATCTCGATCGTCGATATCGACAACCCCTACGAGGAACTGCAGCTGCGCGGCACATGCGTGGTCGAGCCCGACACCGATATGGCGGTCCTCGATGCGCTGAGCCACAAGTACACGGGCAAACCGTTCCCGGCCCGTGGAGACACGGGCGTCGCTTTGCGGGTCACGGTCACCCAGTACCTGTACCAAGACCTGCCCTTCGAGCACACTCCGGCGTAGGCGGTCTCGACCTCAGACGCAGCACAGCACTCGCCACGACAGCGCCCAACGAGGCGCCGTCACGTCACGGCTGGTTGGCAGCGCCTGGCGTGGGTGCGTCGACCGTCTCGAATCGTCCGGTGACGTCGGGCACTCGGGCGTAGCTCTGGCTCGCACCCGCCTGGCCGTCGTCCCAGTTGACGCTGGCGACGAGTGTCCCATCTAGCAGCCAGATGCCCAGCTCTTCGTCGCTCCCGAGCGCGAAGCCGGGCCAGCCGTCCTTGTCGAGGCTGAATTGCATGTATGCACCTGGCTGGATGACTGTGCCGGCTGGGAAGGGCACTCGCTTCCCGACGTCCGTGAGATCGTCAGCCATCTCGAAGCCGTCGAGCGCTATGGGCACCCGCGATGCGTTGTGCAACTCGAACCAGTCCAGCGGATCGCCCTTGGCGGCCACCTCATTGATGACCAACCCGACATCAAGCGGTGAATCTGACGGGTCAGCGCCCTGGGTGTCTGCGCCGCTGACGCCAGACGGCGATGGGGACCACCCGTACACGCCCGAGAAGGAGCCGGCGATAACGGCGCCGGGTGTCGTCGCGCCACTCGACAGTTCTAGCGACCCCTCGGTGAACGGAGAGAAGCTGTCCGGCGTCGACGCTCCCGCCGGGATCGACCAGATTCCTCCCGCTATGGCGTCCACGCCAATGACCAGCGTTCGGCCCGCCACCAGCTGGCGCGGGTCGATGACCAACGACATTCCGTTGACCGAGCCGTCGGAATCGAGCCCTGCGACGACGATGGACGCAGGTCTGTCGATCTCCGGAAGCAGGATGCTCTCGTCGGGGTTGGCGTCACCGGCGAAAACCCCGATGCGGTCGATCGACTCGGGGGATCCGTCCAGCACCAGGTTGTGGACTGTTCCCTGGCCGAACGGATTGGGGCTCAAGTTGCTGCCCCAGGTCGTCTCAAAGGTGACCTCTAGGGTTCCTGACCCCCCGGTGGGCGGCGCAGTCAACGCGGTTTCGGGCCACTCGGCTTCGGGCCACTCGGGAGGTGTCGGCGACAGGTCAGCGAGGATCTCGGCTTTGCGTTTGGAGATGAAGGTCCGCAACCGCTCGGTGTCGGCCGCTGCCGTCCTGGCTTCGGCGGGAAGGGCGTGTTGCTGCACGATGGCGGCCATCTCGTCGACCGCCGCCAACAGCTCGGTCTCGTCCCAGATGTCGTCCAGAAGCTGCTTCAGCCGTGCGACGTATTTCGCCCGCCAATCCGGGTAGTTGTACAAGCGGTTGGGAATGGCGGTAAGCGCCAGCACCGACGGCGGAGGATTGGAGATGTTGTCGAATGGATTGGGGTCGTCGGAGAGGTGGAATGTGCCGTCGGTGCCCCACGGCATGAACACGAACCGGCCGTCGGGCACACGGTAGAACCAGTAGTTGTTGCGGTCGCCGGCGTAGCCGTCCCAGTGACCCACCAGTACTTCTGTCGCCCAGAACGACAGGAAGCGGTCGAGGTCGACGATCTCTTCCAGCGCCGCCAGTCCGGCCTCGGAAGGGTCGCTCAGGGCTGCGACCACGGCGTCGATGTCGGACCAGTCGTCGGCGTTTTCGTTGGTCTTCTTCTCGAATGTGCCGCGGAACTCCGGCGTGAAGTCGCTGACCGTGCCTTCGTACAGGTTGCCTTCAGCACTCCCGAAATGGTGCAAGAGGAACGGGGCCTTGAACTCCTCGACGTGTACGTACAGCCCGAGATCGGTGCCGTTCACCGACACGGTGGCGAAGTTGCAGCGCGGTGCAGGGTTGCCAGCAGCGGCGAACACCCGGAACGACAGGCAGGTGTTGACCATCGAAGGGTCCTGAACGCTGTTGTTTAGGGTCATCCGGTTCATGCCCTCTGACAGGGATTGATCGTCGACGTACTTGTCGAAGCGGAGCTTGAGGGACGGCTTGGTGGAGCTCTGGGAGCCGACGAAACCCTTCTTGCGCACACCCACCGCTGCGTGCATCTGGCCGTCGACGGTCACCGTGGCGCTGAACCACGTGTAGATGCTGGCGAAGGGCCGCGAGAGGCCGTATTCCTCGATCTCCGCGAATACGTCCGCGAGGGTGCGAGTCTGGTGACGCAGGGTGTCCCAGTCCTCGACGGCGATCTCGATGCTGATGTCGAGCACGTGGCCGAGGTCGAAATAGGCCTCGCGCGGCAGGGCCTCGCCGTCCTCTCGAAGTGCTACTGACGCAGTGGTCGTAGAGGGGACCGCGTCCGGGGCGAGCTCGGTGGTGGACGGGGCTGCATCGGAGGCGAGACTCGGGGCCGCCCGAACACCGTCGTCGGCCGTGCTGGTGCAGCCAGCCGCGATCAGCGCCGCTGCGACAAGCACGGCGATGACGCGGCATCGGCGTCGAGGCTGTGCCCGCATTCGTCCACCTCCCAACGTCAGCGAGACGTGAGCGGACCATATCGGTAGGCCTCATCGGGTATCGCAGTCAGCCCGCTTCGCTGTCCCCAGGTGCCCCTTAGGGTTGCGGCCGTGTCAGTGACGCCCGCCGATCGGCAGCATTACGACGCGATCGTCGTCGGGGGAGGTCCGGTCGGCAGCATCGCGAGCCTGCATCTCGCCCGAGCCGGCATGAGGGTGGCACTGATCGAGGAGTTCGAGCACCCGTACCCGTACCCGCGAGCTGTCATGTTCGACGCCTACTCGTGCGCGATCCTCGCCGAGATCCTGGGCGACGACTTCAGCCGCATCTCGCTGAAGCGGACCCCGCGAGCGGGTTACTACCTCGACAAGGACAACCTCGACGAACCGTTCGCGCAGACTGCCCTCGAGGTCGGCGACACCCGCAACTGGTTCGTGCAACCCCAAGTCGAGGACATTCTCCGGGACGTCATCAGCCAGGACGGCAACATCGACACGTTCTACGGCTGGAGTGCCCGCAAGCTCTACACCGAAGGCGAGTCGCAGCTCACCATCGAAGAGCTGTCGAGCCAAACGATGCGCGAGCTGAGTTCGACGTACCTGCTCGGGTGCGACGGTGCCAACAGTTTCGTGCGCAAGCAAGCTGGCGGCAGCCTGACTCAGCTCGGCGACAACGTCTTGTTTCTGGTGATCGACGCCATCTCTGCACCCGAGCATCGAGTGGGTGATGACGGCTGCGCCTACCAGATCGTCGACCAGCAGCGCCCGACGACCTACCTGCCGATGGGTGTGGACAATCACGTGCGGTGGGAATTCCGCATCAACCCCGGCGACGACATCTTGGAAATCCAATCGCCCGAGCGGATCCGGGAACTCATTGCTCCATTCTCGGACCCTGATCACACCGAACTGCTGCGTCACACGATCTACAAGTTCAATTCCCTCATCGCAGACCGTTGGCGGTTCGGCAACGTCTTCCTGTGCGGTGATGCCGCTCACCAGACCTCGCCCTTCCTGGGCCAGGGCCTCAATATGGGCATCCGCAACACACGCAACCTGTGCCAGAAGATCGAGCTGGTGGCAGCGGGCAAAGCCCCGAGCTCGCTGCTGGATCGCTACCAGGCCGAGTGCTTCGAGGACACGAAAGGCACGATCAAAGAGGCGCTCAAGATGGGCAAGCTGCTGTTCAACACCTCGCCGCCGGCCAACGCTTTGCGCGGGGCGATCAGCAGCCTGCGACGGGGCAAACCGATCGACATCACCGCCCAGATAGCGCCGACTGCGCGAGCACTCGACCTGGCCGACGACGTGCCCTCGAGCCTGCGCAAGCTGCTGCCGAGGGTGCGTGTCGAACCCGACAGCGGCGACTCGACATTTCTCACGTTGCTGCATCCCGAACGGGCCAAGATCATCGCGGACGGCCCCATAGCGGCCGGGGTGTTCGACAGCCTCGGCGCCCTGCCCGATTCTGTCCGTCCCGACCTGTACGCCGCCGTTGACGGTCCGCAGGCCCGAACCATCGGTCAAGTCCTTGCGATCCCCGATACACGCCAACGCTCTGCCTTGTTCGGCGATACGTCCTATGTCGCCATGCTCGAGAACAGCGTCCTGCTCGGACGGTTCGCCTTCGGCGACGAGCGTGAGGTGTGCAATGCCTACCGTGCAGCCTTCCAACTGTCCCAGAGTTGACCGCAACGGACGAAGCGATAGGGGAACCGCATGGACATCGTGCTGACCGGGACGGGCTCGCCGCTGCCCGACGCCAACCGAGCCGGTCCCTCGACGCTGGTCAAGGCCGGCGACACGCACATCCTCATTGACGCCGGCCGTGGCACCGTCATGCGCATGGCAGGCGGCGGCTCGCTGCCGATCTTCCTGAGTGCGGTGCTGATCACCCACCTGCACAGCGACCATGTGTGTGCGCTCAACGACGTGATCACAACCCACTGGGTCATGAGCCAGGGCAACGCGACCCTGCAGGTGTACGGCCCGCCTGGCACAGCGCAATTCGTCGAACGCCAGATGGGCGCCCTCGAAGCCGACATCGGCTACCGCATCGAGCACCACGACACGCTGGTCAACGGCCCGAGAGTCGAAGTGACCGAGTTGGAAGCGGGAGACACCTTCGACATCAACGACGTTCACGTCAGCACTGCGGCCACCGATCATGCACCGGTGCGGCCCACGCTCGGGTACCGGCTTGCCCATGACGGCGCTGTGGCCGCCGTGGTCGGCGACACCGTGCCGTGTGACGGCGTGGACGAATTGGCAGCGGGTGCCGACGCCTATGTCCAGACCGTCATACGAAGGGACCTGGTCGAGCTAAGCCCCAACGAGATGTTCCAGGACATCCTCGACTACCACTCCGGCGTGGTCGAAGCGGCGCAGACTGCGGCCAGAGTCGGCGCCAAGCGATTGGTGCTGACGCACATGGTCCCCGCGCCCACCCCCGAGCAGTACCCCGAATGGATCGAGCTGGCCGCGGCGCACTTCGACGGCGAGATCGTCATCGGTGACGACCTCACGACGATCGCACTCTGAGCTGCCCAACACCGACGCCATACACTCGCCGGCCTGCCAGCGACTGGAATCCCATGACAGCGACCCAGGAGCAATTGCCATGAAGATCCTTCGCACGCCCGACGAGTGCTTCGCCGATCTGGCGGGCTACGACTTCGAGCCGCACTACGTCGAGATCGGTGACGGCGAGGACGGAACGCTGCGTGTCCACTACCTCGACGAGGGACCGTCCGACGCCGACCCGGTGCTGCTGTTGCACGGCGAGCCGTCGTGGGCGTATCTGTACCGCCACATGATCGGGCCTATCGCCGAAGCCGGGCACCGGGTGATCGTGCCGGACCAAGTCGGCTTCGGCCGCAGCGACAAGCCCGCCGAGCAGTCTGACTACAGCTACGCCCGCCACGTGGCGTGGATGTCGAGCCTGATCTTCGACGCGCTGGACCTGCGCGACATCACCTTCTTCGGCCAGGACTGGGGCGGTCTGATCGGCCTGCGGCTCGTCACGGCGCAGCCGGACCGGTTCGCCCGAGTGGCGATAGCCAACACGGGCCTGCCCACCGGGGACCGTCAGCCCAGCGAAGCCTTCATGAACTGGCAGAAATTCGCTCGGGAGTCACCGGTATTCCCGATCGGCGACATTGTGAACGGCGGGTGCCTCACGGAGTTCCCCGCCGACGTCATCGCCGCCTACGACGCGCCGTTCCCGGATGACTCGTTCAAGACCGGCGCACGGGCCTGGCCGTCCCATGTGTGCACATCTCCCGACGATCCCGAGGCTCAGCCAAACCGAGAAGCCTGGGGTGTGCTGCAGCAGTTCGACAAGCCGTTCCTGTGCTGCTTCAGCGACAGCGACCCCGTGACCGCTGGAGCCGACAAGCCGTTCCGTCGGATGGTTCCGGGCGCCCAGAGCCAGGCGCATGTCACCATCGAGGGCGCCTCGCACTTCCTGCAGGAAGACAAGGGACCCGAGTTGGCCCAGGTGCTGATCGAGTTCATCAGCGCCAACTGAGCGGACCGTCACCAACGCCGCAACCGCGGCTGGACCACTACGGTCGCCGCATGATCGCGGGCTATTGCTGGCCGCACAGCGGCGTGGCGGGGGACAACATCGACCTGATGGTCAGCGCGGACGGCGGCTCATGCCGCGTGGAGGTGCTGCGAATCGGCGCCGACGAGCAACTCGTGGGTTCATGGGTGGTGGCGACCGCAGAGCAGCCGGTCCCCGACGACTGTGCCACCGAAGGATGCCGCTGGACCCCGACGCTGCAGCTCGAGATCGATCCTGCGTGGCAGCCGGGCTTCCACTTGGTGCGCTTGGCTGGCCCTGACGGCGAGGTCGCCGAAGCGTTCTTTGTCGTCCGTGCAGCCGAGCCGGGCGAGACACTGCTCGTGCTGTCCACCTCGACGTGGGCGGCCTACAACGACTGGGGCGGGCCGAGCTTCTATACCGGCGGGCACGTGTCCTCCCAGCAACGGCCGCTGCCACGGGGATTCTTGGACAAGCCGGACCCCCATCGCTACCGCGTCGCCCGCTTTGGGCAGCTGCCCCGTCCAGAGGTCGACGAGTACTTCGACAACTACTCGTACTGGTCCGCCGCCGCGGGGTGGGCGAATTGGGAGCGACTCTTCGTCAGCTGGGCGGAGCGCAACGGCATCCAACTCGACTATGCGACCAGCTTGGACCTGCACCACCACCCCGACCTGCTCGACGGACGCCGGTTGTACATCAGCGTCGGCCACGACGAGTACTGGTCCGAGGCCATGCGTGACCACGTCGAGAGCTGGGTCGAATCCGGTGGCGCTGCTGCGTTCTTCTCGGGCAACACCTCGTTCTGGCAGGTCCGCTTCGGTGACAACGATCGGGTGATCGGCTACAAGCTCGACTTCCACCTTGACCCCGTGATGGGGACCGACGCAGAGCACACGGTGTCGACGATGTGGAGCGACCCGCTCACCGGCAGGCCCGAGTCGGAAATGACCGGGGTCTCCTTTACCCGAGGCGGCTACGCCCACTGCCGGCGGGCTCCCAAGGGTTCCGGCGGCTACACGATCTGGCGGCCGGACCATTGGGCGTTCGACGGCCTGCGTCTGATCACGGGCGACGTGCTCGGCGGCGAGCCCGTCGTCGTGGGCTACGAGTGCGACGGCTGTGAGCTGGCGCTGGCGGACGGTTTGCCAGTGGCCACGGGGACCGGCGGCACGCCGGCCAACTTCGAGGTGCTCGGCACGGCCCCGGCGCACCTGTGGGAGACCTCCGAAGCCCCACCGGGGATGCCTGACAGCTACGTCGGCGAGCTCAACTGGGTCACCGAGCGACTCGGCGGCGGCGACACGCCCAAGAACCGGGAGCGGTTTGCGCACGGCGCCGCGGTGATGGGCTGGTTCCAGCGGGGTCTCGGCGAGGTGTTCACTACTGGGTGTACGGATTGGGCCTACGGCCTCGAACACGATGACGTGGCGACGGTTACCCGCAACGTCATCGGCCGCCACGTCGACTGAGCTGGCGAACAACCAAGGAATCCCTCATGACCGAGACAGCCGAGACAGCCGAGGTTGCGACCGCCAACCCCTACCTCGAAGGCAACTTCGCGCCGGTCACCGACGAGGTGACGGCATTCGATCTCGAAGTGATCGGGGAGATCCCTGAAGCCTTCGAAGGCCGCTACCTGCGCAACGGGCCAAATCCGGTGGTGCCGACCGATCCGGCGACGAGTCACTGGTTCGTTGGCACGGGCATGGTCCACGGTGTGCGGCTGCGCGGCGGTCGTGCTGAGTGGTACCGCAACCGGTGGGTGCGCGGTCACGACGTGGCCGAAGCGCTTGGCGAGCCCCCAATCCCGGGTCCCACCCGCGGGCTCGACTTTTCTCCCAACACCAGCGTCGGGGGGTTCGCGGGCACAACCTGGGCGCTCGTCGAGGCCGGAGCGCTGCCCGCCGAATTGGGCTACGAGCTGGACACGGTGTGCCGCAACGACTTCTTCGGGTCGCTGCAGACCGGCTTCACGGCCCATCCCAAGGTGGATCCGGGCACCGGCGAGATGCACGCCATGTGCTATGCGTGGCAGGACCTCTTCGACCATGTCGAGTACGTCGTGATCGGCACCGACGGCAAGGTGCGCCGCACGGTCGATGTCCCGTTGCCGGGCATGTCGATGATTCACGACATGTCCCTCACTGAGAACTACGCAGTGATCTACGACCTGCCGGTGACGGTGGATCTGGACATTGCGTTGAGCGGCGAGTCGTCGTTCCCGTTCCGGTGGGATCCCGACTACGGCGCCCGGGTCGGTCTGCTGCCCCGCGAAGGCACCGCGGACGAGATCGTCTGGTGCGATGTTGGGCTCTGCTACGTGTTTCACCCGTTGAACGCGTACGAGGACAGCGAGGGCCGGGTGGTGCTTGACCTGTGCCGCTACGACAAGATGTTCGACCGGGACTTGCTGGGCCCGGCGGGCGACGCCCAGCCCACGCTCGACCGTTGGACCGTCGACCCGGCGAGGGGCCGGGTCAATGAGGAACGGGTCGACGACCGGTTCCACGAGTTCCCTCAGGTGCGAGCCGACAGGGCCTCCCGCAAGCACCGATTCGGCTACACGGTAGGCGTGGGCGACGGCCTGATCCCCGGCGCCAACTACAAAATTGACTACGACACCGGCGACGTCGTGTTTCACGATCACGGCCCCGGTCGGGGCAGCGGTGAGGCGGTGTTCGTGGCCGATCCCGACGGGACCGCCGAAGACGAAGGCTGGCTGATTTCGTTCATCTACGACGCGACGAGCGACGGCAGCGAACTCGTCATCCTCGACGCCCACGATCTCGGCCGGCCACCCGTCGCGCGCGTGCCGTTGCCGCAGCGCGTGCCGTACGGCTTCCACGGGAACTGGGTCCCCGACACAGCAGTCGCCCCGCCAGCTGACCGCTGACAGCCGCGCAGGCGGTGATGCCGGCTAGAAGACGCCGGGGTAGCTGCCGCCGTCAAGCTGGAGGCTCTGGCCGCTGATGAAGCCGGCCTGCGCCGAGCACATGAAGGCGAAGGCGTCGCCGAATTCCTCGGGACGACCGAGCCGCTTGGCATTCATCATCGCCTCCTGCTCCGCCCGCGCCTCCTCGTAGGTGATGCCCCGGCGCTCCATGGCAATGTTCGCCATGTACAGCTGCCGATCTGTGTCGAAGCGCTCGGGCAGCAACTGGTTGATCGTCACGTTGTCCTTGACGACTTCCTTGGACAGCGCCTTGAGCACCGCCGTCAGGCCGAGCCGCGGGCCGGCCGACAGGCTCAATGCAGGATTGGGCGCCTTCACCATCGCCGAGGTGATCGCCACGATGCGGCCGAAGCGTCGTTGCTGCATGCCGGGCACCACCTGGCGGACGAATATCAGGGGGGAGATCAGCAGGCGCTGCGCAGCGTCTTCCCATTGCTCGGGCTCGATGTCAGCGAAGCCCTTCAGTGGGGGACCGCCGCCGTTGAGCAGAACGATGTCGGGCTCGGGGCACGCGGCCAGCAGCCGATCTTGGGTGTCAGCTTCGGTTGCATCACCGACAACGGCCTGAACATCCACGCCATGGGTTGATGCGATGTCGGTCGCGGTCGAATTCACATCAGCCTCGTTGCGGCCGTTGATCACCACATCGACGCCCTCACGGGCCACGCTGTGAGCACAGGCGCGGCCCAGCCCGCGGCTGGAAGCCATCAGGATCGCTGACCGACCGGCAAGTCCGAGGTCCATGGCAAACACGCTCCTGGCGGCTGTGGTACTGGCCCTGTTGCTCGTCGCGCCGCTGGGTTACCGTACTTGCGCCCGTGAGGAGGCGACATGACCGACACCGCGACACTGCCCGAAACGGCGGCACCCATTGTGAAGGCAGCCGATATCGCGTACATCCGATTGTCGGCGCCCGATCTCGACGCGATGGAGACGTTCGTCAACGACTTCGGGCTCGTTGTGGCTCACCGCGACGACGATGTGCTGATCTCGCGTGGCCTCGAACCGATGCCGTTTCTGCACGTCGTGCATCGGGGTCCCGCCAAGTTCATCGGCTGGGCGTTCAACGTCGACACCCCCGATGATCTGGCTGCGTTGGCCAGTGCAGTGCCCGGCTGCTCGCCCGTTCACGACATTGGCGGCGCCGAGGGCCAGCTCGGCGGCGGCAAGCGAGTTCACTTCGTGGAACCGATCACTGGGTTCCTGCTGGAAGCGGTACACGGCCAGCACGCCGAACCGCTTGCACCGCGTCGCGACCGCATCACCTACAACCACGCCGGGGTCGACGAGCGCGCAGGTGTCGAGCAGGACGTGGCCGGGAACCGCTACCCGATCAAGAAGGATCCCGGGCCGCCCGAGGTGTATCGGCTCGGCCACGTGGTGACGGCCGTCCCTCCGGGAGCCCACCAGGCCTTCATGCAATTCCTGTCGGACACCTTCGGCATGCTCGTGAGCGACGCCGCTCGAATGATCATCCCCCCTGGCGCTGAGGAGCATTTCCCGCCGCCGCTCGTTGAGTTGATCAAAGCGACAGGCTCCGACGTGATGTTTCAGTTCATGCGCATGGACCGGGGCGCTGCCCTGACCGACCACCACAGCATCCTCGTGCTGCCGCTCATGGACGGAACACCGGAGGCGCAGTTCAGCCATGCCGCGTTCGAGGTGTTCAGCATGGACGACGTCTTCCGGGGCCATATGCACTTCCGGGAGCGAGCCGCCGACGGATCGCCGTACAACCTGGCATGGGGCATCGGGCGCCACGTCTACGGCTCGCAGGTCTATGACTACTGGCACGACCCCTACGGCCACGTCCACGAGCACATGTGCGACGGCGATCGGGTGGACGCCAGCTACGGACCGAACACGATCGACATGACCGATCCCGGGCAATTCGGAGACAACGGCGGCAACCAGTGGGGTCCGACGGTTGAGGAATCGGGCGTGCACAACCTCAACGGCCCCCAGTGCGACCCCACGTTCGCAGACCGACCCGATGACGTCCGTGCCTCGCTGCTGTCGAGGGACCTCAGCGAGATACAGCGCATCGTCGAGGGGATCTGAGCCCGCGGTGGGCCCCCGAGAGAATCAGTTTCCGGCAGATCGAGAAGCCAACCGGGCGCATCTGCTCGCGTCAGTCGAATCGGCTGCCGATGCATTGGCCGCAGGCCGGGACGAATCCGAGCAGGCACGCCGGCTCTCGTCGACTTCGGTGGAGGCCCTGCGCGCATCAGGGCTCTTCATGCTCAAGACACCACGCGAGGTCGGCGGGGCCGAAGCACACCCGGTCGTGCAGATGGACGTGATCGAGGCGGTGGTCATGATTGACCCGGCCGCAGCGTGGTGCATGTTCATCACGGCGGCGGTGTCGGGCGCCACCTTGGCTCAGCTAACCGACGATGCCGTCGACGAAGTGCTCGCCGACGGCTTCCCCTTCATGGCCGGAGCGCTGCGGCCCGGCGGAATGGCTCGAAAGGTCGACGGCGGGTATCAGGTGTCGGGCCGGTGGGCGTGGGGCAGCGGCGTCGAGCATTCCGACTGGGTGATGGTGCCGGTCTTCTGCGACGACCCGCCACTGATCAGGGCGCTGGTGCCGACCAGCGAAGTCATCCTGCACGACAACTGGCACACGCTGGGCATGCGCGGCACGGGTAGCTGCGATTACGAGCTGGATGACGTGTTCGTGCCCGACAGGTTCGCGACCGATCTGCTGGGGGCCGAGCTGCTGCGGGGAGGGGCGCTGCACCGGCTGGGCCTGCCGGGGTATGTCGTGAACGAGCACGGCAGTTTCGCCTACGCCCTCGGCCGGCTGGCGCTGCGAACCATGAGCTATGCCGCAATCGAGAAGAAGCGCGGCTATCTCGGCGGGACCAGCGTCGCCGATCGGCAGGTCTTCCAGCGGGCTGTCGGCCACGGCGCCATCCGGATGAACGCCTGCGCTGCCGGGATGGCCGAGGCGCTCGAGCGCATGTTCGACTCGGCCGCCACCGGCCCGCCCGATCCGGCGCTCGTCACCGAGGCCCAAGCCGCCGCGGTCTGGTGCACCGACGAGGCAGTCGACGTGGTGAGCGAGCTATTCCGGTACGCAGGCGGAAGCGCGGTCATGCTGGCGAACGACATGGGTCGCATCCTGCGCGACATCTACACCGTGCAGTCACACCTCATGGTCTCCGATGTCGGCTATGAAAGCTATGGCCGCGTGGTACTGGGTCTCGATCCGGGCGGTGGTCTCCCATAGCAACGGCCATCGGCTGAAATGGGACCCAAGAGCAGGGGTCAGCAGTGATTGTCTTGACGAGTGACAGCACCAGCGACATCGCTCAGCGAAGCGATGACACGCACAAGCTGTGGGTGCGGGTCGATCAGCTCGCCGAGGCCACTGGTTGGCAGCTGAAGCCTGAGGGGGTGTGCCTCGGGGAGATATGCGTGCCGCTCTTCGAGCCCGAACGCGAAGCGTGGATCGCAGATGCCGACGACTGGGTGTGGTTCTGCTACTCGGCCTTCGCCGACAAGATCGGCCAGAAGTATGTGCACGACGACGGCGTGTGGAGCCTCGGCTCCGTGCCCGAAGTCCGTCGCATGGGGCTGGAGTCGGGGCTCGCCCCCGACTTCGAGATGACCGACCGCAACGGTGACACGGTGCGGTTATCCGAGCTGCGCGGCCGCAAGGTGGTGCTGTTCAGCTGGGCGTCGTGGTGAGGGTGCCGGGTCAACCTGCCGGTCTGGCAGGAACTGTACGAATCGATCGGCGCTGACCGCTTCGAGCTGATCAGCGTTGCGGAGGATTCCCAAGGCGAAGCCGCTGCCGGCAAGTGGTTCGACAAGGCGTCGCCGACGTTCCGATGCATCGTCGACCCGACACATCGGATCAGCTCGTTGTTCGGCTGGGTCAATGTGCCCTCGGGTGCGTGGATCGACGAGGAGGGGCGCATCGTCCGCAGCAATGAGGGCGTGTTCCCCGACGAGACCACCATCAAGTTCGGCCTCGGCAAGGTACGGCTGGGCAATAACGCCTTTGCGCGTGCCACGAGAGACTGGATCGAGCGCGGGGCTGACAGCGAGTTTGTCTGGTCTCCCGAAGAGCTGGCCGCTCGTCTGAAGCCCGTCGACGACTACACGCTGCTGGCGGAGCCCACGTTCAAGCTGGCGTTGCACTTCGAAGCAGCGGGCGACAGCGACCGTGCACTGCTGCACTTTGACGCCGCGCAGCGACTGGCTCCGGACAACTGGAACTACCACCGGCAGGGCTGGACCCACAAGGGAACCATCTACGCGAGCTTGCAAGTGCTGAAGAAGTCGAAGTATCTACGCAAGAACACCGACAAGAACTACTACGACCCCATGGAACTGCCCGACGAGAACCATCGCCGGTTCACCGAGCCCGATTGGATCTGGACGCCGGCCGTCAACCGCCTCAAGCGCCTGCTGGGCCGGCAGCCAAGCGCCGCGTAGTAGTCGCCGGAGCGCTCGAGGGGATCACCGGAGCGCGCCCCGCAAATATGATGAAGGTATGACAAAGCGTCGCATTACGGTCACCGTCGATGAGGATCTCATCGAGGCTGCGAGCGATGCAGTGAGCGACGGCGACGCCTCGTCGGTGAGCGCCTGGGTGAACGAGGCAATGGCGGACAAGAACGAGCATCGACATCGCCTCAAGGCTCTCGGCGAGGCGATCGCGGACTATGAGGCTGAGTTCGGGCCGATCACCGACGAGGAACTCCAGGAACAACGCCGTCTTGACAAGGCTGCGGCCAAGCAGGTCCGCGCCGACGGCGTACGTCGAAGGGCGCAGCGTGAGCTTGGTGCTTGACGCAGGCGCACTCGTCGCTTTGGAGCGCAACGATCCGACTCTGTGGCGACGGGTGGACGATGCACACGTACGAGGCAGCGCCCCGCTGACCCATGGCGGCATCGTGGCGCAGGTGTGGCGTGGTGGATCGGGACGGCAAGCCCGTTTGGCAATGGCCTTGCTCGGCACCCTTGTCGTTCCTCTCGACAATGATCTCGGCCGCCGAGCCGGTGTTCTACTGGCACGGACTGGCCTGGCCGACGCCATCGATGCGGCGCTTGTCGCGCTGTGCCACGCCGGTGACCAGATCGTGACCTCCGATCCCGCCGATATCGATGCGCTCGCCAACGCCGCCGGACTCGACGTCGACATCATCCCGGTCTGACCTGCCAGAGAGCGAACGCAGCGGGGCGGGCTCGTCTAGTCCGTCAACCGATGTGTGTTTCCGCTTCTGATCGCTGCGCCGCTTCGCCTTCGGCTGGCTCGGCGGCTCGGTTGGTGATCGTCGGCTCGCGGGCGAGTCGGCTGCGCCAGTTGGCGATCGTGCTCTCAGGCACACCGAGCACTTGAGCCGCTGCATTGTCGATGATGCGCCTGCCTTCGCATCGCTCCCCGTCTCGCAGCGGTAGCAACTCGATGTCGCAGGCCTGCTCGTAGGCCGCTAGCAAGTCACCCCAACTAGGGCTGTCTGGCGACGGCACCAGAACACTTCGCAGCTGACCGAGAGAGAAATCTGGATACGTCAGTTTCTTGCTTCGCAGGTTGAGCAGCATCAGACGAGCCGGCGTTGAGTTCCACCACGCAACGAAGGCCTTCTCGGGAATGGCTGAATCAACGGCTACCGGAATCCACCCGGAGCCAACCGAGGGTTCCTCGGACCACAGTGCGGTCAGTCGTCCGCTGATGGTGTCGTATTTCTGAGCCACAAGCACATTGCTGCGATGTTCCCAATACCGATTCGCGCGTTCAAGCAATGCAGGCTTCGGCTGCCGATGGGCTTCGGGCTGCGCGCACATGGTGGTTCGGGTCGTTGCGCTGATTGACCAGAACAGCTTCCGAACATCAGAGGCCGCGGCATCGCAAGCCTGATAGGTCTCGCGAATGCGCCGGCCTGCGGGCCCAAAGCCGTGGTTGTTTCCTGCAGGTCCGAGGTCTGCGAGCTTGTTGATGTGGTTGTGGGCGACATCGGCGAAACCGCCGTCGAACCACTGCACGGGCGACCAATCGCCATCGCGTACGCGTTCGGCTGGCCACAGCGTGACGTTGCCCCACTCTCCAGGATCGCCGCTCGCAATCGCATCGGTAGCAGCTAGGGCCTCGACGGGGGTCGATGGCATCTTGCGAAGTGACACGAATCGAGTCGGAGGGTCGCTTGCAGTCGAATTCGACCGGTCATCGCGACGTCGGGCGACAAGCAAGCACTCGTGAATGCCGGTGTTCTCGGAAAAGTTGATGTTCTTCGGATCGTGTGACGTGATGACGTATTGAACCCAGAAGCGGTTGGCCAAGAACCGACGCTCGTTGAGCCCCGACGACGAAGTACAGGCAGTCGCCGGTGTGATCTTTGCCAGCACGCCACGCTCGCTGCGCGCCAAGAAGGCCGCGATCGGTGTGAAGTAGGTGCTGATGCTGTTGGCATCGACTACTTCACCGGCAACAGGATCTACGTGCAGCAAGAAGTCGCGAATGGACAATTCGTGCTGCTGCATAGCCTTCTTCTCGTGGGCCGAAAAGTGTCCGTGCTTCCTTGTGTTGTTGGTGAAGGGAGGATTCATGATGACGAGATCGATGTCGCTGATCGGGAACTTGGCCCCGGAGCCGGTCAGCTGTGCGCCCACACTTCTGGAGTCGGCGTGCTGTACGAGGTTTCGCAGTGATGCTTCGGAATCGGCGAATCCGAGGACCTCCAGGGTTCCTGCCATCATCGATCCGTCGGGTTGCGGTCCGTGACGGAGCGTGAACAGATTCATCTTGCGGTAGTCGACGGTCGGAGCGCCCAGAGTGAAATTCGATGCAGCGAACTGGATGGCCGGTGAATTGATGTCGAGCCCGTGGAGCACGTTCTCGACGACCGCCTTGTGCAGGTCGGAACCGCCGGAATCAGCATCGTCGCTGTCCAAGTGTTGGCCATGCTCATCGACGCGTTGTTTGAGCACCCGCAGCGCCGCCATGAGAAGCGTCCCAGTCCCACAAGCAGGGTCCATGATCCGCAGGCGGGCGATCTGATCGGAATCTGACCAGTCGGCGAAGTCCTCGTCAATGGCCAGTCGCGCCAGCATGAGCGCTGACAGATTCTTGGTGTAGAACGCGCCATACGCGGCTGCGTTGGGCAGAATCCGGTGATACAGGGGGCCAGCGTGGTCGTATCCCATCTCGCTGAGCGAATCGGCGGTGCGGTTCGCGCATTCGGCCAAACCTCGCAGTGCCTCGACTGCGTATGGCCTAGTCGGAAGTTGTCTGAGTACGGAAAGCGCCGATCCGAACACCGGCTCGTAGTCGTGCTCGAGAATCCGTTCCCATCCGTCTGCCAGGACCGCCGCAGGGTCGGGCGCTCCGGTCACTCGGGCCAAGTCGGCGATGTCGCTGAACCGGGGCACCTCACGCAGGCGACGGTGCAGCAGGCAGGCATTGATCAGGACGAGCGCCGCGACCTTGCAGATGTCGGCCTCATTGGTGTCGTCAACGGTGAGATTGCCGAGCGCAGCCGCCAGCGGCGCCGCGAGATTGCCTTCACTGAAGCGAGCTCCGGCGATGGAAACGGCGAGCCCCAGATCGTCTGCCACGAGCTTGCCGGCCGACCCCAGGCCCGAGGCGGCGACGACATGCGCGTAGATGGCAGCGCCCGCTTTGTGCAGATCGAGCTTGAGCTGTGCAGGATCATCGACGCCCGCTGCCAAGGTGTCTCCATCGCCCTGAGTCCCCGCAGGCGGCGAGCGCGTGACCTCGCATGCTGTGACGAATCGGGCTGGCGTCTCAGCGAGGCGAGTGTCGTGAGCCTGCAGTGCCCTCAGCACTTGGCCGACTGATTCGTAGCCGCTGCCACCCGCTTCGAGCGCCGCTGCGAGATCTTCACCCGGCGGCACCGGGACCGGAATCACGATGTAGCCGAGCTTCTTTCCTTCGACGCGTCGCATGACTCGTCCGACGGCTTGCACGATGTCGACCTGGCTGTCGCGAGGCTCCATGAACACCACCGCATCCAGCGATGGCACGTCCACCCCTTCAGTCAGCAGCTTCGCGTTGCAGATCACGCGCGCGCAGTTGTCGGTACGAGTCCGCGCGAGCTTGCGCAGTTCCTCGCTGCGTTCGAAGGCGGACGCGGTTCCGTCGAGGTGGGTCGCTTCGACCTTGGTGGCTCCTTCCGTTTCGCCATGTGCGCGCCTGCGTCGGGTAATGAGGGCGCGCAGCTGCGAATCAGCAAGTCCCATGGCGTAGAACTTCGACCTCGCGATGGAATTGGCGAAGGCGATGGTGCTGTCGAGGCGCCGAGGCACCTCCAGTTCGCTGCCCTCCGCCATGCCGTTGATGGCGAGCGACGTGCCGAGCAGCCGTTGCAGGTCTTCGATGCTGACCACGAGCGGCTTCGGCCCCGCCTTTTGCGTCTGCGATTCGGCGGACGAGTCGCCCAGGTCGATGAGCCGCTGTCGCATGCCTGCCGGAACGGCGCTGTCGTGGACGCCCAGCACGATCACCCGATAATCGGCGAGCATGTCGGTCTCGACTGCTTCCTTGAACGACAGGCGCTCGAGTTCGGGGCCATAAACATGGGGGTCGTTCATGTCCACGGTCTCGATGCCACGTCCGGCGAGTGATGCCTTGGATGATGCGGTGTAGATGCGGGGAGTAGCCGTCATGTAGAGCCGCTTGCGGGCACGCAGGCGATCGTCGTCGTGGACCATCTGAAAGCCGCTGTCCCGCAGGCTTCCGGCTGCATCAGAGATTGCTCCAGTCGTGCGATGTGCCTCGTCGCTGAGGACGAGATCGAAAGCCCCGGCAGCGTGTTGGCTCTGCGCCTCGCAAAGTCGATGCAGAGACTGATACGTGCAGAACACCACGCGTGTTGCATCGGTGTCACGGGCGGGGTCCAGCGTCACCCCGAGTTGCTGCGGCGACGTAGTCACCGGGCACTCCAGCTCGGAAACCCGCATCTCGGTCGCGCTCTCGGAGCGGCCACCCGCGGATTCGTCGGAGCAGACGACGACACACTCAAGGGGTCGCGTCGTGTGCAACAGCCATTCTCGGCGCGCTTGTGCCACCAATGCGATGCTCGGTGCCACGAACGCGATGCGTCCGCCGTCGGGGACCACGCTTTCGGCGATGCGCAGCGAGGTGAACGTCTTGCCTGTGCCGCAGGCCATGATCATCCGGCCCCGGTCGTGGTGCGACAAGCCCCCGACGACCTTGTCGATGGCCTCGCGCTGGCGTGGCCAAGGCGCTCGAACAGGTCGTTCCTGCAGCTTCTCGCTGATCTTCTCGAACTCATGGTGCAGGAAGTCGATCCGGCGGACCGAGGAACCGAGGCTGTCGACCTGCGCGAGTGCGTTGTCGGTCCAGGGCGACGTCGTGACGATCCAACGCATCGCGAATACGGGCTGATCGGTGGCATCGGTCGCCTGCGACTGGCTCAGGAACGAATCGATGTCAGCCTTGGCAACTCGTCGTTTCGGTGCATAGCACTTGCATTGGATGGCGATGTGGCTGCCGTCGCGGTGGCGCGCGACGAGGTCGATGCCGGTGTCCTTGCCGCTGAGGCCGGTTAGTTGCTGACGTTCGCGCCACCGTCCCCAGTGTTCGATCTCGTCGATCTCGTACTCGGGGCTCTCAAGGAAGACGATCTTGACGAGTTCCTCGAACCATCGGCCCTTCTCGGATTCGTCACGGCTGGTCGTGCGAATACGTTCGATGACCTCGCCGACCGTAACGAGTGCTTCGACCGGCGGCTCGGACGCAGTATCCGAAGTGGGGGGGGGGGGGGTACCTACGAACGGGAGGCTCAACGAGGCGAGGTTGATGTCCTCACGACGCATCCCGCGAGTCGCGGAGGGCAAGAGTGTGATCTCGTCGGTGTCCGCCTCGACCTGCGGTGGGAGTGTCTCGCTCATCAATGCCTCCTGTGGTTTCCGCAGTTGTAGTCGAGAGCGCCGACGCTGTGCAGCCTGGCGCCGGAGGGTCTACGGCTTGTCGGCCGTCGGCTTGTTGATGAACATTGCCAGTAGCAGGCCGATGCCGGCGGCGCCCAGGATGAGTGCCGAATAGGCGGTGTCGTCGTGGATGCCCTGATCAAACCAGTCGTTGAAATAGGTGGTGGTGATCGCATCGAGGATCATCGCGGGCGCGAAGAGCGCTATTGCGGCTGAACTGCGCCATTGTCTCGGAGTCTGCAGCACCCGGAAGCACACGAACATGGTGATAACCGTGACGATCGTCCCGACGATCAGCCAGACCCACCACACGGTGCGGGAATCCGACGGTTCGTAGTTATCGGTGAAGATCAGCAGGAACAGCCCCAGGAACACGGCCCAGCCGATGACGGCGATCACCATCATCAGGACCATGTGCTGGATGTAGGTGAGCCGGCTTTGGGTGGGCATTGGCCTCGTGGTCCTCTCATGAAGGGGCGACGTCGGTGTCGAGCGCCACCGCAGGACGGTAGTTCTCGAGGAAGTGGCGTAGCGTCCCGGTGCAAATGCTCACGAAAGGCTGACAATGGCGATGCCAAGCGCACACCCGTCCTTCCAAGGCCGAATCGGTCGGACAGTTGCCGAGTCAGAGCCTTGGTTCGAAGAGCATCCCCACGCTCCCGCCGGGGCGCCCAACGTGGTGTTCGTGCTGCTCGACGACACAGGATTCGCCCAGCTCGGCTGCTACGGGTCCGACATCGACACACCCCACATCGACGCCCTCGCCGCCAACGGCATCCAGTTCACGAACTTCCATGTCGCGCCGCTGTGCTCGCCCACTCGGGCATCGTTGCTGACCGGACGGTCCCAGCACGCCGTCGGCATGCGCTCGGTGTCGAATTTCCAGACCGGATACCCGAACCAGCTCGGCCACATCACCAACCACGCAGCCACGATCGCGGAGGTGCTCCGGGACGAGGGCTATGCCACGTTCTGCACGGGCAAGTGGCACCTCGCGCCGACCGACAGCGGTTCTGCCGCCGGCCCGTTCGACCAATGGCCTCTCGGCCGCGGCTTCGATCGCTTCTACGGATTTCTCGAAGGCGAAACCGATCAATTCTTCCCCGAACTCGTGGCGGACAACCACCCGATCGACCCGCCCGCACGACCCGAGGACGGATATCACGTCAGCGAAGATCTGGTCGATCAGATGCTGCGGATGATCAGCAACAGCAAGGGTGTGCGTCCCGATCGACCGTTCTTCGCCTACGTGCCCTTCGGCGCTACGCACGCTCCGCATCAGGCACCGCCGGAGTACCTCGCGAAATACCGGGGTCGCTACGACGAAGGTTGGGATGCGGTGCGCCAGCGCTGGTACGACCGGCAGATCGAGATGGGCGTCATTGCGCCGCACACCGTGCTGGCCCCGCTGAATCCGGGCGTGAGGCCGTGGGACGCGTTGTCAGAGAACGAGCAGAAACTGGCCTGCCGGCTGCAAGAAGCCTTTGCTGCGTTCTTGGACCACACAGACGACCAGATCGGACGGCTCGTCGCCGGACTCGAGCATCTCGGCCAGCTCGACAACACGATCTTCTTCGTGATGGCCGACAACGGTGCATCCCAAGAGGGCGGACCGACCGGTGTGATGCACGAATTCAGTGTCTTCAACCAGGTGCCTGAGCCGATCGAACATGTCGTTGAGCGGCTCGACGACATCGGCGGGCCAAACAGCCACACCAACTACCCGTGGGGCTGGGCTCAATGCGGCAACTCGCCATTCCGCTGGTACAAGCAGAACACCCACGAAGGCGGGGTGCATGTACCGATGGTGGTGCACTGGCCGGCCGGCATCGCGGCCGAACAGCGCGGGACCAAACGGAACCAGTTCGTCAACGTGTCTGACGTGACCCCCACGGTCTATGAGCTGCTTGGCGTCACCGCGCCCGAGGTGTATCGAGGGCTGGACCAGCTCCCGGTCACCGGCGACTCGCTCGCGTCGGTCCTGGCCGACCCCGATGCCCCGGCCGCCAACACGCTGCAGTACTTCGAGAATTCCGGGTCGCGTGCCCTGGTCGCATTGCTCGACGGCATCTGGTGGAAGGCGGTGGTACGGCATATGCCGGGCGACGACTTCGACACTGAGCCGTGGGAGCTGTTCGACCTCGGGGCGGATCCCTCCGAATGCAACGACCTTGCGGCCGAACTTCCCGAGCGTCTCGAAGAGCTCATCGGCCTGTGGTGGGACGAAGCCGAGCGCAACGGCGTACTGCCGCTTGACGATCGCGCTGGCATATCGCTGTTCGGGGCACGGTTGCGAGAGAACTCGCCGCATCCGCCGAGCCGGCGCTACGTGTACCGGCTGCCGCTGTCCCGGATCCCCATGGCAGCGACCCCGGCTGTCGGTGGCAATCTGTTCGACCTCACCGCCCGGGTGAGTCGGGGTGCGGGCGACGAGGGCGTCATCTGGGCGACGGGCTCCGCGAGTGCCGGCGTGTCGGTCCTCGTCCAGAACGAACACCTCGTCGTGGACTACAACGCGTTTGGGGCACGCACTGTCGTGGAGTCGACCATCGAGGTCCCAGAAGGCGATTGCGAACTGACGGCGCGATTTCGACGCACAGACCAGGCGGGTGGTGTCATCGAACTGGCGGTCGAGGGCCAGCAGGCCGGCACCGCAGAGCTGCCGTACATGATGCGGATGATCTCGTCGGTCGGTTCCAGCGTCGGCCACGACTACGGCTCGACGGTGTCAGATCGCTACGAGGATTCGTTCCCATTTTCCGGAACCTTGCACGAGGTGGAGATCAACCTGTCGGCACGGACCGAAGCCGACGTCGCCGCCACCGCCCGAGCCGAGATGGCCCGCCAGTAGCGAAACCTTCGGCGAGTCCCCCGCCGAAATGCGCGTAGGTGGATGGCTGGCGAACGGCCTCAACTGGCGTTCTTGGGGGCGACGATGGTGGTGGTGCCCTGGGCGACGGCAACCATGCGGTCCGCGTTGGTGATCTCGACGCGCACGACCGCGAGCCGCTTGCTCATCGAGATGATCTCGGCGGTGGCGACGCAAGTACCGCCGGTGACGGGGGCGAGCAGATTGATCTTGAACTCAGTGGTCGCTGCCCAGTAGCCGGGCGGCATGACGGGGTACATGACCACGCCGAGCACGTGATCGCACATGGCCGACAGACAGCCGCCGTGCATCGTGCCCATGGTGGTGATGAGTTCGTCGGTGATCGGCATCTCGCAGACCAGCCGCCCGGCTTCGAACTCGACCGCCTTGATGCCCAGATAGCCGTCGATGCCCGAGCGGGATACCCGACCGATGACCTTGTCGGCCCACTCCTGGTTGAACGTCTCGAAGACTGGTCTGCTCATGGACTGACTCCTAGGAGTGGGTGGTCTCTGGCGTAAAGACACCGTGCTGTGTTTGATGGTTCACGGCGCGAAGACGCCGTGCTGTGTTTGATGGTTCACGGCGCAAAGACGCCGTGCTGTGTTTGATGGTTCACGGCGCAAAGACGCCGTGAACGGGCGGCACGCCGGAACGTTCGCCGGCAAGCAGCTGGATGAGCGGTTCGAGGTCGTCGAAACCGGCGACTCGGCGGGGCAGCTCCTCGAAGGGGTAGCGGCCGGCGACCAGCAGATCGAGCGCGTTGCGATATGCGGTCACGTCGACGCCGAGCGCTCCGAATATCCGAAGTTCCTTGTAGACGATGTGGTCTGGGTCGAATCCTGGAGTCTCGGGCGTGCCGCGGGTACCGGCGAGCACGATCGTGCCGCCCGGTCTGGCGAGCTGAATGGCCTGAGCGAACGCGGCCGGCGCCTTGGCGGTGACATCGACAACCACATCAGCCTTGCCGCCGGTCGCTTCTCGAAGCGCAGGATTCGGGTCGATCTCGGCCACGTCGACGGCGAGGTCCGCGCCGAACACTGGCGCCAGAGCCAGCCGCTCGGCATCTCGGGTACCCAGCCCGGTGATCATGACGAAACCCGCGCCGGCTTCCTTCGCCGCCGCAGCAGCACACAGGCCACGCACTCCGGGGCCCAGGATCGCCACGACATCGCCGGGCTGGGTCTCGGGGATCTCCACCGCCCAGCGGATGCCGGCGCCGAGCGGGTTGAACAGGGTGGCGGTCACCGCGTCGAGTTCGTCAGGAACCGCCATGAGCATCGAGTCGGGGCGCAGGTGCAGGTGCGAGGCGTAGCCGCCGCCCAAGCCTGGCGGCGTGTCCGCGTCGGTGAATCCGACCATCGTGGCGAGGCCGTTGCGTTCGCACCGCCGGTACAGGCCCGACCGGCACTGAGCACATTCCCTGCAGGACAGGAACACCTCGACGGCGACCCGCTGACCGGCGCTGACACCCCAACGATCAGCGGCGGCATTGCCGAGCTCCTCCACGATGCCGATCACCTCGTGCCCCGGGATGAACGCGTGCGGATTGGTGATGTGGCCCGTGTACTGCTCGTGGTCGGTGCCGCACAGCCCACACGCTTCGATCCGCAGCAGGCCGTCGTCTTCGCCGACATCGGGCAGGCCGAAACTGCGCCGCTCGAACGATCGCGGCTCGGTGAGCACCAGTCCGGTTCCAGAGTTCATGGTCGAATCTCCCCGAGACAGTGTCGCTCGGCCTCTCGGCTTTGGCTCCTTGACTCGCCGACGTTCAGCTACCGCGTGAGCGCGACGCCGGCGAGTCCTTGGGATTGGCCCAGCCCACGGTCATGCCAGCGGACAGGCCGCCGTCAACTGGCAAGTCCACGCCATTCACCCAGCCGGAGTCGCCGGCCAGCAGCCAGGCAATCGCCTCTGCTTGGTCATCAGGGGTCGCAACCCTGCCGACTTGTTCATTGAGCCACGCCATCTGCTCGACACCGGCGTCTTGCTCGAAGAAGGGGAACAGCGGGGTGTTGACCGGCCCAGGGCTGACTGAATTCACCCGGATGCCGCGTTGCACGAGCTGTCCTGCCAAGTTCTTCGTGTAGGACACGACCCATTCCTTCGACAGCGTGTACGCGTTGGGGCCACCTCGGTCGTAGGACTGGGCGACCTCGATGCCGGCGGCGAAGTCTTCGGCGGCGTCCAGCTCTGCGATCCGGTCGAGATGGCGGTTCCACACCATGCCGGCGAGCGAGGCGATGTTCACGATCGACGCCCCGTCATTGAGCTTGCCCGCCGCCAGCAACGTCTCGGTGATGTGACGCAGTCCGTACACGTTCACCCGCAGTACCAATTCGGCGCCCATGCTCCCGGCGACGCCGGCGATGTTGCCCAAACCGTCGAACGAGCCCTCGAGGCCTCCGACCACCGCATCGATCGAGTCTGGATCGGACAGGTCGCAGTGATAGTGCTCGGCAGCGCCTTGCGGAGCGTCCTTCACGTCGAGGTTGACCACTTCGTGACCGCCGGCGACGAGGCGTTGCAGGGTGGCGTTCCCGATTCCCGTTGACGCTCCGGTGAGCAGGATGCGTTTGGCCATGGTGGCCCCCTCCGTGATTCGTGCGAGCTCGGGCGATTCCGTCGACCCGGCGCAGCGAGACTAGATCGGCTCGAAGTTCCGGGCAGTGCCGTGGTGCTGCGGATAGCGCGAGATCATTCCTCGAATCCGAGGCGCTGCTGTTCGGCACGGATGAAACTGATGACCTTCTCGATCTCGAGATCGGAGATGCCTTCGACAGGTGGCATGTCGCCGAACCACCAGTGGTGTTCCCGAGTGCCGTCACGGATCGCCGCCCGGTATGCGAAGTCGCCGTGGTGGTTGGGTTCGTAGACGATGGAGAGCTGTGATGGGCCCTTGTCAGTACCGCGCAGGTCCGCCCCGTGACACTCGGCGCAGTACTGCTGGTACACCTCAGCACCATCGGGAATAACCAGCGCAGCAGCAGTGCTCGTGGGAGCCGTCACCTCAGCGGTCTGTGCCCGGGGCGGCTCGGTAGCCGACGTGTCGCCGGCTTCGCTGGTATCGGCACCGCAGGCTGCGGTTATCACGCAGGTGACAAATATCGCCACGGCGATCCGAAGCCCGGTTGTACTTCCGGTCACAGTACAGATGCTCCCACGAGAAAGGCCGTGACGACGCCGACGCATCCAAGCAGTACGGCCTCGGTGACCACAGTTCGGAACAATTGCTTGTGTACCGGATCCTCGGCCGATTGGGCAGCGACTTGCGATGCGACGGGCATATGGACCCAGCGGTTGCGCACCCCCAAAGCTGCGGCGACGGCCACGAGTGCGATCTTTGCGAGCAGCAAGCGGCCCCACCCGCTCGACCATAGGTCGGCGAATCGATCCACCACGAGCACCGTCATCACCGTGCCGGCAACGCCCGCGAGAACAAACGAGACGGACGCCAACAGAGAAAAGCGCATCACGTGCCGGATCACCTCGGTGCTGCTGCGGCGGCGACGCCGGAGGACGCTGGAGAGCATCGCCAAGCCGCCGCTCCATACACCGGCAGCGCTGACGTGAGTCAGATTGGCCACCGTGTGCAGCCACCTCGGCCCCTCGGTGACCGTGTGACCATCGAAGGAGTACGAGGCCACGACCCCGACAGCGCCGATGATCCCTACCGCCGCCAGTACAGACCTGTCGGGATGCGGTGCATCGAGACGCGATGCCGTGAACACGGCGAGGCCGCCGACCAGGCGCAGACCTGCGGCTAGGCCGAATTGCGTCCCGAGAGTTCCGGTGATCGCATCGACCGTCCAGATCGCAGACCAGTCGTCTTCGACGATGGCGGCCTGGGTCAGCACCGCGACAATTGCGCTGGCCCCGAGCAGGAGTCCGCCGTAGCGAACCCACGTCCGGAAGCGGGCCCGCTCGAGCGGCTCGTCGCGGACGACGAATGCCATGAACGCGAACCCGCCCACGATGATCAACGTCGCCAGCAGTCCCAAGGCTCGCATCGACTCAGCGAGTCTCTGTGCGCCGGTCGCTCCTGAGCTGCGGTGCAGTGCCTGCGATGTCTCGCTGCCTTCTGCTTCGCCGATGTCTTCCGCAGCCGCGGTTGTCGGCGGAGCTGACGAGAACGCGTTCTCCGCACTATCGGGCACCGACGGTGGGTCAGCAACGGTCATCGTCGGCCGAAGTGGATCGTCGTCGCGGGCCGAGCCGGTTGAGCTTGCAGGCGCGCTGTCACTGGCTGAGCGAACCCCCTCTGCAGAGTCGACGGTTTCGTCGGGGAACTCCCCGTCGGACGCATGGCTCGCATCCCCAGTCGATGTCGATGAGGGGTCCGGACTCCCATCGACCGTGAACCCAAATGAACCTTCGACGACGTGGCCGTCCTCGGCCACGACCCGCCACGAGACTTCGAATCGCCCGCTTGACAGTGGCGGCTCGTAGTACAGGAGCCACGTCTGCCCGTCTGCAGAATTCAGCGAGTCGGGGCGGTGCTCAATACCGTCACTGTCGAAGACCGTGAGACCGCTCCCGGCCGGCTCGACCGGACGGTTGAACATGAGCGAGATCTGTGAGACGGGTTCCCCGACGATCTCGCCGCCAGATGGTTGCGAAGAATCCAGGCCCGTGTGGGCAGCGGCTGGCGCCGGCAGGACGACTGCGAGCGCCGTTCCGAATGCCAGTGCCAGCATGACGACTCTCGACCACTGCCATCTCAGACGCACTGAGTCCAAGTCTTGTCGAGGAAGCTGGCAATCTCCTGTGAAGGCCCGCAGAATGCGACCTCATTCGATGTCACTCAGCCAGAGTCGCTTCGTACGCGCTCAGGGCCTCGTCGTTGAAACAGACGAAACGGATCAACTCGACATCGGCGGACGTGCTGCGGACGGCTTCCACGGCGATCTGCGTAGCGGGCGCCATCGGGTAGCCGTACACACCCGTGGAAATGGCAGGAAAGGCGACCAAACGGGCGCCGACCTCATCGGCGCGGGCGAGCGATTCCCGGTAGCACGACGCCAGCAGCTCGGCTTCGCCGTGGTCGCCGCCGTGCCAGATCGGCCCGACGGTATGGATGACCCAGCGGGCGGGCAGCCCGAATCCCGGCGTGACCTTGGCCTGTCCGGTCGCGCAGCCGCCGAGGGTGCGGCAGTGTGCGAGCAGCTCAGGCCCCGCGGCCCGGTGGATGGCGCCGTCTACGCCGCCCCCGCCCAACAGAGTCTCATTGGCGGCATTCACGATGGCGTCGACCTGTTCGACCGTGATGTCGCCGAGCGCCGCCTCCAGCCGCGGGTGCTGAGTCATTTTGCTTACTCGAGAGCCTCGGCGACAGCTAGCTCGGCGATGCCATCAGCGTCGTAGCCGAGGATTTCACCGAGAATCTCGAAGGTGTGCTCGCCGTAGGTTGGCCCAGCCCAGTCGAAGCCGCTATGGGCTTCCGACAGCGTGTACGGCACGGCGTCGATCACTGCGCGGCGGGCGTATTGGTGGGGCGCCCATTGGAAGTGGCCACGATGGGCGAGCTGCGGATCGTCGATGCAGGCACCCGAGTTCTGGACGTAGTGAGCGGGAATGCCGTGCGCTTGGAGGCGATGCATGAGACCCGGACCGTTCTGGCGGGCGGTAAAGGCGGTGACGATCTCGTCGAGCTCGTCCTGGCGGGCCCTGCGGGCGGATTGGTCGAGTTCGGCGAGGTCCTCCCGACGCATTTCGATCGCCAGTGACTGCCACTGCTCGTCGTTCTCGATCGCGACGGCAATCCACTCGTCGTCGCCGGAAGCCGCGTACACACCGTGGGGAACCATTGCGTCGTCGGTGTTGCCGCGCCGGGTCCGTCGCAGCCCGGTGGTCTGCATCTCGGCGATCGCGGGCGCCAGCAGGTGCACCGCTGCCTCCATCTGGGAGAAGTCCAGGTGCTGACCCTCGCCGGTTCGGCGGCGGTGGTCGAGCGCGGCGAGCAGGGCGCACACCGTGAATCTGGGCGAGCAGTAGTCGGTGTAGGCAAGGTACGGGCCGGCCGGTCCTCGGTCTTCCCAGCCAGTGATGTCGAAGAACCCGGCGACCGATGCCGCCATGTTGCCGAAGCCAGCGAAGTTGCGGTGCGGGCCGCTCTGGCCCATCACGCAGCTCGACACCATGACCAAGTCGGGATTGATCTGCCGGAGATCGTCGTAGCCGAGTCCCCAAGCGGCCATCGTGCCGGGCGTGAATGACTCGATGGCCACGTCGGCCCATGCGACGAGATCACGTACGACCTCGCGAGCCTCTGGCTTGGACAGATCAAGCGAGATCGTCATCTTGTTGGCGTTCGCAGAATGCCAGGCGATGGCGTTCTCCTGGTCGGCCACGTCGTCGCGATGGCCGAGGGCGCCTCGCAGCAGGCATGGCCGGTTCTGGGTCTCGACCCGCACGACGGTGGCGCCCCAATGCGCCAGGATCTTCGTTGCGAGGGGAGCGGCGGCAACCCAGGCCAGATCGGCGACTTTCAGACCTGCCAGCGGCTTATCCAAGCGGGCGTTGGGCGGCAGTGGTTCCGGCGCCGAAGGCAGGCCTGCACCGGGTTCGGCCCGCACTGCTGCGGTGTGAGCGCCCGCGTCGGGTGGTGAACCGAGGGGCTGCAGGGGCGTGCGATCGGCCAGCACGAATCGCCCCGGAAGCCGGATGCCATCGACATCGTCCCAGAAGTCACGTGCGGCGAGCTGTGGGCTGTCGAGCACGTCCTGGAGGGTGTTGACCGGGCAGACGAGCAGCGAGTCGCGCAGGCCCCGCTCAATCATCTCGGCCTTCGTCTTCGTAAGACAGAAGCGGGCTACGTCCGCCATCACGTTTTCGATGACGTCGACGGTCTCCTCGCCGCTCTGCAGCTGCAGTGCGAAGTTCACCCAGTCCTTGTTGAGCGTCTCGTCGTCGCAGAAGCCTTCTTCGTTCATCCATGCCAGGAAGCGGTGCACCATCGGGCCGATCATCGGACCGAAGGCGAGGGTGACGATCATGTAGCCGTCCTTGCACGGATAGATCGTGCGGAGCATGAGCGCGCCGAAGCGCACGCCGCCTGCCTCGCGTTGCACCTCTTCCAAGCCGGCGGGCGCGTAGAGGATCGCTGACAGAGCCGTCTCGCAGACTGCCTGTTGGGTGGACAGGTCCACGTGCTGGCCTCGTCCGGAACGGGCCCGGTGCTCGAGCGCTACGAGCGCTGCGACGGCAGCCTGGGCGCTGGCGTGGAGCCACGCTTGGGGGATGCTGATGCGCACCGGGGGCCGGTCGCTGTCGCCGGTCACCGCCAGCTGGCCGCTGGATGCGAACAGGGTCAGGTCGGTCGCTTTCCAGTCGGCTTTCGGCCCGGTCTCGCCCCAAGGAGTGATGTGCACGGTGATGAGCTGCTTGTTCGCCTCGCGCAAGGCCCCGAGGTCAAGCACAAACGGTGTGGCGTCGTTGTGCAGCACGATGTCGGCTCCGGCGGCGAGGTCGGCCACCTCGTCGGCGTCAGCCGCTACGACCGACCGTTTGCCGCGGTTGTAGGCGTCGTGGGCATAGCCACGCGGCCACCCTCCCGGAGGCTCCACGAGCACGACATCGGCGCCGAGCTGGGCCAGCAGATTGCCGGCGAACCAGCACCGTTCGTCGGTGAGATCCAGCACCCGATATGGACCAAGCATCCCGCCCCCCAGGCGTCGATCCTGCGGCGACTTCGCGTCGCCGCTGCTCCTGCGACCGGACACTAGTGCTGGACGCCGAACGGCCAGCGAGCGATGCGAAGCGCCCGAGCTCCAGGCGGCGCTACTCGGGAGTGACGTAGGCGGCGGTCAGGCCTCCGTCGATCTGGAGGTTCGCGCCGGTCATGTAGGAGGAGTCGTCTGATGCCAGGAACAGAGCCGCTGCCGCCATTTCGTCGGCTTCGCCGAAGCGGCCCATCGGCACATGCACCAGACGGCGCTGTTTCTTCTCGGGGGTGTCGAGGAACGACATCAGCATCTCGGTGCGCAGCGGCCCGGGCGAGAGCGCATTGACGCGGATGTTCTCGCGAGCGTGGACGACCGACAGTTCCCGGGTCAGCGACAGCACGGCGCCCTTGGAGGCGGTGTAGGCGATCTGCGGCGTGGCAGCGCCGACCGACGCGACAAACGATGCGGTGTTGATGATCGATCCGCCGCCGCGGCGCCGCATCGATTCCACGGCGTGCTTGCAGCCGTACAGCACGCCTTTCACGTTGACCTCGAACGTGCGGTCGATCGTTTTGTCGCTGGTCGCTACGGCGTCGGTGTCGTCATCGAGCATGATCCCGGCGTTGTTGAACGCCACATCGAGCCCGCCGAATTCGTCCTCGGCACGACCGAAGGCGGCTGCCACATCCGGTTCCACCGACACATCGGCACGTACAGCTATGGCCTCGCCGCCTGCGGCCCGCACCTCCGCCACGGTGTCGTCGTTCGAGGCAGCGATGTCGACGGCAACGATGCGAGCACCCTCGGCGGCGAAGCGCAAGGCCGTCGCCCGCCCAATGCCACTGCCCGTTCCTGTGATCAACGCCACCTTGCCCTGCAGCCTCATGGAAATCCTCCCTGAACTGACGCAGTCTCTGTGGGCCATTGTCCCCGACTCCCGCGCCCGTTCGAGGCGATACGACCGCTGTGCCTTCTGGCGGAAGCGAGGACTGCCATCATCTTTGGCGATCGGCTTGGGTCTTCGAGGGCTGGCTCGGGACCGGATCCTGCGACAGAACGGTGTTTGATGAACGACAGCTACGACGTCGTGATCGTCGGTGGTGCCGTCATTGGCTCGTCGATTGCCTGGGCGCTGTCGGCCAACGACGGCTTCGACGGCAGCGTGCTGGTGGTCGAGCGCGACCCCACCTACGCGCAAGCCTCGACATCGCTGACCAACAGCTGCATGCGCCAGCAGTTCTCTAACCCGCTCAACGTTGAGATCTCCCGATTCGGGGCTGACTTCGTGCGCAACTTCCGAGAGCGCCTCGGCGGCGATCCTGAGGTCCCCGACCTGTTCGTGCACCACTTCGGCTACATGTACCTCGCCGGCGATGACGACTTCGCGGCGACCCTGCGCTCCAATCAGGCAATTCAGGCTGAGCTCGGCGCAGGCACCCGCATTATGAGCCCCGCCGAGATCAAGGCCGCCTACCCCTTCTACAACGTCGACGACATCGTGTGCGGCAGCCACAATCTCGTTGATGAGGGCTATTTCGACTCGGGCACCATGTTCGACTGGTGGAGGCGCAAGGCCCGCCAAAACGGCGTCGAATACGTGACTGCCGAGGTTGCTGATCTGGTCGTAGTTGAGGGGCGGGTCGAGGCTGCGGTGCTGGGGTCCGGCGAGACGGTGCGGTGCGAAACGCTGGTGAATGCGGCAGGCCCGCGTGCGATCGAGGTGGCTCGGATGGTCGGCGCCGACCTGCCGGTCGAGCCGCGCAAGCGCTACACGTACATCTTTGAAGCCGCTGAGCCCCTCGACCGCGCTCTGCCGCTCACCATTGATCCCACCGGCGTTCACATGCGCAGCGACGGCGACGCTTACATGTGCGGCTGCACACCGGACATCGACCCCGCCGTCGACTACGACGACTTCGCCATGGACCACGACATCTTCGAGGACAAGGTGTGGCCGGTGCTGGTGCACCGAGTGCCGGCATTCGAACGCCTCAAGGTGACCAGCCAGTGGGCCGGTCACTACGCCTACAACACGCTCGATCACAATGTCGTGGTCGGGCGGCACCACGAGATAGCGAACTTCATTTTCGCCAATGGGTTCTCCGGACACGGCATGCAGCAATCGCCCGCCATCGGCCGTGCAGTCTCGGAGTGGATCGCCTACGGCGAGTACCGCACGCTGGATCTCACGCCGCTGGGCTACCAGCGCATCGTCGAGAACCGGCCGTTCGTCGAAAGCGCCATCATCTGAGCCCCGTCGCAGGTCGATTCGGCCGAGCGAGCGGCGCACAAGTACTCTCGCCGCCCATGCGCTTCGGCATCTTCGACCAGCTGGAACAACCCGGCGATGTGCCGTGGCACGAGCTGTACCGGCACAGGCTGGACCTGCTGGTGCGGGCCGAGGAAGCCGGAGTCTGGGGATGGCACAAGTCCGAGCACCACTTGATTCCGCTCGACGCCGCACCCAGCATCAACGTGTACCTCGCTGCGGCTATCGAGCGCACCAGCCGCATTCGCATCTGCTCGCTGGTGCACCTGCTGCCCTTCTACCACCCGATCCGGCTGGCCGAGGAGCTGTGCATGCTCGACCAGCTCTCCGAGGGCCGGCTGGAATTCGGCTTCGGCAAGGGAATCAGCGTGCCCGAGCACCTGCTGTGGGGCCTCGACCCCAACGACGCCATTGCCAAGACCGACGAATCGCTCGAGTTGATCCTCGCCGCCATGCAGACAACGGGGAATTTCAGCTTCGAAGGCGAGTTCTCTTCGTTCGGCGATGTGCCGATCGAGTTCGAGCCGTACCAGAAGCCCTACCCGCCACTGTGGCGGCCGGGCCAGCTTGAAACAGCCGCAGAGATGGGCGTGCGCACGATGGCCGCCGGGCCGCTGGCTGCGGTGGCCGGGAGCACGGCGCGCTACCACGAGCTGCTCCGCGACGACGGCATCGGCAGGCACCACTCGCCGATGATCGGAGGGCTGCGGCGACTGGTCGTCGCACCCACCGATGACGAGGCCGACGAGATCGGGCGCCGGACGTGGATTGCGTTCACCGAGCACCTAACACGGCTCTTTCGTCGCTACGAGATGATCCCGCCGAACGACCCGACGCTCGGCGGCGACTACGACAAGGCGAAGCACTTCGAGGCGGTCGTGGTCGGTTCGCCACAGACCATCCGTTCGGTTTGCGAACGGTTCGCCGAAGAGGCAGGCACCGACTACTTCGTCGGTGTGTTTGCGTGGGGTGATCTCACGAACTACGAGGTGGACCGCTCATTCGATCTGTTCGCTGAGCATGTGATCGCGCCGATGGCTACAGCCTGAGAATGCCATCGCCTGCCTCGCGTCCCGCACAAACCACCAACCAAGGATGACGAACGATGGGCCGATGGAGCCGCGCTGAGATCGAGGAGGCACTTGCCGTCTACCAGGCGGCAAGCAAGAAGGCAGGGGCGACCGGCGACTGGCGTGACTGGGCCGACCGGTTCACTACCGACGCCACCTACGTCGAGCACTTCTTCGGCACCATGAACGGACGAGAAGCCATCTACGAGTGGATCCAGAACCAGATGAGCGAGTGGCCGGGATCCGAAATGGTCGAGTTCCCGATCGAGTGGTACATCATCGATGAAGAGCGGGGCTGGGTGGTGTGCAAGCTCTGGAATTGCATGGCCGATCCCGGCGATGGCTCGATTCATCGGGAGTACAACTTCTCGTATCTCCAGTACGCGGGCGACGGGCTGTGGAGCTACGAGGAAGACATCTACAACCCGGCCCACTTCGTGACGATGGTCGAGAACTACGAACGCCACAAAGAATCGCTCACTGCCGCGACTTCCTGAGCGCGCTCAGGTTGCTTGCCCTGAATCCCCGAGGCCTATAGTCACGAGAGAACTGAACTTGGGGGCGGCTCGAATGACTGCACTACATCCCAACGGCGTGAACCATCTCGCCTTGTCCACCCGCGACATGAAGGGCCAGCTGGAATTCTGGTGCGACGTTCTCGGATTGCCGCTCAAGGCCCTGTACTGGATGCACGGGGTGGAGGGCACCTATCACGGCTTCGTGGAGCTGGCACCCGATAGCTACTTGGCGTTCGTGCAGCATCCCGACAACGCCAAGGACATCGAGCTCGGCGTTACTCACGCAGGCGGCCCCGGCGAGCCGGTCACCGCTGGCACCATGCAGCACGTCGCCTTCAACGTCGACACGTTCGAGGACCTGATGGCGCTGCGGGATCGGATCCGTGATCGTGGCGTGCAGGTGTTCGGGCCGATCGACCACGGCTTCATCCAGTCGATCTACTTCGCCGGCCCTGAGGGACTGGCACTTGAGGTGGCGTGCGGATCGGCCATTCCGGCCGAGCAGTGGGTAGACCCCGAGGTGCAGGATCTGTGCGGCATCTCCGGGGTCGAGCTCGAACGGCTGAAGTACCCAGCGGAATACACCCGTCCCGCTGAGCCTGTTTCGCAGCCGTCATCCGATACGGGCATGCCGCGGCTCATGCCCGAAGACCACTACGACATGGTCATGAGCCTGCCCGACCAAGTGGTGTGGGACAGGATGAGCGAGACCACGCCGCCAGTGGCCGCCGACTGACGGCTTCGCCCAATTCGCTATCTGGCGACGCGGGGACCAACGTGCTGTCCGGTTCGCGACAGACCTGACGAGCACGTTCACGGAGCCTGATGCGCCTCTTTTCTCATCGCAAGCGGCCGGCGGCGGCTGGACCGCTGCCCACCGAACTGCTGCCTCGTCTCGCCCCCGGGTCACTTGACGCGACAACGCGATTGCCCGACTCGCCGCCCGCACCGGGCACACCCGGAGAGTGGGGCGTGGCGCACGTCTTCGACGACATCGTCGACGTCTTCACGGCGTGCCGGACGGGGGACGTGCTGGCAGCGCCTGCACCCATGCCCAGCGTCGGGGCCGCAGTTGACAATATGCGCGGTTACTGCTTCTTCCTCGACGCCGACCTCGCCGGCATCTGCGAGCCGTCGCCGGGGTGCTGGACTGCCGAGGCGATCGAGGGCCATCGCAACGCCATCGCGATCATCGTCGGGCACGGGCGACCGATCCGCCCCGGCGAGCCGGGCTACGACTGGATCAGCGGCTCCGAGCAGGACAACGCCGATCTTCGAGCCACTGAGATTGCCACCGTGCTCACCCGCTATCTCGGCACGCTGGGCTATGCCGCGACGGCGCACACAGCAGCGGCCTCCGATGTCGACCTCTGCCGGGTTGCCGTCGAGGCGGGTGTGCTCGAAGCCGGCCGCCGCTGTCTGAGCCATCCCTTCCTGCAACGAGGCTTCGCCGTCTCGGTGGTCACCACGAACCTGGAGCTGACGCCTGACGGCCCGCTCGCGCCTCGCAACGTGGTGCAGAACGCCAGCATCAAAGCGAAGCACTGGCTCGGATGGGGAGGAACTCGGCCCGGTTGGAGCCGTCTAGACGGGCGCCATCGACCGTGGCACCTGGGCCGCTACCCCATGGAGAAGGTCAAGCGAGTCGACGAGCCGACCACGCTCGTCGTTCCTGAGGAGATCAAGCGGCCCGCGGCCCGGCACAACTTCTTCGTCCGGGCCGGGGCGGGTGACTTGGGCCCGCGGCCCAAGAAGGAAGTGGCCAGGTTCATACGCAAGGCGCCCCATGGCATCGCTTCCCAAGAGATGCTGCGGCGACTGGTCCCGCTGCAGCGGGGCGACGCAGCGCCCGAGATCGGCCCTGGCACAGACGACGCCACTGCGAATGCCGATGCCGTCAAAGCGCTCGGGCACTTCATCGGTGCCGACATGACCGGTGTGTGCGAAGCACCCGAATACGCCTGGTACTCGCACAACCCGCGAGGTGAGCCGATCGAGGCGAAACACCGCAATGCCATCGTGTTCGTGCTCGATCAGGGTTACGAGACCATGGAGGGCGCCTCCGGCGACGACTGGATCAGCGGCGCGCAGTCGATGCGGGCCTATCTGCGGGCGTCGGTCATCGCCAATGCCATCGCCGCACAGATCCGCCGGCTCGGGTACGCCGCGCAGGCCCACACCGCGGCAGACGACGAGATCAACCACATCCCGCTGCTGCTGTCGGCGGGCATCGGCGAGCTGTCACGCATCGGCGAGCTGGTGCTCAACCCCTTTGTGGGGCCCCGGTTCAAGTCAGGCGCAATCACCACCGACATGCCCTTGACGCCCGACCGTCCAATCGACTTCGGCTTGCAGGACTTCTGCACCAAGTGCACGAAATGCGCCCGCGAATGCCCGGTCGGCGCTATTCGCTTCGGCGACAAGGTCATGTTCAATGGCTATGAAATGTGGAAGCCCGACGTGGATCGCTGCGCTCGCTACCGCATCACCAACATGCGCGGCTCGGCGTGCGGGCGCTGCATGAAGACCTGCCCGTACAACGTGGAGGGCGTGCTGGCCGAGCGCCCGTTCCAGTGGGCGGCGATGAAGCTGCCGTTTGCCCGGGCGTGGATCGCCCGCCTCGACGACAAGCTCGGCCGTGGCGAGATCAACCAGGCCAAGAAGTGGTGGGTCGACATCGAGGTGCTCGAGGACACTCCGGTCGAGCCGCCGAAAGGGGCAAACGCCCGCGGCCTCAACCTTGAGCGCAAGCCACGAGACGAATCAGGCTTCGCACTGTTCCCGCCCGAGGCGGCACCGCCTGGGCCCGACGGCATGGCACCCTTCCCGCTCGACCGTGAAGCCGGCATCGCGGCGTCGCGACACGCCGAATCGCCCGAGGCGGCGCGGGAGCGCATCAGTCGATAGTCGCCTGCACGCCACTGCTGAGAAATCGAGCCAGCGAGTCACTTGAGATCTAGTGAGAGGAGATGCCGATGGCTGAAGTCCGTGGAGCTCACTTGGTGGGCAGCGCGCCGGTAGCTGAACCGGATGAGCTGTTCGCGCTCGTGCGAGACCATCTTGCCGGCCACTTGCGACGTGTTCCCGACGGCGAGGTGGGCGAGCGGGATAGGTGGATCCAGTGGCAATTCCCGAAACTGGGACAGTGCCCTCAGCTGGAGATCAAGTCGGTCAATGCCGCATATCTGGGACGTGATATCCCCCAATATGAGGTGATCGACGGCGCCGGGCCGCTCGAGTTGGTGGACTTGGGGTATGCCGAGGCGGCGCTGGATTCGTGGGAACGGTTCGCAGCTGCTCAGGCAGCCGGGACGTTGCCTCAGGCGACTCGATTCATGGTCGGGTTGCCGTCACCGCTGAGCGTCGTCACGATCTATGTGGCCCCGAACTCCCGGCCGGCTGCGCTCGGACCGTGGACTCAGGCGATGGAGCGTCAGCTCGAACGCATCCTGGACGGCATTCCGAACGACCGGCTGTCCATCCAGTGGGAGGTATGCATCGAGTTCGGGATCCTGGAAGGCTTGTGGACGTACTTGGACACCGGCAGCGACGGCCTGGACGCTCGACAGGGCATCGGGGGACACATCGTCCACCTCGGAGCTCTCGTGCCCGACGAGGTCGAGCTGGGCTACCACTTCTGCTACGGCGACGCGGGCCACCAGCACTTCGTAGAGCCGTCCGATACCGGACACCTCGCCTGGGCAGTCCATACCGTGCTCGACGGCGTGGAGCGACGAGTCGACTGGGTGCATCTGCCGGTGCCCAAACAACGAGACGACGACGCCTACTTCGCAGCGCTCGGAGCAGTGCAGATCCCCCAAGAGTCCGAGCTGTATCTCGGATTGGTGCATGCCACGGGTGGGCACGACGGCACCCGCCGTCGCATAGCCGCGGCATCGAAAGTTATTCCGCGGTTTGGGCTCGCCACCGAATGCGGCATGGGCCGGCGCGAGCTCGACACCATCGGCCCGCTCCTCGACCAGCATGCTGCTCTCAGCGAACCCTGGATGTCGTGACCTGCCCGCGGAGAGAGCGTCCAACCGGGAGCATTCATGACGGATAACAGCGCGCAGGCAATGACGCCCGAAGCCCATCTGGCCGATGTCTTGGCGGCGTATGACAACTCGCCAAACCCGCGGTTGGCCGAAATCACCACATCGCTTATCCGGCACCTGCATGAGTTCGTCGTCGAGGTCGGATTGACCCGTGAGGAGTGGTTCGCCGGCATCGAGGCGCTGACCCGCACGGGGCAGATGTGCGACGAGGAGCGGCAGGAGTTCATCTTGCTTTCCGACACGATCGGCGTGTCGATGCTCGTCGAGATGATCAACCACGTGGCAGCGGAGGGTTCCACTGAACCGACAGTGTTCGGCCCATTTCATGTCGAAGGGGCGCCGCATCGCGAGATGAGCGACTCGATCATCACTGATCCCATGGACGGCGACCACGAAGTCGCCTACATCGGTCGGGTGCTCGGACTCGACGGCAGACCCATCGAGGGTGCCACGCTCGACGTGTGGGAGACCGCGTCCAACGGTTACTACGACGTGCAGGACAGCGGCCAGACGCCGATGAACATGCGCGGCATCTTCACTACCGGCAGCGACGGCCGCTACGAGATCAGGGGCATTCGCCCGGTGCCGTACCAGATTCCCGGCGACGGTCCCGCAGGAGATCTGTTGTTCGAGAATGGCCGGCACAACTGGCGCCCCGGCCATATGCACTTCGTAGTTGCCGCTCCCGACCACAAGACGGTGATCACCCACCTGTTCGACGCCGCCAGCGACTACCTCGCCAGCGACGCCGTGTTCGGCGTGCGCGACTCTCTCATTGTTGACATGAGCGGTGACTGCTGCGAGTACGACTTCGTGCTTGAGGCGCTGCCCGCCGCATAGCAGGGCGAGGGTTACCATCGCCCCGAATGAGGGGCACCCGTCTTGAAGGGCCCTCACGGATGGGGCCAGGGAGGTGCGGCGGTGCAGTTCTGCAGGGTCCGCAGCGTCGCCGAGGCAGTTGACGAGCTGAGCCGCTGGGGCACTGAGGGCCACATCTTGGCGGGCGGGACCGACGTGATGCCGCAGTACCTGCGAGGCGAGCGTGCTCCAGCAGTGCTGATTGACATCGGCGGCATCGACGGCTTGCAGGGCATCTCCGACGTGGGCGGGGTGACCAGCATCGGTGCACTGGTCACAATGCGCAGGCTCGCCAGCGCCTCGCTCATCGAGCTGCGGAATCCGGCACTGGCCCAAGCGGCTGGCGCGGTGGGGGCCTGGCAGACCCAGACAGTGGCCACAGTTGGCGGCAATGTGTGCACCGCAGCGGCGTCGGCTGACACGCTTCCGGCCCTGCTCGTCGCCAACGCCCAGCTCACCTTGGTGTCAAAATCGGGTCGGCGACGGATGGAACTCGGCGAGTTTCTCGACGGAGCGGGCGCGACCGCATTGCGGCCGACAGAGCTGCTGCGTGCTATCGAGTTGGAGCCGATCGGGGATCGCGCCGCCGAGGGATACATCAAGGTGGGGCGTCGCAGCGCCATGGAGCTCGCAGTGGTGGGTTTGGCACTCCGGCTGCAGGTTGCGCCGAGCGGTGTCGTGAGCGATGCCCGCATTGCCGTGTGCGGCGTAACTCGGCCGCCCCACCGGGTGCCCAGCGCCGAGACTGCTCTGCTGGGAACCCAGATCGACGGTGGCCGCATCGACTGTGCGGAAGCCGGTGCCGAACTCGCGAGTGCCGCAGCGCCCGAACGCAGCGAGGCGGCGCGCTACCGGCGACGGGTGCTTCCCGGTCTGCTGGGCCGGCTCGCGAACCGTTGCGTCGCCGACATCTCCGGGGCGGACGGCTAATGGCTGCCGCTGGGGGCGAGCAGTCCGTGTCGATCCGGCTGGTCGTGAACGAACGGCCCCATGTGCTTGACGTTGGAGCGGGGGAGACCCTGCTGGGCACGCTGCGCGAGCGTCTCGCTCTCACCGGTCCGAAGGAAGCGTGCTGTGAAGGCGAGTGCGGTGCATGCTCCGTGCTGGTGGACGGCGCTCCCGTTGCATCGTGCATCGCTGCCGCTGGGTCGATGAATGGCCGCACTATTCGCACGGTCGAGGGACTCGCTGGTGCGGGTGAGCTCACGGTGCTGCAGCAGGCATTTGTGAGTCATGCCGCCGTCCAATGCGGCTATTGCACGCCTGGAGTGTTGATGGTGCTCACGGCGTTGCTCGACGACGTGCCGAACCCCTCCGAGGCCGACATCCGTCAGGCGCTCGCAGGGAACATCTGCCGCTGCACGGGGTACCAGCAGATTGTCGAAGCGGCGCTCGACGCGGCCGGAGCGGCGTCGCTGTGAGCGCGCTTGGTGCCAGCCCAGCCCGCAGCGATGCTGACGCAAAGCTGCGAGGCGAAGCAGTCTTCGGCGCCGACCTCACCCGGCCGGGAATGTTGTGGGCTGCTGTCTCCCGATCACCTGTCGCTGCCGGACAGATCCGTGCCGTCAACACTCGCCCCGCTCTGGCAATCGACGGTGTTCTGGAGGTGCTGACAGCGGCTGACGTGCCGGATTGGCGCACCGGTGTGATCGTGTCTGACACTCCATTCTTGGCCGCCGACTATGTGGCCTATGAGGGAGAGCCGTTGGCAATCGTGGTCGCTGACAGCCGGGTCGCAGCCGAGGCTGGCGCAAGCGCGGTCGTCGCCGACATCGGGCCGATCGTGCCGATTTCCACGCCGGAGCAGGCCCTCGCACCAGGTGCTCGTTTGGTTCATCCCGAATGGAATCGCTTCGCCGTGGCCGGCGGTGCCGATATCGGGCGCGACGGCAACGTGGTGGCAGAGGTGGTCCATGACCCCGGCGACCTTGATGCGGCATTCGCTGCTGCAGACCTGGTGGTAGAGGGCACCTACCGGACGCCTCGGCAGTATCAAGCACATCTGGAGCCCAAGATGGCGCTGGCGGTGTTCGAGTCGGGCCGTTACACCATCGAGGTTTCTCACCAGTATCCGTTCCGTCTGCGAGACCGGATCGCTCAGATGCTGGCGGTCAAGCCTTCGTCGTTGCGGGTGGTCGGTCACCACATCGGCGGGGGTTTCGGCGCCAAGCTCGATGTCAGCGTCGAAGCGTTCGCTGCGCTCCTGGCCCAGCGATATCGCCGCCCCGTGCGTATGCAGCACCGTGCGCTCGAAGAACGGCTCGTGGCGCCATGCCGGGCCAACGCGCTGGTGTCGGTTCGCTCTGCTGTGCGGGGTGACGGCACGATCCTGGCGACCGAGGTCGAGATCGTGTCCGACAGCGGTGCCTATGCCAACAATGGCCCAGCACTGTCGGCCATACCCATGTTTGTGTTCGGCTCGATCTACCGGGTAGGCACCGCTCGGATACGGACCCGCAACGTGTACACGAACACGGCGCCTACCGGTGCCTACCGGGGAGTGAACGGACCCTGGCTGGTGTTCGCCAACGAGCGTCACATGGATGCCATCGCGGATGCGCTTGGCCGCGATCGCCGGGAGTATCGGCTGGCGTCGTTGTCTCAAGATGGCGAGCTGATGCGCAACGGGCAGCCGCTCGAAGAGGTCTCGATCCTGCATGAGGCCTTTGAACGAGTCGACGAGCTCGCACCCTGGCACGCCATTTCGGAGCGCACAGCAGCATCGAAGAGTTCGGGCGATGGCGTGCTGCGCGGTGTCGGCCAGGCTGCGTCGGTCTGGCTGACCAACCCGATGCCGGGTCATGCCACGGTGAAGCTGAACGAGGACGGCACCGCGACGGTGATCACCTCGGCGACCGAGAACGGTTCCGGCGCTGTCGCGACCGGATTGCGGCAGATCGCAGCTGAAACGCTCGGTCTGTCCGCGGATGACGTGATGGTCACCATGCCCGACACCGATGCCACCGGCTACGACGCCGGTTCCCAGGGCAGCCGCACCACGCACGTGGTTGGCCGAGCGATTGCTGACGCCGCTGCGGAGGTGCGGCATCAGGTGATCGACCACGCTGCGCGCATGCTCGAAGCTGCACCTGACGACTTGGTGATTGCCGAGGGCACTGTGACGGTTGCGGGCGTGCCCGCTGCCCACCTGACGCTCGGTCAGGTCGCCCAGGCGGCCACTTGGTCCCAAGGGCCGATCGCCGCCGCAGCGTCGTATGTCACGCCCACTCCGCCGCACGATCCCATGTGCGCGACGGGGATGCTGATCAAGGGTTGGCCGACGCCCACCTACCACCTGCATCAGGCAGAGGTCAGCGTCGACCCGGTCACGGGCCGAGTCACGGTCGACCGCTATGTCGTTGCCCAAGAGGTCGGCCGGGCGATTCATCCAGCCGCCCTTGCCGGTCAGATCCAGGGCGGCGTCGCGCAGGGCTTGGGCTTCGCGCTGAGCGAGCGCGTCGATATCGACCACGGCCGCTACGTTCAGCGCACCTTCAAGGATCATGGCCTGCCGCTGGCCGCAGACGTGCCGAAGGTGGAGATGATCGTGATGGAACACCCCGACTCCGCTGGCCCCTACGGTGCAAAGGGCGCCGCCGAGCCACCCGTCGTCCCGGTAGCGGCTGCTGTTGCCAATGCGGTCTCCGACGCCATCGGCGCACCGATCGACACGCTGCCGATTACCCTCGAAGACGTGCTCGACGCGCTGGAGCGAGCGCAGTGAGTGGCGCAGAATTTCCGCCGCCTGCGCCCTTGCGAATCGGCGTGGACGTCGGCGGGACCAACACCGATGCGGTCGCCATGTCCGCCGAAGATGTCGTCGGCTGGGCGAAGGCAACAACGACGCCGGACGTCACCGACGGGATCGTGACGGCGGTGCAGTCGCTGCTCGGCGAGCACGATCTGTCTCCCGATGCGATCAGCGCCGTCATGATCGGCACGACGCATTTCACCAATGCGCTGGTGGAGGGACGCCGGCTGGTCCCCACAGCCGTGGTGCGTCTCGGACTTCCGGCCACCAAGGGACTGCCGCCGTTCATCGACTGGCCCGATCGGCTGCGGGAGGTGCTGGGAGATCACGTCTATCTCTGCCACGGCGGTCACGAATTCGACGGTCGACTCATCAGTCCGATCGATCACGACGAGCTGCGTGCCGCGGCGCAGGACATCGCGTCGGCGGGCGTGGGTTCGGTGGCGGTGACATCAGTGTTCTCACCGGTTGACGCCAGCTTCGAAGCCGAGGCTCAAGAAGTCCTGACAGACGAGGCACCCGAACTCGACATCAGCCTGTCGAGCGAGATCGGACGCCTTGGGCTGCTCGAACGTGAGAATGCGGCGATTGTGAATGCATGCCTGCGTCCGCTGGCCGAGCGAACCGTTGTGGGGCTCACCAGGGCGTTGGTCGAGCTCGGCCTCGATTGCCCGCTGCATGTCAGCCAGAACGATGGGACGCTGATGAGTGCCGACTTCGCTCGGCGCTATCCCGTGGCCACCTTTGCCTCCGGTCCGACGAACTCGATGCGCGGCGCTGCCTTTCTAAGCGGCATCCGCGACGGAGTCGTCGTCGATGTTGGCGGCACAACCTCAGACATCGGCGTGCTGGTGCACGGATTCCCCAGAGAAGCCTCCACGGCAGTCTCGGTGGCAGGAGTGCGCACGAACTTCCGGATGCCCGACGTGATGTCACTGGGACTGGGCGGGGGGAGCTTGGTGCGATCACGCAACGGTCCCCGCAGCGAGGTGACAGTGGGCCCCGACAGCGTCGGCTACGAGCTGACCGAGCGGGCGCTTGTGTTCGGCGGCGACGAGCTGACAGCGACCGATGTGGCCGCGGCTGCGGGCATGGCTGACATCGGCGAAGCGACCTCAGTCGGCGAGCTCGATCCTGCGCTCGTGAGCGATGCAGTCGAATGCATGCAGGACATGCTCGCCGAGGTCGTCGAGCAGATGAAGACCTCTGCGGACCCGGTACCGGTCGTGATCGTCGGCGGCGGGGGAGTGCTGGTGCGTGATGGTCTCGCAGGTGCATCGGAGACAATCCGCCCGAACCATTTCTCGGTCGCCAGCGCGATCGGTGCCGCGATCGCCCAAGTCGGCGCCGAGACCGACCGGGTGTACTCGATGGCGGAGATGACCCGCGACGAGGCGATGGCCGAGGCCCGCTCGGCCACCGCCCAGCGTGCCGTCGACGCTGGGGCCGACCCAGACACGGTCGAGATCACCGACATCGACGAGATCCCGCTGACATACCTGCCGTCGAACGCCATCCGTATCAGGGTGAAGGCAGTGGGAGACTTGGCGTCGGTCAACGGTCCTTCGCATGGGGGAGCGGGCACATGAGCAGCGAGGGATCGATCGGGATCATCTTGGGCAGCGCGATAGCTCCCGAGGCCATCGCGGATGCCGCGGCGCAGGCGGAATCGAGCGGCTTCGACGAGATCTGGCTCGCTGAGGACTACTTCTTCACCGGCGGCATCTCGGGCGCATCGGTGGTGCTCGGCGCCACCGAAGAGATCACGGTGGGCCTCGGCGTCGTGTCGGCAGTGGCACGCCACCCCTCGGTGCTGGCGATGGAGCTGGCGACGCTGAGCCGATCGTCGCCGGAGCGGCTGGTGGCCGGGGTAGGACTGGGTGTGCCGGTGTGGGTCCGCCAGATGGGCCTGCATCCACGGTCGCCGATGACGGCGGTGCGTGAATGCGTGACCGCTGTCAAGACGCTGCTCGCTGGAGACGTGCTCGATCGCCGCGGTGAGGTGTTCGAATTCAACAACGTCAAGCTCACGTATCCCGAGACGGGCCCGCCGATGCCGGTGCGGCTGGGCGTCTCAGGTCCCAACATGCTTCGCCTCGGCGGCGAGATCGCGGATGGCACCGTGCTGTCGGTGTGCTCCAGTCTTCGGTATGTGGAGTGGGCGAAAGAACGCATCGACGAAGGCCGCCAGATCGCGGGCCGCACTGATCCTCATCCCATCACGGTCTTCGCGTTGTATGCAGTGGACGAGGACGGTCAGGCGGCGCGAGATTCCGCTCGGGCGTCGCTGGCCTTCTACCGCCAGCACGGGCCGAATGCGCTCACCGACGTGTACGGGATCTCCGAGGAACTGCAGGTGTTGATCGACCGGGGCGGCTACGAGGCAGTGCGCGACGGCATGCCCGACCAGTGGGTCGCCGACCTGACGGTGGCGGGGACACCGGCCGAGTGTGCCGCCAAGATCCGCGCCCTGTGGGCCGGCGGCGCCGACTCCGTGGCGTTGTTCCCGCTAGCCACCGACCGCTTGGCAGAGATCATCGACCTCACCGCGAGCGAGGTCCTTCCGATTCTTGCGAGCGCCAAGGCTCCGCCGGCGCTCACCCGATAAGGGCGCCAAGACTCCGTCGGCGCTCACCCGATAAGGGCGCCAAGACTTCGTCGGCGCTCACCCGATAAGGGCGCCAAGACTTCGTCGGCGCTCGCCCGATAAGGGCGCCAAGACTTCGTTGGCGCTCGCCCGATAGGGGTGCTGAGGCTCAGCCGAGGCTCGTTGCCGACTGCGTTCAAACAGCGGGGATGTAGTCGGCGTCGATGCCGAAGGCGTGCGGTCCGACGACGGCCAGGGCTTCGGGAGTACGCAGCAGATCAGGAGCCGGCAGCACGAGCACGTCTGCGCGGACGCCGAAACGCAGGAGTTCGGTCGTGATCGGTTCGCCGGTGTCGGAGGTGACGAGCGTGATGAGATCGGGCACCATCACCTGGGGTTCGTCGTCCTCGTAGATGGCGAGGTTCTCATTCTGGAAGTCGATGCGGATGGTGCGCCCGGCGTCGTCGCCGATGCCCGCCACGGTCATCTGGCCGCGTGCAAACCCCGCCGCGTTGCGCCGGTGCACATCGGTCACCTTGCCGCGGAGGTATCGCATGCCCCCAGCGACGCCCAGGATCGCCTCGCTGGGGTCGTCCTTGACCTCACGGGCGTGATGCACCGCATGGCCTATGTCGCTGGCCAGCCGCAACGTGTTCGGGATGATCGAGCGGCGGCAGTATGCGCCGTCCATCACGGCCGACGCCAGCCCGGTGTGAGCTCCCATCTCGACGGTCGCTGCGCGGGCTATGCGCTCGAGCCACTTGGCGTCGGGCACCTCGGCGATGACCACCTGGCTGCCTCGCTCGTCGGCAATGGCGGCGGGGTAGGGGCTGCCGCCGTAGATGAGGTAGGTGATCATCTGCAGCTCCGGGAAGGCCCGGCCCATGCCGTCGCCGTTCACGATGGGGATGTCCATTGCCGCGGCCACCACCATCGGCACCATCGAGTTGCTGCCGCCCATCTCGAATGGCGCGATGGCATCGAACTTGCGGCCCAGGTGGCTCTCCAGCGCCCGGGCGGCCACGGTTTCCTCGTCTCCGCCGGCCAGTTTTTCGTGACTCACCATCGGTGAGCCCATGCCGCCGACCGCCACGAGCAGATCGTCATCGGCAATCTCGTCGGGCTCGATAACCCGTACCTGGCCACCGGTACGCATCACCTGCAGCACCCGTAGTCGACCGAGGTAGGGGTTCCCGCCGCCGCCGGTGCCCAGCACCGCCGCTCCGAGTGCAATCGGTGCGAGATCAGGCTCGGTGATCTCCCACACGGCATCCCTCCTGCAATCCGCGACGCAGCGACAGCCGACGCTACCCCGCTCCGGTAAATCGGTTGTTGGGCTGCCCGGACGCTCAGGCCCGCTCGCCGGTGTCGATGATGGCGGTGCGCAGGTCGGTCATGTCGAGGATCGTGTACTTCCCGCCGATGCGGCCCCAGCCGGTGCCCGTGCGAGAGGCGCCGCCGAAGGGCGGGTGCTGCTCCCAGAATGCAGTGCCCTCGTTGACCAGCACGGTGCCGCTGCGCAGCTCGTCGATCGCTCGGTAGGCGCGGGCCAGCGATGAGGTAAAGACCGAGGCCTGCAAGCCGAGATCGGAAGCGTTTGCGAGCGCGAACGCCTCATCATCGGTGTCGAAGCTGGTGATCGGTATGACGGGTCCGAACGTCTCGTCCAGGAAGACGTCCATGACGGGCGTCACGTTGTCGATGACGGTGAGCTCGTAGTACAAGTCGGTGGGTTGATCGGCTCTTCGCTCGCCGCCGCAGAGCACTCGGCCGCCGAGCGCCTGGGCGTCGGCGACGTGGGCATCCATGCGGGCGGCCACCGTCTCGTTGTTGAGCGGTCCCATCAGCGTGGCGTCGTCCAGCGGATCACCCAAGGCCACTCGTTCGGTCCGGTCGACCACCCGATCGACCATTTCGTCGTGGACTGAGCGGTGCACCAGCAGGCGCTCGGTCGCGACGCAGCACTGTCCCGACACGAAGTGAGCGCCGAAGACGGCTGCATCCGCGGCTGCGGGAAGGTCGGCGTCGTCGAAGACGATCTGCGGGCCGTTGCCCGACGCCTCGATGATCGTGCGTTTCATGCCTGCGGCGGCAACGATGGCTTCCGCGGTCGTCTGCGAGCCGACGAAGCCGACGCCGTGCACGCCTGGGTGCGAGACGAGCGCCTGGCCGATGTCGCCTCGGCCCATCACCACCGATACCGACCCGGGCGGGAAACCTGCCTCGGCGACTGCGTCTGCTAGCGCAAGTGCCGAGAGCGGTGCGTTCTCCGACGGCTTGATCACTGCTGGATTGCCTGCAGCCAATGCCGCTGCCAGCAGTTCCGCCGGAATGTTCATCGGGAAGTTCCACGGCGTGATCAGCGCATAGACACCGTTCGGCTTGCGATGGGTGAACACTCGCTTGTGGGGATCCACGCTGGGCAGCACATGAGTTTCGAGCCGCTTGATCTCCTCAGCAGCCAGCCGGAAGATCTCCGCCGATTCGGCCAGCTCGTCGGCAGCCTCCGCGGCGAGCGGCTTGCCGCTCTCACGGGCGAGCTGCTCGGCGTGTTCGCCCGCTGATGCATCGATGCGGCCGGCTGCGGAGTGCAGCAGCTCGGCTCGCTCGAAAAAGGTCAGGCGCTCAAGTTCGCCAGCAGCTTCATTGGCGCCGGCGACGGCGTCATCGATGTCGCCAAGCGACGCGACATCAACTCGCTCAAGCACATCGCCGGTTGCTGGCTCGCGGACCGTGAGCGTTTCGATGCTGCGACCCAAGCGTCGCTCGCCATCGATGAGCTGATGCATCTGCGAACCCTAGATCGGGGTCGGCGAGCTCTTCAGCAGGCGCTCGCACCCGGAAACGACCCCCTTGCGGAACATCTCGAGTTGACCGTCGGGCCACGGAACCTCGGGCCGAGCGGCCCGCCAGCCGAGAATCGCCATGCCGCGGATGAGCTCGAACATCGGCACCAGCGCCAAGTCGTCATCACTGATCGGGCGAACTGCTCGATAGCTGTGCAGGAATGCCTGCCGCGCAGCGCGGAAGTCCGCGGTGTCCCGGGAATGGAACATCGCCACAGCGATGTCGTACTGGTGCCACCCGAAACCGGCGTCGTCAAAGTCGATCACGCTCAGTTGCCCGTCGCAGGTGAGCAGGTTTGCCAGATGCAGATCGGCATGAATCATGCTGAAGGTGCGGCGCGGCTCGCCATAGCGGCGAAGCCGTTCCCGGCAGTGATCGCGGGCCGTGATGAGCAGCTCCCGCTCGCGCCCATCGAGCACCGGGTTCTCCCAGAACGGACCCCAGAAGGGAGCATCGCCGAGCAATCCGTCCAAGTCCAGGCGATGGCGCCGGAACGATGACGGCGGCGTCCAGCCGGCCGCCTGGTTGTGCATCGCCGCCATCAGGCCGCCGAGCTGGCTGAACGGCGCGGCGATCTCGGGCGGTCCAGTTGCGTCGGTGTTGCGGTCGTGAGCGGTGAGCAGCTCGCCGACAATCTCTCCTGGCGCCCAGACGTTGAGCCCAGCCTGCCGCGTCTCGTTCCCGGCAACGCCCACGGGCACGAAGTAGCGACCGTCGGGTGCGTCAACAGGCGTCGGCACCGAGATGCCGCTGCTGCGAAGTGCCTCCAGCCACACGCGTTCGGAGTTGAGCTCGTCGAGAGAGTGGTAGCCGGGCCGGTGCAGTCGCAGCACGTAGGCCTTTCCGGAGCGATCGTCGTCGGCCCGATATGTGACGTTCTCGCTGATGCCGACCAGTTGCAGGCGCGCAGTCTCGATGCCGAATGCGCGCAGTGCCTCTCGGGCGGCTGGTTCGTAACGGGTAGCAAACCCGTCAGCCATCGATTTCCTGCAGCACCGCGTCGAACGCAGCGAGGAACTCCTCGGCGTGGGACTGTTGCAGGACGAGCGGCGGGCGGAGTTTCAGCACGTTGGCAAACTCACCGGCGTTCGAAGCAAGCACACCTTGGTCTTTCAACCGGTCGGTGAACTCGACCGCCCGTGATCGGTCAGGCACCAACTCGCCCTCCGGCTCCACCATCTCCACTCCGATGTACAGGCCGTGGCCCCGGACATCGCCGATCCATGGGCATCGTTCGGCGCGTTCCACCAGTGCCGCCCGCAACCCGAATCCGAGCTCTGCGACGCTCGCGGCCAGCCCACGCTCCTCGATCTCGTCGATGACTGCGTGCCCGACGGCAGCTTGCAGCGGGCTCGCGCCGAAGGTGTTGAAGTAGCGGGTCTCGCCCCGGAAGCGTTCGACCAGATCCCGGCTGGCGACTGTTGCCGCGAGCGGCAGGCCGTTCCCCATGGGCTTACCCATCACGGCAATGTCGGGCTCGAAGCCGGTCAATTCGTAGCCCCACCAGCGACCGGTTCTGCAGTAGCCGGCCTGCACCTCGTCGGCGATCACCAAGCCGCCGGCGGCTCGCACGAGATCCGCAGCCTTCGCCATGAAATCGCCCGGTATGTCCGGCAGGCCTTCATTGGCCTGGATCGAGCACAAGATGACGGCGGCGACGCCGGCACCAGACGACTCCAGCCGTTCGATGGCCGTCGCCAGCTCGTCGAGGTAGGCGTCGGCGAGTGCCCGCTCATCCAGCCCTGCCCGGATCGGACGCAATTGCTGTGGATACGGGAATGTCGTCACGTCGGGGTGCTCGTCGGGCCTTATCGCCGCCCGACGCAACGCGATGACCGCTTCGGTATTGCCGTGGTAGGTGGCATTGGTGGCGATGACACCACGGCGTCCGGTTGCGATGCGAGCTATAGCCATCGCCACCTCGATGGCTTCGGTGCCGGTGCAGGTGATGACAGCGCTCTCGATCCCGTCGTGATGCAATGCCACCAATCGCTCGGCGAAGCTGACGATGCCCTCGTGCAGGTAGCGGCTGTGCACGTTCAGCGTGGCCTGCTGGGCCGCCATGGCCTCTGCCACGCGGGCATTGCCATGCCCCACGCACGGCACGTTGTTGTACATGTCGATGTAGCGGCGGCCGTCCGCGTCGAAGAGCTCGACGCCGTCGCCTCGCACGATGTGCAGCGGGTCGGTGTAAAAGAGCTGCGCGCCGACGCCCAGCGCCCGGTCACGTCGTGCTTGAAGCGACTGGTTCACTCCACAGTATTCAGCAGCGCGGAGTTGGAGTGCTTCGAGCTCGGCTTGCGGCCCAGCGCTATTTCCGGTGTGAGCAGGTCGACCGGCCCGGGCATGCCGTGTGGGTCCGAGTAGTAGCCCAGCGCATAGTTGCCCATCGAGTACCCCATCAGGTCGGCCAACTCGGGGTCGAGTTCCTTGGCGACCTCAGGCGGGCAGGACAGGAACTGGTTTTCCTCGGTGCGCAGCCAGCCGAGCGTGTAGGTGATGTTGATGCCGGTGCGGTCGGCATCGCCGCGGTTCTCACCTCCGCCGTGGATCACCGAACCCGAATACAGCAAGACCGACCCGGCACCCATTGCGGCCTGGGTCTTCTCGTCGTCGGTGGCTCGACGCTCCTCGCCCCACCCGGGACTTCCCGGCACGATCCGGGTGCCGCCGTTGGTGGGCGTGAAGTCGGTGACGGCCCACATGGTGTTGAACTGAGGCTCGATCTCGCCGGGGATGTAGCCGCCCCACGCCAGACGGTCTCGGTGAAGCGGCTGGGTGCCCTGGCCGGGCTTGATGTTGATGACTTGGGTCAGGTGCAGCTGGATCTTGTTGGTGTAAGGACTGAGGAACCGGTTGGCCAGGCTGATGACCTTGTCGTGCATGACCAGCTCACGGCACGCTGGCGAGCGGGCCACCAGCGCTCCTGTACGGGTGGTGTTGTGGCCCGAGAAGTTGTCGAGTCCGCCTGGTGTCTTGTCGATCCATGGCCGCAGCTCGGCCTCGAGCCGCTCCACCATGTCCAGATCGATGGCGTCTTCGATGATGGCACCGCCGTCAATCCGCACGACTTCGGCTATCTCTTCCTCGGGGCTGTCCAGCTTGAAACGCGCGAGTTCGGCCATGTCTCAACAGTACGCGTCGTCGCCGGTGAGCGCCGTCCTTGAGCGACGCGTGCCAACAGAGGTGCCTACGGGCACGTTCGGCGCAGCACGCGCACTGCCCGACGCGTGCTCGGCATGGAGTTCGTCACACGGATCGGTATGGGCCGCCAAGCGGTCTCGGTTGCTCGGCGTTCCGATGTGCGCCGTCGCTCGGTAGCGCACGCGCGGCGGGCGGGCAGTGCTCTTGCCCCGAGCATGTGGGAGACCGCCACGAGGCCGTGATGGAAGAAGCGATCGTTCGCTTCGCTCCACGCGCCGTAGGCATCGAGTTCGGCTCGCATCTGAGCGACCTCGGCGGCGACGCTCTCTTCGTATTTTTCAGCGTGCTGTTCAAGGCGTCGCAGCTTGGCTTCGGTCTTTCTGACAAACCGGCGGTGGCGCCGCAGGAGGAGCACCTGGTTTGCGGCCGCGATCAGGAGGACCGCCACCGACCAGGCGATGAATATCGGCTTGGGAATCCCCGCTGCGAGCAGCGAGGCCGCTTCGGTATTCATCGCCCGGCTCCGTCCGTGCGAACCGGGAATCGATCATGTCTGCGCAGTGTCATGTGCCCACACAAGCAAATTGCCGATTTGAAAGCAATTGAATTTATTGAAAGAGGCTGAAAAGTGTTGTTTGTGGGCGCGACACGGGCGCGATCACGGACCTACGCTGCGCCGAGTGAGTGAGCCGAGCGACAGCGTGCCGGTCTTCACGCCGGACGACGACAGTTTCCACGCGCACCTGCGCGGCGACGACTGGTGGTTCACCGAGACCGCGTGGTTCTCGTTCCACCACCGCGAACGTGCCCTCGGCGGATGGCTGTACACCCTTGTCCGACACAACATCGGCACAATCTCCGGTGGTGCGTGGGTGTGGGACGACACCGCACACTTGCCGTGGGAGGTGGCCTACAGCTCCAATCTCTCTGCGCTGCGACTGCCGCCCGAGCTCGACCTGCGCAACGCGACGCTGCCCAACGGGGTCAGCGTCCGGGCCGAGACACCCACGATGGCGTACCGGATCGGCTACGACGACCCGGGACGCTTCAGCGCCGACTTGCGCTTCGAGGCAGTGCTGCCGCCCCGGCCGCTGACGGCGGGGGGCTCGACTTTCGGCCATTCGGCGCACTTCGACCAGATCGGCAGGGTCACCGGGACCATTGAGCTCGCGGGCGAGCAGATCGGCATCGATTGCTGGTCGATGCGCGATCGCACCTGGGGCCGGCGGCCCGAGGACCGTCCCCGCCAAGCCGCTTACGTCACCGGAGCAGGTGATGACGGCTCGGGCTTCTTGGCCGTCACCAGTTCCCGAGACGGCCGCGACCGTGTCGCGTATGGGTTCGTTCAGCGCGGGGATGCTCAAGTCAGCCTCGTCGACGGTGATCGCACGGTTCGTCGCAGCCCCGAGGGCTGGATATCGGAGATCCGCATCGACGCAGTCGACGCTGCCGGTGACTCTTTCGCCGCCACCGGCACGCCCGTCAGCCGGATCATCATCAACCGACACAGCTTCATCGACATCAACAGCCTTGTCCGCTGGGAGGCGGTGGGAGCGGGTACCTGGTGGGGCGAGGATCAGGACATGTGGCCCGTCCGCCGCTTCGCCGCCGCCAAGCGCAGCGGAGACTGGTCCATCCCCAGCTCCAGACCATGAGCCTCGACGACCACGAGTTGCTGTCACGGCTCGCCGACACCGTGCGGACCCAGATCGCGCCCGCAGTCGACGACGAATACGCCCGCACCCAGGCGTTCATGGTCTCGGTGATCTTGCACCGGCTGGCGAAACAAGCTCAGTTGACCGACGAACATTGCGCGGCTGAGGCCGCCGATGTCGCAGCCCTGGCCGATCAGCTCGACGCAGTGATGGCCAGTGCCCGCACCGCTGCCGACGATTCAGGAGATGTCCCCGAGAGTGTCGGTAACGCCGTCGCCCACATGCGGAGCCAGACGTCGATTGCCGCTGCGTCGGAGATCATCGAGGCTCTGTACGGCTGGGATGCCTCCCATCCTGCGGCTGAGTCGGCATTGGCCGCCATCCGCTTTGCGCTGCGTCGCGACATTGACCGCCGCATGGAGATTGCGCGGTGAGTGCGGCATCCGTGCGTGGCGAAGGACCCGACGATCGCGACCTAGCCGGCGTCCTCGGCGAGTATCTGCGCGATCGTCTCGGCGCCAGCGGACCCGTCGGCATCGGCAGCCTCGAGCGAATAGCGGTTGGCTGGTCGCACGAGACGTGGCTGTTCGACGCAGCCTGGTCCGACGATATCGACGAGCAACGTCAGGGCTTTTGCCTGCGGCGCGACCCAGGCAACGCGCTGCTGCGGCAGGAATCCGATCTCGCAGAACAGTTTCGGGTGCTGCGCTGCCTCGAGAGCACTGCGGTTGCTGCCCCGCGAGCCTTCTGGTACGAACCCGACCCTGCGGTTCTCGGTGCCCCCGCCATCGTGATGGAACGAGTCGTCGGCGAATGCCCGAGCCCGTGGCGCCGGGCGGGGCGTGAGTACTACGCCGCAGCGGCCGAACGGGGCGTGCTGCCGGCCAGCTTCACCGATGCATTGGCGGCAGTGCACAACGTCGACTGGAAGGCAGCGGGGCTGGAATTCCTCGGCGTCCCTAGGGCCGGCAGCGACTTTGCGCAGCGCGAGATTGCCAAGTGGCAGGCGCTCATCGACGACTCCGGGCATCCGGGCCATCCGATTCTCGCCGACTTGATCGGCTGGCTGAAGCACAACGCGCCGCCGACCGACCAGCTCACGCTCGTGCACGGTGCGTTTCGGACCGGCAACGTCCTGATCCACGACGACCAAGTGTCGGCGATCCTCGACTGGGAACTGCAGGTCATCGGCGACCCCATGTACGACGTCGCGTACATGCTCACCGAACTCAACCGGGAGGGCACCGAGCTGCTGTCGAACGTGGTGCCCCGGGAGCTGTTTTTCGACCGGTACCAGCAGGCCACCGGCATCGAGATCGACGAAGAGCGCTGTGCCTACTTCCAGCTGCTCTATGCGATGCGTTCAGCGGCGTTCTGGATGAGCGCGGCAGGCCTGTATGCCGATGGCTCGAACAGTGACCTGCGGCTGGCCCGGACGCACTGGTCGGTCACCGTCGCACTCGAACGCGCCGCCACCGAGCTGGGCTACTAGGTGACCTTGGGCCGCTGGCTTACGCGAGCAGGGTCGGGTTCAGGCGGCGAATGCGTCGATCATGGCGTGCACGTCGCCGAGCGGATACAGGATCGGGCAGGTGGCGCCGTTGGCGAGGTAACCGTCGACGGCTTCGCGGGCCTCTGCAGGCGTGCCCGAGGCAGTCAGCATCTGCACGATGTCGTCCGGCACCAGCCGCGATGCGGCCTCGACTTGCTCAGCCGTCGCCGGCCAGGTCAGCACTTTGCCCACCTCTTCGAGCAGTGAGTCGGGGACCCCGGAGGCCTTCATGATGTGGGGCTGCTGGCCCAGGTACTGGGTGACCATGTTGCGTGCCATGTCCAGGGCGGTGTCCCGGTCTTCGTGCACCGAGCACACCACGAGTTGGGGCCGGTCCAGGTCGTCCACGCTCCGCCCTGCTTTCGCTGCGCCCCGCTCCAACGCATCCATGGCTCGGCTGTTGTAGTCGGGCGAGACGAGGTAGTTGAGCACGACGCCGTCTGCGATCTCGCCGCTCACCTCCATCATCTTCATGCCGGTGGCGCCGATGTAGATCGGCACGTCCTTGGGTCGGCGCTCCTGGTACACGTAGTCGAGTTCGACATCGTCCAGATGCACGTGCTCGCCATGGAACGTGACGTTCTCGTTCGCGAGAAGCGCCCGAACCACCGTGGTCACCTCGCGCATAGCGCCGAGCGGGCGTGCTCGGCTGATGCCGACCTTGGCTGCCAGCGGGTCCCACCACGCGCCCAGCCCGCAGATGATGCGACCGGGCGCGAGGTCGTCGAGTGTCGAGAACATCGAAGCCAATCGAGCCGGATTGCGCGACCAGATGTCGATCACACCTGCGCCGACGTTGATGCGCGAGGTGGTCGCCGCGAACGCTGCCATCGGCACGCTGGCCTCGCGCACCAGCCGCGAGTCGGCTTGCCAGACGGCCTCGAAGCCGCGTTCCTCGGCGTACTGCGTGAAGCCCATTGCCTCGGTGATCGTGTGAGCGTCCTGCAGGTACAGCGCATTTCGAGCTGTCGTCATGAGTCAACGTCCTCCTGTGCGCCCTGTCGCCGTCGTCCCCGCGCGCATCGGGGTGCCGCTCGCGGAACATAGCCTCAGTCCGGTATGGCCAACCACACTTCACCGAATGGGGGGTCGGGGACCGCTGGGCAATTTCCCGCCAGCTACGCAGCCCAACTCGCCACCGAGGTCACTGACGCAGGTGGCCGCGCCCGTGTCGTCGAGCGCTTTCGGGAACAGGGCATTCGCCTGCCCACCTTCGCCGAGCTCGCCGATCCGACGCTCATTGATCCCGAAGTCGACACTGCTCTCGTCGATGTCGACCCGGACTTCGCCGACCCTCTCAACCTGTTCCGCGTGCACTGGTTCAACGACGGAAGGGGAGGACGCACCGACATCCCCGAGCATGTCGTGCTACCGAGCGAGCTGACGGGAACTCCGGCCAAGGTCGTCGTGCTGTTCGGCAACCGGTTTCCGATGATCGGCGCTCACAAAGTGCTGGCTGCGTACTCGTGCCTGGCCCCACGGGTGGTCTCGGGCCAATTCGATCCGACACGCCACCGAGCAGTGTGGCCCTCGACCGGCAACTACGCCCGCGGGGGCGTAGCCATCAGCCGGATCATGGCGTGCCGAGGGGTGGCAGTGCTGCCCGAGAACATGAGTCGTGAGCGCTTCGAGTGGCTCGAGCGCTGGATCGCCGATCCGGCCGATGTCATTCGCACGCCTGGCTCGGAGAGCAACGTCAAGGAGATTTACGACGCCTGCGCCGAGCTGTCCCAGGATCCGACGAACTTCATCCTGAACCAGTTCAGCGAGTTCTCGAACCACATCGGTCACTACGAGGTCACTGGCACAGCGCTCATGTCGGTGTTCGAGCACCTGCGACAAGGATCACCGCCGGGCAGCGAGCTGAACCTGGCTGCGTTCGTCGCGGCCAGCGGTTCCGCTGGCACGCTCGGAGCCGGCGACCGGCTGAAGGACGAACACGGCGCACTGATCGTCGCCGTCGAAGCGCTCGAGTGCCCGACCATGCTCTACAACGGCTACGGCGAGCACAACATTCAGGGCATCGGCGACAAGCACATCCCGCTCATCCACAACGTGATGAACACCGACGTCATCGTCGGTGTCAGCGATGATGCGACCGACGGGCTGGGGCTCGTGTTCAACACCGAAGCGGGCCACGACGCGCTGCGCGAGCACCTCGGGGCCTCGTCGTGGGTTCTCGATCACCTCGGGCACTTCGGATACTCGTCGATCTGCAATGTGCTCGCGGCTGCCCGTGCCGCGAACGAGTTGGGTCTCGGGCCCAACGACGTGGTCATGACCGTGGCGACGGACGGGTTCGAGATGTATTTCTCCGAACGGGAACGTCACCTAGCGGAGCGGCACGCGGGCAGGTTCGAAGCGAGCGCGGCCCGCAGCATCATCGATCAGTACCTCACGCCCGACGCTCGAAGCGACGACGCGCCCCACATCGAGGTGCTGTCGGACCGCGGCCGCGACCGAATCTTCAACCTCGGCTACTACACCTGGGTGGAGCAGCAGGGCGTCCCGCTGGAGGACTTCGAAGCGCGCCGCGACCAGGCCTTTTGGGATTCGCTGCGAGGCCTTCCGAGGTTGTGGGACGAGATGATCGACGAGCTCAACGACGAAGTCTCCGCCACGTTCGTGTGAGCGAGTCGTGTGCATTCGAGCGAAGGCACCGCACACCGCAAATGGCGGCACAGCTTGCGTGAATGGCAATGAGAGAATGACGACATGAGCGGATCGACTGGGGGTGCGCCGCAGATCGACGGCCAGCGGCTGTTGGGACGCCTCGACGAATTGGCGCAGATCGGCGCCATCGAGGGAACACACGGGAACTGCCGGCTCGCGCTCACCGACGAGGACCGCGACGGACGCGACCTGGTCGGAACGTGGATGGCCGACCTCGGGCTCGACATCACCATTGACGGGCTCGGCAACGTCGTGGCCTGCACCGAAGCGGGCCGCGTCGCCGATTCGGTGATGATGGGCAGCCACATCGACACCGTCGCCACCGGAGGGCGCTACGACGGCAACCTCGGCGTGCTGGCCGGCCTGGAGGTGATCGAGTCGGCGCTGTCCAGCGGCCGGATGCCGGCACGCCCATTGTCGGTGGGGTACTTCACCGACGAGGAAGGCAGCCGGTTCGCTCCCGACATGCTCGGCAGCCTCGCGTATGTGGGCGGCATGGCCCTCGAGGAAGCTCTGGAGATCACCGACCGCGATGGCATCGCGGTCGGCGACGAGCTGGACCGCATTGGCTATCGCGGAGCGGCGCCTGTGCCCGGCACTGTCCCATTTGCATTCATGGAACTGCACATCGAGCAGGGTCCGGTGCTTGAGTTCCACGGCGTTCAGATCGGTGTCGTGGAAGGCGTGCAGGGCATCTCATGGACCGAGGTCACACTGCGGGGCCAGTCGAACCACGCTGGTACGACGCCCATGCCGCTGCGACGGGACGCTGGGCTCGCGGCGTGCCGCATCGCGAATGAGGTACGCGACCTTGCGCACAACATCGGCGACTCGCAGGTCGGCACTGTCGGAGCAATCTCGCTTGTGCCGAACCTGGTGAACGTCATCGCAGGTTCGGCCACGATGACGGTGGATCTGCGCAACACGTCCGAGGCGATGCTGCAACACGCCGAGTCGCGTCTCGACGAAATTGTGTCTCGCAACGCCGAGGCCGAGCATCTCGAGGCCTCGCAGCGACGAACCGCACGCTTCGAGCCGGTGGAATTCGATACCGCAGTCATCGACCTCGTCGAGAAATGCGCCGCCGAGGCCGGCTTGACGCACCGCCGCATGCCCTCGGGCGCAGGCCACGACGCGCAGATGCTGGCGCGGGTGTGTCCGACCGCCATGATCTTCGTGCCCAGCTTCGACGGGGTCAGTCACAATCCGGCGGAGTACACGGCCCCCCCCGACATCGAAGCGGGAGCGAACCTGCTGGCTGATGTGGTGTGGCGTCTCGCCAACGGCGAAATCGACAGCGAGATCGTCGAGAGCGGGGCGACGACGTGAGACCGCTCACCGTCGGCGCTGCGCAGCTCGGGCCGATAGCCCGCTACGAGACGCGGGCCAGCGTGGTCAAGCGCCTGATCGCCCTGCTTCGTCAGGGTGCCGAGCGAGGCTGCGAGGTGGTGGTGTTCCCCGAATTGGCGCTCACCACCTTCTTTCCCCGATGGTATTTCCCCGACGATTCACCCGAGTTGCTCGCGTACTTCGAGACCGAGATGCCCTCCCCAGAGACGCAGCCCCTCTTCGACGAAGCCAAGCGACTCGGCATCGGCTTCCACCTGGGGTACGCCGAACTGACCCCGGATGGACACCGCTACAACACCGCCATCCTCGTCGACAGCGATGGCACCCTCCTCGCCAAATACCGCAAGGTGCACATTCCCGGGCACGAAGAGCACGAGCCCCAGCGCCCGTTCCAGCATCTCGAGCGGCGCTACTTCGAGGAGTCCGCCGAGGGCTTCAGCGTGTGGCGGGCATTCGGGGGTGTCATGGGCATCGCGTTGTGCAACGACCGGCGCTGGCCCGAGACCTACCGCGTCATGGGCCTCCAAGGCGTCGAGATGATCTTCATCGGCTACAACACGCCGCTGCACTACGCGCCAGACCCGATCCAGGACCCGCTGCAGGCATTCCACAACCATCTGGTGATGCAGGCAGGCGCCTACCAGAACGGGACCTGGGTGGTCGGCGTCGCCAAGGGCGGCACCGAGGAAGGCGTGGAGTCGCTGGCGCACTCGGCGGTGATCGCGCCGTCGGGCCAGATCGTCGCCCAGGCAGTCACCGACGGCGATGAGCTGATCACCGCCCAGTGCGATCTCGACTGGTGCTCGCAGTACAAGGACACCGTGTTCAACTTCGACCGCTACCGCCGGCCCGAGACCTACCAGCTCATCGGCAAGCAGAAGGGCGTCGTCCCGCCACCGTGAGCAGTGGTGCGATTGACTGCGCGGCGGTGCGACAATAGCCAGCGGGGAAGGGACAATGGGGTTCCGGAGACGAGGTATTCGATGACGGCAGAGCACTCGGTGACGGGGTTCGTGCTGAACGGCTCGCCGGTCACGGTCGCCAGCGACCATGAGCACCTGCTGGCGGCATTGCGAGATGAACTGGGGATCATCTCGCCCAAGGACGGGTGTGCGCCGTCGGGTCAATGCGGCTGCTGCACGGTGCTGGTAGACGGCAAGGCCCGGGTGGCCTGCCAGACGAGCCTCGAACGCTCGGCGGGCACCGAGATCACCACTGTCGAGGGGTTCGACGAAGCCGAGCTGGACGCCATGGCGAACACCTTTGCGGCCCACGGTGCATTGCAATGCGGATTCTGCACGCCGGGCATCGTGGTGCGGCTGAAGGCTCTGCTAGACCGCAAGGGCTCGGCATTGACACGTGAGGAAGCCAGCCGCCATCTCGGCGGGCACCTCTGCCGCTGCACTGGCTACACGAAGATCCTCGATGCGGTGGAATCGCTGGCGGCGGGAGAAGTGCCGGTGGCGCTGCCGCCCAAGGGCATCGGCAGTTCCGGTGTCCGCTACGAGGCCCGCGAGCTCACACTGGGCAGCCGCCCTTACATCGACGACATCGTGATCGACTCGTCGATCAGCGGTGTGACAGCCCCGTACGGCATGCTGCACGGCGCCCTGCGGTTCGCCGACCATGCCCGTGCCGACGTGCTGTCGATCGACACCAGCGCAGCTCAGGCCATGCCCGGCGTGCAGGCCGTGTTCACCGCCGCCGACATCCCCGGAGTGCTGCGGGTGGGCCTCATCCACAAGGACTGGCCAGTGATGATCCCCGTCGGCGGGCGAACGTCCTACCTCGGCGACGTGCTGGCGATCGTCGTTGCCGACAACCGGCCCGCTGCTCGGCGTGCCGCCGAAGCGATCGAGGTGTCCTACGACGTCCTTGAGCCCATGACCGACCCGGTACGGGTGAAGGACAGCGACATCGACGCTGTGTGGGAGCTCGACGGCAACATCCTGTCGCGCTCGACCTATTCCCGCGGCGACATCGACGCGGCGCTGGCTGCGTCGGCCCACACGGTGACGGAGACTTTCCAGACCCAACGCATCGAGCACGCGTATCTCGAGCCCGAGTCCACCCTGGCCGTGCCCACGCCTGCCAACGGGCTCCCTGCGGGACTGCACGTCTACACCGGCGGCCAGGGCATCTGGGATGACCGCAACGACATCGCCGCGGTACTTGCGCTTGACCCGTCGGTCGTCACGACTGAGCTGGTCTCCAACGGGGGCGCGTTCGGCGGCAAGGAGGACATGTCGAATCAGGCCCACGCGGCGCTGGCGGCGTGGCTGACCGGTCGCCCGGTGCGGATCACGTTGTCGCGTGAAGAGTCCTTGCTCATGCACCCCAAGCGGCACCCCATCCGCATGACCTACGAAGTCGGCTGCGACGTCGAGGGCAAGCTCACCGCTGTGCGGGCGCGCATGTTCGGCGATTCGGGCCCGTATGCGTCAGTGGGCATGAAGGTGCTGGAACGCTCGGCGGGCCACGCCACCGGGCCATACCTGGTGCCTGCTGTGGACGTCGAGTCGGTTGCGGTGCGCACGAACAACCCGGTGTGCGGCGCCTTCCGAGGCTTCGGCGCGAACCAGGCGCAGTTCGCCATGGAAGGCGTCATGGACCGGCTGGCCGAAGCGGTGGGCATCAGCGGGTTCGAAATGCGCCAGCGCAACGTGGTGGTGCCCGGGGGAGTGTGGGGACCGGGCCAGATCATGGACGACGGCTGCCTCGGGGCCCAGGCCTGCCTCGACGCCGTGCGTGAGCCCTACGAGGCAGCCCGCGCCGCCGGCAAGCCCGTCGGGATCGGACTGGGACTGAAGAACTCCGGCCTCGGGAACGGCTTCAAGGAGATCGCCAAGGCGATTGTGCGCTTCTGTGACGACGGCACAGTTGAGATTCGTCACTGCTGGACCGAGATGGGCCAGGGCGTGCACACCGTTGCGCTGCAGGTCGCCGTGGAGGAACTCGGCGTTGATCCTGAGGCGGTGCGAGTGATCGTGGACTCCACACGCGAGCTCGGTGCGGGCCAGACCACCGGCAGCCGAGGCACGCTCATGGGCGCAGGCGCGGTGGCCGATGCCTGCCGCGCTGCTCTGGCCGACGGCTGCAAGCCCGAGGTCGACTACGAAGGCGAGTACCGGGTCGACTGGACCAACTCGCTGTCGGAGGGCTTGGAGAACCCAGTTATCCACTCGACGTTCGGCTACGCCGCCCAGGTCGTCATTCTCGATCCCGACTCCGGCGACGTAGAGAAGGTCATCGCAGCGCACGATGTCGGCCGGGCCGTGAACCCTGTGCTGTGCGAAGGCCAGATCGAAGGCAGCGTGCATATGGGACTCGGCTATGCGCTGAGCGAGGGCTTCCCCGCTGACGCCGATGGTCGGCCGCTCAATTCCACGCTGCGCAGCCTCGCCATAATCCGGCCCAAGGACATGCCCGACGTCGAGGTGATCCTGGTGGAGTCGCCGCAGCCAGGCGCTCCTTACGGCATCAAAGGCGTCGGCGAGATCGGGCTCGTGCCGACGGCGGGAGCGGTCGCAGCGGCCCTGCGGGAGTACGAAGACGAATGGCACAACGAGCTGCCGATGCGCAACCCCTCGAACCGCGAGCGGGCCGACGCCTGGGTATAGCTCGACACAAGCAAGGCTGAGCCGGTCATCACGCCCGGTGGCGGCGCGGGTGGCAGAGTGCAGGCCATGACATCACCTGGTTCAGTCACGTTCGGCCTGCTGTTGCCGTCACGGGAGCTTGCGATGTACGCCCCCCATGACGGTGATCCCCGCCGGCTTGTCGACCTAGCGGTGCAGGCCGAGGAACTCGGTTTCGCTGCTGCATGGATCGGCGACTCGCTGCTGGCCAAGCCGCGGGCCGAACCGCTCTCGGTGCTCGCTGCTGTTGCAGCTGCAACCGAGCGCATCGACATCGGCACAGCGGTGCTGCTCGCGTCGATGCGAAATGCGACGCAGCTCGCCCAGCAGGCCGCCACCGTCGATGCGCTGTCTGGAGGCCGGCTCATCCTGGGTGTCGGCGCAGGCCCACCCGCACCCGATGTCAACGCCGACTTCGACCTCGTCGGCGGCGACTTCGATCGGCGGGGCACCCAGCTCATGCAGATCGTGCACGATGCCCGCGAACTCTGGCAGGCCGATGGCACTCCAACGGCGCAGCGGCTTCAGCCAGTGTGCGTGACTGAGGGCGGTCCCCGCCTGTGGTTGGGCGGCTCGGGGCCTCGTGGGCTCGAGCGGGCCGGCCGGCACTTCGACGGCTGGTTCCCGACCGCTCCCGCGGTGGATGCGTTCGCCGAACAGCTCGTGACGATGCGTGCTCACGCAGCCGACGCAGGACGAGACCCGGCCTTGATCACCGCGGCGGCCTACCTGACCGTCAACATCGGCGATCCCGACACCGCCGCTGCTGAAGTTGACGAGCACTCCAAGCTCTATTACGGCGCCCCCGCAGAGGTGGTGCGCCGGCTCCTGGGCACGTATTCGGGGACGCAGGCGCAGGTGGCAGCATGGCTGCAGAGCTACATCGATGCCGGTTGCGAGCACATCAGTATCCGCCTGGCATCATCCGACGTCGACACCCAGCTCGACCGCCTCGTCGAATTGCTCCCCGAGCTGCGCAGCTGACGGCGCTGGCACGCCCAGGCGACCCAGAAGGCCTCAGCACCGGGATTACGCTCGCAGCCGTGAGTGAGGGGGGTGCGTCAACGCCTGGCCTGGTGTGCTCGCACCATCACCTGTACTCGGCGTTGGCGAGGGGAATGCCTCCGCCGCCGCGCACGCCAGGCGGCTTCGCTGAGATCCTCGAGCTGGTGTGGTGGCGCCTCGACCGAGCGCTCGATCTCGAGATGCTGGAGTGGTCGGCGAAACTCGGCGCGCTCGAAGCGCTGGAGTCCGGCTGCACTGCGATCGTTGACCACCACGAATCGCCCAATGCCATCGAAGGCTCGCTCGATGTCATCGCAGCGGCCTGCGCCGAGGTCGGAGTGCGCATCAGCTGCTGCTACGGCGTCACCGACCGTCACGGCGTCGATGGGGCGCGGCGCGGCCTCGCGGAGAACGATCGCTTCCTCGCCGCTGGGGGTCGGGGATACGTCGGCGTACACGCGTCGTTCACCTGCACCAACGACACCCTGGCTGCTGCGGCGGACCTCGCCCGCCGCCACGACGTCGGCGTCCACATCCACGTTGCCGAAGGCCCGCCAGACGCCGACGCTGCTCAACGGCTGGCCGGACTCAGCGACGAGCGTTGGCTGCTCATCCATGGTGTCCACCTACCGACCGTGCACGGTCTTGAGGGCACGATCGTGCACAACCCTCGGTCCAACATGAATAACGCAGTCGGCTATGCCAACCCCGTCAGGTTCGCCGACGTGAACCCCATCGCCTTAGGCACGGACGGGATCGGTGCCGACATGCTCGACGAGTTCCGTGTCGCGTACGCACGCTTGCGCGAGCACGACGTAACGGCGGGTCCGGATGCGCCGTGGGAGTGGCTCGCGCACGGGTGGGCGCTCATGCCAGAGGCCCGTAACGACAACGTGCGCTGGTCCTACCCGAGCGACGACCCTTGGCATCTCGCCTACACACCCGGCGTCCACGCGCTTGACGTCACGATTGACGGCGATCAGGTGCTGGCAAACGGCGTCGCTACACGTATCGATCCTGTCGAAGTGCGGGCCAAGGCCTCAGAGCAAGCCCAACGGCTCTTCGCTGCGCTCGACGAACTTGACTGAGACTTTGGACTAGGGAGACCGACGATGGCTGCACTGGTGACTCGCAACCCGCTGTACGACGGGCGCGACTGGCCTGCCGCCCCGACTGAGGTGCGGGCATTTCATCGCCGGCTGCCTGCGTACGCGCCCACGCTGGTCATCGACGCACCCCGGCTCGCAGGGAGCCTCGGCGTCGGGCGAGTCCTCGTGAAGGCCGAGACCCAGCGGATGGGGCTGCCCTCATTCAAGATCCTCGGTGCGTCGTGGGCCTCGTACCGCGCCATCTGCGAGCACCTCGACGGCGAGCCGCCGCCGTGGGCAAACATCAACGCCTTGGCGGCCAGCCTGGCCCATCTGCGACCTATGACCTTGGCGGCCGCGACCGACGGGAACCACGGCCGGGCCGTCGCCTTCATGGCTCGGCTCCTGGGCTTCGATGCCCACATCCTCGTGCCCGATGGCACCTCGGACGCTCGCATCGCGGCCATCCAGGGCGAGAGCGCCACGGTGACCGTCGTGGACGGCACCTACGACGACGCCATCGAGCAGAGCGCCGGGATGGCCAGTGACCGCTGCCTGGTGGTGTCAGACACTTCATGGCCCGGCTACGAGACCATCCCCGCCAACGTCGCCGAGGGCTACACCACGATCTTCGCCGAAGTAGACGATGCGCTCGCTGCGAACGGCATCGGCCAGCCAGATCTCGTGGCGGTCCCCGTCGGCGTCGGAGCGTTCATGGCCGCTGCGGTCACCCACTACCGCAGCGGCGAGCACCGGCCTGTGCTGGTTTCGGTCGAGCCCGACGACGCCAACTGCGTTCAGGCTTCGACGATGGCAGGGGAGATCACCGAGACACCGGGGCCGCACCGCTCGATCATGGTCGGGCTGAACTGCGGGGTGCCCTCGCCGCTGGCTTGGCCGATGATGGCCAGCGGCGTCGACTGGTGCGTCTCAGTCGACAGCTACGCCGCCGGCCGGGCTATGGCCGATCTCGCCGGAGCGCAGGTGGTCGCGGGCGAAACCGGCAGCGCATCGCTCGCGGGCCTGCGGGCGCTGCTGGCTGACGAACAGGGCCGCGATGCGCTCGACGACCTGGCGAATGCCACGGTGCTCGTCATGGTTACCGAGGGTGCCACCGACCCGCCCAACTACGAACGAATCGTCGGCCGGCCCCACACCGAGGTCGGCCGGGTGCTCACCGCTGTGCGGTGAGGTTGATCGGGCACAGTCTGACCGCAGTACGTTGAGCGACGACTCGACGCTCGCAACCAGGGAGAAGCACATCATGCCGCTCGACCAAGCGAACTACCACGCAATGCTCATCGACAAACGCGACAACGGCGTCGCTGTCGTCACGCTTAACCGCCCAGAGCGACTTAATGCCATCAACGGGCAGATGCATCACGAGATGGCGACGTTCACGCGCGATGCGCAGACCGACGACGACGTGAAAGTCGTCGTGCTCGCCGGCTCAGGGCGTGCCTTCTGCGCCGGCGGCGACTTCAGCGACACGGGCGGGCCGGCGGTCAGCTTCGAAGAGGCACGCCAGATCGTCGACCACCTGCTCGAGTTGCGCAAGCCGATCATCGCCGCAGTGCAGGGATACGCCATGGGCCTCGGCGCCAACATCTCCCTGCTGTGCGACGTCGTCGTGGCGGGGCACAGCTCAGTGTTCGCTGACACGCACGTCAACATGGGCATCGGTGCCGGCGACGGGGGCCAAGTCATCTGGCCGCTGCTCATGGGTGTGAACCGGGCGAAATGGCACCTGATGACCGGCGAACGGGTCACCGGTCAGATGCTCTATGACATGGGGCTCGTCAACTTCCTGGTCGACGACGATGCCCTTCTCGATACTGCGCTCGCGAAGGCAGCGCAGCTCGCCGCAGGACCGCAGAAGGCCATCAGCGCCTCCAAGGTGCCGATCAACAATTGGATCCGGCAGATGTCGGCGCAGATCCTGCCGCTGTCGCTCAGCCTCGAAGGCGAGACGTTCCACAGCAACGACGCCCGCGAAGCGCAAAGGGCGTTCGTGGAAAAGCGCGCCCCGAATTTCGACTAACCACTAACGAGGCACGGACTGCAGCGACGCCGAAAGGGGGGGCATGGCGCTGGGATCTCTCACGGGCGACGACGAAGGCGCGACGCCAGACGTCCCTGTCGGCCGGCTCGCCCGGCTGCTGCGTCCGTTCGTTGGTGTCGCCGTTCCGGCGTTTGCAGCAATCGCAGCGCTGATCGTGGGCGCAGTGATGCTGCTCACATTCGGCGCCAACCCGCTTGTCGCCTACGGCGAACTCGTCACGGGCGCGTTCGGCAGTGCCGACAACCTCGCCGACACTGCGGTGCGGGCGATGCCGCTCGCACTGGTGGGCGTCGGCATCTGCATCGCTTTCCGCACCGACGTCATCAACATCGGCGGAGAGGGACAGATCATCCTGGGTGCCATCGCGGCCACCGTGACGTCGATGGCCTTCGACGACGTGCCGCGCGTCCTGCTGGTGCCGATGGTGGTCGTCGCCGGCGCGATCGGCGGCGGGTTCTGGGGCGCGATCCCCGGTGCGCTCAAGGCCTACGCAGGCGTCAACGAGATCCTCTCGACGATCATGATGAACATCGTCGCGGCGCACTTGCTGAGCTTCCTGCTGCAGGACCTGCTCATCGAACCCGGCGCCATCAAGATCCAGCAGACCCGCCGCCTCAGCGAGAACGCCGACCTGCCGCTGCTGCCCGGCGGAACCCGGCTCCACATCGGCGTGCTGATCGCCATCTTGGTCGCGGTGCTGGGTTACCTGCTGCTGTTCCGCAGCGCACTCGGCATGCGGCTGCGGTCGGTGGGCCATAACCCCGACGCTTCCCAGTACGCAGGCATGGCGGTGAAGAAAAGCATCACCCAGGCGCTCGCATTCAGCGGGGCCTGCTGCGGTATCGCCGGCGCAGTGCTGGTGTTCGGCAGCGAATCCCATCGCTTGATCGGTGAGGGCGGCGCGGCAGCCTTCACCCAGAACGCCGGCTTCAACGGCATCGTGGCGGCGCTGTTCGGCGCGCTGCATCCGATCTTCACCGTGCCCGCCTCGTTCCTGTTCGGCGGCATGCTCACCGGCGGCAGCGACATGCAACGAGCCACACAGGTTCCCGCGGCACTGGTGGTCTCGCTCAATGGCGTCGTGGTGGTGTTTGTGGTCGGCAGCCTGCGGTTGCGTGACCGGCTGCGCACCTGGGCGGGCGGGATCGCAAGCTACGGGGGCCGGGCGTGAGCGATTTCTTCACCGTCAGCGTGCTGGTCGCCACCCTGGCCTCGGGCATCCGGCTGGCAACGCCGTTCCTGCTGGCGTCGCTGGGCGAGACGATCGGCCAGCGCTCAGGCGTACTGAACCTGGGCGTCGAAGGCGTGATGCTCATCGGCGCATACGCGGCCTACATCACGGCGCTGCGCACCGGGAGCGTGACAGCGGGCGTCGTTGCAGCCATGGCCGCCGGTGCGGCGATGGGAGTGGTCTACGCGTTCATCACCGTCGTGATGCACGCCACCCAGGGCATCAGCGGCATCGGCATCTTCCTCTTCGGACTGGGCTTCACCGACTTGCTGTTCCGACAGCAGGTCGGCACACCGGTGCCGATCGACGGCCTGCGTGGCGTCGATCTCGGCTGGCTCTCGGAACTCCCGGTGGTCGGCGAGCTGCTCTTCGGTCACAGCGTGCTCACCTATGTGGCGTTCGCTCTTGTGCCCGTGGTCTGGTTCGCAATGAATCGGACCACGTTCGGCCTCAACGTCCGTGCCGTCGGCGAGACACCCGAGGCGGCCGACACGCTCGGCGTGCGGGTCAACGTCGTACGCACCCAAGCGATCATCATCGGCAACGTCATGGCCGGCCTGGCCGGCGGCACACTGGCCCTCGACGTCGGCATCTTCCAGCAGAACCTGACGTCAGGGCAGGGTTTCATCGCCGTGGCGCTCGTGTACTTCGGCGCGTGGCGGTCCAGCGGCGTGATGGCGGGAGCGCTGCTGTTCGGCGTCGTGTCGTCGACGGTGCTGCAACTCAAGACGCTCGGCGTCATCGTGGGCGCCTCGTCGACGATCGCCGCGATGGCACCGGCGATCCTGACCATCGTGGTGCTCGTGCTCGTCAGCCGGCGCATCGGTGCTCCGTCGGCGCTGACCGTGCCCTTCGAACGCGACAACTAAGAGGCTGAGCCGAAAGGCGAAGCCGTGGCCCGAGCGGCCCGTGAGCGACAGCGAACAAGAGCGGGAAACAACTGGTGCGACAGCGAGAGGGTTCAGCCATCCGCGCATCTTCTAGGTACTTCTCGGGAGGTGTGCGCCTGGCGCGCCCCCCGTGGTCCGCCCCTCGAGCGCAGTGACGGCCTCGAAACGTGTCCGACATATGGCCGGAATCCGATGTTGACGGGACAGGGCACCGGCGGTCTCAGGGGTGACCTAGCATCGCTGAAAGGCCAGATGCTCGGGTAGGCGTGCCGTGGTACAGCGCGCTGCCCCCAATCTCGCGACTGGCCGATCCGGGAGGGGTCATATGTTTGTACGCACCAGATGCAAATCGCGCCTAGCGAGACTCGTGGCGGTAGCCGCAGTCGTGCTCCTTGTGGCAGCCGGTTGCACCGGCGCCGACGAGGAGGATGCAGGTCCGATTCGGATCGCGATCGTCGCGCCGAGCGCCAGCAACGACTTGGCGTTCACGCAGAGCATGGTCGACGCGGTGAACGCGGTCGGCGAAGGGCGTGAGATCGAAGTCGCCGTGACCGACGGCACCTTCATCGTGGAGGAGGCCGCAGCGGCGATCCGTGGCTATGCCGAGGACGGCTTTGACCTCGTGATCGCACACGGCAGCCAGTACGGCGGACCGCTGGGCGAGATCGCTCCGGATTTCCCCGATACGTCCTTTGCCTGGGGAACCGCCGCGGACTTCATGGGTCACGACAACGTGTTCGCTTACACGGTGCGTTCTGATGAAGGCGGCTACGTGTCCGGCACCGTCGCGGCGCAGATCACCGAGACAGGCGTGATCGGCGTCATTGGCCCGATCCCTGTCGGCGACGCAAAGCTCTATGTCGACGGATTCGCAGCCGGTGTAGCGGCAACGGACTCGTCGATCACGACCAACATCGTGTACACGGACTCATTCAGCGATGTGGCATTGGCGGCTGAAGCCGCCGAGGCTCACTACTCCAACAACGCCGACGTGCTGACCGGTTCGGCGCAGATGGTCGTGGGTGCGACCGGTGTCGCCAATGAGCACGGTTTGGCGTGGTTCGGCACCCAAGCCAACCAAACCGCGCTCGGCGAGAGCATCGTGGTCGCCTCGCAGGTGTACCACTGGGAGGTACTGCTCGCAGACATGATCGACAAGATCGATGCTGGCACCCTCGGCGGTGAGGTCATGATCGCTACCCTCGCCAACGGCGGCATCGAGATCGAGTTCAACGACGGTTACGGCCTCGACGCCGGGATCCAAGAGGCTGCGGAGGCAACCATCGCGGGCATCGCCGACGGCTCGATCTCGACGGGCATCGAGTAGAAGCACCCTGCCAGCTGCGGGAGGCTGCGAGGTTGCTCCAACGCGGGAAGCACTCGTGGTCATGAATTCGCAGCGCACCAGATGAACCAGCACGACGACACGACGGCTGCCGGGGTCTCGACATCGAACGAGGCCCCGGCGCCGCCGATGCTGGAAATGCGTGGCATCACCAAGCGATTTCCCGGCGTCATCGCCAACGAGGATGTTGATTTCGTCGTACAGCCGGGGCACGTTCACACGCTGCTTGGGGAGAACGGCGCCGGCAAGAGCACGCTCGTCAAGATCCTGTACGGGCTGTACCGCCAGGACGAGGGCACCGTCACGATCCAGGGCGAGCAGGTCCAGGTCACCTCCCCGGCAGACGCCATCAGTCACGGCATCGGCATGATTCACCAGCACTTCATGCTGGTGCCGACCCTGACGGTGGCTGAGAACGTGGCGCTCGGTTTGCACGGGCGGCGCGGACTCGCCGACATGGGTCCGGTACGCCGTCGGCTCATCGAGGTGTCCGAGCAGCACGGCCTCGAAATAGACCCCGATGCGTACATCTGGCAGCTCGCCGTCGGCGAGCGTCAGCGGGCCGAGATCCTCAAGGCGCTCTACCGCGACGCTCGGATCCTGGTGCTCGACGAGCCCACAGCGGTGCTCACACCGCCTGAAGTCGTCGATCTGTTCGCCACGCTGCGGTCGCTGACCGATGAGGGGCGCGGTCTCATCTTCATCTCCCACAAGCTGGCCGAGGTGATGGAGATCTCCGATGAGATCACGGTCCTGCGTGACGGCCGGGTCGTGGGCCGCACCACACCGTCGGAGACGACCCGGGAGGGCCTGGCCTCGATGATGGTCGGCCGTGAAGTACGGCTCGGCCGGGATGTCCCGCCTCAGCCGACCGGTGACGACCTGTTGGTCGTCGACAGCCTGCACGTCGAGGGCGACCGGGGTAACGCAGCACTCGAGAACTTCTCGGTCAGCGTCTCCAGCGGCGAGATCGTGGGCATCGCCGGCGTCTCGGGCAACGGGCAGCGTGAGTTGGCCGAGGCGATCTTCGGTCTGCGGCCGATGAAGTCCGGCAGGCTGGAGGTACGCGGAAAACCGATCCCGACACCGGCGCCAAAGCAGGTGCGTCGGCGCGGCGTTGCGTTCGTCCCCGAAGAACGCATGCGGCATGGCGCGGTCGGTGAGCTCTCGGTGTCAGAGAACCTGATGCTGGTCGAGTACGAGCACCGGCCCTATGTGCGTGCCGGTTTGCTGCAGTTCCGGGCAATTGCGGAACGATGCCGCGATCTGGTGCGTCGGTTCGCGGTCAAGACACCGTCGATCGCGACCCAGACGTCGCACCTGTCGGGCGGCAACATCCAGAAAGTGGTCATCGCCCGGGAGTTCAGTGCCGAAGCTGACGTGCTCATCGTGGCCCAGCCCACTCGCGGCATCGACATCGGCGCCGCCGAATACGTGCACGAGCGGCTGCTCGAGAAGCGGGCCGCCGGTGCGGCGATCCTGCTGATCACCGAGGATCTCGACGAGGCCATGCAGCTCTCGGATCGTGTGGTGGTGCTGTACGAGGGCCGGGCCATGTGCGATCTGCCTCGCGAGCAAGCCACCACCGATCGCGTCGGACTGCTGATGACCGGTGTCAGCGAGGACGAAGCCGCAGCGGTCTGAGGTCGGGTTCAGCGAGAGGCAATGCGATAGCTGCCGTCCTCGCGCACGATGACCCGTACCGGCAGGCCGAGCTGCAGATCGTCGGCGTCGATGCCGTCTGCCATGGCGGTGATGCGTACGCCTTCGTCCAGTTCAGCGATAACGGCGGCGTAGGGGACGTCCTCCGCGAAGCCTGGGTGCAGGGTCCGGTGGGTCACCGTCCAGGTGTACACGTGACCGAAACCGCTGGAGCGTTCCCAGGCCCACTGTGTCGAGCCGCAGCTGCGGCACCCGTCTCGCGGCATGTGCCGCCAGATGCCGCATTGTGAGCAGCGCTGGAATCGCAATTCGCCCTGCTTGCAGAACGCGAAGAACTCGCCCCAAAAGCCTTCTCCCCGTGGGATGGGTCTTGCTGCCGCGGTCGGTTCGTTGGTCACCGGACTTACCGGCGCAGGATCGCGGCGGAGCCTTCAGCGAAGTTGCCCCAGCCGGTGACCAGGCCGACCTCGCAGCCCTCGACCTGCAGGTCGGCCTCATGGCGCAGTTGGCGGACGGCCTCGACGATGTGGTTGAGGCTCTCCACGTGGGCTTCGGAGTGCAGCCCGCCGTGGGTGTTGATGGGCAGTTCGCCGTCGATCCGCAGCCGCCCGCCGCTCACGTAGTCGCCCACCTCGCCGGTTCCGCACAGTCCCAGCGCTTCGAGTTGCAGCAGCACCACGTAGGTGAAGCAGTCGTAGATCTGGGCGAAATCCAAGTCCGCCACGGAGACATCGGCCATGGCAAAGGCCCGGGGTGCCGCCCGCTTCAGTCCGATGTCGGCGATGTCCGCGCGGCTCTCGAAGTCGTCGGCGGGGAAGGGATGCCCCTCGGCGACGCCGCTGATGTACACCGGCGTGTGCAGGGCATCAGCGGCCCGCTCCGCAGACGTCACCACGACCGCACAGGCTCCATCGGTTTCCAAGCAGCAGTCGTACATGCGCAGCGGCGAGGAGATCATCGGCGACGCCATGTAGTCCTCGAACGTCAGCGGGCGGCCCTGCATGTACGCCTTGGGATTCGACTGTGCGTTGGCCCGGCTCAGCAGCGCGATCTCGGCCGTGTGCTCAGCAGTGATGCCGTACAGCTCGCTGTGCCGGGTGGCCAGCCAGCTGTAGAACTGCACGGGCCCGAACACGCCAGTCGGGGCATAGGCGTTGAGCACCGCTTGGCTCATAGTGTCGTCGCCGGCAACCGGGCCGGCGTCTTGCGCGGCGGCGGCGCCATCTTCTTCTCGCCGGCTGATGCGGGTCTCGGAGTAGCCGTTCCAGCCATAGGGCACCAGCACCGCAGTGGCCACTCCAGTCGTGACCGCCATGGCAGCGCTCTGCAGCGCAGCAACAGGGTTGGCTCCGCCGAGGTGCACCGAGGCCGTGTAGGTGAGGTCGTTCAAGCCGATGGTGGCGGCCACGGCCTCGCCGAAGACCTTGGTGCCCGACAGCACCAGCCCGTCAACTTGGCTCGGCACGAGCCCTGCGTCGGCGATGGCACGGCTGCACGCTTCGGCAACCTGGCTCAGCACGGTCCGCCCGGCACCGCGCACAAACGCCGTTTCACCGACCCCGACGATGCACGACTGATCCTTCAGGGCATGCGTCATGGCTCGCTCAGATGATGAATGCCATGTTCGGCAACGCCGAGGTGGAGTTGACGAGCTCGATCTTCTTGCGGGCGATGCGCAGGCCCTCGTCGGTGCGGCGCAGGCGATGGGTGGTGCGACCCACCCAGATGCGCATGTCGTTCGTTGCCTGCACGGCGTGCTCGTACAGCACGAAGTTGCTGCCCACCTCGTACTCGTCGGCGCTGCCGCCATCGCCGTCGCCGTCGGGATGCACGGCGAGTACCTGGATGTTCGAGATGATCCGCCGCATCGGCGACTTCGGCACTTGGGAGTAGCGCCGGCCGCTCATCAATTGGGTGATGCGGGTGGCGAGCCTGGTGCGGTTGTCGTTGAGAAAGCTCACACGAGAGCCGGGCTCGTAGTCGCCGTCCCCGGCGGGCACCCAGTAGTGAATGTCGTCGGTGACCAGCTCGAGCCATTCGGGGTAGCGGGATTCGTCCGCCAGCATCGCCTCGTGGTAGAGGAATTCTTGGATCTCGCGGTGTGTCGCCCCGTCAACAGCGGACATTGCTGCAGTTCAGCCCTGACCGTTGCCCGGCGACCCGTTGGGGGAGGCCGCGGCCGCCTCGCCGATCCTCGACATCACGTGCCGATAGTGGTGCCAGAAGCCCCGGCTGGTCGTCTCGTCGGTGATGTCGCTCCAGCGCTGCCCGTCTGAGTGCTGTTCGCGCTCGATGCCTCGGCGGAGGTCGACCCATGCGTGTTGGTCGGTCGGATTGGTGTCGAAGGCACGGTGCATTCGCTCGGCAATGACGACGTCTTCGGGGAGGAAGAACGAGGCCGGGCCCATCGCCGCCTCAGATTGCAGGATCACGCGCCGGTTGATGCCCGGGTCGGAGCTCTCCACCAGCAGCGGCGTGTGAAAGTGCTCGGTGAGCCCTGGTGCGAGCGGGTCGATGCGGGCAATGTTCATCTCGCCCAGGAACAGATTCGGGAACACGAAGGCGTGCGGCGGCCCGTCCCACATGATCTGTTTCGCCTTGTCGTCGCCGTAGGCGGCTTCGAGGTCGTCGCAGTAGGCGTTGACCTTGCTGCGGGGCGCCCCCAGCCAGGCCAGCTCAGTGGCGTAGCTGGCCCGGAAGTCCAGCTCGACGTGACCGCCACCGTAGTCACGAGCCACCGAGGAGGTCTCACCCTCGCCTCCGAGGATGACGTCCTCGTACTGGCTGCCGGCCAGCAGCGACGCCGCCAGCGACTCGTGGGCGAAGATGATGTGGTAGCCGTCGTTGTCGCTTTCGGGCCACATTTTCCAGTTCGAATCGGCCCGCTGGCCGAGCCAGCCGCCGTTGAGCTGCAGCCGTCCGGTGGGCGACATGTCCGCAGCGCGGTCGATGAGGTCGCTGCCTCCAGGGCCGAGGTGCTCGCTGAGCGGCCCGGCGGCGCCGCTCTGGTTGGCGAACACAAAACCGCGGTAGACGTCGACTTGGCCGGGCTGGTCGAGCCGCACGTCGGGCTTTCCGTTTTGGAATCCCTTCGGGAAGGGGGCGCCGAGCAGTGTCCCGTCGAGGTCGTAGGTCCAGGCGTGGTAGGGGCAGCGGAAGTTGCGGCTGTTGCCCTCGGTTTGCGGGCACAGCGTGGTGCCCCGGTGAGCGCAGCGGTTCGCAACCACGCTGATCTCGCCGTCGTGGGTGCGGGCCATGAGCACGTTCTCGGCGCCGAGCCGCCGAGCGACCCAGTCGCCGGCGTCGGGAATCTCCGATTCGTGGCCCACGAACACCCAGCCGTCGGTGAAGATGCGCTTCATCTCGTCGGCGAACACGGCCGGGTCCGAGTACAGGCTTCCGTGCACGCGGTAGTCCTGCACCAGATGCGTGTAGTCCCTGCCGGTGCCGACGGTCGAGGATTCGGTGGCCAACTCCATCGCAGTCGAGACTACTCCTCGGCCTCGATTTGCATCAGGGGCCCCGCCGGCTGGGCTTGCTGCGACAGCGTGGCTAGATGATGAACGGCAGGTTCGGCAGCGGTGAAGTGGAGTTCACCAGCTCCACCTTCTTAGCGGCCATGCGCAGGCCGTCGGGCGTGCGCCGCAAGCGATGTGTCGCCCGTCCCGCCCACAGGCGCAGATGACCGGTGGCCTGGACTGCGTGCTCGTAGAGCACGAAGTTGCTGCCGACGTCGTACTCGTCGCCGTCGGCGCTCAGGATCTCGATGTTCGACACGACCCGGCGCATGGACGACGGAGGGTCCTGTGCGTGATGGACGCCGGTTGCGAGCTGGCGGATGCGGGTGCCCAGGCGGGCCCGGTTGTCGTTGATGTAGCTGACTCGGGTGCCGGGTTCGTAGTCGCCGGGACCGAATGGCACCCAGTAGTGCATGTCGTCGGTGATCAATGCTTCCCACTCGTCATAGCGGGACTCGTCCGCGAGCCGGGCTTCGAGGTACACGAATGCCTCGATGTCACGGCGCGTCGGCTCGTCGACGGTCGCCACGGCGACTGCTCAGGCTCCGTTGTGCGGACTGTTCACCATGACATCGCGGTAGTGGTGCCAGAAACCGCGATTGGTGGTCTCGTCGGTTATGTCGCTCCAGCGCTGCCCGTCTTCGACGTGCTCGCGTTCGAGGCCCCGGCTGAGATCGACCCAGCCGTTGTCTCCGACAGCGGCGCCTTCGAAGGCCTGGTGCATGCGCTCGGCGATGACCGCGTCGTCGGTCAGGAAGAACGATGCGGGGCCCATCGCCGCTTCAGACTGCAGCACGAGTCGCCGGTTGACGCTCTCATCGGTGCCCTCGACCAGCAGGGGAGTGTGGTGGTGCACTGTGACGCCCGGCGAGACCGGCTCGATCCGGGCGATGTTCATCTCAGCCAGGAACAGGTTCGGGAACACCAGTGCGTGCGGCGGCCCGTCCCACATGATCGTCTTAGCCTTCTCGGGTCCGTAGGACCGCTCGAGGGCCTCGCAGTAGTCGGCGACCTTTTCACGGGTGGTGCCGAGCCATGCCAGCTCAGCGGTGTAGCTCCGGCGGAAGTCGAGTTCGAGATGGCCCCCGTCGTAGGCGCGCGTCGCGGACTGCGAGGCCTCCTCGCCGGTCATCACGATCTCGTCGTAGTAGGTGTCAGGGACTGCCCGGGCCATCGACGCATGAGTGAAATTGAGGTGGTAGCCGTCGTGGTCGCTCTCGGGCCACATCTTCCAGTTCGAGTCGACCCGCTGGCCGATCCAGCCGGCCTGCAGGCGGACGCGGCCCGTGGGCGACATGTTTGACGTACGGTCGATGAGATCGGTGCCGCCTGCACCGAGATGGTCGCTGAGCGGACCTGCGGTGCCGCTGCGATTGGCGAACACGAAGCCCCGGTAGCCGTCGACTTGGCCGGGGCGGTCGAGCCCCAGATCGGCGGTGTCCTTGTGAAAGCCCTTCGGCCCAGGAACACCGAGCAGCGTGCCGTCGAGGTCGTAGGTCCACCCGTGGTACGAGCAGCGGAAGTTGCGATTGTTCCCGTCGTTCTGCGGGCACAGGGTGGTGCCGCGATGAGCGCAGCGGTTTGCGACCACGCTGATAGCGCCGTCACGGTTGCGCACCATGAGCACGGGCTCGTTGCCCAGCCGCCGGGTGACCCAATCGCCGATGTCGGGTACTTCGGACTCGTGTCCGACGAAGACCCAGCCGTCGGTGAAGATCCGCTCCATCTCGTCCGCGAAAACGCCCGGATCGGTGTACAGGCTGCCGTGGACGCGATCGTCCTGCACAAGGTGCCGGTAGTCGTTCACGGCCGATGAGCTCTGCACTGTCAGCGCCATCGATGTTCCCCCTCGATGTCATCGAACGCTAGGCGTTCACGCCCGTTCGCCGCTGATATGCCCTAGATCCCGGGCGTTCGGTAGCCGTCACGCCGCCACAGGATCGGGAAGTGGTTCTCGTCCATTTCGTCGTCGGTGAGCCGTGCATAACGGGAGTAGATCGGTCCGTTGCCCTCGCCGAAGCCGGCGCGGTTGAATCGGGCCTCGCTCGAGGCGCAGTGCAGCACGAGCGCCCGCCGGTGCCGGTCGGAATCGTTCGGCCCCGACCCGTGCCAGGCCCAACCGTGATGGAACGAACCGCCGCCGGCGGGCACCTCCACCGGTGCGATGTCGAGATCAGCGCCCGTCGTCTTCGCTGCCGCGGCGACCGTCGCCCGGTAGTCGTCGGGGGCATGAAACTCGCCGAACAAGTCGCCGTGTGCGGGCCAGCGGTGCGATCCCCGGGCGATTTCCATGGTCCCACCGCCAGCCACCGTGTCGTCGAGGGCTATCCAGCACGAGAACATCTCGGTCGGCGCGTACCAAGCCAGGTAAGCGTTGTCGCGGTGGAATCCCAGCGACCGAGCGCCAGGAGGCTTCCACAGGACGTTGTCCTGGATGATGCGGGCGCCGGGCCAGCCCGCCAGCACGGCAATCGCCTCACCCAGGCGAGCGTCGAGCACGGTCGAAGCAATCAGCCGATCGGCCTTCCAGCCGTTGCAGATCTGCCGAGTGAGCCACTGGTCGCTGCGGCCTTCGAGCCAATTGACTTCGTCGGGGGAGATGCCCGTCTCGAATTCGCCCCGGAAGAGCCGCTCGAATCGCTCCTTGAGCGGTTCGATCACGTCCAGGTCGATCAATGAGTCGACGGTGACAAATCCGTCGGCGTAGAACGACTCAACATCGCCATCGGCGAGCATGACGCCAAGCTAGTTGGGTGCGCTTCGGACACCGGGAGTGTTCCGTCGAGCGGGAGCACGCTGAGAGCCCCAAAGAGCCACATGACTACCCTCGAGGCGAGCGTCGTCGAGTACGGCCAACGAACGGCCAGCCGGAGGAATGTTGACGTGAGCGATCTTCAGTTGAGCGAGCATCGAAGCTGATGGCTGAGCCGGCCTTCGCACCGGGCACACCCGCCTATCAAGCAATCGTCGATCACGCGTTGATGACGACCCGGGGTGTGCGCCAACGTCTCGACTTCGACCGGGAGGTGGATGATCAGGTCATCCTCGACTGCATCGACGTCGCCGAACAGGCACCGACCGGAGGGAACAACGGCAGCCGTCGGTGGATGATCATCAGAGATCAAGAGACCAAGGATCGGCTGGCCGAGCTCTACCTGTCGGCCGGCGTCGACTGGGTCATCGAGACGGCGAAGCGGCTGGAAGGCAGCGGCCACCAGAACGAACGACTGATGGCCGGTGCTCGCCATCTCGGCGAGAACATCGCCAGGACCCCGGCGCTTGTCATCCCCACGATTCTCGGACGCCATGACGGCAGCGGACGGCCTGGGCTGTTCGACTCGGTGATCCAGTCGGCTTGGAGCTTCATGGTCGCGCTCCGAAGCCGAGGCCTGGGGACCGTCTGGACCACGATGTATCTCAACGAAGCGTCGGCAGTGGCTGAGCTGCTGGAACTGCCGGACCACGTGTCCCAGATTTGCCTCTTCCCGGTCGCCTACACGATCGGCACCGATTTCAAGCCGACGGCGCGGCGCTACGCGGCCCGCGACATCTCCTACTTCGATCGCTACGGCCGGACCAAGACGCAGCGCGGACCGGGCGTCGTCGACGAAGTCGATCTCAAGGCCAAACCCGACGCGGTTCGGGCTGCCATCGAATCGCTCGACTCGCCACCCGACCACTGGCGATTCGACCTCGAGCAGGTGCCGGGGGGAACCCGGCTGCGTCTCCACGCGTTGGTCGATCCCGGCGACGACCCGTCGACGGCATTGGCCGAGGTGCGACGCACGCTGGACTCTCTGGCTCAGCAGCTCGAAGTGTCCTAAGACACCTTCTGGGTCTGATGTTCCGGATGTCTTACGACATCCTGAAGTCGGGATCGTGGCGGCGGAGTTCGCGGCGGGCGATGGTCATCTTGTGGACCTCGTCGGGGCCGTCCGCAATCCGCAACGTGCGCATGTGTGCGTACATCTCGGCCAGCGGGAAGAACTGCGTCACGCCGCCGGCGCCATGCACTTGGATCGCCCGGTCGATGACCTTGAGCGCCATGTTCGGCACGGCGACCTTGATGCCCGAGATCTCCTGGGCAGCGGCCTTGTTTCCGATGGTGTCCATGAGGTGCGCCACGTGTAGCACGTACTCGCGGGACTGGTCGATCTCGATGCGGGCATCGGCGATCCAGTCCTGGATCAGACCCTGCTGGGCGACCGGCTTGCCGAACGTCTCGCGCTCGAGAGCCCGCTTGCACATGTACTCCAGCGCCCGCTCGGCGACGCCGATCGAACGCATGCAGTGGTGGATGCGGCCCGGGCCGAGCCGTGCCTGGCTGATGGCGAAGCCTTCGCCTTCGCCGCCGAGGATGTGGTCCTCGGGCACGCGCACGTTCTCGTACACGAGCTCGGGGTGGCCGCCCCGGTCGTGGAAACCGAACACCAGCGGGTCGCGATCCACGGTGATGCCCTCGGCGTGGCGGGGGACCACGATCATCGACTGCTGGCGGTGTCGCGGGCCGTCAGGATCGTTCTTGCCCATCACGATGAGCACCTGGCACTCTGGCCGCAGGGCGTTCGAGGAGAACCACTTGCGCCCGTTCAGCACGTATTCGTCGCCGTCGCGGTCGATCCGCAGTCGAATGTTGGAGGCGTCCGAACTGGCGACCTCGGGCTCGGTCATCGAGAACGTCGAGCGGATTTCGCCTTCGAGCAGTGGCGCCAGGTACTGCTGCTTGACCCGCTCGGAGCCATAGAGGTTCAGGATCTCCATGTTGCCGGTGTCGGGAGCGGAGCAGTTCAGCGCCTCAGAGCTGAACGTGACCTTGCCGAGTTGCTCTGAAATCGGTGAGTAGTCCAGGTTGGAAAGCTTGGTGCCGGGCGCCTGTGGGTCGAGGTGGGGGATGAACAGATTCCACAGGCCTCGTTCACGGGCAGCCGCCTTGAGCTTCTCCATGATCGCCGGAGTGGCGTGCACGTCTCCAGCGGCAGCGAGTTCGGCGTACTGCTCGTGGTACTCCTGCTCGTTGGGATAGATGTGGTCGTCCATGAACGACTGCACGGCCTCCTGCATCTCGAGGCCTTTGTCGGTGTAAGCGTGCGCCATGTCGGTGCTCCTGTTTCGTCGGTGAGTTCGTTGGCCGGCTTGGCGCCCTGCTAGCGGTGGGCGCCTCTGCGCCCCGAAAGCTAGCCCGCGGCTGCGCGAAGTTTCAGGGCCGCGATCGTTTGCTGCGGTCGGCGTGAATGGCCGCCGGCTCAGACGTGGGTGCCGACGCCGCCGTCGATCGTCAGGCAGGTGCCGTTGATGTAGTTGGCGGCGTTGCTCGCCAAGAACACCACGCCGGACGCGACCTCTTCTGACGTGCCATAGCGGCCTTGGGGAACGCCGGTGGAGTTGCGGGCGAAGATCGCCTCGGCGTCGGTGTCGTTGGCCTCCGCGATCTCCGCGGCTGCTCGCTCCCACATGTCGGTGCGGATGAGCCCCGGGATGACAGTGTTGGTGAGCACGTTGTCAGCGCCGTATTTTCCGGCCAGCGCCTTCGCTGTGGCCACCATCGCGGCCTTGGTGGCGGCGTAGTCGATGAGCGCTGCGTTGGGGGAGAAGGCCGCCCCGGTCGCGATCATGATGACCCGGCCCCATTTCTGCTTGCGCATGTGCGGCAGGCAGTGCCGCGTGCAGCGCACAGCCGACATGAGGTTGAGCTGGTGCAGGTCGGTCCAGTCGTCGTCGGACATGTACAGGAAATTGCGCGACGGCGAGGCGCCGACATTGTTGACGAGGATGTCCGCAGACCCGACTTCGGCCGTGGCCGTCTCAAGGAAAGCCTGGGTGGCGTCCGCATCGGACATGTCGGCGGTGTAGCCCCGAACCGAGCCTGACCCTGATCGCGGCGAGTATGCAGCCAAAGCGTCCACCGCTTCGGCACCGCGTGCGCAGAACGCCACGGTGGCACCGTGGTCAGCCAGCAGCCTCACTGATGCCTCGCCGATGCCTTTGCTGGCGCCGGTGACGAGCGCCGTGCGTCCAGACAGGTCCAAATCGAGCATGGTCTTCTCCAATCGATGACAGTGCCAGCGAGGGCGTTGCGGTATCTCAGTCGGCAGCGGCCAGGGCGGCCGTACCAGACTCTGCAGCGGCCCCGCTGTGGCCTGGTGCGGCGTCGATCTCGGCCACACCTGCCTTGATGCGGGGGATGAGCTCGTGGCCGAAGTCCACGGCATCGTTGAAGGGGTCGAAGCCTCGGATCAGTACGTAACCCACGTCGCTCACCCCGCCGCCCGCCGGTATTCCGAGCCGGTAGTAGCGCAGGATCGAGTCTGCTACCTGTTCCGGCGTGCCGACGAGGCACGAGGTGTTGCCGGGAGCACCGGTCGCCTCGGCGATCTTCAGCCAGAGCCGCTCGTCGTGCACGTCGGACGCGGCGGCATAGCCCAGCATTCGTTCGCCGCCACGGTCATACGGCTTGCCCCGATGACTGCCCGCAACGGTCAGCTTGTCGGTCCCCGCAGCCTCGATGCCGCCCAAGATGCGATTCGCCCGATCCCACGCCTCGCCTTCGGTGTCTCCCAAGATGGGGCGAACGCTGATCGAGAAGCGCGGCGTGCGCCCGTACGCCGCGGCCCGACGGCGGAAGTCTGCGAAGCGCTCGTCTACAGCAGCGCGGGGTTCTGCGTAGATGGCGTACACATCGCAGCGCTGTGCTCCCATCTCCAGCGCTTCGTCGCTGGAACCGCCGAAGAAGATCGGCGGCGACGGCTGCTGGAGCGGCTGCACGTCTGCGCGCACATTGCTGAACCGGTAGTAGGGCCCTTCGTGGTCGAATGGTTCCGGCGACGTCCACGTGCGACGCATCACGTCGATGTACTCGCCGGCGCGGGCGTATCGGTCGGCTTTCGGCAGGTAGTCGCCGTCGCGCTGATTGTCCTTGTCGCTGGCCCCGGCGATGATGTGCAGCGCGAATCGCCCGCCGCTGAGCTGGTCGAACGTCGCCGCCTTGCGGGCAGCCAGGGTGGGGGCAACGAAGCCCGGCCGGTGTGCGACGAGGTAGCCGAGCCGTTCGGTCACCGAGGCGGCGTGGGTCGCCACCGACCAACCGTCTGCCGATGTCGAGGTGTAGCCAACCAGCACCAGGTCGAAGCCGGCCTCATCGTGCGCCTTGGCGAAGTCCTCGAGGAATTGGCGGGACAGCCCGCCTTCGATGACGTGCACCGTCGAGTCGTCCTTGGGCGGCGACACGCCGATCATCCCGATCACCGACAACGGCACGCCACCACGGTACGCGCCCCGTCCGGTCCATGCCTCCGGAGACGCCCCAAGGCTTTCCGGCGAGCCGGTCACATTGGCGAATACCATCGCACGAACACGTGCGGGCGAGTCAGCCAGCAGGGAATGACATCGTCGCAGTAGCGACGGAGCGGAGATCGACATGGCACAGCGACCCCCGGTCGCCGACTGGGCGACGGATTTCGACCACCTGAGCGACGAATGGGCTGCGCAGGGACCCGACATCTTGGGTGACCTGCGTGAGCAGTGCCCGGTGGCCCACACGGATCGCTTCCACGGGGCGTATCTCGTCAGCCGCCATGCCGACATCGTCGAGACCGCACGCGACACCGAGACGTTCTCGAATCGCATCACCATCGTCAACGACAACCATCCCGACAACATCGGCCTCGAGATCCCCCCAATCACGCTGGACCCGCCCGAGCACGGCCCGATCCGCCGGGCGCTGCTGCCCTCATTCAGTCCCAAGGCCACCGACGAGCTCGAGCCGACAGTGGTGGCGATGGCCGAGCAGCTGCTCGACAACACCAAGGGGCAGGAAGTCGTCGACGGCGCAATCGAGTACGCGCAGCTCTTGCCGATCGATGTCATGGGGTACCTGTTCGGCGTGTCGCCCGAGATGGGTCCGAGCTTCCGACGTTGGGCCGACGGCATGCTGAAGGACGGCCTCGACGACCTGGAAATTGCGCGCCAGGCGTCCCGAGAGGTGCAGGAGTTCTTCGCCAGTCAGCTGCGAGATCGTGCCTCCCAGGGCGACGACGCCCCCGACGACCTGGTCAAGACCGTGCTGCAAGCAGAGGCCGAGCAGCCTGACGGCACCAGCCGACCCTTCGGCCGCAAGGAACGCATCGGAGCGCTGTTCGTGTTGATGCTGGGCGGCATCGACACGACCTGGTCGTCGCTCGGCGCGATGCTGCTGCACCTGGGCACCCATCGGGAAGACCTAGAGCGTCTCGTCGCCGATCGTGATCTGATGCCGACGGCGGTGGAGGAGTTCCTGCGCTACTACAGCCCGGTGACGATTGCCCGCTACATCACCGAGGACGCCGAGATCGCGGGATGCCCAGTGTCGGGCGGGGAGCGAGTGCTGCTCGCCTACCCCTCGGCGAATCGCGATCCCGAGTATTTCGACCAGCCTGACGACTTCGTCATGGACCGCCAGGACAATCGCCACATGGCCTTCGGTGTCGGCGTACACCGGTGCCTCGGCTCGAACCTGGCCCGGATGGAGCTGCGGGTCGGGTTGAACGCCTGGCTGGACCGCTACCCGCGCTTCGAACTGGCGGTCGAGCCTGACGACGTCAAATGGTCGGTCGGGCCGATCCGCGGGCCCAGCAGCGTGCCCCTGCGGATACTGAACTGAGAGCCGGAGCACCGGGCTGATGCACTTCGGGGTAGTTCTGCCGACCTGCGAGATCGGCACCGACCCGATTGCGCTGCGCGACTGGGCCCAAGCCGCTGAGGCGCTGGGCTATTCCCACATCGTCACCTACGACCACGTGCTCGGCGCTGAGCACGCAGGGCGTGAACCAGCCTTCTGGGGGCCGTACACCGAACGAGACGACTTTCACGAGCCCTTCGTGCTCTTCGGCTACTTGGCGGGCGTCACCAGCACGATCGAGTTCGAGACCGGCATCATCATCCTCCCGCAGCGCCAGGCCGCCCTGGTTGCCAAGCAGGCTGCCGAGGTGGACCTGCTGTCGGGGGGGCGGTTTCGGCTCGGCGTGGGATCGGGCTGGAACTACGTGGAATACGAATCGCTGGGCGCCGAATGGGAGCAGCGGGGCGACCTGCTGGATGACCAGATCGCTGTGATCCGTGCGCTGTGGGAGAACGACGTCATCGACTATCGCAGCGAGTTCCATCGCATCGACCGGGCCGGCATCCGGCCACGGCCCGCCCGTCGAATCCCGATCTGGTTCGGCGGCTACACACCGGCCGCCCTGCGACGAGCAGCTCGCCATGGCGATGGTTTCACGTTCGGCGATTCGGGACCCGACACGGTCGCGCTGGCTGACCGGCTGCGGGAACTGCTCGCCGATCAGGGTCGCGATCCAGCTGAGTTCGCGCTGGAGGGCGAGGCCAACTTCGGCATCGGCCCGGACAGATGGACTGCGCTCGTCGATGGCGCCCGGGCCGCAGGCTTCACACACTTCTCGATCAACTGCCAAAGCACGACGTGCGAGTGGGGCGGCAATCCCGCCGCCGACCTGCAGAGCACGGCTGAGCACATCGCCGCACTGGAGACCTTCATCACCTCGGTGGGCTGAACTAGAACTGCGCGGAGAGCCCACGACATAAGCGGGATGGCGCATGGACCAGATCACGGTGTACCCAGCGGCGCGGATCCACACGATGGATCCCGGCAGGCCGCACGCGGATGCCGTAGCGGTGGCAGACGGGCGGATCGTGTCGGTGGGTTCGATGGAGTCGATGCAGCCGTGGCTGCGGCGCAACCCTTACGACGTCGACGACCGCTACGCGGGCAAGGTGATCCTTCCGGGCTTCATCGACCCCCATACGCACCTGCGGCTGAGCGGCACCTACATGGGGCTGCACTACGTCGGCCCGATCGATTCGGCCTCGCCGACGGGGCTGCGCAAGGGGCTGCCCAACCGCGACGCGGTGCTCCACCAGTTGCGAGCGCTGGCCGCCGAGCATGGCGATCCGAGCGAACCGCTCACCGCGTGGGGCTACGACCCCGCCAGCCAAGACGGCCACCTCGACCGGGACATGCTCGACTCCATCAGCGACACGGTGCCGCTGTGGGTGTGCGCATACGCGCCGCACATCGTCTATGCGAACTCCCCCATGCTCGAGCTGATCGGCGTCGACGACGATTCGATCGGCCACGGCCTCGGCCGCTACCCCGACGGTCGGCTGAACGGCTGGTTCGTGGAGACCGAAGCGACGGCACGGGCCAACCGGCCGGTAGCAGCCTCGATCTTCGGGCCGGGCACGGGTCGGGCTGCCATCGATCGCATGGGTGCAGTCGCCCGTGCCGCTGGCGTCACCGCGACGGCCGACCTGGTGTGGGGAATGGCCGACGGATTCGAGCCCGAGTGGGACGACCATGCGGCTGCCATCGCGGAGGGCACGTTCCCGCTGCGCATGTACATGATTCCCTTCGAGCCGAAGTTGGTGCGCAGCTACGGCAGCGAGATGCTCGACTTCTTGGCCCAGAAGCGTGCGGAGGGCGACGACCGGCTCAACACGCACGGAGTCAAGTACGTGAACGACGGCTCGTACCCGTCGATGACGTTGGTGATGAACGCGCCCGGTTACCTCGACGAGGACACCGCCCACACCGGGGAGGTCCCGTGGGAGGACATGGTCGAGCGGATGCGGCCGTTCTGGCAGGCAGGCGTGCAGATCCACTCCCATGCGAACGGCGACCGCACCGTCGACATGACGCTGGACACGCTCGCTGCACTGCAGGCCGAGCACCCTCGATTCGATCACCGCTTCACGATCGAGCACTACTGCATCTCGACACCGGCGCAGGCGAAGCGCCTCGCAGCGCTCGGCGGGCTCGCCAGCGTGAACATCTACTTCGTGCACTTCCGGGCGCAGCTGCATGCCGACCATGGCTTCGGCCCCGACCGCAGCGAAGCCACGGCACGGTTGGGCTCACTGGAACGGGCCGGTGCCACGTTCGCGCTTCACAGTGACTTCAACTTGGTAGTGACCCCGTTGTCGCCGTTGCTGGCGGCGTGGTGCGCCGTGAACCGGGTGGGCGCCGACGGAGAGACCGTCTTGGCGCCGGGGGAGCGGATCTCGGTGGACCGGGCGCTGCGGGCCATCACCATCGACGCAGCCCACGTGCTCGCCCGTGACGACCGGCTGGGTTCGATCGAGGCCGGCAAGCTGGCTGACTTCACGGTGCTTGACGACGATCCCTACGAGGTCGATCCGATGGCGCTGCGGGACATTTCTGTGCACGACACGGTGCTGGGAGGCGAGCCCACCTCGTGAGGCGACGTCGCTCTTCCCTGCCGGAAAAGTACGGGAAGTGGGCCGTCGTGGCCGGTGCCTCGGAGGGCTTGGGCGCCGCATTTGCTCGCCAGCTGGCTGAACGAGGCATGAACCTGGTGCTGGTGGCGCGCCGAGGCCCGTTGCTCGCCGAACTCGCGGGACAGCTCACTGACGAGCATTCGGTCGAGGTCCGGTGCGTCGTGGCGGACCTGGCCGAATCGGAATTCGCCGGGACGCTCAGAGATGTGGTCGCGGATGTGGACCTGGGAATCCTCATCTACAACGCCGCTTACACGCCAATGGGCCCGTTCTTGGAGATCCCCGATTCCGAGATCACCCAAGCAGTGAACGTCAACATGTACGGGCCGATGCGGGCTGTCCGGGCGTTGGCGCCGGCCATGTGTGCGAACCGTCGTGGTGCGGTGGTGCTGATGTCGTCGCTCTCGGGCCTGCAGGGAACGCCCCATATCTCGGTGTATGCGGCCAGCAAGGCGTTCAACATCAACCTTGCCGAGAGCCTGTGGTGGGAGTTGCGCTCGCACGGCATCGATGTCGTCGCCTGTTGTGCCGGGGCGATGCCCACCCCTGGATACAGGACGAATTTCGGCAAGAAAGTGCCCGGCATGCTGAGCCCGCAGGAGGCTGCCCGCCGGACGCTCGACGGACTCGGCAAGGGGCCGCGCCTCGTACCCGGCTTGGTCAACCGCCTGGGCGCCCAGGTCATGGGTCGCTTGGTATCCCGGCGGGCAGCGGTCCGGCTCATCGGTCGCAACACGAGCGACATGACATGACCGACCTGCTGGCGGGCTTCTTTGCGCCCTGGGCAGTGTTCGGGGTCATCGGGGCGCTGCATCTCGTGCTGCCAGCACGTGGAGTGACGGGATACGTGCGCGACGAGCGCAGCGGCGAGCTGCTGCGTTACCGCCTGAATGGCCTGCTGGTCCTGGTGGTCACGGTTGGGTTGTGGTGCGCCGTGTGCGCCAGCGGGGCGATGGACTGGGACTGGTTCTGGCAGCACCGGTTTCAGAGCGCTGCGGGCGCGCTGTGCTTGGGCTTGCTGGCGACGGTTGCAGTGGTGCTGGGTGCGCCAACGACGGGTCGAGGCCTGCTCGCCGAGCTGTTCTTCGGACGCCGGGTCAACCCTCAGCCGTTCGACGGCCGCGCCGACGCCAAGATGTTCCTGTACCTGGCGGGAGCGGTACTGCTCGAGCTGAACCTGCTCTCCTTCGCCGCCCACCACTTCACTGCTTTCCCCGATGATCCGTCGCCGGGCGTGGTGCTGTACGTCGTGCTGTTCAGCTGGTTCGTGTGTGACTATCTCGTCTTCGAGCGGGTCCACTTGTACACCTACGACCTGTTCGCAGAGCGCGTGGGCTTCAAGCTCGTGTGGGGCTGCCTGTGCTGGTACCCGTACTTCTACGCGGTCGGCCTGTGGGCCGTGGCCGACCGGCCCAACCCGCAGGTAGGCACGTGGCTGACGGTCGCGGCCGCGGTGGTGTTCTTCGCTGGCTGGACGCTGTCGCGGGGATCGAACCTGCAGAAGTTCAGCTTCAAGCTGGACCCCGAGCGAGCCTTTCTGGGCATTGCGCCCAAGGTGCTGGCCGACGGTGATAACCGTGTGCTGCACAGTGGCTTCTGGGGCGTCTCGCGGCACGTGAACTATCTGGGCGAGATCGCGATGGCGGTCGGGCTGGCGCTTGCGCTGGGCTGGCCAGGTGTGCTCTGGCCTTGGCTGTATCCGCTGTACTACGTGGCGCTGCTGTTCCCCAGGGAACGAGACGACGATCGGCGGTGCGCGGAGAAATACGGCGGACTCTGGGAGGAGTACCGCAAACGGGTGCCGTGGCGCATCGTTCCCCGGGTCTACTGATGAGCGAGTTGGATGCTGCGTGGCAAGCCACCGTCGGCTCGATCGCGGCGGCGCGCCGCAAGCCTGATCTCGCCGGCGGGGAAGCCGTCGGCGTCACGGTGTTGACAGGATTCCTCGGCAGCGGCAAGACCACGGTGCTGCGTCAGTTGCTGACCGAGCCCGCCGGGCTGCGGATCGCTGCGGTCGTGAACGACATCGGGCCCGTGAACATCGATGCAGCTGCCATCGGCGGATTGCCAGTTGCGTCACGGACACCGGAACGGGTTGAGCTCACCAACGGCTGCGCATGCTGCGCTCTGGTCGACGACCTTGCCGAGACCCTCGAAGGGCTGGCCGGCTCGCGGACCAGCGATGCCATCGTGGTGGAGGCCAGCGGGGTCGCCGATCCTGCGACGCTGGCGCTGGCCGTCGAGTCGTCAGCGGGCTGCACGCTGGACGGCGTCGTGGCAGTGGTGGACGCGAAGCAGCTCGCCTCCCAGCTGGACGACCCCCGCATCGGACCCGCCGTGCGTCGCCAGATTGACGTGTCTCATGTGGTGGTGCTGTCAAAGGTCGACGAGGTGGATGGCGACGAGGCCGCGGCCTTGATCGGCCGGATCGGCAAGATTGCACCGGGGCGGATGGTCGTTCCGTCGGTACACGGCCGCATCGACCCCCGGGTGCTGCTTGGCGCCGCCATGCGGGGGGCAACATTCCGTGCAGAGTCCGGCGAGCACCCCTTCCCTGTCGCGAGTGCGGTCGTGACGCCAGCGGGACCATGGGAGATGTCCGAGGTGGCTCGCTGGCTCGAGGACCCGCCGCCCTCGCTGCTGCGGGCGAAAGGGTGGTTCTCCAGCCCCGACGGCGAAACCCACGCGGTGCAGGTTGTCGGGCAAAGCTGGCGCATCATGCCTGCAACAGACGTGCGCGATCCCGCCATCGTGCTGATCTGCAGCTCCCAAGAGGCAGCGGACTGGGCAGCAGATTCCCTGCGGCGACTCGGTTAGCTGAAGCGTTGGCTGAGCAGGCTGGCCGGCTACTCGGGCGAACCGGCCATGTGCTGGCGCATCTCGGGCGACGGCGGGCCGGCTGTGCCCCAGCGATCCGACAGCTCGGGTGTGCGCGGCCATGTTCGTGGCACCCAGGTGACCTCATCGACCTGCTGCACCTCGGCGGTGACCTCGGGCACCGTGCCCGCAGGGTCCACGAAGTAGCCGAAGGCGTTGTTTCCCGGGCCGTGGCGCCCGGGACCCCACCCGACGGCGTAACCGGCCCGAGCCAGCCGCCCGAGCGAGGTCATGTATGCGTCGAGTGAGGGAACCTCGTAGGCCACGTGGTTGAGCGACGCCCACTCGGCCCGGTTGAAGGCGATGGAGTGGTGATCGGCGTTGCAGCGCAGGAACACCATCTGGCGTTCGCTCCAATCACTCACGCGGAAGCCCAGCACGTCGCACCACCAGTCGCACAGTGCCTCGATGTCGGCAGTGTTGAGCACGACATGGGCGATCTTGGCCGGCGTGGCGTCGTCGGGCAGAGCTGCCACGGCTTGAGTGCGGGCCACAAGCTCGACAACGCGCCCTTCGGGGTCGGCAATGCGGAACCCGTACCCGGCACCCGGCCGGTCCAGCTCGGCGGGCTCGCTGAGTAGGTTCACGCCGCGGCCCGCCAACCCTGCCGCTGCTTCGTCGACTGACCGATCATCGGCGAGGCCGAGGCCGATGTGGTCGATGCCGTTGCGATCGGCCCGATGCAGCTCCAGCACATGGTGCTCAGCTCCGGTGCCACGCAGGATCGCCGTCTGGCCGTCGGAATCGCCCATGCGCCGCAATCCCCACGGCCCGGCGTAGTAGTCGAGGCATTCGTCGAAAGCACTGCATGCCAGCGCGACGTGTCGCAGATGAGTGATTCCCCACGCAGCCTCGGCGGAGGCGCTCACGGCGCGTCGCGGGCGGCGTCAAGCGCCCCAAGCACCGTCTCACCGGTGAGCGGCATCGAGGTCACGCGCACCCCGGTCGCGTCGGCAATGGCATTCGCAATGGCGGATGCAACGGGCAGCATCGTTCCCTCGCCGAGGCCCTTTGACCCGAACGGACCCGGCCCGTGGCCCTGCTCTTGGGTGATCGAGACGAACTCCGCGGGCAGGTCGCTGGCCCGTGGCGCGCGGTAGTCCACGAGCCGTCCGTTGGCAAGAACTCCGCCGTCGAAGCGCATGGTCTCGAACAGTGCGCCGCCGAGTCCCATGATCGCAGCGCCTTCGTCTTGGCCGCGGCAGGCTCCCTCATGCAGCACGGTTCCAGCATCACCGGAGACGACCAAGCGGTGCACCGTCACCACGCCGGTATCGGGGTCGACGGAGACCTCGGCGCCGCCCCAGCCGTACTCCCACGACACGCACGGTGATTCGAGCGGGGCATGGCTGTCACTGTGAGCCTTGAAGAAGCCTTCGCCCGTGAACTCGTAACCGGTCCCGCCGTAGGTGCCCATGACCAGCGGGGCAAGCGGCTGGCCCTCGGGCTCGCCGATGCCGTCCGGAGGAACGACGAGGACGAGACCGTCCCGGAACTCGACTCGCTCGAGAGGCACCTCCAGTGCTGTGGCCGAGAACAGCAGCAGGCGCAGGCGAGCGGCCTCAGCGGCCTTCTGGACGGCTTGGCCCATCACCGAGATCGCCGAGGAGGCATTCGTGCCCTGATCGAACGGTGTGTGATCGGTGTCGAGGTCAGACCAGTGAACCCGTGACCGGGGCACGTCGAGCACGCGCGCCGCGACCTCGCGCAACGCGGTCTGTGCGCCCTGGCCCATCTCGACGGTGCCACACTGCACCCACGCATCGCCGCTGGTGGCGATCTTGACCCGAGCCTGTGCCGGCTTGTTGACCCCGCCCGAGTCCTTGAAGCCGACTGCTACGCCGCGCCCCCGACCCGGCGGGCGAGGCTCGTCCATGCCGATATGGGCGGCCACCAGGTCGAGCCCTTCCGTCAAGTCGGAATCCATAGCCGACTCGCCGGGTACGTAGAACTCGCCGAGGCCGATCAGATTGCGGCGACGCAGCTCGACGGGGTCGAGCCCGAGCCGTGCCGCGATCATGTCGATCTGGCTCTCGCAGGCGAAGTTGGCTTGCGTGCCGCCGAAGCCGCGAAATGGGCCCGCCGGGGTGGTGTTGGTGAGCACCGCGTCGGTCACCGTGCGGATGTGCTGCCACCGGTATGGGCCGGCGACTCGGTAGCCCGCTTTCTCCGCCACGAGGGGGCTCGCATCGGCATAGGCACCCGCATCGAGCAGCACCTCTGCGTCTCGGGCCACCAAGGTGCCGTCGGCCATCACGCCGGTGCGCAGCGTCAGCCGTGCATTGTGCTGGCGCATGGTCAGAAAGCCTTCGTCCAGCGTGAGGCAGTAACGGACGGGCAGCCCGGCTTTGAGCGCGAGCAGCGTCGCGATCGGCTCGGTCTTGCAGCCGTTCTTTGCGCCGAAGCCGCCGCCCAGGTAGCCGACCTGCATCCGCACCCGGTGCTCGCCGATGCCCAGCAATCGAGCCATTTCCTTGCGGACCGGGAACGGGTTCTGACAGCTCGACCAGAGCTCGAGGCGGCTGCTGGCAGTTGCGTCGTTGTCGCCGGCGGTTGCGGCCGACCAGCGGGGCCCAGTCCATCGAGCAACCGACACGAACGGTTCGAGATGCAGGTGCTGCTGGCGGCCGTCAAAACCGAACACGTCGGTGAATACATGATCGCAGTGATCGAAGGCAGCGGGGTCGCCGGTCTCGTAGCCGAAGCGGTAGCAGACGTTCGGTCGCGGGCGGGTGCCGCCGCTGGCGCCCTGGCCGTAGGCAGGGGTCATTCCCAGTGGGGCTTCGGGGAACACTTCGGGCGCCCCGTCGGCCAGCGCTGCGTCGAAGTCGGTGACTGCGGGCAGGGGCTCATAGTCGACCCGCACCAGCTCCAGTGCACGCGCCGCGTCGAGCTCAGTGTCCGCCGCGATCGCTACGACTGCGTCCCCGAGGTAGCGCACCCGGTCGAGCGCCAAGATCGGCTGGTCCTTGATGAAGTAGCCGTAGCTGTGCGACGCCACGAGCGGGGATTCCGATAGGAGATGCTCTCCGTCGTTTGCCGCCCAGCGCTCGCGCAGCTCGCCGTTGAGCAGGTCCCGCCGAGTCAGGACCGCCCGAACCCCGGGGGCCTGAGAGGCAGCGACCGTGTCGATGCGGGTGATGAGGGCGTGCGGGTGAGGCGAACGCAGCACCTTGGCGTGCAGCATGCCTCCGAGAGCGACATCGACCGCGTAGGGGGCAGTGCCCGAGACTTTCGCGGCGGCGTCCGAGCGAGTCACGGTGTCTCGTCCGGGGCGACGGCTGGCTCCGAGCGCAGCGCTGCCGCGGCGGCTTCGACTGCCTCGATGACCATGAGGTAGCCGGTGCAACGACACACGTTCGAATCGAGCCAGTCGCAGATCGTCGTGCGATCGGGTTCCCGATGTTGCGCGAGCAAGGCGCTCGCGGTGAGGATCAGGCCGGGTGTGCAGTAGCCGCACTGGAAGGCGCTCAGTTCGGCGAATTCCCGTTGGACAACGGGCAGTGTCGCGGCCGGGCCAGCCGTCGGAGCGCCGGTCTCAGCCATGTGGCTTGCTTCAATCGTGAGCACCTCACGACCGTCGGTCTGCCAGGCGAACGTGGAGCACGACGCAGTGGGCGTGTCGTCCATCAGCACCGTGCAGGCACCGCACACGGCTTGATCGCAGCCGACCCGGGTACCGCCCAGGCCTGCGCGTGTGCGGATGGTGTCCACCAGCATCTCCGACGGTGGCGCGGAGATGGGGAACGGTTCCCCGTTGAGCCGAATGGCTATGTCGATCGAATCGTCCGCCGCGTCGCCCACCAAGCCGTCCGGCAGCGTCTTGGAGGGTCGTCCGGCCGGTGCAGCGGTGTCGCCGCGGAGCTCTTCGGCGGAGGAACGGGCAGACGCAGGAGCGGCCGGTCTCGCAGATACACCGGGCTTCTCTGCCTCATCGGAGCCAACCGTCTCGATGTGGGATTGCAGGCACCGGTTTACGAGCACGCCGATCATGCGCCGTCGGTAGGCAGCGGAAGCGAACGCGTCGCCAATCGGGTCGGGCAGTTCGGCCAGCGCCACGCCGACCGCGGGAGGGTCTGTGGCGCCGGCCGGGAGCACCTTGACCTCCTGATAGGCACAACCGATCGCCACACAGTCGTCGCCGACGGCAACAGAGACGACCGGCTTCAGCGACCGGTCATAGACGACGTGGCCGGCCAGCGGCACTTCGCAGCCGACCAGCAGACGGTCTCGCGGGCGATCCGCCACTGCGCAGCGTCGTTGCGACCCATCGGCATCGGCGAAGATCAGCGAGGCTCCGGCGGCGGCCAGAATCGGCGCGGCGTCGTAGCCCGCATCGAACGCCATGAGGTTGCCGCCCATCGTGCCGGTGGACCGGATGCGGACGTTGCCAATGGTCCGCCAGGCATCGGCGAGGTCCGGTCGGTGAGCCCGCACGAGCGGGTCCGTCTCGATCCGGGCATGGGTGACCGCCGCGCCGATGAACAGCACCCCGTCACCGAGTGAGATCTCGTCGAGCACGTCCAGCCCGTCGGGCGACCCCCGACCGAGCTTGCGCAGCGGCACGAGGGCCGGTGCCGCTTCACCGTCGCGGAGCCGCTGGGCGACGTCAATCCCGCCCGCATGTGCCCATGCGCCAGAAGCGACCATCGACGCGGCATCGGTCAGCGAGTCGGCCCGGTACAGCGAGAATGGCTCGATGCCCAGGTGACTGCGAGAGATGAGCCCTGCCGCAGTCTGGGCGTCCGAATCGGTACCGGTGGTGCTCACGATCTGATCATCTTGCCGCTTGGCCAACTTGCGTCATTGTGCGGTGCAAAGAGCAGCGTCATCGGTCTGCGCTCGTCGGCACTTCGACGGGCGGTACGAAGGGGACCGGCATCGGCCCCAGTGCATCGCAGTCCACCCGGATCATCTGCGGGTGCCCAGCGGCCGTGGCCGACTCGAAGGCGTCGGCGAACTCACTGGGCGTCGCCACATCGAAGTAGCCGAAGTCGAACGCCGCCGCAGCCGCGGCCAGATCAGGCGTGCGCAGATCCACGCCCGAGCGCCGACCGAGGTGGCGGTCTTGGGTGTTGCGCAGCACCCCGTAGCCGCCGTCGTCGAACACGACCACGGTGACCGGCAGCTCTTCTTGAGCCAGTGTGGCCAGCTCGCCGAGCTGGGGCACTAGGCCCCCGTCGCCCACCATCACCATGGTCGGCTCATCGGCACGGGCGATCGATGCGCCGATGGACATGCCCACGGCCTGTCCGATGCCGCCTCCACGGGGAACCACGTTGGTGGAAGGGTCGATCACGGGCAGCAAGCGATTGCCCCAGGAGCTGTTGGGGATCGTGATGTCTCGCACACGGGGCGACCGGTCGCTGAGCACGCCCGCCATGATGTCGCAGATTGATGCGTATGGTCCTATGTCCCGGCGCAGCAGGGCTCGGCACCGTTGGCGTGTGGCAGTGATGGTGTCGCTCCACTCCGGCTGCAAGGCGGTTCGGCCACCTCCGAGACGCTCGACGAGCGAGGCGACCGCCACGCACGCATCGCCGACGATGCCGACCTCGGCCGGGTACGAACGGCCGATGGCCACTGGGTCGATGTCGATCTGGATGTGCCATCGAGGCAGCGACAGCCGGTAGCTGCGGGTCTCGTTCGATCGGAAATGCGTGCCGATCGAGATGAGCACGTCGGCTTGGGCGAGCAGCTCGGCGCCTGTCGCAGACGCTGCGAAGTTGCCGATGACCCGGTCGTCGGATTCGGGCAGTACGCCTCGGCCCGCGTTCGAGGTGAACAGGCCGGCGCCGGTACAGCGCAACAAGTCGTCGAGCACGGCGCGGCAGCCGACGGCACCACCGCCTGCCCACACCAAGGGTCGCTCAGCAGCAGCGATGAGATCGGCAGCCCGTTCCAGCGCTGCTTCGTCGAGTTCAGGCACTGCTGCAGTGCCGAGCACAGCACCGCTCTCCAACGCGTCATTGTCGGATTCGGGGGCTCCGACGGTGTGCCGCGAGCTGTCGGTCGTGATTGCGTCGAAGGGTTCGGTTTGGCCGTATTGCAGATCGATCGGCCACTCAAGGCTGACCGGTCCACGAGGGTGGGTGCCCAGCCGTCGGGCTGCCTGGGCGAAATCGGCCAACGGCGCCGCCCCGACCGTTGCCGCCCACACCGAGCACGACCGCAGCATCCCGAGCTGGTCGCGTGTCTCGTGAATGACACCGCGTCCCGTACCGAGATGCTCGCTGGGAATCTGTCCGGTGACGTGCAGCACCGGCGAGCCAGCCGTGAGCGCCTCCACCAAGGCCCCGGCCGCATTCGCTGCTCCCGTACCGGTCGACGTCACCGCGCAGCCGGGCGTACCGCGCACCCGGGCGTAGCCGTCGGCAGCATTCACCGAGGCCGCCTCGCTGCGGGTGGGCACCCATCGCATGCCGTGGGCCACGGCATCGACGAGCGGGAGGTTGTGGACGCTCACCACTCCAAAAGCAGCATCGACGCCGAGCGAGGTGAGCACTTCGACCAGCAGGTCGCCGCCGTTTCGCTGCGGGGACTTGTTCATGGCATGACGAAGCCGCCGTCGACGACGATGGTCTGCCCGGTGATGTAGGCGGCTGCGTCGGAGAGCAGGAACACCACGGCGCCTGTGACGTCGTCTGGCTGCTGGGGTCGGCTGATCGCTCGGTTCTCGGCGTACAGCGCATGGCGTGCAGCCGGGATCTCTTCTGCGGACGGCCCCTCGGTCAACCCTGGTGCCACGGCGTTGACGGTGATGCCGTAGTCGCCCAACTCTCGTGCCATCGCCCGGGTGAGGGCGATCAGCGCACCCTTCGATGCGATGTAGTGGGCTAGTCGTGGCGAGCCGTACAGCGCTGCGTCAGAGGCAATGTTGACTATCCGACCCTCGCCGGCAGCCAGTATCTGTGGCGCAAACGCCCGGCTCACGAGCCACGGTCCTCGGGCATTGGTGTGCTGGATGCGGTCCCATTCGCCGGCTGTGATCTCCCAAAAGGTCTTGCCTCCCACCGCATCGGCGAGACCGGCATTGTTCACCAGACCCCAGATGGGACCGTCCGAATCGAGACGGGAAACCAGCGCGGCGACCGAGGACTCGTCGGTCACGTCGGTTGGCACAAACTCAGCGGCGCCGCCTTCTGCCCTGATATCGGAGACCACCTGCTCGCCGCGCTCGGGAACCAACTCGGCCACGACGACCGATCCTCCCTCGGCTGCGATCGCATGGGCCATCGCTTCGCCGAGCCCGCGCCCGGCACCGGTGACGACGACGCGGCGGCCATCCAGGCTCATCTCGGTGCCGCTCGACCTCGTGGCCGGCTCAACCTCTTAGTCCCGCGTGATCCCCGCCATGGGAGAGTGCGGGGGATAGGTGGGCAGCTGAGGCTTGGACGCCCCCAGCATCACCACGAACAACGCGTCGGTGTCGCCGACATTGCGCAGCGAGCGGGCCGTTCCCGCGGGGATCTTGATGAGGTCGCGGTAACCGAGCAGCCGGGTGGCCGAATCGTCACCGGCGTGGATCGTGATCTCGAGCTCGCCTTCGAGCACGAAGAAGGCTTCCTCCACGTCGTGGTGTGTGTGCTCGGGTCCTTCAGCTCCCGGCGGCAGCAACATGTTGGAGAACGTGAAGTGCTCTGCAGCCAGCGCCCGATCGTCACCTTCGTGGTTGCCGGTACCGCCAGAGCCGATGTAGCGGATCTGGGCACGCCGGTACTGGGGGCCGGCCTTGGTCTGGAACGCCAGCGTGTCCCAGTCCTCCCGCCGGGTGTCGCGCATGGCGCACATCGAATCGATGCGGGCCTCGAGGTCGGCAGCATCTGCGGATTCGACCCTCTTGGTGGTGGTTTGGCTCATCGTTGGTGTCCTGTCGTGATCGACATGTGGCGGGTGCGACGGTTGCAGGGTACGAGTCAGTCAGCAAGCGCGACCGGGGCGGGTTGCGGCTCAGTGGCGAGCCTGAATCGCTCTCGTTGCGCCTCGAAGTCGGCTTCGAGTGCCCGACGCAAGTGCACCACAGGGCGGTCCGCTTGTGCCAGATGCTCGTCGCGTCTCGCCTCATCGGTGGTGCGCAGGCTCTCCAGCATCTCCTTGTCCTGGTTGAGCACGTGCAGGTGCGTGCCGCGCAGGCGCAGCCGATACAGCGTCCGCCAGATCCGACGATCGCGCCCAGCGACCTCGCGGAACCGCGGGAAGTGCACGAGTGTGGTTGCATTGTCGCGTGGCGTCAGGAACCCCAGGATTCGCAGCGGGGGACCGGGTCCGGCGCTGGGGGGTAGCGGGATGTCGAGGCGGACGTACGCGAGATCGCCGGTGTGGATGTCGATCCAGTCGAAGTTCGTCCCGGTCTGGTCGCGCCGCCGTACCTCAAAGCCGTCATCGTGATCGTCAACCACGACGCGGTCATGGGTGATGCCCTCGTTCAGCGTGATCGAGCGTGCATGCAGGAAGGGGGCATGCATCAGGTCCACGAGGTTTTCGAGCGCCAGCATCCAGTTCGCACCCCACTCGACAGTCTCGGGAAACGTCGAAAAGCGGTCGTCGGTGAACTCGGCCGGCAGGCGGAGCGCTGCCGGCGACGACTCGCCGATCCAGGCCCACAGGTAGCCGGCTTCCTCGGCGACCGGGTAGGTCACGCTGACCTTGGTGCGCTCAGCCAGCGAGCACGCTCCGCCCTGAGAGGGCACCGAGGTGCACTGGCCGCTGCCGTCGAAGCGCCAGTGGTGATAGCTGCACCGCAGTTCGTCGCCCACGACATCGCCGATCGACAGCCTGGCTCCGCGATGCGGGCAAAGGTCGGCCATGAGGTGGGGCGCTCCAGAGCCATCGCGCCACAGCACCAGGTCCTCGCCCAGCAAGCGGGTGGCCACTGGCGTGTCGTGCACCGCGTCGGCAGTGCCCAGCAAGTACCAGCGGTCTCGCAGCCCGAGCCGCGGGTCGCCCTTGGGCAGTTCAGCCAGCGGTGGCCATGCGGGCGGGCGCCGTGCAATCTGCCGGTTCCCGATGCCCGTGTACTGCGATACACGGCCGCGCACGCGCCCAACCAGCGCCCGAGCCGTGTACTCCAGCGCCGGACGGGCAGGCATCGGCTCCTCAGTCGCCGGTCAGGTGCGCCACGCGGGGCATGACGTCGTTGGCCAGCAGGTCCATCGAACGACGCCACGCATCGGGGTTGTCGGCATAGTCGAAGCAGAACAGCAACAGGTGACCGAACCCGCCGACGTCCGCGTACACCTTCTCGATGTCGGCAGCGACGGTCTCGGGCGAGCCCACGAACCAGTTGTTGCGGGCGCAGTACTCGACGGTGACTTCGCCGCCCGCGGGTGGATTGCGTTCGTCCACAAGGAACTTGTGGAAGTCGAAGGCGCCGAGCAGGGGGATGAAGTAGTCGGTCATCATCCTGCCCATCATCCCGCCGTAGGACAGCTCCCAGGCCTCCTCGTCGGTGGGGGCGACGAACACCTCGCGGACCATCCGCCAGTCGCTGCGGCTGACCTCTCGCCCGGCTCGGCGAGCTCCAGCCTCGTAGGAATCCCAGTGCCCGCTGACGTACTGCGGGTTGAGATTCAGGCTCAACGGGATCCAGCCCTTCTCGCCCGCCATCTCGAGCGTCGGCGACGGCGAGTTGAGCCCGGCAACGCCGATCGGCGGATGCGGCTGCTGCAGCGGCCGCAGGTGATGCACCAGCTCCATGTCGGGCATGCCGTGGGGGACCGAGCCCTTCCAGTGCTTGCCGTCGTGCGTCCAGCCGGGCTCCTGGCTCCACAGGTTCAGGATGAACTCGACCGACTCCTGGGTCATCTCGCGGTTCTCTCCGGCCATGCCGTCGACGCCGAACATCTCCCAGTCGCTGGGGAGGCCGCTGGCGGCGACACCGAAATTCAGCCGGCCTTCGGAGATGTGATCCAGCAGCGAGATGCGGTTGGCCAGCTCGGCAGGGTGGTAATAGGGCAACAGGAATCCGCCGGGACCGATGCGGATGTTCTTGGTCCGCCGCAGCGCCTCGATCGTCAGCAAATCCGGGGCGGGGTGCGGCTCCCACTTCGCCGCATGATGCTCGCCGATCCAGGCTTCGCCGAATCCGAACTCATCAGCCCACTCGATGACCTGCAGATCCCACTCCCAGCCCTCGCGCAAGTCGCGCTCGGGCGGGTGGCTCGGCATCGTGAACAGTCCCAACTCCATAGTGATCCCCTGTCGTTCTCGGCGGCACCGCAAACACCGGCGCCTCGGGCCGAAACTTACCGCGACGGCGATGGAAGGGTCGCAGAGCCCGCGTTCCGACCGCAGCAGGCAACGACTCGGCCCCATACATTTGCTGTGACATGCCCGTTCATCTCCCGCCCGACGACGATCCCCGAAGGCTTGAGATCCGTGCGTGGCTCGAAGGTCACCCTGAGCCGACGAACCGCCAATTGGCCGAGGCTGGGTATGTGGCCCCGCACTGGCCGGAGCCCTGGGGGCTCGGGGCCGACCCCGAGCTGCAGCTGATCGTCGACGACGAGCTGGCCCAGGCCGGGGTAGTCCGTCCCGACAGCCCGATCGCCATCGGCTGGGCCGGGCCGACAATCGTGGCCGGGGGCACGCCGGCTCAGCAGAAGCGATGGCTGCCCGGCATCCTCGACGGCTCAACCGAGTGGTGCCAGCTGTTCTCCGAGCCTGAGGCCGGCAGCGATCTCGCCTCCTTGAGGACTCGAGCCGAGCGCGACGGCGACGAGTACGTGGTCAACGGCCAGAAGGTCTGGTCGACGTGGGCAAACCGCTCGGATTGGGCGATCCTCCTAGCCCGTACAGACCCTGCAGCGCCCAAGCACAAGGGGATCTCTTACTTCGTCCTGGACATGAAGACCCCCGGCATCGAGATCCGCAAGATCATTGAGATGACCGGTGGCAACCACTTCAATGAGACCTTTCTCACCGACGTTCGCATCCCGGCCGAGAACCGAATCGGGCCTGAGAACGAGGGCTGGAGGCTGGCCCAGGTCACGCTCGGCAACGAGCGGGTCTCGCTGAGCGAGGGCGGTGTCTTGTGGGGGATGGGGCCTGATCCCGACGAGTGCTTCGCCGAGATTCGAGCCGGGGGCGCCGGTGCCGATCCGCTCACGCGTCAGCGGGCGGCCCGTCTTCGCAGCGAGACCAAGGTCATCGAGCTGCTCAGCGACAAGATCGTCGACGCCATGATGACCGGCGCCGATCCTGGACCCGTCGCCTCAATCCGCAAAGCGCTTGCCGATGTCCATGGCCAGGATCTGATGACTCTCGTCAAGGACCTCTCGGGGCCCGATGGGATGGTTGGCCTCCAAGATTCCGAGGCCGAAGAGCTGGATCCGTGGCACTGGGGCTACCTGTTCAGCCGAGCGCTCACCATCGGCGGCGGCACCAGCGAAGTGCAACGCAACATCATCGGCGAGCGGCTGCTCGGTCTGCCCCGTGAACCCACAATCGAAAGGTGAGGCCCGCAGTGCAGGCGCCCAGTGGGGGAAACATCCAACCGTACTAGTTCCTCGTCTCCACCGGCAAGGTGCTCAAGACCGAGCTGCGTGAGCGCGGCAGGGATCGCTAGCGCCCCATACATTCGTAGCCATGCTGAGGCGAAGTACATGGCGTTCACGTGTCTGCACGCTGAGCGATGTCGTTTCTTGCGTGGGAAGAACGGAGCGCACGGATGCCAGTTGATCCGGATCGGGAGACTTGGAAGCCGGGGATGAGCTGGGAGGACGCGATCGCGGAGATTGCGTATCTCAAGGAGCTGGCCTCGGAGATGGGCGGGTCTGAACGCATCGAGCGCCAGCATCAGGGCGGCCGCTACACGGTGCGCGAGCGCATTGCCAAGATGGCCGACCCGGGCTCGTTCATCGAGATGGGCGGGCTCATGGGCGGCCCGGAGTACGACGACGAAGGGAACATCATCGGGTTCACGCCCGGTGGCTACGTGATGGGACTTGCCGAGCTCGACGGCCGGCCGGTCGCGATCGGCGGCGACGACTTCACCATCTCGGGTGGTAGCCCGCACAACGTCCACAAGATCCCACACCAATTCGCCCAACCGCTGGCCATCACCTACGGCATCCCGTATGTGCAACTGCGCGAGGGGGTCGGCCACAGCTCTCGATCCGACGAGGAGTCGGGCCAGATGGCCCTGCCCTCGGGCGACATGTGGTGGCAAGGCGTGGAGATGCTCACCAAGGTGCCGGTGGCCGCAGGGATCATGGGGTCGGTTGCAGGCTGGCCTGCGGCTGCGGCCCTGATGTCGCACTTCACGGTGATGGTGAAGGGCCAGTCGCAGATCTTCCCGTCGGGGCCTCCCGTGGTGCAGCGGGCCACGGGCGAGAACCTGTCCAAGGAGGAACTCGGCGGTTATCGGATGCACGTGTACGAGAGCGGCCAGGTCGACAACGTGGCCGAGAGCGAGGAGGACGCGTTCGACCAGATCAAGCAGTTCCTCTCGTACCTGCCGAACACGGTGTCGCAGGTGGCGCCTCGGGTGGACACCGGCGACCCGCCGGATCGGCGGCCCGAGGAGCTGCTGAACATCATCCCCACGAACCGCCGGGCCGGCTATGACGCCCGGGCGCTCATCCGCCACGTCGTCGACAACGGCGAGTTCTTCGAGATGCGCCGTCACTACGCCGGAGCGATCATCACCGGTTTCGCTCGGCTCGACGGCTACAGCGTGGGTGTCGTCGGCAGTGACCCGATGCGGCTGGCCGGAGCCATGGACGGCGACGGTGCCGACAAGTACGCGCACTTCGTGGACCTGTGCGACGCATTCAATCTGCCGATGGTGATCTTCTTGGACATGCCGGGATTCATGCTGGGCTCTGCTGCGGAGCGCAAGGCCACGATGCGACGCGGCGTGCGCGCGCTGATCGCATCGGCAGAAGCGAGCGTGCCGAAGGTGGAGTTCAACGTACGCAAGTCCTACGGCGTGGCTGCCGATGCACCGAACAGCATCGGTTTGCCCCATGCGCTCAACCTGCGTTTCGGGTGGCCAGCGGGGGAGTGGGGCGGCATTCCCATCGAGGGCGGCGTAGCGGCGGCGTATCGACGCGAGATCGATGCCGCACCCGACCCTGAAGCCCACCGAGAGATGATCGAGGAACGGTTGCTGCGGCTGCGCTCGCCGTTCAAGGCGGCGATGCACGGCGATGTCGTGGACCTCATCGATCCCCGTGAGACCCGCCGGCTGGCCTGCACATTCGTCAAGCTGGCGCAGCCGGTGCTCGCTGAGCTGGCTGGCCGACCGAATAAACGCGCCGTGCGTCCCTGACGCGCCGTGCGCGCGACGCGACGGGCCCGGCGCGAGCCCGTACCGGTGCAAACATGAGGACTTCCAGAAAATGAGATGAATCCTGCCCGCGCGAGAGGGCACTATCGCGGGGTGATGTTCTCCGAGTTCGACCAGATCCGATTCGGTGACGCTGTCATCGGTTTCGAGGTCAGGCGCAGCACGCGGCGGCACAAGACGATGCAACTCAGTGTGGGGCCAGACGGTGTCCGTGTAGCAGTGCCCGTAGCGACGCCTCCCGACGAGATACACGGGTTCGTCCGGCAGAAAGCGCGTTGGATCCTTGATCGATTGGCCGCAGCCCGCGCTGCACCGAGCCCGAGCGAACTGCCCAGTTCGCTGCCTTACCTTGGGCGAGACCTGAAAGTCGTCGTCGAGAATGGCGTCGTTCTCGAAGTCGACGTGCGTTTCCGACCGTGGGAATTGCAGGTGTTCTTGCCATTTGAGGTGGCGGAAGAGGATGTTGCGAACGAGATTCGCAGCGCCGTCAACGAGTGGTATTGGCTCCGTGCACTCGAGCACGTCTCGACGAGCGTCGAGCGATGGTGGCCCGACCTGGGGCGTGGCTCCAAGCCTGAAGTGCTCATCGGGGATCAGCGCAGGCGCTGGGGAAGTTGCGCCGCTGACGGTGCTCTCCGGTTCAACTGGCGGCTCGTGATGCTGGAGCCGCGACTCCTCGACTACGTCGTGGTTCACGAGTTGGCGCATCTGACGGAGCGGAACCACGGACCGGCTTTCTGGGCACTCGTCACCGAAGTGCTCCCCGATGTTGCCGAGCGCAAGGCAGCGTTGCATTCGGTTGAGGGAAAGTTGCCGCTGTGATCAGGGCACCGGCGAGGGACACGATTAGCGTGACGCGGTGAACGACACTGCGGACGCTTCAAGGGCACTTCGATTCGGATGGTTGTCGCCGTGCATCGGCAACCGCTGGAGCAACCACCGGTCGATCGTGGCCGACCAGGTGGAGTGGCTCCTGCCCGAGGTGATCGAGCACTTCGACTCGCTGTGGATTGCCGACCACTTCTACGGGTTCGACGCTAAGACCGACCCGTTCCTCGAGGCCTGGACGACGATCACCTGGTGTGCGGCGCGCCTCGACGGGGTGCAGCTGTGCCATCACGTGCTCGGGCACGGCTACCGGCCGCCGGCGCTGACGGCGAAGATGGCGGCGACGCTGCAGTACTTGTCTGGCAACCGCTTCATCCTGGGCATCGGAGCCGGTTGGCGCGGCGACGAGTACGAGGCGTACGGCTACGAATTCCCGTCGCCCAAAGTGCGCTTCGCCCAGCTCGAAGAGGTCATCACGATCTGCCGATTGATGTGGACGCAGGACGACCCGAGCTTCGAAGGCGAGTACTACCGCATCGATGGTGCGGCGGCGCCGCCGCTGCCCGAGGTTGCCCCGCCCATCTGCATCGGCGCCTCAGGAGAGCAGATCGGCCTACGGGTGGCGGCCCGCCATGCCGATATCTGGAACACGCCCTGGCGGCGAGATATCGAGGCGCTGCGCCGCAAGTGCGGGATCGTGGCAGATGAGCTCGAGCGGCTCGGACGCGATCCGGCCGGCCTGGAGATGTCGACCACCGTTGAACGCGCACTGCCCACCACTGACAGCGAGTCGGCCGAGTACGTCGAGTTCTTGGCCTCCTTGGTGGACGTCGGTATTCGCCACTTCGTGCTCGATTTCGGCAACCCTGACAGCGCCGAGCCAGCGCATCGATTTGCAGAGCAGGTCATCGCTCCGCTGCGCGCGGGCTGAGCGGCCCGCAGTGGTCGCGCTCTCGGCCTGATGGCGCTGCTCGATCTTGGGGTCAGATCCCCGACAGCGGGTCCGCCGATCAGTCGGCGAAGAGTTCCAATTCGGCAGGAGTAGGTGAGCTGTCGGTTCCCGCGGGGTTTCGCACCTCGGCTCGCTCCAGGGTTTCCTCGAAGAGGCTGTGTGCGGACTGGCCGCGTGGGGCGAATGCGACGACATCGGTGCCGATGAACTCGACTGCGACGACATCGCCGCGCCGGACGTTCGGATCGGGCCCGCAGCGCACCCGCAGATGGGTGCCGTCGAGGTTCGCCACCACCATCGAATCGTGCCCGTAGAACTCCACGAGCTCGACCTCCGCCGCGGTTCCCGGTGCCAGACGCAGCTGTTCGGGACGGAGCATCACATCCACCGGGCCGGTCACGGAATCAGTCGCTGCATCGGCTGCGCGTACGTCGGAATGCGTGCCGTTGGTGTTCGCAGCGTCTGCTCCGCCGAGCGGCAGGCGGCCCAGCGTTGTGTGCGCGACTCCGCCAGAGGCCGTACAGCGCAGCCAAGATGCCGTGCCCACGAAGTCTGCGACGAACGGATCTGTTGGGCGTCGGTAGAGGCCATCGGGCGTGTCGATCTGTGCGAGGCGGCCCTCGCAGAGCACGCCGACCCGGTCGCCGACGACAAAGGCCTCGTCCTGGTCGTGGGTCACAAAGACCGCCGTGATGCCCAGTTCGATCAGCAGCCGGCGAACCTCGCTGCGAACGTCCTCGCGCAGCGACGAGTCCAGATTGGAGAACGGCTCGTCCAGCAGGAGCACGCCCGGGCGCGGTGCAAGCGCACGCGCCAACGCGACACGCTGCTGCTGCCCGCCGGAGAGTGTTGCGGGCATGCGTTCGGCAAAGCCGCCGAGACCCACCAATTCGAGCGCTTCGGCGATGCGGTCGGGGGTTCGCTTGGACCGCTCAAGCCCGTAGCCGACGTTGCGGCCCACGGTGAGATGAGGGAACAGGGCCCAGTCCTGAAAGACCATCCCGACTCGGCGTGACTCAGGTGCCACCCATGTGCCGCCCCGTCCCGACGGTCCCGAGACGAACCTGTCGCCGAGCTGAATGGTGCCGTCGAGGGGGCGTTCCAGCCCGGCGATGAGTCGCAGCAGCGTGGTCTTGCCGCAGCCGCTGGGGCCGAGCAATGCAACGGATTCACCCGGCGCGACATGCAGGGACAGGTCCTGCACCGAGTAGCAGCTCCCGGAAATCTCGTCGGTGAGGTCACCGCTATCGGAGGAACCGAGCGGCGGAGCCTGGGTGTAGGAGTGGGAGATGCCGTCGAGGATGATGGAGCGCGCCCCCGGCCAGTGCCGATCTCGACCGTTGCGAGCGAGATCGTCCGGCGCTGCCGGGTCGGCGTGTCGCCGGTCTCGCCTCGACCGAAATGCCCGGACCGTGCGCACCAGCCGAAGTATAAGCAAGGGAGTCGGTACGTATCCAGAATGGTGAATGCTTAATGGTGACGATGCCTGCTGCAGGCCGGTAGGCATAGCTAACGCACAGCGGGCCGGAGCCTCGCGATCTGTGCCGAAGTAGGTTGACGGCGACACGCCCGACGGACCGTGGGGGAGCGCTGTGGCACTGACGAACGACGACCGAGTAGAGATCCGGGACCTGATTTCTCGCTACAACAAGGCGATCGACACCGGCGACGCCGACGGCTACGCCAACACCTTTACACCGGACGGGCAATTCATCGGGATTGTCGGCACGTTCAACGGCCGTGACGAGCTGCGGGCCTTCGCCGAGGCCTACTCCACCGAGGAGCAATACGCCGAGTTCTACTCAGCGCAGCACTGGGTGACCAACGTCGTCGCCGACGGTGACGCAGACGAAGCCACCGTGTTCAGCCACATCCAGATGGTTAAGCCCTTGCCTGAAGGCGGCACCATCCTGCTGGTCGGGCACTACGACGACATCGTGCGCAAGGTCGACGGGCAGTGGTTGTTCGCCCAGCGAATCGTGGCCTCGGACGCCTGATGCCCCCCTTTGACATGGCAGCCAAGATGGTCGAGGGCCTGCCGCAGCCAGCCGGGGCCTGGACGCCGATCCCGCGCTTCAGCTTCGTCGGCGGAAACAACGACTCGCCGAGTGTGCCGGTGGGTGGACTGACCGAAGCAGCCATGGCGGTACTCGCAAAGCACGGCTCCGAGCTCGCCACCTACAACCTCGGCGGCAATCCCCAGGGCTTCGAGGGGTTGCGCGAATTCGTCGCCGCATCGCTGGCGGCGAACGCGCACATGCCGACGAGCACCGAGCAGGTCTTGGTGGTGTCCGGTTCGCTGCAGGCGCTCGACCTCGTCAATACAGCGTTCCTGCGTCCGGGCGATGTCGTGGTTGCCGAAGAGGCCACCTACGGCGGGATGATCTCGAAAGTCGCCCGGCGCGGCGCCAGGTGCGTCGGAGTCGAGCTCGACGACGATGGGATTGTCCCGCAACGGCTCGAACAGCTGCTCGATGAGCTGACTGCTGCAGGCACACCGCCGCGGTTCATCTACACCATCCCGACCGTCCAGAATCCGACCGGCTCGGTGATGCCCGTCGAGCGCCGACGGGAGATCCTGGCCATCGCTCGGCACTTCGGCGTGCCGATCTTCGAGGACGAGTGCTATTCGGACCTCCAGTGGACCGGCGAGCGACCGCCAACGCTGCGAGCCCTCGACTGCGAGCACTCGGAGGGCCAGAGCGTGGTGATCTACTGCGGCTCGTTCTCGAAGTCGATCGCACCAGCCTTGCGGGTGGGCTACATCGTCGGCGACGCGCCCATCGTGCGCCAGCTGATGGCCCTCAAGGACGACGCCGGCACCGGTGCGCTGGAGCAGCTCGTGCTCGCCGAGTACGCAGCGGCGCACTTCGACGACCACGTGAACCAGCTGCGCGAGACGCTGCGAGAGAAGTGTGCGGTGATGCGCCACGCCGTGAACACCCACTTGGGTGCGCTGTCCCGGGTGGCGATCCAGCTCGGCGGACCAGTGCAGGTCACCGACCCCAAGGGCGGAATCTTCGTCTGGCTGACATTCCCCGCCGGCACAGACACCGCCCGGTATATCGCTCCCGCCGCCGAGCGCGGCATCCAGTTCAACGAAGGCGCAGCCTGGTCAGTTGACCCCCAATGGGGAGCGCGCCGCATGCGGCTGTGCTTCGGCAGCCTGTCGGCGGAGGACATCAGCGAGGGCGTTGCAGCCCTCGCCGAGGTGATTGCCGCGAACTAGCTGCGGCCGTGCTGTGGCGGCCGCTAGCCGCGGCCGTGGCGCAGGAGCTTGCCGGGGGTCGCTCCCGTGCACTCGCCGTCCTGGAAGGTCTCGACGCCATTCACGAGGATGTGGCGGTAGCCGTGGGCACGCTGGACCCGGCGCCATTCGCCGCCGGGCAGGTCGTAGACCGCCTCGCCGATCCACTCGGGATCGATGGCCAGCTCGTCCATGTCATAGACGAGCACATCAGCCGGGGCGCCTTCCTTGAGTACGCCGCGGTCTTTGAAGCCCGCGGCATGGGCGGCAAGCGCCGACATCCGGTAGTGCGCTTCCTCGACAGTCACCCGCTGCTCATCGCGCACGATCCAGGCCAAGAAGTCGGTCGTCCACGCACCGCCGGTGAAGAACTTGGTGTGTGCTCCACCGTCGGATACGCCCGGAATCGTGTAGGGCGAATCGGTGTACACCGCCGACATGTGGTCCACGTTGAAGTCGGGACCCTCACCCAGGAACTCGGTCTTCAGGTCGGTCTTGAGCGACAGGTCCAGCATCACGTCGATGTAGTGCTTGCCTTCCATCTCCGCGATCTCGCCGAGTGACTTGCCCACGTACTTCTGCATGTCTTCCCGGCGAGCCACGCCCTGGACGACCAGCTTGCGAGGCGGCCCGCCGACAGCGCCCTGTGTGTTCGCGAACAGCGTTGCCGCTTCGTCGGTCTCGGCGCGCAGGCGCTCCCGGATGGCCGGGTCAGACATCTTTCGTATCTTCTCCTCAACCGTGCCCGTGGTGGCCTCGCGCCACGCCGGGCTCGAGTCGTACAGGTTCCACTCGTCGAGTGAGAAGGCGAATCCGGTGCGGATCGAAGCACCCTGGCCGAAGATGCGCAGCCCGTCGTTGTGGGCCTGTTCGAGCCACTCGAGCCGTTCCTCGTGCACCCGGGGGTTGCGCTGGCTGACCGGCACCACGTTGTCGATGATCGGTCGCCCGCTCACCTCGGCCAGTCGCCGCTTGAAGCTGAGGTCCTCGGGGTTGTTGACGTCGGCGCTGGTGGCCTGCGTTAGCTGGATGAAGCCCTCATCACGCTCGCGCAGCACCTCGGCCAGAACGAAAATGTCGTCGTCGATCATGGTGTCGGTGACCATGGGCGTGCCGTCGAAGTCGGATTGGGTCGAGTTGGGGCCGAGGCGCTGGATGGAGAAACCGCACAGCCCTGCATCCATGCCTTCGTGCAGCAGTCGCTGCATCTCCTTGCGCTCGGCGTTGTTGGCCGGACGGGTCTTCGCCGCTTCGAGACCCATCACGTAGATCATCAGCGACGCCGTCGGCATGTACTGCAGAACATTCACGCCCTTGGGTGCCGCATCCAGCGAGTCGAGGTACTCGGGGATGGTCTCCCAGTCCCACTTGGGCAGCATGCCCTCTTCCATTGCGGCCAGCGGGATCGCTTCGGTGCGCACCATCGTGAGCATCGAGCGTTCCCGGAAGTCGGGCTTGCAGGGGGCGAAACCGAAACCGCAGTTGCCGAGCACGACTGACGTCACCCCGTGCCAGCTCGAAATCGAGCAGTACGGATCCCAGCGGATCTGCGCGTCGTAGTGGGTGTGCAGGTCGATGCTGCCCGGAGCGACGATGCAGCCGCCCGCGTCGATGACTTCGCGGGCCGGCTTGTCGGGACGACCGCCGACCTGGGCGATTCGCCCGTCGGAGATCCACAGATCCCCCCGAAAGCTCGGCACCCGTGTCCCGTCGACGATCGTGCCGTCCTTGATGTGAATGTCGTATTCCTCCACGAGTCCCCCTCAACTGGAGTCCGGCACGCGCGAACCCGCAGCGCCCCGGTATCAATCTGACGGTTTCTCCGTCTGGGCCCCCGACCCACCGGCACCGCCGTGGCAGCGATGTTAGGCGCCTGAGGTCAGAAGATGCTGAAACCGCCGTCGATCTTGATGACGTCGCCGGTGTGCCAACGGGCGGCGTCGCTCATCAGGTACACCGCGATGGCGCCGAAATCGTCGGGTACACCCCAGCGGCGCATCGGGATGCGGGGCATCACGTTGTCCACGAACTTGTCCCAGGTGAACAGCCGCTCGGTCATGGCGGTGTCGATCCAGCCCGGGATGACAGCGTTGGCGTTGATCTTGTAGCGAGCCATCTCCACCGAGAGCCCCATCATCATCGCCAGCATCGCCCCCTTGGTGGCCGCATACGCCTGGCCTCGTGCTGCGCCCTGGATGGCAGTGCCGCTGGAGGTCAGCACCAGCGACCCGCCCTCGCCCTGGGCAATCATCTGGCGGGTTGCGGCCCGGAGCGTGAAGAACACGCCGTGCAGGTTGACGTCGATAACGCTGTACCAGTCCTCGTTGGAGTGCTCGTGGAAACCCTTCTGGTTCTGGGTGCCGATGCCGGCATTCGGGAAACAGGCGTCGACGCGCCCGTAACGCTCGACGACCGCTGCCATGGCCTCTTCGACCTGTTCCTCGTCGGAGACGTCGCATTGCAGCGCGCTGGCGGCGGGGTTGATCTCCTGCAACTCCGCCTCAGCAGCGGCGTTCTTGTCCGGATTTGTGCCCCAGATGCTGACGTCGGCGCCCGCAGCAGCGATGCCTCGGGCGTACCCGAGGCCGATGCCGCCGTTGCCGCCTGTGATGACTGCGACTTTGCCGCTCAGGTCAAAGCCGTCGTACTGATAGGCCACGGCGGGCTCAGCCGCCCTTGATCTGGCGCATGAACATGCCGTTGTCGAAGTAGTCGCGCCAGAACGTGATGAGCCCGTCGTTGACCTCGAAGATTCCCATGACGGGCAACTCGATCTGCCGGCCCGAACCGGTGTGGAAGCGGTCGACCCGTTCGTTCATGACGGTGTTGCCGGTGGCGGTTTGGCGGAGCACTTCGAATTCGACAGGGCCGTCGCCCCTCGTCAGGCCCCCCAGAAACTCCTTCATGGCGTCGGGGCCGTTCATGTCGCCGACCGGCACGTTGTCGTAGTAGACGTCGTCGGAGACATGGGCGACCGCTCCGTCGAGGTCTTTCGCTTCGATGCAGGCGATGAACTTGTCGACGACCTCGGTGGGCGAGTCGGTGGCGGAATCTGACATGGCTGGCTTGTCCTCTCTTGTCCTGATGCGGACTGGCGTTGCGGGCCTGTGCGTTGGCTTCACCGCGTTCCTTGTCCTAGCACGCGGCACGATCCAGTGCCGTTGCGGCGGGTCCCCGAGACAGGCAACAGCCGCCACAAGTGCTGCGAGTAAGGTCGCCGGGCTATGGAAGCTGAGCAGCGATCCGAAGCGGCCGTTGCGCCCCGCACAGCACAGCGAAGGCCTCTCGAAGGGGTCCGGGTCTTCGAGATCAGCATCGCCGTGGCGGCGCCATGCTGTGGCAAGGCGATGGCACATCACGGGGCCGAGGTCTTCAAGGTGGAGGCCCACAGCTATCCCGACGTGGCGCGAGCGTTCGGCTCGGCATGGGCCCGTGATCCCGAGCTCGCAGATGTCTTCTGCGACACCAGTCCCTACGTGCCCGAGATGTCGGCCGGCAAGCGATCGGTGGGCCTCGAGCTGAAGCTGCCCGAGGCGCTCGAAGCGGCGAAGCGCCTGCTGGCCACCTGTGACGTCTTCCTGACGAACTTCGCCGCGCCGGGCATGGCCGAGCTCGGGCTCGACTACGCCTCGGTGGCTGAAGTGTCGCCGAGCATCATCTATGCGGGCATGACCGGATTCGGCGTGGACCCCGACACGCCGTACTACCCGTTCCGAGCCTTCGGACCGAACCAAGCCCCGCTGGTGGGGTGGGATGCGCTGACGGGCTTCCCCCACGAGGAACCAGCCGGCATTCCCTCGATCGCACCGCCGGACTACATGGGCGGTCTGCACGCGATGCTCTCGATTGTCAGCGCCCTGCATGAACGGGACCGCACCGGGGAGGGTCGATTCATCGACATCAGCCAGCTCGAGACCACAGTGGCATTCTTGGGGCCGTATTTGGTGGGCCAGGACATGGGCGTGCCGGAACCGCTCCGCAATGGCAACCGGGTGTCGTGGGCAGCACCCGCTGGCATCTACCCCTGCGCCGGCGACGACCGCTGGGTAGCCATCGAAGTGCAGAGCGACGAGGCGTGGCGCTCGCTTGCGGCGCTCGCCGAATGGTCGGCCATCGACGCGCACGACGGCAGCGGGAGCCAGGCGCTGTCGACCTACCCGCACGACACGCTCGCCGACCGCATCGCCAACCATGACGCCATCGACGCTGAGCTGTCGTCGTGGACCAACCGCCGCAGCGCGCAGCAGGCCGCCGCTGAGCTACAGGCCTTGGGTGTCGCCGCCTACGAGGTGCTCGATCATCGCGGCGTGATGGTCGACCCGCAGGTGCACGACCGCCGCCCGTACTCGGTGGTGCCGAGCCCCAGGCTGGGACGGGATCTGTTCGTGCGCAATCCGGTGCGAATGAGCCGGACGCCGCCCTATGTCACCCGTGCGGGTCCGAATATGGGCGGCGACACGATCGACGTGCTCGCCGAGCTCGGTTATTCCGACAGCGAAGCGCAGCAGTTGGTCGACGACGGGTTGGCGTTCACCGACGCCCGGCCCGAGGTCACCTTGGAGCGTCCATTCGACCGATGGTACGAATCGCTCGGGATCGCCGACATCTACGACGCCGACGGCAATGTCACCGGCGGTGCGGCGTGAACGCCGCGCCGCGAGGGCAGGGTCCATGGGCTGGCGTGCGGGTGCTCGACCTGACCGGTCTGTCGGGCGCGTACGGCACCCGCGTGTGGGCGGCGCTCGGCGCCGATGTGATCTGCGTGGAGTCGCCTGATGGCAATCCCATCCGTCGAATGCCGCCGCTGGCGCCGGGCCATGAGGGTCCCGAAGCCAGCCTGTGGTGGGCGTACTTCGGCGCCTCGAAGCGAAGTGTCGTGCTGGATCCGGCCGACGCCGACGATGCCGAGGCGCTGGTCGCACTGATCGGTTCGGCCGATGTGGTGCTCGACGACGCGCTGCCTGGGACCCAGGAAAGCTACCCGTGGCTCGCCAACAGCGGCCAGGGGGGATTGGGTGTCGGGGGCATCGTCGAGAGATTCCCGCACTTGACGTGGGTGTCGATCACGCCGTTCGGCATGACCGGGCCGCGCCGTGGCTGGCTTTCGTCGAACCTCATCGGCTGGGCATCGTGCGGGCTGGCGTCCACCGTGGGATTTCCCCACGGACCGCCGCTGGCACCTGCGGGCGAGATCGGTGTGCTGATGCACGGGGCGTCGCTGCACGCGGTCATCGGCTCGATGATGTCGGTGCGTGCGCGCAACCAGGCCGCGGCAGCCGGCGAGCCGGGGCTGGGCCAGACCATCGATCTGTCGCTGCAGGAAGTCGGCCTGTGGCTGTCGCCTGAGACCGGCGTGCCGCTCTACCTCGACGACCAGGTGCCGCGGCCGCGGGCCGGCAATCGTCGACCAGTCACGAGCCCGATGGGCTTGTATCCAGCGTCCGATGGTCATGTGGCGATCATCGCCATCCAACCGGCCCACTGGAACGCGATGGCACAGTGGGTGCACGAGCTAACCGGCAACGAGGGCATTCTGGACGAGATCTTCGTCGACATCGTGGTGCGCCGCGAGGCCCTTGAGGCGGTGGATGCTTGGGTCGAGGAACTGACAACTCAGTTCACGAAGCAGGAGCTGTTCGTGGAAGGCCAGCGTCGACGCATTCCGATCACCCCGGTCAACACTGTCGGCGACCTGCGCCACGACCCGCACCTCGAAGCAGTGAGTTGGTGGCGAACCGAATCCCACCCGGTGCTGGGCGACTACACCGTGCCCGGCTCGCCGTTCACCACAGATGGCGACTGGTGGGCTTGGCAGCGAGCCCCGATGCTGGGCGAGCACACCGACGAGGTTCTCGGCGAGCTGACCTGAGCTGCGCCGACCGGGGCGTGCTCCTTGCCAGCGACTGAGCCTGAACGAGCCGCCGACTCAGCGTGGCGGGTCGAGCAGTGGCGGACCGGTTGCTGTGACCGCGACGGGGTCGCCGATCGACAGCACAGCGCCCTCGGGATCGATCGTGCAACCGATGCCGAACATGGCGTTGCCTTCCAGCATCCCCCGCAAGCCCGGCGAGAATCCTTCGGCGGTATCGCACCAGCGGTGTTTCCGCAGCACCAATGCGGGCTCGCGGTGCCGCTCGCCGGTCTCCTGGTCGATCTGAGGGACGGAGCAGCGGGGCCACTCAACCCGTGCGACCAAATCGGTATCTCCGATCGAGAAGTCGGTCCACGTGTCTTCCGACCATGGTTCGTTGTTGGTGACGATGAGATTCGCCCGGAAGCGCTCGATACCGAACGGTTCTGAGGCCCGAGCAACCAGATCGTCCAGCGAAGCCATGTTGGCCACCAGCACCGGCGCCGCGTCAGCGAAACCAGTGAGGCGACCTCGAAAGAGCCGCATGGGCCGGGACGACTCGGGGGTGAGCGCTGCGAGCCTGGCCTCGAAGCCCAGCACCTCAGTGAAGAACGCAGCGGCTTCGTCCCCAGCGTCGGCACAGGCCACCTCGTCGCCGATGAGGGCATGGACGGTGACGTCGTTGGCATCGGGCCGCTTCACGTCGATCGTGCCGACCTCGGGTGCGCTAATGGTCAAGCCGCCGTCGATGGGAACCGGAACGACTGTGGCAAGCGCTGCGTTCTGGCGCTGTGTGACGGCCTCGCCGAGAGCACCGTCTTGGTCGGGGATTGTCACCACCTGCCAAGCGCGATCGCCATCGAGACCCGTCTTGGTGACCACGACCGAGTCGAGATCGACGCGTCGGCAGCCTTTGATGGGATGAATGGTGATCCCGGTGAGCGATCCGCCGTCGTGGCTCTCCGTAGTCATGGTCAGACCCTAGGCTCGCCGCGCATCAGTGTCTCGGTCTCGCTGCGAGGCCTCGCAGACCTCCCGAAGGACGCCCAGGCATGGCACTGCAGGGTTTTGAACGTCGCCACCGGCCCAAGATCGGCGTCGGACGTGCCGAAGCTCCCGCATGGCTGCTGGATCACACGGAGCTGAACATGCATGCCCTCGGCCCGGGACCGGAGCTGGAGGCCGAATGGATTGCTGCAGGACTTCAGCTTCCCGACCGGTCGGCGCTGCGCCGCTACCGGCTGGAACGCGTCCGCGAGCAGCTGCGAGGCGCAGACTGCGACGCGGCGCTGCTGTACGACCCGGTCAACATCCGCTACGCCACCGACACGACCAACATGTCGCTGTGGACCATGCACAACGCGGTCCGTTTCGCTGTGGTGAACACCGACGGTCCCGTCGTCGTCTTCGAGTTCTCCGACGGCGAGTTTCTCGACGCGCATTCCGAGGTCGTCGACGAGATCCGCCCGGCGCCGTCGTACACGCACTTCCTCGCCGGACCGCGGGCAGATGAGATCGCCCACCGCTGGGCCGCGGAGGTTGCTGGTCTCGTCGCAGAGCACGCTCGGACCGCAGGCAGCCTGAGCGGGTGCCGGGTGGCAGTCGACCGGCTGGACTTGGGCGCCGCCCGCGCGCTGGAATCGAACGGCATCGCCATCGTGGCAGGGGAGCCGCTCATGGAGACGGCGCGCACAGTCAAGAGCGTCGAGGAGATCCGGGCCATGCGCTGCGCAGTGCATGCGTGCGAGGCGGCCATCGACGAGATGGAAGCCATCTTCGAACCCGGCGTGAGCGAGCTGGACCTGTGGGCGGCCTTGTGGGCGGGCAGTGTGCGTCGTTACGGCGAGTGGATCGAGACGAGGCTGCTCTCGTCGGGGCCGAGAACAAATCCCTGGTACCACGAAGCCAGCAGCCGGCGAGTGCAATCCGGAGAGCTGATGGGTTTCGACACCGACCTGGTCGGGGCATACGGGATATGCGTCGACATGTCGCGTACCTGGCTCTGCGGCGATGGCCGGCCGTCGGCTTCCCAGCACGACACGTGGTCGCTGGCAGCAGAGCAGATCCGGCGCAATACCGAGTTGTTCCAAGCTGGAACCACATTCCGGGAGCTCACCGAGGCGTCCTGGTACCCCGATCCTGACAAATACCGCCACTACACGTCCTTGGCGCACGGGGTGGGCTTGTGCGACGAGTACCCGTCGGTGATGTTCCGCCACAAGTGGGACCGGGTCGGGTACGACGGCGTGCTCGAGCCCGGAATGGTCATATGCGTGGAGGCCTTCGTCGGTCCGAGATCGGGCGGCGAAGGCGTCAAGCTGGAAGAGCAAGTGCTGATCACCGATATGGGCAACGAGGTGCTGACGAACTTGCCCCTCGGCCTCGTCTAGCTACGCGCTGAGCACCTGATTCCCTCGATGTAGCCCGCCGCAGCCGATACGTCTGTTGCGATCAGCTCAGCTCTTCGGGTTCCGGGTCAGCCCCTACGAAGCTGACCAGTACCTGGTTCGCCTCGACGGCATCCCCCGCAGCGCAGCGAACATCGGCGACGGTGCCGGCGCCGTGCGCCGAGAGCGAGTGGAGCATTTTCATGGCTTCCACCACTACGACGGTGTCGCCGGAGGCCACAACATCGCCGGGCACGACGCTCACTTCGACCACCACGGCTGGGAACGGTGCCGCAACGGCGTCGACCGAACCCGTGTCATCGGTTGCCGTCGGGGTCCAGGCGTCGGACCGATCTGGCACGTCGAAGGCGACTGTGTAGCCGTACAGGTTGACGGCAACTGAGCCCGCATCGGCGCTCGAGGTGACGTTGACGCTCGACTCAGCGTCGTTGATCGATGCGGCAGCCACCTCATGAAGATCGCCCGCAGCGTCGCGCAGCAGCACCGCGGCCACAGATCGGTGCTCGGTCAGCCGGAACGGCCCGAGCCATGCCCACGGGCCGCTGTCGTCCCGAACTCGGTCGTGTTGCATCGAGGCGAGCCATGCTGTCGCGGCAGTCCCGGCGACTTGGTCGCTCGTCGGGGGCGCAGGCATCTCGTCGGCGCTCAGCGCGTCGATCACGTCGGTGGTCATCTCTGCGCTGCGTAGCTGCGGGGTGCCGACCAGCCAGCGCAGAAATCCCGCATTGGTCGGCACCGGGCCGAGTACGAGTCCATCGAGAGCTTCGCTCATCGCGTCGAGCGCCGTCTCGCGGTCAGGTCGGGCGACTACGAGCTTCGCCACGAGAGGGTCGTAGTACGGCGTGATTGCACTGCCGGGTTCGACTGCGGAGTCCCAGCGGACACCGGACGGCACTCGCACATGGCGAACGGGACCCGCTCGGGGGCTGAAGCCGTCGACAGGGTCCTCGGCGTTGATGCGAGCTTCGATGCTGTGGCCGCCGAACGTCACATCGGATTGTCTGAGGCCGAGGGCTGCCCCGCCTGCGACCCGTAGCTGCAGTTCCACGAGGTCGAGCCCCGTGATCGCCTCGGTGACCGGATGCTCGACCTGAAGGCGGGTGTTCATCTCCAGGAAGAAGAACTCGCCAGTGTCCGCATCGACGATGAATTCCACCGTTCCCGCACTGTCGTACGCGATATGCCGGGCGAGAGCCAAGGCGGCTTCATGCAGGCCACGACGAGTGTCGTCAGGCAGGTTCGGCGCGGGAGCCTCTTCGAGCAGTTTCTGGTAGCGGCGCTGCGAAGAGCAGTCGCGTGTGCCGAGGTGGATGACATTGCCGTGCTGGTCGCCGACCACCTGCACCTCGACATGGCGGGGACGCTCGATGTAGCGCTCGACGATGATCCGATCGTCGCCGAATGAACGCAGCGCCTCGGTGCGTGCCGCTGCGAGGGCAGCATCGAACCCGTCGGACGAACGCACGATGCGGATGCCCTTGCCGCCGCCTCCGGCGGATGCCTTGACCAGCACCGGGTAGCCGATCTGCGAAGCCGCAGCGCTCAGGTCGCCGGTCGCGGCGCCCGGAATGATCGGAACTCCCGCCGATTCTGCGATGGCCCGCGCCTCCACCTTGGCGCCCATCTGGGCGATGGCATCGGAGTGCGGGCCCACCCAGGTCAGTCCGGCCTCGGTGACGGCCTGCGCAAACCCCGCGTTCTCCGACAGGAAGCCGTACCCAGGGTGCACGGCGTCGGCACCGGTCTCGGCCGCCGCCGTCAAGATGGCGTTGATGTCCAAGTAGGACCGGTCGAGCGCCGCAGGGCCGATGCATCGTGATTCGTCCGCCTCGCGAACAAAGCGCGCGTCGCTGTCGGGCTCGGCAAACACCGCAACGGTGCGCCAGTCCAAGCGCCGGGCGGTCGCAAAGACCCGGCTCGCGATCTCGCCCCTATTGGCGACCAGCAGCTTCATGGCGTCAGTCTCTTGGCGAACACGATTGCCGGCTACATCCGGTACACGAGGCCGCCGCCTGGTGCGGGAGCGTCCTGTCGGGCCGCCAGCGCGAGGCACAGACCGAGAGCGTCGCGAGTGTCGGCGGGGTCGATGAGGCCGTCGTCCCACAAGCGTGCGGTGGCGTAGTACGGATCACTCTGGCGCTCGTATTGGTCGGCGACCTCAGCTCGCATCGCGGCGATCTCCTCGTCGGTGGTCTCGGTGCCGCGCATCCCCGCGAGGCGTATGTCGACCAGCACGGTCTGGGCCGTCTCGGCGGACATGGTGGCGATGCGGCTGTTCGGCCAGGCGAACAGGAGCCGAGGGTTAAAGCCGCGCCCGCACATGCCGTAGTTGCCCGCTCCGTAGGAGCCGCCGATGAGCACCGTGTAGCGAGGCACGGTGGCGTTGGCCACCGCGGACACCATCTTCGCCCCGTGCTTGGCGATGCCGGCTGCCTCCGAATCGCTCCCCACCATGTAGCCCGTCGTGTTCTGCAGGAACAGCAACGGCACCCGGCGCTGCTCGCAGAGCTCAATGAAGTGCGTGGCCTTCAGCGCATCGGAGGAGAAGATGATCCCGTTGTTGGCGATGATGCCGACCTGGAAGCCCCAGATGCGGGCGAAGCCGCAGGTGATGTCGTTGCCCCATTCGGGCTTGAACTCGCCGTAGCGGGAGCCGTCGACAAGGCGGGCAATGATCTCGCGGGCGTCGAATCCGATACGGTCGTCGGCTGAGATGACGCCGTAGATCTCAGCCGGGTCGTAGTGGGGCGCTTCAGGCTCGGCCCACGACAGCCAGTCTTCCCGGTGGCCTACCGATCGCTGGTTGGCGGCTGCGCACAGCTCGCGCAGCTTGCCGTAGGCGGATCGCTCGTCGGGCGTCATGTAATCGGACACGCCCGAGACCCGCGTGTGCAGTGCGGCGCCGCCGAGCTCGTCGGGCTCGATGATCTCCCCGAGGGCCGCTTTCACGATCGGGGGCCCGCCGAGATAGATCCGCCCGATGCCCGAGACCATGATCACTTCGTCGCTGAGCGCCGGAACGTACGCCCCTCCCGCGGTACAGCCGCCGAGCACCACCGAGATCTGCGGCAGGCCCTGCGCCGAGAGCCGGGCTTGGCGGTAGAAGCTGCCGCCGAAATGGTCCTTGTCGGGGAAGATGTCGTCCTGCAGGGGCAGGAACGCACCGCCCGAGTCGACGAGGTAGATGACGCCGAGGCCGTTCTCTGCGGCGATGTCCTGGGCACGCACGTGCTTCTTGATGCTGATCGGCAGCAGCGAGCCGCCCTTCACGGTGGCGTCGTTGGCGATGAACATCCACGGGACACCGCAGACAACGCCGATGCCGGTGACGATGCCCGCACCGGGGGCGCTGTTGTCGTACATGTCCCAACTGGCCAGCGTCGAGAGTTCCAGGAACGGCGTGGCGGCATCGCAGACCAGGTCGATGCGGTCTCGCGGCAGGATCTTGCCTCGAGAGTGGTGACGTTCGATGGAGCGCTCCCGGCCTGCGCCGCCAGATATGGCGAATTGCTGGCGATCGCGCAGCGTGGCAAGCAGGTCACCGTACGCGGCAGCATTCTTGGCGAACCCGTCGCTGCGGGTGTCGATGCGGCTTGCGAACTGTCTCATCTGCCAGCGATGCCCATCAGCCAGGTGCGATTCCGTCGCCGAAGATCGTACGGGTCGCGCATGGGCCATACCTATTGGCTGTCACGCGATCCGCGCCCGCAGCGCCCAGAGGCTGAGCCGATAGGCGAAGCCGTGGCCCGAGCGGCCCGTGAGCGACAGCGAACAAGAGCGGGAAACGACTGGTGCGACGACGGAAGGTCTCACCTATTGGCGCTTCCTCTCAGATCTCGTCAGAAATTGCGGTCGCCTGAGTCCTGGCCCAGCAGCACGCGGCCGGCGGTGTCGATCTGGTAGCTGCCCACCATGAAGTGCCCGGCTACTGCCCGCACGTCATTGAGCAGCCCGCCGAGCGGTGATGCCGTGAAGTTGGCCGTGCTGCCGGCTGCGGTGACCAGCGTCTCGACCGCCTTGATGCAGTTCTGGACGCTCCACGAGCATGCCAGCCGTGCGCGAGCGTGCTGGGCGGGCGTCACTTCGCCATGCGCGGCGGCGGTGCTCCAGATCTCATCGAGCTGATCGGCCACGAACGCCTGACCGGCTCCGAGCAAGGCTTCCGCGCGGGCTATCGCGGCGTGCGCATCGGGTCGCGACGCCAACTCCGAGTGGGCAAACAGCGGGGTCTTCGTGTCGGCCAGCGCGGCGAATTCGTCGATTGCGCGGCGGGCGATTCCCGACGCCACGCCAGTCTTGGGAAACGGGAATCGCAGGCCTGAAGGCAGCCGGTAGAACGGGTGCTCGTTGGGCTTGGGCAACGAGTAGTTGGCCACGACCGCCGCGTAGTGAGCCGGTACGAAATGCTCGCTGAGCACCACATCGTGGCTGCCGGTTCCGCGCAGCCCCACGGTATGCCAGGTGTCCTCGATGAGGCCCGGGTCGGCCGGGATCAGGATGTGGCAGAGGTCCTTGGGCTGCGTGCCCTCCACCACGTTGGCCACCACCCACCAGTCGGCTGCCGTGCAGCCGCTGACGAACGTCCAGCGCCCGCTCGCCAGCCAGCCACCCTCGACCGGGCGAACGAGCCCCCGGGGCACGCCAGAGCCGGCGATGACGGCGTCGGGATGCTCGGCGTAGAAATCGAACACGGACTCGGCTTCGAGATGGGCGGCGAAGATCTCCGCCTCCTCGTTGCAGGTCATGGCGACCCAGCCCGTCGAGGGATGCGCGTAGGCCACGCGGTGGGTGAATTCGATGAACTCCGCGGGGTGGCGACCCAGCCCGCCTAGCTCTTCGGGCACGAGCAGACGCATGAGTCCCAGCCGCCCCAGATCGGCCATGATGCCGCGGTCGGGGATGCGCTCAGCGTCGCTGCGCTCCCCGCAGGCGCGGACGCGAGCGAGCATCTCGTCGCCGAGCTCGGGCGGCCCGAGCCATCGTCCCCCGAAGTCAGACGAGGCCATCCGGGCAAGCTAACCGCACAGCCACCCCAGTCGCCTGCGTATCGTCGTGGGGCGACGCGCTGCGGCAGCAGGCCGACAACCAGGTCACGGACGGCAGATGGATCCACTCGACAACATCGCTCCCGACGCGGCGACGGCGCCGATTGCCGGCATGAGAGTGCTGGATCTGACCGATCACCGCGGCGAGCTAGGGCCCTGGATGCTGGCTGAGCTGGGTGCCGACGTGATCAAGATCGAGCCGCCGGGCGGAAGCTCGGCCCGTTCGGCGCTGCCGCTTCGGGTCCCCAGCGGGGCAGACCCTGATGCCGCTTCGCCGGACCTGCGCAGTTGGCAGTTCTGCGCCTACAACTCGAACAAGCGCGCTGTCGTTCTTGACTTCGACAACACAGACGACCGCCAAGTCTTCGAGCGTCTCGTGCGCAGCGCTGACTTCGTCTACGAATCCGGCGTGCCCGGCACGCTGGCCGAAGCCGGCTACCGCCCCGGCGATCTGCGTTCGCTGAATGGCCGGATCATCCACGTCCAGGTCACGCCGTACGGACTCGACGGCCCTCGCAGCGCCGATCCTGCCTCGGAGCTGTCGTTGGCGGCGCTGGGCGGCTCCGCGAACATGCAGGGCGTCTACGAGCGGGCGCCGGTAAAGGCTTCGATCGCACAGGCGTGGCGCCACGCCGGTGCAGAGGCCGCCGCGGCGGGGCTGATGGCCCATGCCCGCATGCGCGCCCTCGGCGACGGGCAGCACGTCGCCGTGTCGGCCCAGGCCGCCATGACGTGGACGCTGCTGAACGCCATGGAGACCCATGCGATCTGCGGTCGGGATTTCCAACGCTCGGGCACCATGGTGAACCTCGCCGCACCGCTGCAGATGCGCTACCGGACTAAGGACGGGTGGGCGATCGGCGTTGCCCGAGGGGTGGCGACCGGTCGGCTGCTGGAGTGGTACATCGAAGAAGGCCTGGCCGATGAGAGCTGGCACGACGAAGACTGGGACACCTATGACCTGCGCGCTTCGAGGGGCGAGCCGGTCAGTCGCACGTTCGATGAGCTCTACGAGGCAATGGTGGGGCTGTGCGAACGGCACACCAACGCTGAGCTCCTGGAGCGATCGGTGGAGCTGGGCGAGACCATCGCCCCGGTCCACACAGTGGCCGATCTGGTCGAATTCGAGCACCTGCGGGCCAGGGACTTCTGGCGCTCTGCAGAGCTCGCCGGCGCGGCGGCGGTGAAATTCCCCGGTGGACCTGCGACGATCAACGGCGTTCGCATCGGCACGCGGCGACGGCCGCCGCTGGTTGACGAGCACGGACCCGAGATCCGAGCGGAAGCCGCAGGCGCTGGCGAGGCAACCACGCTCGATGGCGTGGCCGAGCCTCCGGCATCGGTGCCCGACTCGACTGCGTGGAGCGTCGGGAACGCCGAGCTGCCGTTCGCCGGGCTGAAGGTCGCAGACTTCAGCTGGATCGGGGTCGGGCCGATCACGGCCAAATCGTTCGCGGATCATGGCGCAACGGTCGTGCGGATCGAATCTGCCGGACGTATCGACGGTCTGCGTGCGAATCCGCCATTCAAGGACGACGTCATCGATGTCGACATGGCGCACTTCTTCGGCACGTTCAACACGTCGAAGCTCAGCATCGACATCGACCTGAAGACGGCTGCGGGCGTCGACATCGCCCGCCGCATGATCGCCTGGGCCGATGTGGTCGTGGAATCTTGGACGCCGGGAACGTTCGCCCGCAACATTGCCGACGACGATCTCATCGCCGAGCTGAACCCGAACGCCATCGTGGTGCACACGTCGCTGCTGGCAAGCGGCGGTCCGCTGTCGCGAATGGGCGGCTTCGGCTATCACGCCGCTGCCATCGCCGGTTTCTATCCCGTCGTGGGGTGGCCCGATCTGCCGCCGGACGGACCGTATCTCGCCTATACCGACACGATCTCGCCCCGCATCATCACCGCCACACTGCTCGCGGCACTGGATCGTCGGCGCCGCACGGGCAAGGGCTGTGTCATCGAGGCAGCACAGCTTGAATGCGGCCTGCAATTCCTGGCACCTGAGCTGGCGGACTATGCAGGCAGCGGGACGGTGGCCACCCGCAACGGCAACCGGAATTCCGATGTTGCGCCGCAGGGTGTGTACCCGTGCGAGGGCGACGATCGGTGGTGCGCCATCACGATTGCCGACGATGCCCAATGGAAGACACTGGTGGGGCTGATGGGGGCACCGGAGTGGGCCCAGGCGGCCGAGCTGTCAACCTTGGAAAGCAGGCTCGCGGCCCACGATGGCATCGACGACGAGATTTCCGCGTGGACGGGCACCCAAGACGCCGTGAATCTGGAGCGACTCCTGGCAGGCGCTGGGATCGCGGCGGGCATGGTGCAGCGCAGCAGCGACCTCCTCGCGGATCCGCAGTACGCGCACCGCGGCTTTCACCGGTGGCTGGAGCACCCCCGAATGGGAACCGTGCCCTATTCCGGTCACCAGTACCAGATCGCCGGCTACGACCATGGCCCCCGCCACGCCGCTCCCATGCTCGGCCAGCACACCTACGACGTCCTGAGCTCCGAACTCGGTCTCAGCGACGAACAGATCGCTGACGCCGCCGCCGCTGGGGCACTGGGCTGACGGCTCACCGCTCGGGCCACGGCCTCGCCTCTTAGCCTGACGCTGTGAGCTCTGCACAACCTGTGCCGTTGTCCGCGCTGGACCTGGCAACCGTCTCAGACGGCGGCACCAGCGCGCAGGCGCTCGCAGAGACAACGGAACTCGCCCGGGCCGCCGACCGGCTCGGCTACGAGCGGTTCTGGGTGGCCGAGCATCACAACATCGACACCGTTGCAAGTACGTCGCCCGCGGTACTGATTGCCCACCTTGCTGCTCACACTGAGCGGATCAAGCTGGGTTCGGGCGGCGTCATGCTTCCCAATCACAGCCCGGCAGTTGTCGCTGAGCAGTTCGCAATGCTCGAAGCGCTGCATCCGGGGCGCGTCGACCTCGGCGTCGGCCGAGCACCTGGCAGCGATCGCATCTCCGCCGCCGCTGTGCGAGGGCCTGCCGAAGACGGCGCAGTGCCCGACCCCTGGCAAGTGGACGACTTTCCGAGCCACTTGATCGATTTGATGGCGTACCTCGGCGATGTGCGCACTACCGAGGGGCCTTGGTCTGACTTTCGGGCAACGCCGAAAGCCACCTCGGCACCTGTGGTGCTGCTGCTGGGATCCAGCGGCTACTCAGCGCAATTGGCCGGCTACTTGGGCCTGCCGTTCGCATTCGCCCACCATTTCGACGGCGGCGGCGTGCTGGGCGCGCTCGACCTCTATCGCCAGCGCTTCCAGCCATCTGCCGTACTGGACGAGCCGCACGTCATGGTGAGTGTCGGGCTGGTCACGGCCGCTGATACTGAAACGGCGCAGTACCACGCTGCACCGTCGCTGCTGCGGCGATGGGGCATTCGCACGGGTCGGTTCTGGCCATTGTTCTCGCCGGACGAGGCGATGTCGCATCCCGAATGGCAGCGCGCCGCCACCATGCCGACGAACTCCATCGTCGGGGATCCCGGTGAGGCGGTGGCCGCACTCGAAGAACTCGCCGATGCGACGGGAGCCGACGAGCTGATGATCCACACATCCACGTTCGGGCTTGCGGAACGAATCACCAGCCTCGAACTCCTGGCCGACGCGTGGAAGCGGCGCACGGGCGCGCAAGATCGGACCCGACAGTCCGACGCTGCGGCGGCATCGGCATGAACGCGGCAAACGACGCCTCGCCCGCTGGCGTGCGCACGACGGCAATGGGAACGCACTTCGGATCGTTCCTCATCGACTCGCGCGACGGCGAAGTGCTGGCAGTGCGCGGGCATCCCACCGATCCGGAGCCGTCGCATCTGGGGGAGTCGCTGCGACACTTCGCCGAGAACCGGGTCATGCGTCCAGCAGTACGTCAATCTTGGCTGCGAGACGGACCTGGTTCGGCCACTCACCTACGGGGCAGCGAGCCGTTCGTCGAGGTCGACTGGGACACGGCGCTCGATCTGGTGGCCGCGGAGCTGACCCGCGTCCGCGACGAACACGGCAACTCCTCGATCTTCGGCGGGTCCTACGGGTGGGGCTCTGCGGGACGCTTCGGGCTGGCGTCCAGCCAGCAGCACCGCTTCATGCGCTTTTTCGGCGGCTGCACCGACCAGAAGGGCACCTACTCGTCTGCCGCGGCTGAGGCAATCTTTCCGTACATGCTGGGCATGGGGTACCACGCCGGCATCGCTCGGCAGACGTCGTGGTCGGTCATCTGCAAGCACACCGAGCTGTTCGTGTGCTTCGGAGGCATGCGCGCGTCGAACAACCACGTCACCTACGGCGGCCAGGGTCCGCATCATCACAACGACTGGGTCACGCGGGCGGCAGCCGCGGGCGTGGATTTCCTGAATGTCGGGCCGCTGCGAGACGACTTCGGCAAAGCGGCCGAAGCGCGCTGGCTGCCGATACGGCCCGGCACCGATGTGGCGCTCATGGCAGGGATCATTCACACGCTCGTCACTGACGGTCTGGCGGACCTGGACTTCCTGGCGACCTACTGCGACGGCTGGGAACGGCTTCGGGCACATGTGCTGGGCGAGGGCCTCGCTGCAGCATGTGGCGACTTTGGCGGGCCTACGCCGTGGGCAGACGCGGTCGACTACGACACTCCCAAGACGGCCCAATGGGCGGCAGAGGTGACCGGAATCGACGCTGGGGACATCGTTGCGCTTGCACACGAGATGGCCGCGAAGCGAACACTGGTCAACCTCAGTTTGTCCACCCAGCGGGCTCATCACGGCGAGCAGCCGTACTGGATGGCTCTGGCGCTGGCCTGCGTGCTCGGTCAGGTCGGCTTGCCGGGAGGCGGCTACGTCTTCAGCTTTGGCACCCAAGGCAACACGGGAGCGGGGCAGACACGGGCGCGCATTCCCGGTCTGCCGGTGCCGATGCGCCAGCCCGGACCGCCGACGATCGCCGTCTCGCGCATCACCGAGATGCTGGAGGGGCCCCGCGAGCCGTTCGACTTCGACGGGCGCACGGGGCGCTTTCCCGATATCCGGCTCGTGTACTGGTCGGGAGGCAATCCCTTCCATCACCACCAGGACCTGAACCGCCTGATGCGAGCGTGGCAGCGACCCGAGACCATCGTGGTGCAGGAGCCGTTCTGGTCGCCGATCGCCCGCCGGGCCGACATCGTGCTGCCGGCAACGACGCCGCTCGAGCGCAACGACATCGGCGGTGCCGAGACGATGCTGATCGCAATGGCCGCGGTGGCACAGCCGGTGGGGGAGTCGCGGGACGACTACTGGATCTTCGCTCGCCTGGCTGAGCGCCTGGGCTTCGGCGAGCAGTTCACCGAAGGACGTACAGCAGACGAGTGGATCGAGGTCATCTACGAGATTCACCGCGCTGCGGATCCGCAGGCCCCGCCGTACGAGGACTTTCGCCGGGACGGCTATCTGATGGCGCCAGGGATGGCGTTGATGGGTGATCCCGAGCAGATCTTTCTTGAGGCATTCCGCACTGACCCGGTTGGCAAGCCATTACGAACGCCCAGCGGCCGGATCCAACTCTGGAACGACAAGATCGCCGAGTACGGCTACGACGACTGCCCGCCGCATCCGGCGTGGATGGAGCCATACGAGCGGTTGGGGGGTGCCGGCAGCGACCGATGGCCATTGCACCTGGTGTCGAATCAGCCCAAGGCCCGACTTCACAGCCAATTCGACCATGCGGCACCCAGCCAGGCAACGAAGGTGGCCGGTCGCGAACCCGTGCGGCTGCACCCCGACACGGCGGCCGCCCGCGGCATCAGTGACGGTGACGTTGTGCGCATCTTCAACGGCCGCGGGGCAGCGCTGGCCGGCGCGACGATCGACGACGCCGTCATGCCCGAGGCAGTGCAGCTCTCGACCGGCGCCTGGTACGACCCTGCGCCCGACGGCACCTGCCGAGCCGGCAACCCCAACACGCTCACGGCTGACATCGGCACCAGTCGCCTTGCCCAAGGACCGTCAGCGCACACCTGCCTCGTTGAGGTCGAGCGCTACGACGGCGAACCGCCAGCTGTCGAGTCGTACCAGCCGCCCGAGATAGTTCCGCTGAAGTCGAGCTAGGCCGCCGCACTCGAGCTGTTGTCAAGCGTTGAGGGCGGATTTGCTGGGTGGCTGCAGATCGCCCTGCTGCTGCCGTGCGGCCCTTCTGCGTCAGAAGTCGAGCCCCACCGCTCCGCAAAGGAAGGCCATGAGGGGACGCGTCTCGTTGCACCAGGCGGTGATGACCGCCGGAAACTCGGGCTTGAGCGCCGCGCTGTGGTCAAAGTCACGCACAGCTATGAAGCTCTTGCGCTTGAGGTCCTCGATCATCGGGTGATCTATGGACCAGTCGCGGGGCGAGCGTTTGAGCCGCTCGCCCTCCATCCGCCAGCCGTCGGACTGGCAGGTGTCTCGGGCCCCGATCCACGCCTCGGTGCGTTCGTCGATGGCGATCCGGTAGGCCGCCAATGCGTCTCGATCCGGCATCCAGCTCCCGGCGCCGAAGAAGCAGCTCTCGGTGGACAAGTGGACGTAATAGCCGGGAGCGTGGACGTCGTTGGCGCGCAGATGCCGGAACTGGATGCCCACGTTGGTCTTGTAGGGCGTCTTGTCCGCGGAGAACCGTGTGTCGCGAAAGACCCGCATCAGCGAGCCACCCACCTTGGTGTCACGAGCCGTCATGTTCGGGGAGATCTCGGCGAGCATCGGCCGCACTGCTCGGATCAGATCGAAGGCAGGTTCGCGCACTTCCTCCTCGTACCGCTCACGGTTCTCGTTGAACCACTCCCGGTTGTTGTTGGCCTCGAGTTCTTCGAGAAACTCGTACAGCTCTGGCCCGAAGATGCCCTCGTCGTCGCTCATCGCTGTCCCCTATGTGATGTGTGACCCTTGGTCGCCCGCACCGTAGCGAGCCGCTGCTCGTCGGACGAGTGCATTCTCGAGGGCGTCGTGGTTCGTCAAACGTACGCTGTAGCCATGAGCGACGGGACCGGTTCAGAGACTCGATCCACGACGGCCCGGGAGTGGCTGGCAGGTTTCTCCGAAGTGATCGGGGCGCCTGCCCCTGATGAAGACATCACTGAAGCGCTGCTGGATCTCGCAGGCGTGGCGGCTCACGACTCTGAGCGGATTGCAGCACCCATTGCCTGCTGGATGGCAGGTGTTGCCGGTGTCGACCCTGCCGAAGCGCTCGAACGCGCCCGGCGACACGCCGCTGAGCGGCCACGCTGAGCTGACCATGCGCAACGGGCGAACTCACTGGGCAACAGGCCCGTCCTAGGCTGCTCTCGATGAGCGATCACCAGTTCGGATTCCGCACGCGCGCGCTGCATGCGGGCGGTCGACCAGATCCAGCCACAGGAGCTCGTGCGGTCCCCGTCTACCAGTCCACGAGCTTTGTGTTCGAGGACACTGCCGACGCCGCCGACCTCTTTGCCCTCCAGAAATACGGCACGATCTACTCCCGCATCTCCAACCCCACGGTCAACGCGTTCGAGGAGCGGGTCGCGAGCCTCGAAGGCGCCATCGGAGCTGTCGCGACTGCCTCGGGCATGTCGGCGGAGTTCCTGACAGCGGCCGCGCTGTGCGAGACGGGCGACAACCTCGTCACCTCGTCTGCGCTCTACGGCGGCACGCACACGATGTTCGACGTGACGCTGGGACGCTTCGGCGTGCAAGCTCGCTTCGTCGACGGTGACAGCGTCGACGCGTACGCCGCCGCCATCGACGACCGCACCAAGTTCTGCTACACCGAGATCGTCGGCAACCCCTCGGGCTCCATCCCAGATCTGGCAGCAATCGCCGAGGTCGCTCACGCCCACGGGCTGCCGCTCGTGGTCGATTCCACCTTTGCGACGCCCTACCTGTGCCGTCCCATGGAGCATGGTGCCGACATCGTGCTGCACTCGGCGACGAAGTTCATCGGCGGGCACGGCAACTCGATCGGCGGGGTTGTCAGCGAATCGGGTCGCTTCGACTGGGGCAGCGGCCGTTTCCCGAACATGACCGAGCCCGTGGCGAGCTACAACGACATGCGCTTCTGGGAGAACTTCGGCGAGTACGCCTTCTGCACCAAGCTGCGGGTCGAGCAGCTTCGTGATATCGGCGCTGCCATGTCACCGCTCAACGCATTCCTGCTGCTGCAAGGGCTCGAGACGCTGCCTCAGCGCATGGACGAACATGTCGCAAACGCGCAAGCCGTTGCAGAACACCTCGAAGCCCATCGGGCGGTGAGCTGGATCAGCTACTCGGGTCTCGAATCCTCCCCCTACCGGGATCTCGCACGCAAGTACATGCCGCAGGGACCGGGCGCCATCTTCACCTTCGGTGTGCAGGGGGGGCGCCAAGCGGGAGCAGATTTCATTGAGGCATTGCAGATGATTAGCCACCTGGCAAACGTCGGCGATGCCCGCACGCTGGTCATCCATCCGGCGTCCACAACGCACCAGCAGCTCTCCGAAGAGGCCTTGGCGGCAGGAGGGGTCAGCGCAGACATGATCCGGCTGTCCGTCGGCCTCGAAGACCTCGATGACATCCTCTGGGATCTGGACCAAGCCCTCGCGAAGGCGGTGCCCGCATGACGATTGTCCACGAACCGGTCGAAGGCTGGATTGAGCCCAGTGCGGCCGACCGGCTGGCTCTCATTCAGCGGACAGGTTCGGTCGCAATGGTGGGCGTCTCGGCGAATCCGGCGCGGCCGTCCAACTTCGTCGCCACCTACCTGCTCAGCTCCAGCACCGAATTCGATGTGTATTTCGTGAACCCGGTGGCTGATGAGGTCTTGGGTGAGCCGTGCTACCCGAGCCTTGCCGACCTGCCGGTGGTGCCCGATCTCGTGGATGTGTTCCGCCGGCCCGCGGATCTGCCGGGTGTTGCGGCTGAGACCGTCGAGATCGGCGCCAAGGCCTTGTGGGTACAGCTCGGCCTGTGGAGCGCAGAGGCCGCCAAGCTGGCCCACGATGCCGGCCTCGACGTGGTAATGGATCGCTGTCTCAAGATCGAGCACGCCAGGTTTCACGGGGGCCTGCACCGCGCCGGTTTTGACACCGGTGTGATCGATTCGCGCCGCACCGTCCGAAGGACGTGACGGCGATGCGGCGCCCCAACGGAGGGGCAGCTCGCAGTCCCTACAGTCCAGACCGACACGAGCGGTCACACCGCAGGCACATGCGGTCTCACCGCTGGCCGGCTCGACGCGCCCTGCTCGTCGCGGCCGTCACGCTGCTGCTGGCCGTCTCGTGCGCTTCGCCCGAGACGCCGGAGGCAGCCCCAGACACTGGCGACGCCTCCGAGAGCGCCACTGACGACTCGCAGCCGGCGACCGGCGACGCGCAAGACGAGGTTGCAACTGCTCCGACGGAAGCTGCGAGCACCACCGCGGTCACTGACACCGTGCCGCTGACGCTGCAGGGCAGCGTTGCAGCCCCGGAGTTTCCGGCCGGATACGACTGGTTCAACGTCAGCAGGCCGCCGTCGATGAGCACCGACTTGCGCGGGAAGATCGTCATCCTCGACTTCTGGACCCAAGGCTGCATCAACTGCATCCACATCATTCCCGATCTCCACCGGCTCGGGCAGGAATATCCCGATGAAGTGGTGGTCGTTGCCGTCCACTGGGCAAAGTTCCCCAGCGAGCGCGAATCCGAGGCGGTCCGCGCAGCGTCGATCCGCTACGGCCGCCAACACCCGATCGTGAACGACGATCAGGAACTGTTGCGCAATGCCTACGGCGTCAACGCCTGGCCGACTGTCGTTGTCATCGATCCTGAGGGAAAGGTGGTCGGTCAGTACGCCGGAGAGGGCGTCTACACCGCTCTCGAACCGGCGATCGCGGTCATGGCAGAGGAGTTCGGCCACAACGGGCTCATCGATCCGACACCGCTCGGCGAGCTGCTCGACATAGCGCCCCCATTGCCGACGGTCCTGAGCTTCCCCGGCAAGGTGCTTGCCGACGAGGCAGGCGATCGGCTCTTCATTGCTGATACGGGACGCCATCGGGTGCTGATTGCAACGCTCGACGGCGAACTCATCGACGTGATCGGCAACGGGGCCGAGGGACGGGCAGACGGCGGATTCACCGAGGCGACGTTCCGGCGTCCCCAAGGCATGACGCTGAGCCCCGACGGCAACACGCTGTACATCGCCGACCGCGAGAATCACCTCATCCGGGCCGCAGACCTGCAGGGCAGGCAGGTTGGCACCATCGCCGGGACCGGTGAGCCGGTCACCGCCTTCCGGCCCGGGCCTGCTGCAGTCACGGCCATCGCCTCGCCTTGGGACCTGCACCTCGAAGGCGACGTGCTGTACATCGCAGGTGCAGGGCGGCACCAGATCTGGCTGATGAACCTGACGAGCGGGGCACTCGGCCTGTTTGCAGGAACCGGGGCCGAAGGACTCGACGACGGCAACAGGCTGCAGGCCACCCTGTCGCAGCCATCGGGCCTGGCATCGGACGCCGCTGCGCTCTATTTCACCGATCCCGAGGCGAGTGCGGTGCGGCGAATCTCATTCGGCCTCGACGGCCAGCTGAACACGCTGGTGGGCAAGCACCTGTTCGTGTGGGGCGACGAAGTCGGCAGCTTCGGTGACACGCTGCTGCAGCACGCCATCGGCATCGAATACGTGGGCAATGCTCCCGGGCAGGGCCGGCTGTACATCGCAGACACCTACAACCACCGGATCAAGGCGCTCGACCTCGAAACGATGACATCGACGGTGGTTTCCGGCGACGGGAAGGCGGGCCTGCGCGACGGCAGCGGCACGCAAGCACAACTCGCCGAACCGAGCGGGCTCAGCGCGACCTCGGACACGCTGTACGTGGCCGACACCAACAACCACCGGATCCGCACGCTCGATCTGGAAACCGGCGAGCTGTCCACGCTGGCACTGTCGAATCTGGAGATCGCCACCGTGACGATGGCGGGTGTGATCGAAGACGAGGTCGTGCTGCTGCCCCAGCGAGTCGCACCGGGTCCCGTCGAGGTCGTGCTCGAACTGGTGGTGCCTGAGGGGTACAAGTTCAACACCGACGGGTTGTTCGAGTTCACATGGTCCTCAGGCGACACCGCCGTGATCAGCCCACGAGGCAGCACTCGCTACGAAGCCCGAGGACCTGAGATGCCCGTGCGCCTCGCAGCAACGGTCGACGCGCAATCTGGCAGCGCCGTGCTCAGCGCCACGGCGGTGGTCTTCTACTGCCCGGCTGTGGACGAGACGTTCTGCCTCATTCGAGATGTGAACTTCACTGCGCCGATCGAGGTGGATCCAGGCGGCGCCAACAGCATTGAGCTGCCGCATCAGTTGCTGTCGGCCGAGGAACTGGATCAACGCCTGGGATCGGGGTGACCATCGACGGCAGCAGCTCCCCAGCGTCGCTGCCGACCGCGTCGCACCCGAGTATGCGACTGCGATGCAGACGACTCGGCGCCGCATCGGCAGTTCTGGTCGCTGCCGCCGCCTGGCTGGCGCTGCTGCCGCAAGCCGCAGCCCAAACCTCCGGTGAGCCCGAGACGCCCCCGCTCATCACGGTTGCGCCCGATCACCTCTCCGATGGGTCAGAGGAATCGCCGACCGCACCTCGGATCGTGGCGGTGCTGCGCGGGCCTGGCGGGGTCGGCTATTGGGTGGTCGACGTGGACGGTTCGATCGAACCCGTCGGCACCTCGATCCTGCCGATCGTCAGCGACCCGCCCGAGCTGTACACGAAGGTCGTCGGTGCCCGCTTGGGGGCGCCTGGGGCACTCGGTGTCTGGCTGCAGCTCGCCGACAACTCTGAGGTCGCCATCGGCGATCCAGGTCCGACCGTCTTCACCGGCGAGGAGCGGCCTTTGGGCTGGCTCTCGGGGGTCGGGGTTCGCCAACTGCTTTCCGGCGCGTGGTGGACCGATGTCGATCGATGGTGCACCAGCGAGTTGTCGCTGCCGGTGCGGATCGGGCAGACGATCATGGCGGCGCTGAGCGAGCGCACGCTGGGCTTGGCTGTGGAGGAGGCGCGTGACCGCCGTATTGCCGGCATCTTGCTGCAGGGACCCGTTACCGAGCATGTCTGGCGCCGCATCGCCGAATTGCAGGACTTCGCAGGCCGGGTACCGCTGATCTTCGCGGTCGACGAGGAAGGTGGTCGGGTGCAGCGACTCGCCGCCGTCGTTGGGACACTTCCTTCGGCGGCAGCTCAGACTGCCAGGTCGCCCGAGGAGGTTGCCGACCGGGCAGCGGATCACGCTCGCAAGATGTCCCAACTCGGGTTCACCATGAACTTCGCACCGGTCATCGATGTCGGTGCCGGCGAGGGCATCGGGGACCGGTCATTCGGGAACGATCCGGCGACGGTCACCGACTATGGCTTGGCGACGGTGGAAGGTCTCAGCTCGGGGGGGATTGTCCCGGTGGTGAAGCACTTCCCGGGCCACGGCGGGGCCACTGCGGACACACATGACGAACTGGCGTCGACGGTGCCGCTGGACGAGCTGCGCGAACGCGACCTGATCCCGTTCGCAGCGGTCATCGGTGCCACCGACGCGGCGGTCATGGTGGGTCACCTGCACGTTCCCGGCCTGACCGGGGGGATGCCGGCGTCGTTGTCGCCGGCGGCGATCGACGGCGTGCTCCGCGACGAGCTAGGCCATGGCGGGCTGATCGTGACCGACTCGCTGATCATGGGCGCAATTCGCAGCCAGTGGTCGGTGAGCGAAGCCGCACTGCTGGCGGTCACTGCCGGAGCGGACCTCGCCCTCGTCGGCGGTCTGGAGGATGCCGCCGCCGCATTCTCCGAGATCGAGGCGGCCGTCACCGAGGGCCGACTCAGCCTGGAACGACTCGACGATGCAGCCAACAACGTGCTCCGCTCGAAAGGGGTGTTCGCGTGCACGCTGGTCGGTCGTGACGGACTGGGCCGCTCGGTCCTCTTCGACCCGACGCTCGTCGGCCGTTAGGGCAGGGTCACGGTTACTTCTGGTTCCGGCGGGGGAGGCCCCGTGCGGTAGTTCCGCACCACCTGACTCCAGGTGAGTTGCCATTCTTTCCAGTTCGCGCCCACATAGGCAGGATCGGGCCGGTACGGATGCACCGTCACTCCGAACTCAGTCCACTCGGGCGCGCTCACGATGTCACTGCGAGCAGGTCTCGAGCCGAAGCGATCGCTGATGCCGAACTGGAAGAGCGGCTCACCCATGGCGTCGATCAGCCGCCCGCCGAGGGAAGCGTTCTGCGCGCCCGCCACGACACCGGCATAGAACCCGATCCGGACGCAGTCATCGGTCACGACTGCGATATCCAGCGCGGGAGGCAGGCCGGGCTGGTATTCGGCGTACACCGACGGCAACCCTGTAGTGCCCCACGTCATCGGCCGGCGCCCGCGCAGCGACGCCAGCGTCACCGGATCGGGATCGTCCTGACTGATCGGCCGCTCTGGGGGCGGCTCCCCGCCCGCAAACCGCTCGAACGTCGCGATCTCCCAGCTCGGCGCGAGCTCGACGTCCCACCTGAGCATCTGGTCGAGCACCTGAGGCCACGGTGTCGCCTCGTCGTCGCCGCGTTCGGGATACCGCCGCTCCAACGCAACCAGCAGGTAGACGCCCATCCTGGCCGTCGCGGCATCGGGGATCACCGCCGTAGCCGCGTGGGCTGGGTCCCACAGCGCATCGAGCCCGCCCGGAACCGGCGGCGGCAAGAGCTCGGCATCGGGCAGCTCATCGATGCGCCGTTCGGGCACCACGTAGAACGACGGCAGGTAATTGAGGCAGGCGTCGATGTAGCTAATGGGCGTCAATGCATGGTCATCCACGGCCAAGTCGTCCACCAGCGGCCCGGGGGCCAGCGGTACGTAGGGCTGGGTGAGGCCTCCATCGATGATGTGTTGAAGGTCCAAGGTGTCGATGCCGACGACCACGTCTGCGACCGGGTGGGCGCGGCTGCGTTCCAGCAGATCGATGACGTCGTCAGGGGTGTCTTCGCGAAACACGACGACTTCGATACCCGTCTCTTCGGTGAAGGCTTCGAGCGCGTCTGCAGGCAGGTGAAAGTCGCGATGTGTCAGGACGCGCACTGCAGCCGATCCGCGGTCGGTCTCGCCGCATCCAGCCGCAATGAGGACCGCTGCGCACGCAACTGCGACACGGATGCCGGCGCGCCGGGCGCGTCCTCTACCGAAGCGTCGTGCCATGTGTCTGAATCGCGAGGATGGTGCCGGCGCGGACTTCGAGGCGGGCAGAGGTCGCTGCAAGCTCATTGCTGAGCCCGAGAGATGATGCGCCGCGCAGCGGCATCGGCGCCGTCAGATTCCAGCGCAGCCCCCTCGTGAGCACGCTGGCGGTCCCGCCGACCGCGAGCAGCGAGAGCAGGTTCCCGTCCTCGGACGCCAGCGTCAACGTCATGCCGGCGGTTGCAGCGCGCACGACACTCGTCCCGATGTAGGCGGTGAGCGGCAGCACGGCGTATCGCGGCCGGGCCAGCATCGTCACGCCGATCATCATGTGGTCGAGCCTGCCCCCAGCACCACTCAGCAGGGCGATCCCGTCAGGATCCAGACCCCACGCAAAGCTCAGCGCCAAGTCCAAGTCGCTGTGCGCCTTGTTGGGATGATGCCGTCGAACGACGACGTCGGGCCATTCTTCGCGGGCCCGGTTCAGCATGCCCGGATCGACGGAGTCGAAATCGCCGAGGACCACGTGAGGTCGCAGGCCTAATCGCAGCGCGTGAGCCAAACCGCGGTCCACCGAGATCACACACGTGGGTTCGCCAGGCGGCACCCGGCGCGGCGCGTTCGGCCCGCCGTCAATGATCCAGACGCGTCGCGCATCGAGGTGCGCAACATCGGCGGACGGTTCGCCACTCCCAGCACACCCCATGACACCAGTGTGACCCCGAGCGGCCGAGAACAGATGTCATAGCTGGGCAGACGGCAGTGAACTCTGCGACGTTGCGACCTGCCGGATCGCGGGAGCAGAGGGCACTGCCGCCTGCCCAGCGGGCGCACCGTGTTGCGTATTTGTCGTCTGCCGGATCGCGGGAGCAGAGGGTTCTGCCGCCGCCACAGCGGGCGCACCGTGTTGCGCGTCCCGGCCCGGTACCTTGCAGAACAACGTGGACGTCGCCCGCCGCCTCGCCAGGCTGCCCCTGCTCGCCGTGATGATCGCGGTCTGCGCGGCCGTCGTCACCGTCGGCGCACGAGCCTCCGCGCCGCACGTCGCTCGTACGCTCGATGCCGTCGAACGCGATCGCGACCACATCACGATCGACCTTCGACCCGGCGCCCAGCGAACCCAAGTCTTCGACTCCGCGGGCAGTCAGATCGGCATCCTGCTCAACGACATCGACCGCGAGATCATCACGCTGGACCAAGTCCCCGCCGACGTGATTGCCACGATCGTCGCGGTGGAGGACAGCAAGTTCTGGCTCCACAACGGAGTGGATCTGAGGGCGACCGCACGAGCCTTGGTGTCGAACGTGTCCGCAGGCGGGATTGCATCGGGCGGCTCCACCATCACCCAGCAGATCGTCAAGCTCCGCGTGGTGGGCAGCGAGCGCAGCTTCAATCGCAAGATCCGCGAAGCGGTCATCGCGGCCCGGCTTGAGGAGGACTTCACCAAGGAGGAGATCCTCGAGTTCTACGTCAACGAGGTGTATCTGGGGAACGGGGCCTACGGCTTGCAAGCAGGGGCCGAGACCTACTTCGGCAAGGATGTCTCGGCGCTCGATGTCGGTGACGCGGCGTTCCTCGCCAGCCTGATTCGCAGCCCCGGCTTGTTTGACGGGTTCGATCAGAACATCGACACGATGACGCGCCGCCGCAGCAGGTCGCTGCAGCAAGCCGTTGACGCCGGGATCATCACCGAGACCCAGCGGGACGCATTTGAGCGCCGGCCGTTGCCGAGCCGCAACCTGTCGCCTCGCCGTACCGATGTGGCGCTGCGACGCGACTACTTCTTGGTGGAGGTGCGGCGGGAGCTGCTGTCGAATCCGGCGCTCGGCGACACCTACCAGGCGCGCTTCAGCCAAGTATTCGGCGGCGGCCTGAGGGTGTGGACGACGCTGCGTCCCGAATTGCAGACGGCCATGCGTGCCTCGGTGGCCGAAGTCCTGCCCGAAGGCACCGGCGAGTTCGAAGTGTCCATCGTCAGCGTCGATCCGTCGACGGGCGCAGTTCTCGCCTTCATCGGCGGCCCCGCCTTCAGTGACTCCGAGTTCAATCTCGCCACGCAGGGCCGGCGGCAACCCGGTTCGTCGTACAAGACCTATGTCCTTGCGGCTGCGATCGAGCGCGCCGGCCTCTATCCCTTCGACACGATCAGCGGCCAGGGACCGTGCGTCTTCCCCAACCCGCCGCTCGATGACTACGAAGTGAGCAACTTCGCGAACAGCCCAGGTCGGGTCTCAACCATCAAGGACCAGACGACTGCCAGCTCGAACTGTGCGTTCGTCCGACTCGGCTTGGTCACGGGACTCGACGAGGTCGTGGGGATGGCTAACCGCCTCGTCGGCCGCTCAGGCGACGACGGCTTCTTGCCGTATCCGTCGATCTCGCTCGGTGCGCAGGAGGTCACACCGCTTGAGCAGGCGGTGGGGTACGGCACGTTCGCCAACGGCGGCGTGAGGATGGAGCCGTTCTATGTCACTCGCATCGAGAACAACTTCGGCGAAGTGCTCTACGAGCACGTGCCGCACGGGCGGCGGGTGGTGTCGCCATCGACGGCGGACTGGGTGACATCCGTGCTGGAAGAGAACGTGCAATCGGGAACCGGCACGCGATCTCGGCTGGCAAGCGGACAGATCTCTGCGGGCAAGACCGGGACGACGCAGTCGTTCCATGACGCCTGGTTCGTCGGGTACACCCCGCACATGTCGACTGCGGTGTGGATGGGTCACCCCGACGAGCAAGTACCGATGGGTGAGATCCAGGACCGCCGGGCGACCGGCGGGTGGATCCCTGCTCGCATCTGGGCTGCCTATATGGGGCGGGCCTTGGACGGCACCCCATTGCGAGGGTTCTCGCCCGCGCCACCGCCGCCGCCGCGAGCAAGCCAGTACCTCTTCCTGTCCGGGGACACGTGCTCGGTTGCAGTAGCAGTGTCGCCTTCGGAGCCGCCGCTCGAATTCGACCTGCCGTGCAGCATGGTCCGGCCAACCGACGACAACTCATTCGAGCCGCTGCCGGACGCGCTGTGCAAGGTCGCAGTACCGGCAGGTGAAGGCGACTCGAGGTTCGAGTGGATTCGCTGCACGCAGATTGCCACCGAACTCGGGGCGCGGGCCACAGAACCCATCGGCGATACTGACGAATCCATCCCGCCCGAAGACACCGATCCGACTGGCACGGAAACGGGCACCGACGCCACTGAGGACGACCAGGCCTGAGCTCGATGCACGATCACCTGACTGCCCGACAGCGATGAACTCCCAAGCCCCTGGACCTGGCGCTTCCGGGCTCGGCACGGGCTCCGCTGCGGAGGCTTCGGCGCCGAGTCGAATTGAAGTTCTCGCCCAGATAGGCGACCTCGACGTACGACTCGATCAGATCACTCATCATGTCGAGCACCTGCCTGAACGCGCGGTCCGTGCCGATATCGAATCCGAGATGCGCGCTTTCGCTGCGGAGGCGAAGGTGCTTGACGCTCAGATCGCTGAATTGGAACGCCAGCAGCGGCGGCACGAAGATGAAGTTGCGCGCATCGAAGCCAAGCGTGCCCACAACTCCGAGCGACTGTACGAGAGTCACCTGACGTCGCCCAAGGAGGCTGAAGCACTCACGACTGAAGCGGCCTCGCTCGCTCGGCGCCAGACCGAGATCGAGGATCACATCCTGGAGCTGATGGAGGGTCTTGAGCCCCTCAACGATGCTCGCGCCGCACTGGCAGCGCGCCAGTCGGAAGCTCGAGAACGCATGAATGTCGCCGATGCCTCCATCGCAGCCGCCGAGAGCCAGGCCGCCAGCGAACGCAGCGAGGTGCTCAGCGCACGTGAGTCGCTCGTGGCCTCAGCCGATCCCTCCCTGGTCACGGTGTACGAGAGACGCCGGACAGCAGCCCGTGGGGCACCCGTCCTCGGACGGCTTGTCGGCACCACCTGCAGTGCGTGCCACCTCGAGGTTTCCTCGGTCGACTACGAGCACATCGTGCACCTCGGGCCGGACGAGCTCGCCGAGTGCCCCCAGTGCGGTGCTCTGCTGGTCCGCTGAGCGAGCGGCTGAGCCGAACCAGCGCCGCGGGAGACGAGCCTGATGCTGCTGTGGTTTGTGGCGACGTCGCTGGTCGCCATGCGCTGGACCTTCGGAGATCCTGCGATCGATCATCGCCTCATCGTGGCGGGCGCGCTGCTGCCCGACGTCCTGCACGTTGCGAGCGGGGGAGCGCCCGTCATGCACTCATTGGCGCTGCCTGCGGGCGGGCTCATCGCGGTGATGCTGGTGACGGTTGGGCGGCGCCGGGCGCGTCGGCGCTGGCTGGCGCTGCCCATCGGCGTCTTCTGGCACCAGTTGTTCGATGGCGCGTGGCTGCAGTCCACACTGTTCTGGTGGCCGTTCGGCGGGGATGCCGCCGATGCGACCTTCCCGCTGGCCGCGCGGGGAATCTGGTTGATCGCCATGATGGAACTCGCAGGCCTCGCCGGCTGCTGGTGGATCTGGCGCGCGTCCGCGATGGTGCACAGCCGGACGGCTCGAACCGACTTCTGGCGGACCGGCCGTTTGGCGTACCGTTCTGGACCGCAGTACCGGCGTGGAGCCGGCGGAGGCAATGCCTGATGAACCTCGTGCGTCACGGTCGCCCATGCTGATCCTCGTGCGCCACGGGCGCACGAGTGCCAACGCAGCAGGTCTCCTGCAGGGTCGGGTCGACAACGAGCTCGACCCGGTGGGGATTCAGCAGGCGAATCAGATAGCTGCTGCGCTGGCGCTCGGCGATCACCGGCCGGACAGGATCGTGACCTCGCCACTGAAGCGGGCTCACCAGACCGCAGACGCCACCCGCCATCTGCTCGGCATCGAGATGACCATCGACGAACGCTGGGCAGAGCTGGACTACGGCGAGTGGGACGGAGCGCCGATCTCCGAGGTACGTCCCGATATGTGGCAGCAATGGCGTTCTGACCCCGGATTCACGCTGCCAGGCGGCGAGTCTTTGGCGGCGCTCAACAAACGTGTCGAGGCCGCCTGCAATGATCTGGCCGCGGAAGCCTCATCTCGGAACATCGCGGTATTCACCCATGTGTCGCCGATCAAATCGGCAGTGCGGTGGGTACTCGGCACCGAAGAAGAGATCTCCTGGCGCATCCACGTCTCCCAAGCCCAGATCGCGCGCATCCAAATCCGGGACGGCATGCCCAGGCTGAGCACGTTCAACGACACCTCCCACCTCAGCAGTTGAGGCACAGCTTCGATAGCAGCGGAGGCAGCAGGAGACTCTGCGACGTTGCGACCTGCCGGATCGCGGGAGCAGAGGGTCCTGCTGCCTCCGCTGCGGGCTCACTCATCGACGGGCTCACACGGGGTCACCCTCGGGAGCGGGAAGCGGTGAGCCGGCCTGTAGGCGGGATTCTGTCCGTCGGCTGCTGCCGTCGGGGTGGCCATCCATCTGAGCGGCCTACCCGGGATCATGGGACGGGCCGTCCGATCCCTGCTTGGCCTTGCTCCGGGAGGGGTTTGCCGATCCGCCGGAGTCGCCCCCGACGATGGTGCGCTCTTACCGCACCGTTTCACCCTTGCCTGTGACCGGGCACGGGGCCCGACCCATCGGCGGTCTGCTTTCTGTTGCACTTTCCGTCGCCTCGCGACGCCTGGTTGCGAGCCAGCTCCCTGCCCTGTGGAGTCCCGACCTTCCTCGAACTGTGCCCTTCGTACTGCTCCGCGTGTTGCGGAGCGCCGAAGCAGCACAGCCCGCGGCCACCCGGCCGACTCACCGCAGGCAATCAGGCTAGTTCCGCCAGCCGGACCTTCGATCAGTGCCGGCGCCTGCGACGCGGCTCGGGGTGGGGATCCAGCAGCGAGCGCCGACGCTGCCGCGCCATGCCCGCCAGCACGCCACCCAGCGTTGCCAGCGATGCCGCCAGCAGCATCACCAAGGGAAGGCCCAGCGCCGCGACCGCTTCGCCGGAGCCGAATCGGCGAATGATCTGCACCACCACGGCAAGCGTCATCACGGGGCCCGAGCTCAGCACGGACGACAGCAGATGATGTTCGCTCGCCCTCGCGGCGGCCACCGCCCCTCCGGCGATCATTCCCAAAAAGAGCAAGCCGTTCACGGCGTATGCCGCTGTTGTCCGCTCCGCTACCAAGCTCCCGGCCACGACACCGGCCACCAGGGCAGTCCCAGTGGACACCGCAGCGCCTGCGACGACTGCTCGCCGCTCGACGCTTCGGCCGAATATCTGCAAGAGGCTGCGCATGTCGCGCCATACTGAACGCTCAATAAGGTCTTGACAAGCGGCAATGCATCGGCAAGATTGCGCGACAGATGCCTGCTGTCACTGCAACGCCCCGCACCTCCACGCACACCGCGAGGCCGCGACCGGCAAGCGCGGACCCCATCCGGGTGGTCGTGGACCAACACGGAGGTCTCACGACCGACATGCTCGCCTGGCAACGCCATGCGGCGTGCCGGGGTCTCGAGGCCGAGATCTTCTACCCGCCCGAGAGCGACGCAGCGGGCGATGACGACGCGGCCTTCGAGGCGAAGGCCGTGTGCGGAGCTTGTGCGGTGTCCGGCGAATGCCTGGAATACGCGATTTCAGTCCGCGAGAAGGAAGGCGTCTGGGGTGGGCAGACCGCCGCCGAGCGTGTTCGCATCATTCGGCGACGGCGCCGCGCTGCAGCGCGCGCTCGCAACGCGCAGGCGGCTGCCAGCTCGAACTGATGGGCAGCCCTGAACCCGACGGGGCTCATCCCCTCGAGCATTACGGCGGCTGGAAGGCTGTGCTCACGGACTTGGTGGCGGGCATCGACCTCAGCCCCGAAGTTGCGCGCGCTGCACTGGGCAGCATCTTGGGCGAGCGTGCCACTGATGCCCAGCTTGCCGGATTCATCATCGCTCTCGGAATGAAGGGCGGCTCTGTTCCTGAGCTCACCGGCCTCGTCGATGCCATGCACGACGCAGCGGTCCCGTTGACCGCGCCCGACGGAGCAATCGACATCGTCGGCAGCGGCGGGGCCCCAGGACGGCAGCAGCACGCCCTCAGCGTGTCCACCATGGCGGCCTTCATTGCGTCGGCCGCTGGTGCGACTGTCTGCAAGCACGGCTCGGTCGCCGCCACATCGTCATCGGGTTCGTTCGACACACTCCAGGCTCTCGGACTTGCGATCAATCTCGATGGCCCTGCCGTCGAGCGGTGCGTCTCGGAAATCGGCTTGGGATTCGCATTCGCGAAGCTCTTCCACCCGGCGATGCGATTCGCCGGCCCCGTGCGTACCGAGCTCGGTGTGCCCACCACGTTCAACTTTCTCGGCCCCTTGGCAAACCCTGCTCGGGTGAAGCGACTGGTGCTGGGGGTGAGTGACCCGGTGATGGCTCCCAGAGTCGCTGGGGTGCTCGCTGCCCGCGGATCGGAACGGGCTCTGGTCGTGCACGGGGCTGACCGTCTCGACGAGATCACATTGACTGATCTCACGCGGATCTACGAGGTCCGTCAGGGTGAGATCGTCGACGAATACCAGTTCGACCCGACGTCCATCGGGATCGAACGGGTCAATCGTGCAGCTCTGTGGGGCGGCGGCCCCCAGCAGAATGCGGACATTCTTCGGGCGATCGTCGCGGGTGACGAGACCGGTCCGAGGGCCGACATCGTGGCACTCAACGCCGGCGCGGGGCTGGTCGTCGCCGGACTGGCTGGCGATTTCGCGGACGGATTCGAGTTGGCTCGCGCAGCGGTCGCTGATGGGCGGGCGGCAGCCAAGCTCGAAGCCGCAGTCAGCCTCACGAACGAGCTGGCTCCAAGCGGCAGCTGACGTGGTCGTCGGCCTCTCCTTGCCGTTCGGCGTCGGAGATGTCGTGCGCTTAGCGGGGACTTCCGACGAGCGCCGCGCTTCGCTGGTCGGGCAGACCGCCACAGTCGTCGGTGTTCGACCTGGGGATCGCCGGGTCATGGCGATCGTGACGTTCGAGAACGACACAGCCGAGACGGTGCTGGTGTACGGGATCGACGAAGCGGAGATAGTCGAGCGCTACCGCCACGGCGTCAGCTGAGTTCTATGCCCGGCTTGTCAGCCGGCGCAGGAGGCCTCGGCGGCGTTCGCTTTCTTGGGCGGGTATTTCCACTGTGGCCAGAGCGGCCGCAAGGTCGGCACCGCTGGAGAAGCGGTCATCGGGTGACTTTGCCATGGCCGTCAGGATGATCTCGGAGAGTTCGGCAGATACGCCCCGCTCGGCAGGGTCGGGCGGTGGTGTGCGCACATGTGCGTGCAGCAGGTCGTTTCGTTCCCCGTAGAACGGCGCTGAGCCCACGGCGAGCACATACAGCGTCGACCCAAGCCCGTAGATGTCCGTGCGAGCATCCACCGGCTGCGCCAGCGCCTGCTCGGGGGAGAGGTACATGGGCGATCCGTAGACCCGGCCCGGTGGGGATGGGGGCCCGTCCACGTCGTGCGCCAGACCGAAGTCGAACAGCACTGCCCGGTCGCTGCTTTCCGGTTGGGCGTCGAGCATGATGTTCGACGGCTTGACGTCGCGATGAACGATCCGGTGCTCGTGGACGTGGTCGAGGGTTGCGCACATCTGCTGGACAACGGCAATGCTCTCGGCGAGTGTCGGGGGGTGGCGGCTGCCGCACCGGTCGGCGAGGGTCTCGCCTTCCACGATCTCCATCTCCATGAAGTGAGCACCGCCGATGACACCGGCGCCGAGCACAGCGAGGACATTCGGATGGTCCAGGCGGGCCATCAGCTCATACTCCTGCTCGAAGAGCGAGCGGATCTCCGCCCGTGCCTCAGCAAAGGGCGTCAACACCTTGAGTCCGACCTCGTCGCCTCGCAGGGTGGTCGCCCGGTAGCAGTGCGCAACGGTGCCGCGTCCGAGCACTCCGGTGATCTTGTACGGGCCGTATTGGCGGCCTACCCAGACGTCAATTTGGTCTTCGTACATCGCACCGGCCGCAGCTTGAGCGCCGCTTCCAGCATAAAACCACCCGCGGTTCATCGAAGAGGCACCGGTGGTTCACTGGAACCCTGGCCAGACGAACGTGGCAGCGGGCGTTCAAGTCTGGTCAAGTCGTCGAGCGGCCTCGATTGCCTTGATGCACGGTGGCGTATCGCCTCAGACGGTGTCGCTGACTGCGTCGTCTTAGCCGACGCGCAACGATCTGTTGGCGTCATCAGTCTTCGTCGGGGTTGGGGTCTCGACCTCAGGTCGAGTGATGTGGGGTCAGTTTCGGCGTCGGCAGATGGCTTGGGGTTTGCCGGTGCCGGGGGCGTCGGGGTCGGCCTTGTTGAGTTCGGCGACGGTGGGCTGGGTGGCTTCGGTGGCGCCGGTGGGTCTGTTGAAGACGGCTTCGACGTCGAGGTTGGTGTCGCTGTAGAGGATCTCGAGGCGTTCGCAGCGGGCGGTGAAGTAGAGTTCCCATCTTTGCCAGGTGTTGTAGCGGGCGTCGTCGGGCGATGCGGTGCGGGCTTCTCGGATGACCGTGTCGGCTGCGACGTTGGCTGCGGTCGCCCGCGCACTGCTGCCGCCGAGCTGCTCTGCGGTGTCGTCGACGACGTTCTGGACGAGCACGACGGCGAGCGCGGCCAGTCCAGCGACCGCGGCGACGATGAGCAGCCACTCCAAGGTGGTGAGGCCGGATTCGCCTCGGTGGGCGATGCGGCAGGTCTCGTCTCTGCGCTTCGTGTGGTGGGTCATGGGAATGTTCCTTTTGCTGGGTTGTGGATGTGTCATGGGACCGGTCCTACGGTGGCCAGGCGTGTGCACAGGGCGAGCGCGGCTCCAAGTGCGAGTGCCGGTGCGCAGCGCACGGTTGCGCCGCGGCCCTTGCGCAGTGTCACCATGAGCGCGCGGGGCCATGCGGCTGCTGCGCCGGCCGCCAGTGCCCACCAGGGCCACACCGGTCCCCACCAGCTCAGCAGCAGGCTGTTGACGATGATGAGGCGGATGTCGCCGTAGCCGATGGCGTCTGGTCGCATGCGGTAGGCGATCTCAGTGACCGCGGCGACTGCGGCTGTGCCGGCGAGCGTGCGCAGGCATCGGCCGGGGTCGCCGAGCGCGAGGGCCGAGCATCCGAGCAGCACAGCCACCGCGATTCCTGCAGCCCAGCAGGCGCGGCGGCTGACGATGGCGCTTCGCAGGTCTGTCCACGTCGCGTGCGCGGCGAGCAGCGACCACGCCCCGCTGGCGGCCCAGACTCCGATCCCGGCGTTCACGGGTTCTCGCTCTCGTCGCCAGGTGTCTCGTCAACGGGCTCGGGTGGGTATGTGAGCACCGCAACGTGGGCGCCGTGGCCATGCAATGTGCGGGTACCGAACAGCCCGCGGACAGGGGCTGTGGCGCCGTCTGTGTGGCAGGTCACGTGCGTGGTGACGATCAGCACTCGCTGGGCGACGCCGGCCGCGGATTGCGCGGCGGTCACCTCCGTGGCAGTCTCGGTGACGAGTCCGGCGCGACCGGGCGCGGGCCCCGGATCGCCCAGGCAAAGGTAGTCGAGACCGGGCCGAGCGCCGATCACGGCTTCGGCCATGAGTTCGCGGCGCGGCTCGTCGCGGGTGCTCGGGTCGGGCTCGCCGTCGGCGTCTGCGTTTTGGGGCTGGCCGTTGCAGCACAGCGCAGCGGCCACGGCGGCTTCTTGTGCCGCGAGGCTCGTCACAAGTTCGGCGCGGGCGCTGCGTCCTGCCCACAGGATGAACAGCACTCCCAGGGCGAGCATCGGCGTCAGGGCCATCAGCTCCAGCGACGACGACGAGCCGCGCTCGCTGCGACTCGTTCGGCCCCGCAGGACTGCTTCGGGCCCGGTGCTGCGCGGCAGACGCTCTTGTCGGAAGCGGACCGGTGTCATGAAGCGCATCGGTGTGCTCAACCGCCGAATGCCGTGCGTGTGGGGAGCGATTCGACGAACTGCCTCGCCGTGGCGTCGCCCCCGGGGCGGGCATCGAGCGGCACGAGGTCGAGCAGGTCCCCACAGGCCGGCTCAGCAATCGTCCCTTCGGCAGCGGGGAGGGAGATAGTCCCGACGGCCTCTGCGGCGATCCTCAGCCCTCGTGGCCATACCTGCGATTCCGCCCAATCGGTGGTCGCCCAGTCCGCAGCGAGCCCGAGATGGACGGCGTCGGCGACGACAACTCGCCCTCCTGCATGACACGGCAGACTGGCTGGGTGGTCGCCGTCGGAGTCTGTCGCAGCTGCGTATGCGCTGCTGTAGGAGCCGGTGACGGTGGTGCCGTCGAAGCCGCGGGCGGACAGGCCTGCGAGCAAGGACTCCGTGAGTGCTTCGCAGGCGGGCTGCAACTCGGGTTCCAGCACCGCGAGGTCGTCGTGTGGGGTGTGTGCGGTGGTGGGGGCGCAGTCGGGGAAGAACCAGTCGACGCTTCCGTGGTCGCGTGCCTGGGCATCGCGCCACGCGACAGCGAGCGTTGCAAGGTTTTCCGCCGCGGCATCGGCCGCCGACTCGGCTGCGAGCCGTCGCGGCACGGCAGCGGAAACCACGGCCGCAAGCACGCAGACCGGCACCATCAGTATCACCATCAGCGTCACGGCACCCCCGGCCTGGTCGCGGTTGCGCCGCATGCGCACCGTCGATCGAGCGTGGGCGCTCACCGGTGGGCTCCTGATGCTCGAAGTGACGAGCGCGGCGAGGTGCTGCCGCTGCTGATCCTGTGGCCGGGGATCGTGGTGCTCCTGTTGATCCTCGCGGCCCACGCGTTCCTGGTCACGGGGGCGAGGGCGCACGCTGACGCGGCCGCCTCAGCGGGCCTGCGCGCCGCCTGGGAGGCGGCTGGCACCGCCGGCTTTGCATATGCCGATGACGGCAGCCCGTATATGGGCTCCGAACCGCATCCGCGTGCGTCGGTGATGTCGGCAGCAGCGCACGATGCGGTTGCGCGGGCGGCATCGGGCAGTGCCGCAGGGTGGCGCTGGTGGACACCGGGTGCGGTGACGGCGCGCAGCGATTGGTGCCACAGCGGCGCCGACGCGGGCCTGCGACCGGGTCCGGGCGAGCCGGGCTGGCTTCGCGTCACTGTGTCAGGCGACGTGTTCGGGCCGTTCAGCGCCTTGTGGCCGGGCCGGCTCGACCGGGTCCATGCTGCAGCGGCAGGCCCAGCCGTGCTGGTGCCACCAGCCCTCGAGTCGACGGGCGTCGACGGTGGCTGGCCGGCGTCGGTGCCCACCGACCTGCCCGAGTGCTGAGCGGCGGTCATCGGATGCGATGGCCGATCTGGCACACCCAGCGCCCGCCGGTGAGCGTCGGCGCACCCGCGTCGTCGCCGGGAGGCGCCAGCGTGGTCTCGACGGGCAGTGCCGTGATGACGGGATCTCGGGTTGTCTCGGAATCGTCCGTGGTCGGCGGCGGCTCGGTGTCAGCCACGGTGGTCGGGGTGAGGGGCACAATCTCGACGGGTACCGCCAGCCAAGCCCAATCGGCCGACTCGACGACATCGAGGTAGGCAGTCTCCAGCGCCTCGCATTGCCCGGAGAGCGCGGCGAGCCGTGCGAGGGCAGCCGCCCTCTGTTCGGGATCGCCCGACGAGTTCTCCAGCGCGATCAGCGCGGCGATCGAATTGTCGGAGATGCGGGCTGCGGTGATGCCGGCGTCGATGAGCCTCGCGTCGGCGCTGTCGCCGACAGAACTTGCGTCGTCGATGAGGGCTTGGAACCCAACGGCCATGACCGCGGCGAATCCGCCGGCGGCTGCAACAACGAGCAGCCATTCCAGCGTCGCGAGACCTGCGGGGTTGCGCCTCGGAACGGCCTGAGACCCATCGGGGAGTTCGGCGCGGCGCGCATCAGGGGCTTGGAGGGGCGGTGCCATTGCTCAGGGGGAGTTCGTGACGATGCCGCCGGTGAGCGACACGAACGGTGGATAGATGAGGATCGCCGCGAGCGCCAACGCCACTGCGGTGGCCGGCAGCACGATGATCTGGTTGCGGCGCTCGGCAGCTTCTCGTTCGCGCTGCATCGTGTCGCGCCACAGGTTGTCGGCTGCGGCGAGCACGGCGTCGGCCATGCGGGTTCCGCGGCGAGCGGCGAGTCCGAAGGCGCCGACTGCCTGGTTGAGGCTGGCCAGGCCGTAGCGCTCGGTGAGTTCGCTCAAGCCGTCCGATGCCGGACGGCGCTCGTTCTGCGCGCCGAGGAGGTGCCGGTGCAACAGGCGCCACGTGGGACGCCGGCCGGCTTGGGCGGCGATCAGCATCGCGTTGGCGGGCTCGGCGCCCGCAGCGACCTGCTGCGCCGCGAGAACGATCCACAGCCGGACGACTTGATCGAGCTCGACGCGGGCGCGTTTGGCAGCGTCTCGGACCCCTTGGCAGGGCACCAGCCATCCCACCAGCGCGAACACCGCCACAGCGGCGGTCGCCGCTGCGGTCGTGCTCGTCCGCCATGGTGCCGCGATGGTGCCCGCAGCCAATCCTCCGGCCAGGCCGGCGATGCGTCGGGCGAGGTATGCCCGGGAGGTGACCCCGGCGAGCAGCAGGTCAGCGGCCCGACGCGGACTCGGCTGGGGGAGCAGTTCCCACATGTGTGCCGCTGAGACGCGCAACGGCCTCCTGGCCGGTCTTTCGACGAGCGCTGCGACCATGAGTGCGACCCCGCAGGCGAAGCCCGCTCCGCCCAGCACTGCTGCGACAGCGGCGTTCACAGCGGGTCAGGGGCGCGCGCGGCGCGCTTGGGGGCAACCAGCACTGACGACTCGGCGCGCACGACCGAATGGCGCACCAGGAACGCTGTGGCGCCCAAGAGCACGAATGCGATGAGCAGCAGCACTGCCTGGCCGGTGGGAGTGCGGTAGGGCTCGAAGTAGGCGGGGTTGTTGCGGTACATCAGCGTCACGACGCCGCCGGCCAGCGCGAGCAGAGCGATGGTCTGGGTCCACAGCTGCACCACGGCCTCGGTGCGTGCACGGTGCAAAGCGACGATGTCGCCGATGCGCCCGGCGAGGTCGCCCAGCGGCCCTGCCAGCGGCCCGCCCGACGATGCAGCGATGCGCAGTCCTGCGGCCACCTCGGGTTCCCACACCTGGCCGACGGCAGCAAGCTCATCCATCGCAGCGCGCAGCCCGACCAGGCGCGCAGTGCGAGCGGCACGGCTCACGGTGGCGGCGATCTGCGGCGGGGCATGCTCGGTGCTGGCCGCCAGCGCGTCTCCCAGCCCCGCGCCCGAGCGGGCCAGCTCGGCAAGCTGCCGTGTCCAGGTCTGCCACGCCAGCGCCTCCGCGGTCTGGCGGCGCCGCCGCGCCGGCGCGGCGACGAACGGCGGCAGCAGCGCCCCGAGGCCTCCGGCGAGCACGGCCATGCCCCACAGCCGGGTCGCCCACAGGCCGCCGCCGATGCCGCCGGCTGTGGCGACGGCTTGGACAACCCACAGCCTTGCGAACTCAGGACCATTTGCTGTCTGCCCGTGCTGGCGCTGTTGCCCACTGAGCTCACGGGCCGCTGCTTCGCCATCGAGCAGCTCAGCCCCCAAGACGACGGCGGGCGCGTCCCGGGGCGACCTGCGGCGCAGAGCCGCCGCGACCAGCGCGGAGCTGGCGGCGAACAGCATGCCGAAGCCCAGAATGCTCGTCATCGCCGCTCAGGCGTCCTGGGGCCATGCCGTGACGTCGACGCCGCCCTCGGCGAGGCGTTCGGCGAGCTCGGGGCTGCGGGGGCCGCTGTGACGCTCGAGCGGGCCGGTGCGCCGGCGGCGTGCGTAGATGTCGTGGGTCTCGAACCGGTCGCCGGGCGCGCCGAGCACTTCGGTGATCTGGCGGACGCCGCGGAAGCCGGTGCGGGGGTCGGCGCCCATGTGCACGACGAGATGGATCACCTCGGCGGCTTCCTGGATCAGCGCTGACTGGGCCCCGGCCAGACCCGAGGCCATGCAGTAGCGGACGAGCCGCGCGAGCGCCTGGCGGGGCGACGACGCGTGAATGGTGGCCATGGAGCCGTCCGAGCCGGTGCCGCACGCAGACAGGAACGTGGCTGCTTCGGGTCCGCGCAGCTCGCCGACGATCACCCGGTCCGCGCCCGAGCGCAGCGAACGCCGGGCGAGTTCGTCCATGGTGATCTCGCCCTCGCCATCGCTGTTGGGCTCGCGGGTCTCGGCTGCGAACGTGTAGGGGTGGGTCTCGTCGAGGAACAGCTCAAAGGTCTGCTCGAGGGTGCACACCACCTCATGGGCGCCGATCTCGCCCAGCAGCGCACGCAGCAGCGTGGTCTTGCCAGATCCCAGCGCCCCGCAGATCAGCACATTGGCCGGCGCCGGGGGGCGCACCGCAGCAGCCAGGAACGCCGCGGCATCGGCGCTCAAAGAGCCGCCCGCCGCCAGATCCTCCAGACGCACCACCCGATGACGGTGGCAGCGCACGGTGAGATACGGCGTGCCGCACACCTCCATCGCAGCAAACACGCGCTCGCCGCTGCGCAGACGCAGGTCCAGCAGCGGCGAGGACGCATCGAAGCGCCGCCCGGTCTGCCCGTGGGTAACCGCCAGATGGGCAACGAAGCCGATCATCTCCTCCGCGTCCGCAAACAGAGGCTCCGCGACCTGCTCCTGACGGCCTCCGGTCAGTCCCAGCACACCCAGGCGCGGTCCGAACAGCCAGATGTTCTCCACGTCGTCGCGTCGCAGGAACCTCTCCAGCGGGCCGGTGCCCAGCAGCTCCTCGAGCCGGCTGTCCAGCCATGACACGTCCTCGTCGCTCAGCGACTCCCCGCGGGCATCGAGCGCTTCGGCCTCGCGTGCCCGCACGATGCCCGCAGCGATCTGCCGGCACGCGTCGGCAACCGCAGCCAGCGGCTCGGTCGCGTCCAGCCGGTAGTCCTGAACCTCGGCCAGCACCTCGCTCCAGATCGACGCCGCCAGCCTCATGGGCGCGCTCCGATCGGCGGTCTGACCAGCATCGGGCCGGCCGCCTGAGCCGCTGATGCGCACTGCTGTGATGCCAGTCCGTTGGCGCCGCCGCGAAGCCCCGGCGGCCCCGCGGCGCTGCCAGCCGGATCTCCCAGACGTCCGGCCACCTCGGCGAGCGCTTCGAGCAGAACCCGGTCGCGGCGACGCGGCCGCGCTCCCAGCAACGCAGCGGGACGAGCCCGGCGGGTGCCGCCGACGAGCGGCGCGCTCGACCCCGCCGCCGCTGCATCAAACATCGAACCTTGCGGGCCGATCGGCTCGATGCCTGCTGTGCGCAGCCTCATCTCGGGGTCGGGCGTGAAGCGCAGCCCCAATGCGGTCCCCAGGGCGCGAAGCCCGCCCACGGGCACGGTGCCTGGCGTCACGGTCAGCACCAGTCGCTGCGACGCAGCGCGAATCAGCGGCTCATATGAGGGCGCCGTCGGTCCCGGCATCGACACGATGACCGCCCAGCGGGCCTCCAGCGCGGCCAGCTCCCCGCAGCGCTCCGCTAGCCAGCGCGCCGCGCGACGCGCCCCGTCGGGATGAGCCGGCGCCCCCAGCAGCCGCACCGAGCCGGCGCCCTGGGTCGGCAGCAGCCAGCAATGCCGCGACACAGTCTCAGCGTCGAACGCTGAGCGCGAAGCGATCAGCGACGGCAAGCCACGCCGTGCGGCCGGCAGCGCCAAGCGGGCCGCAGCACCGATGCGTGCAGCCAGCCTGGTGCCGTGCGCGTCCGCGTCCACCAGCAGCACGTCGCGGCCGCAGCAGGCCCACGAGCGGGCGACAGCGGCCGCCACGGTCCCCGCGTCCAGCCCCGCCACAGCCAGACCCGACCTCGACCCGTCGCCGTCGCGCACGGCCAGCATCAGCCCTGCTCCCATTGGCGGCGCCACCGGTCGTTGAGTTCCTCGGCGACAGTGCCGGTGTCGGTGCCCTCGGGGACCCGCAGCACCATGGGGGCTGCGCCCAGCCGCTCGGGCAGCGATTTCCACCACACCCATTCGGCGGGCTGCGCCCACACGCCCAGCACGCCGTCCTCGTAGTGCTCCAGCCGCACCGCGCGCAGCACCGAACGAGGCCGGCCGCCGCCCGCGCTGCCACGAGGCGCACCAGGATCGACCAGCAGCACCAGGTCGCCCTGCGCGACACCCGAAGGAGCCAGACCCAGATCCAACGGCGTCAGGACCTCGAGCTCGCCAGGCGCGGCGTGGGCGCGCCATCCCGCGCCGAACGGCTGCAAAGCGGCGGCTTCCTGCTCATAGGCAGCCGCCCACAGCCCGTCCAGCTCAGACGCCAAAGCAACCGCGTCACCGCCCAGCGGCACCGGAAGCACCATCGGCACAGCCCCCAGCTCCGCGGGCAGCGCCCGCCACCACACCCACTGCGCAGGCGGCACGAACAGCCGCATGGCAGAGCCATCGAACCCTGCGAGCTCGAGCGTGCGGATCACCGAGCGGGGACGCCCCGCCCGCCCGTGCGACGGCGCCAGACCGGGATCGATCAGCAGCACTACATCGCCCTCGCGCACACCCGACGGCACCAAGCTCGCGTCCAGAGGCACCACCACCTCCAACATGTCCCCGAACGCGCCCGCCGACGGCTCCACCAGCACATCAGCGCCCACCAGCGAACCCGCAGCCAGCCCATGGCGCACCGCCAGACCCTCCAGCGCCCCCGGTGCGTCGGCGGTCCACGCGATGTGCGGCACATCGCCCAACAGCACCTCCGCGGCTGCCACATCGGCCGCACCGAGCACGTGCCCTTCGGGAAGATCCCGAGCTGCGACCACCACCGCAATGCGTTCGTCGAAGGCTGCTGCAGTCGCCCAGAACCCGGCGACGCTGAGAATCATCAGCGCCACGCCGGCGAGCCCTGCCAGGGCCCGTCTCGCAGTGCGCGGCAGTCGCCGCCGCGTCCTGGCCGGCACCGCGTCCTCGTCGGCCGCCGCCGACGCGATCGGCGCTCGGACGCCTTCATCGGTCAACACAAGCCGCCGAGCCGGCGAGGATGCGGGTTGTTGACAGCGATGCTGTGGAGGGTTACGTTGCGCCGCTCATGACACGAACCCGCCCCAGCGCCGACCCAATTTGCGGGGGGGGGGGGGGGGGGTCACAGCAATTGGTGGCTGCGCCGCGCGGGACGCGAGCGGCCGCGGAAAGCTGGCCGGCTGGGCTGGGGGGCGCGGCTGGTAGTCGCAACCCTCGTTGCTACCTCGGTGATCTCCGGTGTCGGAGCGGTGCCGACCCTCGAGCGAGGCGACAGCGACGGTGACGGCGCCGAGGAGCTCGCAGTGGGGTGGGCGAGCTTGGCGGACGAGGCCGCTGCTGCGGTGCAGTCGGGGACCGCAGGGTTGAGCTGTCCGGCGGGCATGGTGCTCCGCGAGGGGCTGTGCAGGACCCCCAAGGTCGAGACCGTGGCGGTCACCTGGGTGTGCCCGCAGGCCGGCGACGGCTATGAGCTGGTGGTCGGGCTCGGCGAGCTGGGGGTGTCTCATAGCTGTCAGAAGACGGTACCGGCGCACTGCACAGGCGGCAAGATACTGCACGAGGGCCAGTGCCGGACCCGCACCGTCACCGAGAATGTCGAGACCCGAGATCCTGTGAGGTGGGAGTGCAGCGAGGGCACGCTGGAGACGACGTTTTTGGATCCGGGCTATTCGCGCCGGTGTCGGGTGACGCTGGACTCGCCCCGGTGCGGCACCGGCGAGACGTACCGCACGGCGCCGCGTCGCGGCTGCTACGTGGCGGTGACGGAATATGCGACCAAGCGGTATGACGGGTACAGGTGCCCGACGGGGTATTCGCTGGGTCATGACGGGATGGCCAGCACGTGCTCCAAGTCGGTGTCGCCGCCGCAGTGCCCAAACGGCGAGACGTATCGGACGTCGCCGCGTCGGGGCTGCTATGAGGAAGACCCCGACAAGCCCACGAGGCCGTACCGGCGTGGGTGTCCGTCTCGCTACACGCTGAGCTACGACGGCATCGGCTGGACCTGCACCATGTCGGTGCCGCCGTACTGCACGGGCGCGCTGAGCTACCGAACCAGCCCCACCGCCGGCTGCTACAGGCAAGGGCCGCCGTCGTACGCGACGAAGGCGTATCGGTACAGGTGCCCGTCGGGGTATTCGCCGGGTCACGACGGGATGGCCAACACGTGCTCCAAGTCGGTGTCGCCGCCGCAGTGCCCGGGCGGCGAGACGTATCGGACGTCGCCGCGTCGGGGCTGCTATGAGGCGGTGTCGGTATATGCGACCAAGCGGTATGACGGGTACAGGTGCCCGTCGGGGTATTCGCTGGGTCATGACGGGATGGCCAATACGTGCTCCAAGACCGAGACGTACCGCGTTCGGAGGTGCGCGTTCGACCCGGTCGCGGGCCAGCAGTGCTGGTACGAGACCCGCACCCGCACCCTGACCCAGCCGGCGACGCCCTATTGCGGTTCGGGGTATTCCGACGACGGGACCCAATGCGTGTCCGACACGGCGACGACCGAGTGGCGGCGCACCACCAGCCAGCCCGTCACCACCCTGACGCGGCCGGCGACGCCCTATTGCGGTTCGGGGTATTCCGACAACGGATCCCGCTGCGTGTCCGACACGGCGACGCCGACCTGGATCAAGACCACTGCACAGCCCCAAAGGACTGTGACCGCGCCGGTGATCCGCGACTGCCCGCGAGGCTATTCCGACAACGGCGCCGAATGCGAGGCCGACATCGCCTGGCGGCGCACCACCAGCCAGCCCATCACCAAGCTGACGCGGCCGGCGACGCCGTATTGCGGTTCGGGGTATTCCGACGACGGGACCCAATGCGTGTCCGACACGGCGACTACACGGTGGGATGTCACCGCGAACCCGCCGACCCTTCACGTCTACCGGGACGCGGTGCCGGTATGCGACGGCGCGGGCTTCGCGTGGGACACCTCGCGAGGCAAATGCGCCAAGCCCACCACCACCACGACCTATTCGGACCCGACCGCGCCGCTGACCAAGACAGTGGGGCGATCGCCGATGCCGTTGTGCGCGGACGGCTATGACCCTGCGGGTGCAGGGCAGTGCTCGCGCACCGTTTTGGGCCCGCCCACCGTGGTGCCCGACGGGGCGGGCTGCATCACCGGCCTCGGCACGCTGACCCCAGGCAATGTGTCTCGCTCGGGCATCCTGGCGGCGGGCTGTGTGTCGCTGGTCAAGGGCGACGAGCAGTCGCCGCACTGGGCGCGCCGGTTCAGCCTCGCGGTGGGCGCTGCGTCGACGGCGACGTTCACCGCGTCGTCGGCGGCTGTCGACGTGTTCGTGTCGGTGCTGTCGGGGTCGGACTCGGCGATCACCGTGGTGGCCTCCGACGACGATTTGGGCGCCGGCACCGACGCGAAGGTCTCCGGGGTCGCCCTCGCACCCGGTGTCACCTACACGGTCGAGGTCACCACCTCGATCGCGGGCCCCACCGGCGCGTTCGCGCTCACCGGCACGATCGCGCTCGCCGAGCCGCCGGTGGTCATCAGCGGCCTCGCGGATGACACCGAGACCGGCAACGGCACCGTCACCGCTTCGGCCGAGTTCACCGTGGAGCCCGCCGACGCGGTCTGCACCGCCGCGACTGCGGCCACAGGCGCGAAGCCCAAGATCGCTGCGGGCTCTGCTGCGGACAAGCGCGTCGTGTCGCTCGCGGGGGCGGTCCCGTTCAGCCATATCGTCACCGTGCGCTGCGACGCTGCGGGCCGCACCGCCGCCCAAGCCGCCGTGACCCTCGCGGGGACGCCTCCTGCGGTGAGCATCACCGGCTTTGACGACTCGACGCCTGTGACGCCCAGCACCGCCTATGCCAGCGACAAGATCACAGTGGAGCCCTCCACAGCTCGCTGCAGCGGCACCGCGGCCGGCCACGGCGTGGGCACCCCGTGGGTCAGCAGCCGCACCAGCACCCGCACAGTGGTGGCGCGGGTGCAGCCCGGCGGCGCCGCGACGGTCACGGTCACCTGCACCGCAGCGGGCCACAGCCCCGCCAGCGCCCAGGCGCTGTTCTCCTACACGCCACGGCCCCAGATCACATCGGCCGCGACGTTCGCGCCCAAAGACGCCTGCACCGCCGTGGCGCCCGACCGACGCACCGACGCCGACGCGGACGCGGACGCTGTGTGGCAGTGCAGTCTCGACGAGGGCGCCGCGCTGGCTGCGACGCTGACCGTCGTCGCGGGCACCTACCGGGTCTCCGACGCCTGGAACACCACCGGCGGCATCACTGCAAAGGTGCGCACGATCCCTGCCCCGGTGCCGGTCATCGGCCCCGACAACGCCGCCACCGACGACTGGCGCACCACCGCAGCCGCCACGCTGAGATGCACCACAGACGGCGCTGTCGCGGCGGTCCTCACCGCCGGGCGCCGCCCCGGCCACCGCACCCACACCACCCGCATCCGCATCGACTGCCAAGCCCCCGTAGCCATCAGCGGCCTCGACAACGCCACCGGCTACGGCAAAACAGGCACTGCGGCCGCCGTCGCCGAGGACTTCGCCGTCGAACCCGCCGACGCCACATGCACCGCCGCCCCGACCGGCACCGTCACCGCACCCGACCCCGCCCGGCCCCACGTCAGGCGGCTCACCGCCGGCATCGACATCGGCACGACCGCCGCCATCACGGTGTCGTGCACTGCGGACCGCCGCGCCGACAGCACCCAAGACGTCGTGCTGTCGGGGGAGGTGCCGGCGCTGAGCGTGGTGGTCAGCGGCCAGACCTGCGTCGAGGTTTCCCCGGTGCCGCGGGGCGCTGATGGGGGGTATCGGTGTGTGCTGTCCGACAAGCATCGGCTTGCGGTCACGGCGACCGCGGACGCGAGCTTGCGGGCTGTGTCGTTGGGCTGGTCCGCTTCGGGCGGTGCGACGGTCGCCGCCCGGCGGTCCGATGAGGTCGCGGCGGTCGCGGCGCCGGGCGGGGAGCTGACCGGGATATGGCGCGCTGTGGGCACTGCTGGGGTGGAGTGCTCAGCCGATGGGGACCTCACGCTCACCGTGACGCTGGGGTCGGGCGCTGCCGCGCTCACTCACACCTCGGTGGTGGCGGTCGACTGCGAACCGCAGGGCGCTGTCGTGGGCCTCGAGGACGCCGCAGGGGCCGGCACGGGCGAGGTGACGGTCGCCGGCGGGTTCACTGTGGCGCCCGCCGCCGCGAGCTGCACAGCGCAGCCGGCGGCGGCGAGGGTGACCGCCGGGATCGGCGGCTACCGCACCGTGTCGCTGGGCCTGTCGGCGGTGCCCGGACAGGCGGCGTCGGCGGTGGTGAGGGTGGACTGCACACCGCCGGGCCATGCGCCGGTCACCGCCACGGCGACGTTCACGGCGAGCTACACCGACACCTGCGACGACCCGTTGGGCGTGCTGGGCGCCGGGGCGACGACCCGTTCGGGCACGATCGCGCAGAACGCGGCGTGCACCTCGCCCCAGCGTCCGCGCGACGGCGCCAGCTCCGCCCGGTACTGGGCGCGCCGCCACACCTTCACCCTGGCGAACCCCGCCACGCTCCGGATCGACGCCGCCTCGCCGACCCGACGCGGCCTGGACGTCTATGTGCTGCTGCTCGACGGACGTTCCCAGGACGGCACCGGCACTGTGCTGGGCCGCGACAACAACTCAGGCGCCCCCCGCCGCGGCGCCCGCCTGACAGGCGTGCGGCTCGCCCCGGGCGACTACACCATCGAGGTCACCACCGCCAACAAGCGCCGCACCGGCGCCTACGACCTGAGGGTCGAAGCCAGCCTCGGGGTGCTCATCAACCGTCTCGACGGGAACAGCATCATCGGCACCGGCACTGCTGTGGACAGTTTCGCTGTCGTGCCCCACGCAGCGAAGTGCACGCCCAGCGCCGGCACCGTCACCGACCTCGGCGACGGCCAGCGCGTCCTCACCGCGGACCTCACCACGCTCGGCTCGACCGAGGTCACCGTCACCTGCACCCATCCCGGCTACCGCACCGCTGCTGCCGCCTCGACGCTCACCGCGCTCGACCCCATAGACGACGTCACCGTCGCGGCGGCCGCCGACGGATCGTGCACCAAAACCCCCGGCCCGCCCAGCACCGGTATCGACAGCCAATACGCGTGCACCATGACACGCGGCGGCCAGATGACCCTGCGCGCCGAGGTGACGGGCCCCTCCAGCCAGACGACCCTGGGCTGGGCCGCCGCGGCCGGTGTGCGGGCAGTCCCCTCACTGGGAGACCTGGACGCGTCGGTGGTCGGCGACACGGTGACATTCACACGCACCGGCACCGCCAAAGTGACCTGCAACGCGGACGGCCACATCACCATCACCGCCAAGACCGGTCTCGCCACCCACCACACCACCCGCATCGCGGTCACCTGCCAGCCCCCCGTGCAGATCAGCGACTACACGCCGGGCACACGCAACGGGCCCGGCCCCGTCACCGGCACCTACAACGTCGCACCCGCCACCGCGCACTGCACGCCTCGCAACGTCGGGGGCATCACAGGAACGCCTGCACCCGGAGGGACGGGCACGAGCCGCACCGTGAACGTCACCACCACTGCCACCGGATGGCTCGACGTCGAAGTCGAATGCTCCAACACCGGCTATGCGACGAGCACAGCCACCGCGCGGTTCCGGGCCGACGATCAGGCGGCGTGCAGCACCGATCTGGGGGTGCTGTGGCATGGCAGCATCGCTCGCACGGGGACGCTGAGCACGGCGAGCTGTGTCTCGGACAAGCGGACGCCGAGTTCGGGGACGTTCTATGCGGACCGCTACACGTTCACCATGGCCACCGCGGGCTGGGTCAGCGTCGACGTGGAGGGCACCGGGGCGGGCGCAGGCAAGCTCGACACCTATCTGGTGGTGCTGTACGGGCACGGCTCGGGCGGCGTCGAGCGCAGCAGCGACGACGACTCAGGCGGCGACGGCGACGCCCGGGTCGCCGATGTGCTGCTCGCGGCAGGCCGCTACACGATCGAGGCGACCACCGCCTCCAACGGCGCTGTGGGCGGATACCGGCTGCGCGTCCAAGGCGACTTCGCCGTGCGCGCCCCCGACCAGCCCTCCCGTACCATCGCGACCGTGGGCCAGCAGACCGCCCGCACCTGGGCCCATCAGCCCCCGACCGCCGCGGTCACAGTGCAATCAGTCACCCCCGACGGGCTCGACGTGTCAGTCGTCAGCGACGACGGGCAAGCGACCCTCACCGCCAGCCCCACCCGCGCAGGCGACTACACCGTCACCGTCGCCTACACCGCCAGCGGGCACACCAGCACCAAAACCACCGTCATCGACGCCGACTGCCCACCCAGACACATCGAGACTGATACACGCACCTGCACCCCGCTCGCCACCAGCATGCCCACCGGATGCACCCCAACACCGCTCCACGACGGATTCGTCTGGGGAGATTTTGAGCACGACGATCGGGCTAATGGGTACGGCGACAGCGCGGGCCCGGACTGCGATGCACTGTCCCAGAGTGCCAAAGCGGCTTACTACAGGTTCGATCTGCCGGCGGGGCTCTCGGGGCGGTTCGCGCTGCGGGCACTGAACTCCGGCGGGACGGCGTCCTATCTCTTCAACTCGGCAGGTGCGCCGTCGATGACCCTTTGGCGCATTACCGGAGCTCATCCTGCTATCGGCACGCAGCTGGATTTTGTGGCGATGTCGCAGTCGACCCGGAGCTCCGAACCGCGGCTGGATCTGAGTCTGTCCGCAGGCGCATATGTCGTCGAACTGGCGCCGTCGATCGATGTGCAGATCAACGCGCGGATTGGGCTGCGCAGCGTCTTGCCGCTTGGTGCCGATTTCTACGACGACGTGAGGCTCGTAGGCAATGTCGGACTCGACGGCGACGGAATGACGCTCGGACAGTTCCTCGACGCAAGAGGCACCGACTATGTGCACCACCCAGACCCGACGCGAAGGACTGACGAGGACGACTTTCACGATCCCCTGAACCCGAAGTATCCGTGGTTGGCCTTTTGGACCGACCGGTGCAGCATCCCGCGAGTTTTGAGTAGCCTGAACTTGAAGGATTACCCGAAGTTTGGTGGAGTCGAAGTCCCATTCGTTTACGGATGTATGCGTCACGATTTCAACTGGCGAAACCTGTACCGGGCTGAGCATTACTACGATCACGTCGGCGAAAATCCCGACGGGCCTTGGCGAGTGGAAACATTTCATGAGTCGAATGGACGCTTGGGGTTGGATCTCGTGCGCCTCTGCAACGTCAATGGAAGTCCAGAGAATCCCGATCCAGAGTCGCCTCTGTTCACTTGGAATCTTCGCAGGCGAGCGCCAGTTGGTTACAGGAATATCACGTCCTGCGAGAATACAGCTAACGAGGTCAAATTCGGTGTAGGACTCGTCCTCCTCATTTTCGACTCGTGGACTTACGAAGCAAAATAGGACGCATAATCAAGTAGGTGCAGATGATGAAGCAGCGTCGTGGTTTCGCCGCCTTGGGCGTGGTTGTACTGATCTTGGTCGCGGCCATTGCTATTTTTCTGGTTGGTCGTGGGACAGGTGAGACGTTTCATGGACCGGATGAGTATTCTGAATCCGAGTTGGGCGTTCACTCGATTATCAACAAGGAATATGAATTGTCTCATCCTTGGATGCGAGCGCCGACCTCTGAGATAGCTCTTAATCAAGTGGATCTCGATCTTGCGCAGTTCTATGATTTGCGCGGTCACGCTCGGGAACGTCGGTATTTTGAGTTTCAGGTCTCGATGGCTGTATCAGACGCCATCGAGGAACTCGAGGGAGAACTCGATTATTACAGCGGCATACTCGCCTCGGCGTTTGATGACACCTTCGAGAAATGTGCTCTGGCGAACGAGATTCCAGGAGGCGGGGCGACTTTGTCGTCTTTAGCGCGAGATTACGATCTCTCAGAGGGTGAACCCGCGTTAGACATGGACGAAGATGAACTTGTTGACCTTCGTCACCGGTGTGCAGCAGAGGCATCCCAATTCCCGAGCCTTCCGGCCGACGTGCGTGACGACCTAATTGAGAGAACTTTGGACAGCATTGCACTATATGTGGAAGAATGGATGAAGGCGAATCCGCATCTAGTCGTGCCCCTTGAGCATCATCCAGGCGCAAATCGGCCATTTGCCGACGAGATAATTGAGTTCTGCCAGCAGACACCTGACCCGCAGGAATGCGCGAAGTCGGCCGGTGTGGATTCGGACGGCTGAACAACTAGGCTCGGTAGCCGGGGCGAAAGGGAATAATCATGTCTGCATCCGATTCGAGTCGTTCGCCTGAGTACGCCGAAGGTGCCGATATTGCAAATCTTGGCGACCGCATTGGCGCATGGGTCATCGATTCACTAATCATGGTGGGCACCTTTATGCCGATCGCATTCTTCCTTATTGTCTATAGTTATGCGGCATATGGCAATCCGGTCGGCGACGGTTACAACAGTGAAGAACTAGCCATAATGTGGGTTGTGCCTGTTACTGCGTCGGCAGCCCTCGGATTTTATCGGATTTATCGATTGATGGTCGCGGGTCAGTCGCCAGGAATGCGGCGTTTCGGCGTCGAGGTAGTGCGTCTCGACAACGGCAAACGTCTCTCTTTCACCCGTTCACTCGTCAGGACGGCCCTGCCTCCTGCGTCCATGATGCTCGGCCTCGCTGCGGCAATTCTGATGGGATCAGAGAACCCTGCGTGGGGAGGGCTTCTTTGGTTGGTAGTCCCTGCTCCGGCTCTTTGGAATCGGCACAGGCGCGGCTGGCACGATCAGATCGCAGGAGCAGTCGCCGTCGGCACGAGGCCAGAACAGCGACACCCAGAAAGTTGAGCCTTCGTCTGGTGCTCCACCATTATGTGTATGACACACCAAGAGGTGTGTGGAACAGACGAGTCCGAGACGATGCAAATGATCGTTTGGGCGATGATCTCCAAACCTTGTGTATGGCAAGCGGCGGCGAATGCACCGCGGCCACGCCGCCGCGACGCGTCGACGCCGCCTACCGGTGCATGATCGGACGCGGCAACACCGTCACCGTCGCGGCCGACACCACCGCCACCGGCCCCGCCCTGCGCACCGCCTGGACCGCCACCGGCGCAATCAGCCTCGCGTCGCCCGCCCAGCGCGGCGCGGTGCCGCTGTTCGCGCCCGACAACACCGTCGCCGGATGGCAGCGCACCGCCACCGCCCGGCTCGAATGCACCGCCAAGGGGACCGCCACCGCCACCGCAACCCTCGCGGGCACCGACGCCAAGAAAACAGCACGACTCGTCATCGCATGCGGCGACGCTGTGCGCATCGACGGCCTCGCGGATGCCACCGATAACGGCACCGGCACCCTCACCGTCACCAGCGGCTTCACCGTCGCACCCCCCGCAGCCGCCTGCACGACCGATCCGACAACAGTGACCGTCACCGCAGGGGTCGGCGGCGCCCGCACACTGACG